>Ga0247727_10009885_pt1 | contig 17064 bp, 17 predicted proteins | sample WisWelCaveWW1625_FD_202498 | JGI IMG/M metagenome (GOLD analysis project Ga0247727, IMG submission 202498) | Biofilm microbial communities from Wishing Well Cave, Virginia, United States - WW16-25 | ecosystem: Environmental > Aquatic > Deep subsurface > Groundwater > Cave microbial mat | place...
TTGGAGGAGCACTTACGTCGAAAGACCGAAGGAGCGGATCTTGAGATCGAGGCGTTGGAGTGAGCGCTGGACCCGACTTTTAGTCGGCCTTCACGCTACCGTCTTTAGACGGTAGCGGTTGACTTTGTTTCGTATTCAGCCAGGGCCGTTTTTTAATCCACTGTATTGCCTCGGCCTCCTGTTACCACCGTATTGACAAAGGTCGCGCCGATTCCGAGCAACTGCTGCAAGGGGAAGAAAAACTCCTGGATGGCGAAGCCTGCGACGGCAAAGCGGGTGCGCGGCACGATCACGATATCTCCCGCTTGCACCAAGATATTGGTGGTGAGATTGCCGTCCTCGATGTCGTCGAGGTTCGTGCGGTACATCTGAACGCTCTCACCGTTGTGGCGCACGACGCGGATGCGGTTGGTTGCAGCGAAGTTCGTGGGACCGCCGACTAGGCCGATGATCTCGGCGACGCGTAGCTCTCGCTCCAAGGGGAGCGTGGACGGCGCACGCACTTCACCGAGCACAGTGATGGTTGCGCTAAGAGGTGCCACGACGGAGACCGTCACGCGCGCGCCTCGTTTATAGCGCGCGATCCGCTGCTCGATATCGGCGGCGATTTCTTCCGTGCTCCGGCCAGCCGCGGGTAAGTCGCCGATCAAATCGATTGAGACCATGCCGTCGGGCCGCACGACCACGGCGCGCTCGATCGCCGGGTCGGGCAGAATCGTTATGAACAACTGGTCCGGTGGGCCCACGCGGTAGTCGCGGGTGCGGACTGCTGTGTCCTCAGGAACGCGGTAGGCGGGGTCCCCTCCGCAGCCGACGAGCAAGGCAAGGAGGAGTGCGAGAAGACCGGCGGAGCCCGCCGCTTGCAAGCTTCGTACGGGATCGTGTCTGAAGATACGCTGCAGTTCTCGACGTTGCGCCGATATGACTGAGCCCATGCGCTTTACCCCCCTTCGCTCGGGAGAATTTCTACTCCACCTGCGAAGCTGAAACCATTATTTATCGTGAAGTCAGCGTTTTTGCAGCGAGGGCTCCTATACTGCGCAAGCGCACTCCCGGGGGTGCTTTTCGGGAATTGCCGCGGTGAGCTGAAGGGTGCGTGAGTTCGGGTGACACTAGCGAACTCTCGCGGATCGGGAGTAACCCTGGGCTCTCGCGGGAGATCTTCTAAAGAAAACAGGAAGTTTCCAGCATTGAAGATTCTGATTACGGACGCGGATACTCGAGCGGCTCTGGCGGCGACGCGCTCGCTTGCCGCCCTCGGAGAGGTTGTGGTCGCGGGGCCGGCCGCGCGGAGCCTCGCCGGTTGGTCGCGTTTTGCGTCGGATCGGGTGGTCATCCCGGACTCCCTAGAACGGACGGAGTGCTTCTTAAACGGCGTGTTGCGCTGTGTTCAAGAGCACCACATCGACGTCGTCGTACCCGTTACGGACGCCGCGTGTGAGGTACTGATCCCCGTTCGCGATGCCTTGGCCCCCGCCATGCTCGCTGCACCCAGTGAGAGTGCTTACCGAGGAGCGAGTGATAAGTCCCATGTGGCGCGCTTGGCCAAACTCCACGGCCTGTGCATACCCGAAGGTTGCGAGGTGGAGAACTTTAGTCAGGCGCTCGTCGCCGCGACGGAACTGGGCTGGCCAGTGGTGCTGAAGCCAACCTTTTCAGTGAAGCGGACACCGGAGGGTAGGGGGATCAAACTCGCGGTGGTGCGCGCGGGAGACACCCGAGCACTGGAAGAAGCGTGGTGCACACAGGGTGTTGAGCGCGCATTGGTGCAGCACGCGGTACCGGGCGTCGGCGAAGGACTGTTCATCCTGCGTTGGGGTGGTGCCCTGCGCGCCGCGTTTGCTCACCGGCGCTTGCGCGAGAAACCACCGGAGGGGGGCGTGAGCGTGCTCAGTGAGAGCATTCCGCTGGAGGAAGGGCGACTGCGCGCGGTTGAGGCGCTGCTCGCGGAGCTCGACTTTGAGGGAGTCGCGATGGCGGAGTTTAAAGTAGGCGAGGAGGGCGCGTGGTTGATGGAGGTGAACGCGCGCCTATGGGGTTCGTTACAACTGGCCGTTGATGCCGGTGTGGATTTTCCGCGCCTATTCGTCGAATGCTTGTGCGGGCGTCCGCCCGCAGCTCCCACTCCCTACCGCAATGGTCTGCGCCTGAGGTGGTTTTTAGGCGATCTCGACCACGCGCTGGCCTTGGCACGAGGCGCACGGGCCGCCGACGGAAGCAGCGGATTGGGCGCGGCACTGCGCGTTCTCCTGCGGCCGACGGGGAGCACTACGCGTTTCGAATTGCTGCGGCGCGACGACCCCTGGCCCTGCGTGCTCGCTCTCGCGCGCTGGCTGAGCGGTCGCTCCGTCTGAGCTTTGCCTCACCCATGCCCGTGGCGTTTGAGAGATGTAGTTTCCGTTTACATTGACGGAGTAGCGTTTTGGCCGACACGCAGCGCCCCCCCTACGGAGATTCGAGAAATTCGCGCGACTCACCCGGCAAGGGGCGCCTGGGAGGAATCGAAGCGACGACATAAACAACTCTTGGAGGAGCTTCGATTCCTCCTAGGCGCCCCTCCATTGGAAGCGCCAGAACTTTGTCGGATCGAAGTATACTGCGGCGCCATGCAAGTCGAATGCATTGCAAATCCGGGCGACGAATGGGATGCCTTCGTGGAGGCTCAACCCGGCGCCACACTGGCACACGCCGCAGCCTGGGCCCATGTGCTGCGCGCGGCGTACGGGCTTTCGGCACATTATCTGGCGGTTCGCGCGGTGTCCGGTGCACTGTGCGGTGTGTTGCCACTCATCGAGTTTCGGACGCTGCGTGGCCGACGAGAGTGGGTTTCACTGCCTTATCTCGATAGCGGCGGTGTGTTGACATCCAGTGTCGAAGCGGAAGCGCTTCTGCTCACCGAAGCGTTCCGCCTTGCCGAGCACACGCGCGCCAGTGCTGTGGAACTGCGCCAGGAAACACCTCTCTCCGGCGTTTCGCAGGATCTGCTTTCCGCGCGCGTGAATATGGTGCTTGCTCTTGCTGTGGATGCCGAAACGCAATGGCGGGCGCTGCCGGCCAAGGTCCGCAACCAGACGCGCAAGGCCGAATGTTCTGGTCTTGCGCTCGTACCGGAAAACGAGGGTTCATTCGAGGATTTCTATGTGCCGTTTCGCGTCAACATGCGCGATTTGGGATCGCCGGTGCATGCGAAGAGTTTTTTCGCCGAAGCGGCGCGTTGTTTCGGCTCCCGCCTGCGCTTCGTCATCGCCCGTACGGAAGAACGCTGCGTGGGCGGACTTGTGGCGATTCACTACGCCGGCCGGGTTTTTGTGCCTTGGGCATCGACGCTGCGTGAGGAGAGGCACCGCTGCCCCAACAATTTGATCTACTGGGAGGCGCTGCGTTGGGCGATCGCACGAGGAGCACAGCGCTTCGATTTTGGTCGTTCTCCGCGCGACAGCGGGACGTACCACTTTAAGCGCGGGTGGGGTGCGCAGGAGCACCCGCTCTATTGGTTTCGTGTCGCTTCCGACGGAAAGATTTCGGAGTGCGAAGATGTGCGCGTTCACCCCATCCTGCGGCGTTTCTCGCAATTCTGGCAGCGATTGCCGGTGGCCTTGGCCACTTGCTTGGGGCCGCACCTGCGCCGGCGGCTGTCGAATTGAAGGGACGGAGCGTGCACCAAGCCACTACTGCGCTCTTCGCAGCACGCTCTGGTGAGAAAATGCGGACTAGCCGCGTAGGCGGCGGTGTGAAAGGGCGGGCAGCGCCACGCGGAGGCGGTCCTGCGTTTCCAAGCAGCAATCCGCCACGATCGCACAGGGCTGATCGGGAGCCTGTGCAATCACGATTCCCCACGGATCAGCGATCAGGGCGCGCCCATAGCTGGTGCGATCCGGAGCGTGGCGCCCCCACTGTGCAGGTGCCAGGACAAAGCACTGATTCTCGATGGCTCGCGCGCGCAGCAAAATTGCCCAGTGATCCTTGCCAGTTTCGCACGTGAAAGCGCTGGGAACCGCCAGGAAGCGCGCACCGCGATCGACCAGGGCGCGGTAGAGCTCGGGAAAGCGCAGGTCGTAACAGATCGAGAGGCCAACACCCCCGAATTCGGTTTCAGCTACACAGAGCTCGTTGCCGGGGGCGATCCGGGCTGATTCCTGGAAGTGAGCTCCCCCCGCCGCCGAGAGATCGACGTCGAACAAGTGGATCTTGCGGTAGACGGCACCGATTTCTCCGTTAGGGGTGATAAAAACGCTCGTGTTGTAGACGCGCTTCTCACCAGGAATAACCTCGGGGAAACTGCCTCCGAGCAGATAGAGACGGTGCCGCTGTGCCCAACGGCGCAGCTCTCCCACGATTTCGCCGTCAAGGCCCTGCGCGCAGGTGATCGCTTCGCCTTCGCGGCACAAGCAGGCGAAATTCTCGGGAAGAGCGACGAGCTTTGCTCCCGCCGCCGCGGCCTCGCCGACCCAGCGACAGGCTTCCGCCAGATTGGCCGCGAGGTCGGCAGTCGAACACATCTGAACCACGGCGACTCGCACGGCGGACAGCGTATCGGAGAGACCGGTATCTACGGAAGACGGGCTAACTGCGGAACTGAGTGGGGTCGATACCCGTGCGGCGGATGACGTCGTAGAAGTCCTTGCGATCTTTTTTAGCTAATCGCGCCGCGCGGCTGATATTGCCGCGGCAGCGGCGCAACAGGCCCGAGACGTAGCGCGTCTCGAAAGCGCGCTTCGCTTCTTTGAAGGAGGGAACACCGCTGCCGTCCGTCGCCAAGAGCAGAATTTCGGGCGAGATCGGATCACTGCCCGCAATCTTGAGGGCCAAGCGGATGCGCTCGCGGAGTTCCGTCACGTTGCCGGGCCAGGGCTCCGCCAGTAGCGACTCGCGCGTTTCCGGCGTGAAGCCCCCCGGTGATACTCCCGCTTCCTGTGCGAAACTATGTAGAAAATGAGCGGCCAATGACAGGACGTCTTCCGAGCGTTCGGCGAGTGGCGGTAGTACGATGGTGTGATGAGGCAGGTCGCGCAGCAGTTCGTTGGCGTCCGTCTCTACCATCACGACGACACGGGCACGCAGCGGCGTACGCGTGGTTTCCCCTTCGCGAGGGAAGGATTTTTCCGAGATCGCCTTCGCCAGCGCGGCGTAGGCCTCAGGGCGCAGCCGATCGAGCTGGGCAAGGACGGCTGTACCGCCGGCGGCTCGGGCCAGTACTCCCTCGTAGTCAGCCGGGAGCAGAGAATGAACTCCCGCCGCGCAGCCGAACAGTTCACGCGCGTGCAACGCTTCGGGCAGCGCGTCGCACGAGATCACTTGAAAAGGTCCCGACGCACGTCCACTCCACGCGTGAATCGCACGTGCGAACAAATTCTTTCCGCTGCCGAAGGGTCCTGCGATAATGACCGGAAGCTCTGTTCGTGCCGCGGACGTAGCTTGTTCAATGGCGGCTTTGAGCGCCGGCGTCGAACCGATGATGCGATCTTCACGACGCCTACCTACCGGGTGCGATACTCCTGGCGCAACCGGCATAGCACCGCTGGTTTCCACCGTATTTGTCATGTTCCCCACCCCCATCCTAACGAGTCCCCGAAGAGAAAACTATTGAGAAAACAGGGGACTTGTCAACCATTTTGCGAGTACGGGGCCGATTCCCTCCTTAGGCGACTCAGGGTATTTCCCCATAATACCCGACTGGATGCAAGAGAAGCAGGAAAAGGGCACTGTCTCATTCTCAAATCTTGGCTAGTTTAACGCCAGGAATGGCATGGCGAGGATTGTAACGGGAAGGCACGTTAAGTAGCGGAATGGACTGGAATGGCAGGCTTGAGAGCCCGGATTAAAACTCCGGGCTCTTTTTTGTGCGGCGCTTTCAATCTCTACGTGAAATCCGCTATGCTTAGCGCTACGCATGGCAAAGAGACCACCGAAACCAAAGAAGCGCCCCACCGATGCCATTGGGTTGGCCGTCCATGTGATGAAGGTCGCTACCGGCCAGATTGAGGACGTTCCGCCCAAGCAGAAAGACCCCGGCGCTGCGGAGTTAGGGCGGCGTGGAGGTGCAGCGAGGGCGAAAAAACTATCGGCGAAGAAACGGTCAGAAATTGCCAAAAGAGCTGCAAAGGCGCGATGGAAATAGAAATAGAAAAGTGATAATTTGAGCAATCACCCAAATTCAAAACTGGGGTGAAGTATGCCCTTTCATTCATTAGCTGTCGCAAATGAGTTTCTTGATATTGCAGAAAAGGCCGGTAACCCTATCGGACCGATGAAACTGCAAAAGCTCGTTTATTTTGCGCATGGGTGGTATCTCGCTTTTAAAGATGCCCCCTTGATACACGAGATGGTTGAGGCTTGGGAATACGGACCTGTGATTTCCTCTATCTACCACGAATTTAAGGAGTTCGGCAGGGGGAACATTACTGGCCGTGCTACGCGCTTTATTAAGAAAGAATCAAAAAATCTTTCTATCCCGTTTCTAATGGAAGATTCGCCGAATCAAGATTTGGATTTTGCTAAGTCTTTAATAAGTCAGGTTTGGAAGGTCTATGGGAAGTTCTCCGGCATACAATTATCGAACATGACACATAAAAGTGATACGCCTTGGTACAAAATTTGCCAACAGCATAACGGAAAACCTCCTAGGGGTCTTGACATACCCGAAGAGCTTATAAAGAGTCACTTCAAAGAAAAATTGAATCGGTCATCTAGCACTAAAAATGTCTGATGAAGAATCAAAGCTCGCAAAGATTACTGAGCCAGAGCTTGTCCCCCCATCTGAGAAACCTGACAAGGATACCCAGAAGGAAGACGACGATTTAGAGCGTCAAAAGAAGAAGGCAGTAGTACGCTCCCTAGAGCAAGATATAAAAGCTCGCGGAAAGTACGCCGGGAGAATTTTTTGTTTGATATGCACGTGGCTTGGATCTATTTTTCTGCTTCTCGTGCTTCAGGGTTTCAAAACTTGCTTGGGATTTCATTTATCCGACAAGGTTCTTATCGCAGTCATTACGGGCACAACTATCAACGTTCTTGGCCTCTTCGCGATCGTTGCCAACTACCTATTCCCGCGCAGATAATGTGCAATCAATAGTAGCAAAAAGCACCCATAGCGCCGCCCGCCCCCGATAAGCTCAATATATTGTAGTTTTTCATTGATTAAACGCGAGAAAGTTTGTTAATAGTCCTTTGGGGGGTTCCTGGGCGAGAGCGTATTGGCGTGTACGCTGGGTTCCCCCTGCATCAAGGAGGAGGGTGCAGGGATGGAGTCTACGAATGTGGTCACGGTACGGCTAGAAACGAATTTGCATCGAAAGGCAGTTGCAGTGGCAAAACTCAGTGGGATGACGTTACGCGCGCTTATAGAACACGGGATTCAGAGCGAGATTAAAGAACGCATGAGAGATGGGAACTTGCTGAAAATGTTTGCTGAAGAGACAGGGTAATAAGGAACGGCCCGTTGGCTTGCACCGACGGGCCGTTCGATTAACGAGCGACCTTCTGGCCGCCCCTAGACAGGCGCCATAGTGCTTCAGAAGGTCGTTCTTGTAAAGGACATTCTGATGCTATGGCTGTTGCCGCCGATCAGGGGGCCACCACACCTCTTTTCGCAGTGGGCCATGAGCACCCCTCGCAGCTTACACCTGTGCAGGGGTGCCCACTTGCGGCTTTTTATCGAACAAAATGCGTTTGTGCATGATCCAGGCGCATTACTCCGCCCGGCTTCCTTACATGAAATTATGCTTGACAGTAAGTATAAAGTTCATTATGATTCTGGTTATGAACAGACTCACCACCGCTCAACGGGTTCAAATCCTCTCCATGCTCTGCGAAGGCTCTTCCATGCGCGCCGTTTCGCGCGTCGCGGACGTTTCCATCAACACGGTGACAAAGCTGCTGGTGGACGCTGGGATAGCCTGCGCCAGCTTCCATGATGAAGCTGTCCGCAACGTCCAAGCCCGGCGCGTTCAAGTCGATGAAATCTGGTCGTTTTGCTACGCGAAGGCGAAAAACGTTCCGGCGGCGAAGGCTGCGCCTATAAACTCCGGGGACATTTGGACTTGGACCGCACTCGACAGCGACAGCAAGCTCATCATCTCGTATCTGGTGGGCGGCCGCGATGCGGAGTACGCAGCGGCATTTATGGCCGATCTTCGATCAAGACTTGCGACGCGCGTTCAACTCACAAGCGACGGACACCGCGCCTACATCGGGGCCGTTGAAAGCGCATTTGGTGGCGATGTTGACTATGCGCAGCTCGTTAAGATTTACGGCGAGGCGCCGGAAGCCGAGAAGCGATATAGCCCGGCTGTCTGCAACGGCGCTCGAAAAGAGCGCGTGAACGGCAATCCCGACCGAGGCCACATTTCTACAAGCCACGTCGAGCGGAGCAATCTGTCCTTCAGGATGCACGTTCGCCGCTACACGCGGCTTACAAACGCCCACTCAAAGAAGTTTGAGAACCACTGCCACATGGTCGCGCTGTACACTACCTGGTATAACTTCGCGCGGATTAACTCCGCAGTGAGAATGTCCCCGGCAATGGCGGCGGGAATCTCAGACCGCCTCTGGAGCATGAAAGATATTGTCGGGTTGGTGGAAGCCGCGGAAGCCGAAGCCCCTCGGGTTAGGGGTTCTTACCGGAAGCGGGTTTCAGAGTGAGACAGTGCCAGGAAAAGAATAGTCGGGAGGAGAGGGGCCTATGGCTCAAAATGGATTAGTTATGACCCGCGTCCGGGTGCTTCCCGATTCCTTGATCGATCAAATTGCGGCCGGTGAAGTGGTGGAGCGTCCGGCCTCCGTGGTGAAGGAGTTGGTCGAAAATGCCTTCGATGCGGGAGCTCAGCGCATCCGCGTCGAAGTGCGCGACGGCGGAAAGGCATGGATCGCCATTACGGATGACGGCTGCGGCATGTCTCCCGAGGATGCGCGGTTGGCCCTGGAGCGCCACGCGACGAGCAAACTCGCGAGTGCGGAGGACTTGAACCGGATCGCGACCTTTGGTTTTCGAGGTGAGGCCCTGCCGGCCATCGCTTCCATCGCACGCTTTCGCTTGCGGACGCGTCCCTCTGACAGCGAGACGGCCCACGAGATTCAGGTTGAAAGTGGCCGCGTACTTTCCGAGCGCGAGACCGGTGGTTCCCCTGGAACTCGCGTCGAAGTAGCGGATCTCTTCGTCGGAGTGCCGGCACGGCGCAAGTTTCTTAAGACTGCTGCCACCGAATGGGGACACATCGCCGACTGGTTAACGCGCTCGGCTCTGTCTCATCCCGAAGTTCACTTCGATATCTGGCGCGAGGATCGCCCCGCGCTTTCCTGGCCGAGCTCGGAGCGGTTGCTCGACCGCATCGCGAGTGTGCTCTCGGAGGAAGAAGCCAGCACCCTGGTGCCGCTGGAAGGAGCTCGTGGCGAACTGCGACTGCGTGGTTATGCCTCGCGTCCGGATCACCACCGCACGACCGCGATGGGCCTTTATTTATTCGTGAACGGCCGGCCGGTGCGGGATCGCTTGCTGCGGCACGCTTTGCTCGAGACGTATCGCGATTGGTTGCCGCGCGGGCGCTATCCCACGGCGCTTTTATTTTTGGAGTTGCCCTTTGATCAGGTCGATGTGAACGTTCATCCGGCGAAGTGGGAGGTGCGCTTCTCCGATCCTCGGGCCATCCACCACTTGGTGAGGGAGACCTTGCGGGCGGCGATAGCGGAGCGCCGCTGGTACGGCGGTGCCGCTGCACCGAGAGTTGACGAAGGTGAGGCGGTTGCGCACGTCCCGTTGTCTTCCGCTGTGAAGTCGCGGGCAGATGGCTCACCGGCAGCGGTGACACCGACGGATTGGATTTTTGCCGGAGTACCTTCCGCAACGGACGAAGTCGTGCGGGACCGAGTGGATCCCGGGGTGGCGGACCTCAAACAGGAACTTTCCGCCTTCACTGCAGCGCGGTTGCGCTTCGGTGATCTGCGCTGCATCGGTTCGCTGTTCGCGACTTACTTAGTTTTGGAAGGTAAGGACCGCCTGATCTTGGTGGATCAGCACGCGGCTCATGAGCGCGTTCTATATGAGCGCCTGCGCGCTGAGTGGCTGGCCCGTGGTGTGGAACGGCAACCGCTCTTGATTACAACCACAGTGGAGGTTGAACCGCGCTTGCTTTCCTCCCTGTGTGAGGCCTCGGCTGCAGCGCTGCGCTTGGGTTTTGAGATTGAACCTTTCGGCGAACGAGCCGTCGCCGTACGGGCCGTCCCCGCCCTCTTAGCAGATCGCGATCCGCGCCTGTTAGTCCGCAACCTGGCGGAGGAATTCGCTTCGGTTCAGGATCTCGGCAGCGAGTCGTTGGGTGCCGAGACGCGTCTTCTGAGCGCTTTGGATCAGACCTTTGCCACGCTCGCCTGTCACTCGGCGCGTCGCGCGGGAGAGGAATTAGAATCGTTGGAACAACGCGCGCTCTTGAACGCCTTGGACGGCATTCCCTGGGCTCCGTGCTGTCCCCACGGCCGTCCGGTCGCCGTGGTTTTTGATCTCGCGGAGATAGAGCGCCGGTTTCGACGGCGTTGACGTACATGCCCGAGTCGAAGCAAGAACACGCCCGTGCGCCGATCGTTGTCATCGCCGGCCCGACCGCCGCCGGCAAGAGCGCGCTGGCCATCGCTCTGGCCGAACGCTGGGGAAGCGAGATTCTCAACGCGGATTCCATGCAGGTCTACCGCTACCTGGATATCGGGACCGGAAAGCCCTCTTTGGTTGAACGCGCGCGCGTTCCGCACCACTTGCTGGACGTGGTGACGCCCGACGTGCTGTACGACGCCGCCCAATATGCGCGCGCTGCCCGGCGTATTGCCGATGAGCGCTTGGCCGCTGGAAAGTCCTTGTTTTTGACGGGTGGGACGGGGCTCTACATCCGGGCGTTTTTAGGTGGATTGGTGTCGGCGGGCGGCGCCGATCCGGAATTCCGCGAACGCCTGGAGCGGGAGCACGCCCGCGCCGTTGAGAACGGTGACCCAGAGCGTTTACACCGGCGCCTGCTGGAACTCGATCGTGAGGCGGCGTGGCGCATCCACCCCCACGACGTGCGGCGCATTATCCGTGCTCTGGAGATCCAGGATCGAGAAGCGGAGCGCAGTTCTGAACTGCGCTCCGCCCACGCCTTCTCCGACCAACCCTATCGGGCGCTGTACTTGGTTTTGGATCCCGGCCTGGAGGATCTAGACAAGCGCATCGATGCCCGCTGCCACGACATGATCGAAAGGGGGCTCTTGCGGGAAGTGCGCCATCTGTACACCCGCGGTTACGGTCCGGGACTACGCCCGCTACAGGCCATCGGTTACCGGCACATGCAAGCCGTGGTCGAAGGTCGAGATACGTTGGCGAATGCGCTCTTGGCGATGCAACACGATACGCGGCGCTTTGCCCGCCGTCAGCGAACCTGGTTCCGCGCCGTGCGCGGTGCCCACTGGTTCCGGCCTGATGAGAGCCGATCAATTGAGGAAATCATCGCTCACTTTCTGAACACCTCGCGTGATTGATCCGAGATGAAGCGCGCGGATGCTTAGAGCGGGGCGGAGGTGTAGTCGACGCCGAATTTGATCCACAGTACGGGCGTCTCGTGGTCCACAAATGCTTCATTGCGCTCGACGGGATCGAAGAGAGGCTCGATATCTCGATCGGAGGCGATTAAAAAGAGACCGGGAAAAAATTCGAGGACACCCGAAACACCGCGCAAAATTGCCGCGCCGGCTTGTACGCCGGTGAGCCACAGCCAACCCGGCAGCGGATACACGATACGAACCGCCGGCGAGTCGTTTACTTCGCGCATGTTTTTTACAATGGCGTAGGCAGCGACCGCCGGTGACAGCACCAAATCCAATGGCCACTGGATCAGGTTGCCGACGGAGCGCCGTAGCATTTCGGGTGTTGCTGAGGCCGGTTTTGCGGCCAGCAGTCCCAGTGCCAGCAACACCGCCAGCAAACCCAGCTTTCGGATCCGAGTAGCCATTGTGAATCCTCCAAGAGCCGGCTTTTTAGATTGTGGCAACGCGCGTGGAGTTCACGCTCGCGCAGAACGCTACAGTCGCATCCCCGGCCGACACTAGAAGGCTGCTTCGGCTTTTGTCAAGCCAAAGGTGAGCACTGAGCAATAAAGGATGTCCACTGTGAAACCGCTTCCGATCGTAGCGATCGTGGGACGCCCGAACGTCGGAAAATCCACCCTCTTCAATCGCTACGCCGGGATGCGGCGCGCCATTGTTGAAGATCAGCCTGGCGTGACGCGCGATCGCATCGTGGCCGAAGTCGAGATTGCGGGGCGAACGGTGCTGATCGTCGATACTGCCGGTCTCGATCCCAGCCCCGCGGACGGTCTGCCGGCCGCTGTGCAGGCTCAAGTCCAAACCGCCTTGAAGGAAGCCGATGCCATCCTCTTCGCGGTGGACGGCAAGAGTGGCTTGTTGCCCGAAGATACCGAGATCGCGCGCTGCCTGCGCCGGACTCTCAAGCCGGTCTTGGTGGTGGTGAACAAAATTGACGTCCCGCAGCACGCAGCGCGTTTGAACGAATTTTTCGCATTGCCCTGTGGCGTGCCGCGCGCGGTATCCGCGGAGCACGGCACGGGTGCCTGGGATGCCCTCGAGGAATTGGTCGCGCAGCTGCCGCCGGCTGCTCCGGAGACGGAGGTTGAAGAAGACGCGAACGCCGCGGTGCGCGTGGCCTTGGTTGGTCGCCCCAACGTTGGCAAGAGCTCTCTGCTAAATCGCTTGTTGGGAGAGGAGCGCGTCGTAGTTTCTGAAATTCCGGGCACTACGCGCGACGCCGTGGATGTGCGCCTGGAGCGGGAAGGGGAGGGTTCTTTCATCCTGATTGATACGGCCGGTTTGCGCCGACCGGGTCGGCGGCGAGAGCACGCGGAGCGAGGTGGAGCACTGGCGGCGTTGCACAGTTTAGAGCGGGCCGAGGTTGCTCTGGTCGTGTTCGATGCTTTCGAGGGTTTGTGCGACCAGGACATCCACGTGGCTGGTTTCGCGCGCGAGCGCGGCTGCGCCGCGGCACTGCTCGCCAATAAGTGGGATCTGGTCGGCGCGGGCGCCCGGGAAAACGTGCCGCGTGAAGTCGAACGCCGGCTGCGCTTCATGGCGGACACGCCGCTGCTGCGAGTCTCCGCGCTGCGCGGCACGCATGTCGGAAAAATTTTCCCGCTGGTAAGGGAACTTTCCCGCGCCGCGCGTCTCCGCGTGGAGACCTCCGCGTTGAATCAATGGTTGCGCGCAGTAGTCGCCGAACGCGAACCGCCGCTGGCCCAGCAAGGTGCGCGCCGGCGCCCGGTGAAGTTCTTTTACGCGACCCAGGTCGACGTTCGACCACCGACATTTCTCATCTTCTGCAATCATCCGGAGCAAGTGGTGCCGCACTACCGGCGATTTTTGGAGAATCGCCTGCGCAAAGCATTTGGTTTCTACGGTACACCGGTGCGACTGCGCTTCCGGGCACGTCGCGAGCGCACCTGATACACTGTTTTTTCTTTGCGTCCTCGGCTGCACCGACCTGTACGCGGTGCGGCGCGCGGAGCGGAAAGCGATGGGAGGGGGCCGTTGGTTCAACATCAGGATTCGGAAACAGCTGGCACGCTGGACGAGTTAGCAACGCTGTCCGACCGTGTCGCTGAATGGATTCAGATGCACCCCGCCGCTGTCCTTTTCGGTGTGGCGCTGATTTTGATCATCGCCGCAGGCTTCGGTGGTTACCGAGCCTGGAAAGGCGGCCAGGAGGAGCGCGTCGCCGCGGAACTCGCGGCGACGCTGCGCGCTTACCGAACGGCGATGGGAGCCGATTCCGATGCGCTCGAAATTCCGGAGCCCGCCAACCCGGAAACTGCGCAGCGCGCGCGTGAGCAGTACCGCGATCGTTTGAGCAAGTTGGCGGCTCAGCACATCGGAACACGGGGTGGGACCATGGCGCGCATCGAGGCCGGTCAGTTGGCGTATGAACTGGATGAGGCGCGCGAGGCGATCGGAATTTGGGAAACCGCCGCGGCCGAGTTACCCCCGGATTCTGCGCTGCGCGGTGTTGTCTTGGAGCGGATCGCAATGGCTTACGAGAAGCTGGGAAATTGGTCGGAGGCTGCCCGCAACCACGAAGTCGCAGCAGAGATTGAAACTTTCCCTATGCGTCATTGGGCGCAAGTCGAAGCCGCGCGGTGTTACGCTGAAGCCGGTGAATGGGAGACGGCCGAAGCACGCTACCGGGCCTTGCGCGAAGCAGTTCCGGAGCTGGAGTTCCCGCCTTACTTGAGTGCCGTTTTCGAAGAAACCCGCCGTGAAGTTCCCTCGGAGCACTCCGCGGTCGAATCCGAATCGGCTTCCGATCCAGCGGCCACTCCTACTCAACCGTAAGTTCCCATCGCATCCCGGAGTGTAGTGCCGGCGCTATGCAGCCTCTTTCACCTCCATCTGAGAAGTCCAGGCAGATACGTTCAAAGTTCTCTATCAAATACGTCTGATAAGATATATTATGTTAAATATTAAGTCGGGATAGAAAAGGCAAGGAGATCCAGTCGCTCGCCGGGCTTGTTTTGCCGCCGCCCCTTTCGCGTCTTCCCCTTCCTGTGCTAATAGGCGCGCCTCTCCGGGATGGGTGATGGCGCGCGTGAAAACCGAGAAAACCAGACCGGATTTCGAGACGTTGCGGCGGCGGTTTCGCGCGCACGGACAGGACCACGTTTTTGCTTTTTGGGAACAACATTCACAAAGTGAGCGCGAGGCTTTGCTCGCTCAGGCAGCTCGCATCGATTTGTCTCTGTTGGAGCGCTTGTTTCGCGACCACTGCGCCGCGGTTCGGGTTAGTCCCAAGCTGGAACCGCTCGAAATCCAACGCGTGCCCGAGCACGGTGGCGATGCGGAAGCCTTCCGGGCGGCGCGTGAGCGGGGAGAAGACTTACTGGCGAGAGGCCGACTCGCTGTATTGGTGGCGGCCGGTGGCCAAGGCAGTCGTTTGGGTTTTGATGGACCCAAGGGCGCGTTTCCGCTGGGACCCGTAACCGGGCGCACACTCTTTGAATTGCAGGCCCAGAAGCTGCGGGCCCTGGGTCGGCGCTATGGACACAGCGTGCCGTGGTACATCATGACGAGCCCCTCGACGGATGCCGCCACGCGCCAGATCTTCGCGAGCCACGATTCTTTCGGCCTTTCCCCCGTGGACGTTTTTTTCTTTTCCCAGCAGACATTTCCAGCTGTGGACTTCGAGGGTCGCTTGATGTTACAGAGCCCGGCACGGATCTTCGAGAGTCCCAACGGTCATGGGGGGTGTTTAACGGCCCTCCTGGATTCAGGTGCCGCCCGCGATATGCGGTCGCGTGGCTGCGAGACAATCTTTTACTACCAAGTCGATAACCCCTTAGTAAAGATCGGCGATCCCACCTATCTCGGTTTCCATGCCACCGCGGAAGCGGAAATGTCTTGCAAGATCACCGCCAAGCGGGATCCGCAGGACAAGATGGGCGTGGTAGCCCGTGTCGACGGCCATCCAAGCATCGTTGAGTACACCGAGCTTTCCGACAGCCACCGCTATGCGCGGAACGCCGACGGAGAGTTGCTCTACTGGGCCGGGAATCTCGCCGTTCACGTTCTCGAGCTGTCTTTCGTAGAACGCGTGGCCGCGCGCGCGGACGAGGTTCTCTCCTACCACGCCTCCGCCAAGAGAATTCCCTGCATTGGGGTTGATGGGAAACCACACTCACCGGCGGAAGCCAATGGATACAAATTTGAGCGCTTCATCTTCGATGCGCTGTCGGCCGCGCGTTCTATAGCGGTGGTAGAAACCTTGCGCGAGGAAGAATACTCCCCCGTTAAGAACAGCGATGACGCCAACCGCGAATGTCCCGCGACAGCGCGCCGCGACTTGAGCTGCATGTATCGCCGCTGGTTGTTCGAAAGTCAGATCTCCGTGCCCGGCGACGAGGGAATCTGGATCGAAATTGATCACTCTTTTGCCGACGGCGCCGAAGATCTGAAGAGCCGCGGGATTCACAACATTTCGGAGGCGGCCGGTGCGATCCGGATCACCCACGGGAGTCCGATAAGATGAGCAAACCCCAGAAAAAAAAGAAGACGAGTCCGAAGAAAGCTCCTAAGCCGGCTTCGAAAGAAAAAGCCAAAGAAACGCTGAAAAAATCCAAGCCGGCGGCCAAGGCCAAGAAGGTGCAAGCGGCACCGCCCTCTCCTCTCAAAACGCCCCTCGCTCCCAAAAAGGGCAAGCCACAAGTTCCGGCGACGAAGGAGGCTGGCAAGCCGGAGGTAGCGCCGAAGACGGCGAAGAAGAACGCCAAAGCTGCGGAACCTTCCTCCGCCGTAAAATCGGCGGCCAGAGTACAGACCGCGCCGGCGGCTTTCATCGAACACTCGGGACTGGTCAGCTCTGAGCCTCACGCCAAGCTCGGCTTCAAATGGATCTGTTTTCGCTGCGGTGCGCGCTTTTATGATCTCAACAAGCCGGAGTCCCTATGCCCTCGTTGTGGCACCGATCAACGCCAGCGGCCGAAAACCAAGCCGGCCTCTGCCGCCGCCGAACCGCGCCAGCGCGAGCCTCGCTCCATGGCGCCGCTTTTAGAGGAGGAGGAAGAAGAAACGGCGACTTTCGACGACGGTGTGGAGGATCTCGGGCTCGATCTCGAGGGATTGGACGAAGAAGAACCGCTGCTCGGCGACGACGATGAAATCGAGGAGCCGAGCGAAGAAGAGTGAGCTCCCAGTGGCTGTTTCCCCCGGCAAGGCCGGGAGGATTCCCAATTGGGCTTAGACCAACTCGGGCATGTTGAAGAGATGGCGCAGCAGAACCCGCAGGCGATCGTGGTCGCGCTCGCGACGCGTTTTTTCCGCTTCCAATTCGCGCAAGGTGGCTTCGCTCTCGGAGAGCTGGGCCCCGAGTTCGCGCGTGTGATGGCCGCGCTCCTGAGCTCGTTCGAATTCCCGCACCTGATCGCCTAACAGGCTGCTGACAAAATTGGTGTTTGAGCTGTTGTCCGCGGATGGGCGACCGATTTGAGAGAAATGACCTCTCGCCGGTGTGGTTTGGCGATTCCGTCGTGCCCATCGATCCAATGTTTC
>Ga0247727_10009886_pt1 | contig 17064 bp, 8 predicted proteins | sample WisWelCaveWW1625_FD_202498 | JGI IMG/M metagenome (GOLD analysis project Ga0247727, IMG submission 202498) | Biofilm microbial communities from Wishing Well Cave, Virginia, United States - WW16-25 | ecosystem: Environmental > Aquatic > Deep subsurface > Groundwater > Cave microbial mat | place...
CATCGTGCATGCCGACAGCATCACACCGCGCGCCGCCGGCGTCGATTCGACCAGCGGCGTCGATCTGGACGGCTATCGGTTCGGCCTCGACCAGTTCCTTTTCTGCTGCGGATGGACGGAGATCGAGACCCGCGGGCCGGGTCAACCACGCGTGACCTACATGGGGCTGCAGCCCGGTCGCTATCGCGTGCGCGTCTACGTCGAGAACGGCGCCGGGCGCACCGGGGAAGGCGTCGGCTACTTCAACATCGAAGTTCCGGTCGCGGTGCAAGCCGAGGATTTCGCGGCGAGCACGACAGAAGATGGGGTGCGGCTCGCGTGGCGATTCTCAGCTACGGAGGACGTCGCCGCGGTCCGCGTGCATCGCGCGACGGACGTCGCGGGTCCGTATGCGGACGTGACACCCGAGCCGTTCCCGGTCGAGCCGTCGATGACGTTCGTGGACGCGGGGCTCGAGCCGGATCGCATGTTCTGGTATCGGCTCGAGATCGAGTCGAGGAGCGGCGAGATCGCTCTCTCGTGGTCGATCAGCATCCGCACGGGGATGCCGCACGACTCGACCGTGCTCGAGCCGCCGGTCACGATGCGCCACGGGCCGATCGAAGTGCGTTACGCACTGGGAACGGCGCGCCGCAACGTGCGTCTCGCAGTGTTCGACGTGCGGGGCCGGTTCGTGCGCCTGCTCGCCCAAGGCCCGCACACTGCGGGGCGCTTCGTGCGCACGTGGGATCGCACCGACGACGCCGGCCGTCCGGTGTCGAACGGCGTGTACATCGTGCAACTCACGGCGGGCGCGGATCGCCCGACGCGCAAGGTGGTGCTCACCGCACCCTGACGATCAAGCAACGCGGCGACTTCCGGCCGCGCTGCGTTGGTCGTGTAATCGATACGCGCTCCAACCTTGGCATTCAATCCGGCCCGGGCCGAGTTTGTGAACTTGTCATACCCCACGGCGCACCCGACTCCCGCAGTTCATACCCCACGGCGCACTCGACTCCCGCAGGGTGGGCAGGTCGAAGGGGCCGAATTCGAGCCTTGCTTCGTATTGATTGTGACTTCGGCATCGAAGCGCGATGTTCGTGATCGTCGCCTTGCCGCCGCGTGCATACGGCACGACATGATGGAACTCGAGGAAGCCGGTTTCACGACAACGACGATCGCCGTTCCCGATGAATGCGCACTGGCCGGCATCGCGCGTCCACACCGCGCGCTTGACGTCTGCAGGAATCGCCCGCGAGCCCGGCGCAGTCCCGCGACTCGTTCGCGGCCGATCCGTTGCCGCGAATCTCTGCTTCTCGAGGCGCTCGATGAGCGCACCGAGCGCCAGCTCGAAAACCTTCGATAGATCGCCATCGGGAATGCGATGCCGCAGCAAATCCTGCGCGCGGCGCAACGTGTCGTGCAAGCTCGTGCTCGCCGTGAATTGCACCTTGTAGCGCTCGACCGCGAGCGGCGCGATGACGCTCGGGCGTGTCGCGGGCTCGGCCGTGCGCTGCGCAAGCAGGCCCCCAGGCATCGTCGATGCCGGCGACTTCCCCGGCACTCCCTCGCCGAGTGTCTTCATCGGCTGCAATTTCTCTGACGCTGTCCATTGGGTCGCCTGCATCGGCAGCTTGCGAACCATCGCCGGCACATCGGGAAGCGGGTAGCGCTCTCGGACGAGCTTCTCGACCTCACGCTTGCTCTTGTGACGCGACGCCGCGAGAAGCACATGACAATTCGCGGTGGTGAGATGCGGTACGAGGTATCGGAGCGAACTCAAGTGCAGAGCGCCGCTCGCGAGTTCCGCGAGGATCTCCGGGTAGTCGCGCGCCGCCCGCGCTGCTTGCAGTCGCATGTACGTTGCGTCCTCTGTGAGACGCAAAACGCCGGTGCAGTACGTGAACATGGTCGAACAGCCCTCGGCGCGGTAGAGATCCCGCACCTCGACCTCGACCAAGTGTGCGACGAGAGTCGCGATGGTTTCGCGTTCGCACTGTGCGAGGCGCTTGACCTCGGCCAGCAGTGCGTCATCCGTGAGTTGAGCCGGTGAAAGATTCATGATTTCAATATACGAGGCGATTTCCTCATGCATTCGAGCTGCGACACAATGCGCTTGCGAGTGCGCAGATCTTCGTTCGCATTTTCTTGTGCAGATGCGGCCGAGAGCGCTCCGGTGCGCTTCTCGAGACTCGTTTAGCGCCCCTGGCCCGAACGTGATTCGAGTCGCTTGCAGATCATGTCAAGTGCCTCTTTTTCGGACGCTCCCCGCTCGGCACGGGCCGAGTTCGTGAAATACTTCACGAAGTGTGTTCCACCGCGCGATTGAATTGCAGCGCATGCGATCGACGCGATGGGAACTCGGCCCGGGCCGAGTTTGTGAAATGCTTCACGAAGTCAATTCATCTCATCGCCAGACCGAAACGCGACGGAGGCGGTGCATCGAAACGCGACGGTGCGGTGGCGCCGAAGCGTAAGGGTGGCGCAACTGGAGCGCGAGGTTCACCGATCGTCGGGAGGTGGCGGCGCGTTGCCATCGCGCACCAGCGCGAGGATGGCGTCGTGCGGAACGACGAAGTAGTGCTTGCCCTCGAACATGATGTCGACGCCGGCGCGGCGGAAGAAGAGCGCGTAGTCACCGATGCGGGCTTGCATCGGCATGTAGCGCGGCTCGCGGCGCTGGCGCTTCCACGGTTCGTCGTCGTTGGGGTCGGGATTGCCGAGCGGGATTCCCGGCCCCAATGCGACGACGCGCCCACCCTGCACGGCGCGCGAGTCGATCGCCGTCTGCGGCAAGTAGAGTCCGACCTGCGTGCGCTCTTCGCCTTCTTCGGGCACCAAGAGCACGCGATCCCCGACGACGATCAATTCCTTCACGACGCCCCGGCCTCCGTGATGCTGAGCGACGCCGCGGATGATGCCGCAGACTGGCAGCGGCCGCAAGGAAGGTCCGACACCGCGGCGAGGTGGCTCACCGCGCCAGGAGCATCTTGCGGGCGAGCGCGGGCGTGCCGGCGAGCGAGCTGTGCAAGCGCGCCCAGTACACACCCGAAGGCAGGGCGTGGCCGGCGTCGTCGCGCCCATCCCACACGACGCGATCGCGCGCGGGCGCCGCGTAGTCGCGCGCGAGAAGCGTTCGCACCCGCCGCCCGCGTGCGTCGTGCACCGCCAGCATCACGCGACACGCGCCGGGCACCACGAACCCGATCGCGGTGGAGGGATTGAATGGATTCGGCAAGTTCGGTTCGAGAACGAGGTGTCGTGGCAGGGCCGATGGCGCATCGCTCGCGACCGGAACGACCACATCGGGATCGCGCCGGGGTTCGAGACGCAGTCGAGTCACCGGATCGAGCGCCGACGGCCAGCGCGCCGCCACGATTCCAGTCAAGGATTGCAATGGATCGCGCGGCACCGGCGTGTAGCCGTAGCCGATGCCATCGGGCGTGAACGTGTCGTCGCCCACCCAGGCGGGATTCCCGCCGTCTCCGACCTGGAACTCTCGCCCCGCCGGCATTCCTGGAATCGAATCGAATGCGGTCAGCACTTCGATGCTCCCGGCGACCTGCACCAGCATGCCCTCGTTCTCCTCCTGCGCGATCGCGCCGGTCGACCCGAGCACCCGCGCGCGCACGCGCCGGTCGATCGCCAAGAGTTGGACGCAATCCGCGTCCAGCACGATCTGTGTTTGGCAAAGCGACTCTTCCACGATGCCCGACACCAGCAGGCTGTCGCCGATCTCGGGCATGAATCCGCCATCGGACACCACGATGCGAATGCCCGCAAAAGCGCCGATGCCGTTCTGCAGATAGAAATAGGAGACGCTGAATTCGTTGGTGTGATGTGTCACGATGCCCACGACGCTGACCGGCGTCCCGGCGAACGTCGATGACGCGCAGGAGTCCGCCGCGATGCTCGACTGCACGGTGCTGATCGGCGTGACCCCGACTCGGTAGAGGGCCCGAGTCGCGGGTGCATTCGCCGGAAAGATCGCGGTTTGGCCCATCGCGTCGCGGACGCGCAGGAAATACTCCACCAACGTCTGATCGGTTTGGCCCGGCAACATCACCTGGTACAAATCGGACACGACGGGTGCGAGCGTCAGCGAGTCGAATGCCGCGGAGCCCGCCGGGCGGAAGAACACCCGAACCGACGCGATGTCGCCATCCGCATCGGTCGCGACGCATGAAAGCAACACCGGCTGCCCCGGCGCCGTCACGCACGGTGAGGTGTCGACGCTCTCGATCACCGGCCCCGGGAACGTACAAACATTCGGTGCTCCCGGCGTGCGCGGCGCGGCGATGAAGTCGGCCGACGAGACGTCGGTGTCAACGGACTCCGGGCAGCGCTGCAAGGACATCACCGTGTTGTCGATGCCCGGATGCGGCGCCGAATCAGCGCACACCGTCGAGCTCGTTGCGGTCACGTCCGGCGCGCCACCCGTTTCCCAGCTCACGCCGTCGACGATTTCGTTGCACGGGATGATGTTGCCGCTCGTGACCCCGACCGAAAGCGTGATCCCGTCGCCGCTGTTCGCCAAATACAGGTCCGCCGCCAGGCCGCTCGTCTTCACGAGATTCGGCACCGCGGGGTCGTCGGAGTCGTTGGTGCCGGCGTAGAACTCGAAATCCACCCCGGCATAGGGACAACCGACGGCGTCCGCGACCAAGAGCAGGATGTCTCCGGGCGCCAGCGGCAGTGTCGTCCCGGTGAGTGGGATCCCCGGAAACTGGAAGGCGGCCTCGGCGCTGCCGTCATTGCCCTCGTCGGTGATCACCGCGCCGTCGAGGAACACGGTCGTCGTGCCGGCGTTGGCGATCTCGATGAACTCGAAGCTGGTCTCGGGCGTTTCGGGTGGATCGTACTGCACTTCACAGAGGGTGACGCGGTCCGAAACTTGGAGGGCGATCGCTGGAAATGCGACCAAGAGCGCGACCAATGCAACGGCCGCCACCGGAATTCCGCGTGGCGTGACGTCAAACCGGCGCGTCACGGAACCGAGGGCGGTGGCACAGGTAGCGAAGACCACGTTGAATGCCGCCTCGAAGACTGCAACGCGGGGCGGCTCCTGGCCGCCCCGCGTTCATTGAATTTTCACGAACACGCGATGCCGCTCACTTGAGGAGCAGCATCTTCCGCGTCGCCTGATACTGTCCGGCCGTCAACTTGTAGTAGTACAGGCCGGACGCAACCACCTTTCCGTGATCGTCGGCTCCATCCCACACGATGCGATCGCGCGTCGGACCGGCGTAGTTGCGCACCGCGAGCGTGCGCACCAAGCGCCCCTGCGCGTCGAACACTTCGAGGCGCGCCGTCGCCGCCTCGGGAACCGTGAACTCGATCGTCGTCGTCGGGTTGAACGGGTTCGGCAAATTCTGGTGCAATCGGAACGCACGCACCACGTCCAAGCCGTCCTCGTCACCGACGTCGGTGTAATCGCGATCGACATCGTTGTCGCGCCGCGGTTCGATGCGCAGCACGCGGGTGCTGTCATTGCCGCTGAACAGGCGCGCGCCGACGATGCCGGTCAGGTTGTCGAGCGTAACCCCCGAATCCGGCACGGTGCTGTACCCGATGCCATCCGGGAAGAAGGTGTCGTTGCCGACCCAGCCGCTCGCCACACCTTGACGCACGCGGAATTCCTGGTTGCTTCCCATCGGCGGCTGCCAGCCGGTCACGACGTCGATCGGACCCTGGATGGTGACCAGCATGCTCTCGTGCTGCTCGTTGTTGATGTCGTCCACGGTCGAGAGTTGCCGCGCGCGCACCCGCCGGTTGACGCCCAGCGTGGTACCGCAGTCGGCGAAGATCACGACCTCGGTCTGGCAGCGGAATTCGTCGATGTACCCGGAGACGCGCACGCTGTCGCCGATGTTGGGCACGAAGGCGCTGTCGGGTGCGAACACCTTCATCCCAGCGTTGGCGCCGATGCCCGCTTGGATGAAGAAGAAGTCGTCGCTGTACTCGTAAGCGCTGTGCGTGACGACGCCGACCACATTCACTGCCATGCCGAAAGACGTCGAGGTCGCGCAACTGTCACCATTCGACGCCTGCAACGACTGGATCGTTTGCAGTCCGACACGATAGGTGCGCAGGAAGGACGGTGCACTGCTGGGGCTGATGACCACGTTGCCGGACGCGTCGCGGGCCACCATGTAGTACTGCACGTGCGATTGATCCGGCCGGCCCGGCAACGCCGCCGAGTACACGTCCATGGCTCCCACGGTCGCGGTTACGGAGTCGAACGGCACCACCGTATCGAGCCGGTAGAACACGCGCACCGTGGTGATGTCGGTATTCGGATCGGTCACGGTCGCGGACACGGTGACCGGTGCGTTGGCGGTCACGAAGCAAGGCGAGTAACGCAGATTGTCGATGGAAGGCGCGATGGTGGTGCAGCCGTTGGCGGCGCCGGGGGTGTCGTCCTGACCCACCGGATCGAAGGCGCCGACTTGCCAACCGGACGCGCAGAAGAACGAGTGCCCGGGGACGAACGCTCCGTCCGGCCCCACCGTGGTCGGGCTGTAGACGAATTCATCGGCGTCCGCTCCGCCGCAAATCGGCACGGCATCTTCGAGCAAGCCGATCCGATCCACGATCGCAGTCCAAGGTGTCACGTCGATGACGCCGTCGTTGTTCGTGTCGATGTCGCCGCCGACGGCCCCAGTGAAGCCGCTGACCAACATGTGGGTGACGTTGTCGTTGTTTTCGAACGTGATGCTGGTGACGCCAAGAGCGTCATATCCCGTGAGCGCCGGGGTCGCCGACTTGCATGCGGCGAAGAAACCGTCTGCTTGAATCGTATAGGGATCGAGCGGGGTGACGGATTCGATCGCTCCGCATGAAGGTGTTGTCGCGTCACCGATCACGACGTACGTGAGCCCGGTCAAGGGCGTGGTGGGTGGACCTGCAAGTTCGAAGTACTCGTCCACGTCGGTGCTGGCTTGGTCGATCCGGATTTCGTTGATCCGAATCTGGGCGAAGGCGGGACTAGCGACCAGTGCCGCTCCCACGGTGCAGAGAAGTGTGCGCAACGCGAATCGCATCATGATCTCCCTGGCGGAAGTCCGGCGTCGGGGTCACCGGCCGGGTTGATCGCCTCGAGAGTGCCCGCAGAGGCGGACACTCGTGAACGCGCCCGCGCCGTTTCGCGGGAATTCGTTGGAACGCAAACCAGCCTCACCGTGGGGGCAGGCGGGAGCATGGTGGACCGCTTGGGCTCCGACCGGCGCATGGGACGCGCGGCTCGGCGAGGCAGCGAGTCGTCCGTCCTAGGTCGTGTCTTGCGAGCGACATTATATCACCGCGGGTGCGATCCCTTCCACACACCCCTCCACGGCCCGAATCGAAGCCTCGCCAGACCTGCGGTATCCGACGAGAGATCTCTCTCCTGGGTCGCAACACCCGAATTGCGGCTCCGGCCCCCAGGGCTGCACCCGCGGCCTTCCCGCTTCCCTGGCGGGTTTGCGGGGTGCTACCGTGCAGCGCCTCACCGAGGAGTTCGTCGTCGCATGACTTCCTGTTTCGACATCGCGCGGATCGCACGACGCGCCGTGGCCCGCACGCTGCGCGCCGTCGCGTTCGGGGCGGTCGGTTTCGCTGTCGCCACGGTCGCGATCCCACGGCAATCCATCGCGCAGACGCCGTCACCGATTGCGGCAGTGCAGGAAAACGCCGCAACACTGGTCGGAACCTCGGTCACGGTCGAAGGCCAGATCTACATCCCGACCAACTATCGTGGCACGACGATCAGCGGCTTCATGCAGGACAGTTCGGGACGCGGCATCAACCTGTTCGGTTCGAGCGCCAACACTCCCACACTCCAAACGATCGGCAACCGAGTCCGAGTCACTGGCGAAGTCGCCATCTTCAGCACCACGACCGTCGAGATCCTCAACATCACCGCGATCACCTCGCTCGGTAGCGGGGCGCGCGATGTGCCGCCAGTGCAGCTTTCTACCGGTGCGGCCGCCAACGCGCGCTGGGAAGGCACGTTCATCGAATCGCGGGGCATGATCTCTGCCACCTCGATAACAGGTGGTGCCACCAACTACACGATCAACGATGGCACGGGTGTGTTGGTGGTGCGCGTCATCAACATTCTCGGGGCCCCGAGCTTCACCGCCGGACAGAGCATTCTGGCGCGCGGTGCCGGCAGCAAGTTCGGGACGGATTTCCAGATTTTGGTGGGCACGGCAACCGACATCGTGCTGGATCCGGGCGGCGCGGATACGACGCCGCCGGTGCTCGCAGGCGCTTGGGCGAACACCGGGACCCAGGTCCGCGCCACTTTCAACGAAGCAGTGAATGCGATCTCTGGTGCGGTGGCGACCAACTACGTCGCGCACGACGTCGGGATGAACATCGACGTCGCGATCATGACCGCGACCGTGTCGGGCCCGGTCGTGGATCTGGTGCTGGCTTCGAGTCTGCGCGACCTCGCCGCCTACGAGCTGCGCGCGACGTCGGTCGCCGACCTCGCCGGGAATCCCATCACGACGACGACGGTCGTTGGCTTTACGAATACGAACGTGGCCGACACGACGCCGCCGACGCTGGTGAGTGCGACTTCTCCCAGCCTGTCGAGTGTCGCGGTGGTCTTCAATGAGCCAGTCGAGGCTGCGTCCGGTGGGGCGGCGGCGAACTACGAAGTCTTCGTCACCAGCACGCCGGCAACCACGGTGCCGGTGAGCAGCGCGTCGGTGGCCGGCACGACGGTGACGCTGTCGCTCGGGAGCATGCTCACGGCCAGCACCAACTACACGGTTCGAGTGCAAAACGTCGCCGACCTCGCCGGCAATCTCATGGTCGGGATGCAGACGGCGACGTTCACCGTCGCCGGCGGCCCCACGGTGACTCCGATCGCGACGATTCAGGCGAACCCCGCCGCGTTCGTCGGCATGTCGGTGACGGTGCAAGGCCAGGTGTACGTGCCGGCGAACTACCGCGGCACGACGACCTACTCGGGCTACATCCAGGATGGCTCGGGTCGCGGCATCAATTTGTTCGGCACGAGTGCCAACAACATGCTGCTCTTCGATCGCGGCAACATCGTGCAGGTGACCGGCACGGTGGCGATTTTCTCCAATACCACGGTGGAGCTCACCCCACTGACCAACGTGACGCTGGTTTCAAGTGGCAATCCACCCTTGACGCCAGCGGTGCTGACGACGGGTGCGGCGGCGAGCGCGGCGTGGGAGGGCACGTTCATCGAGACGGTGGGGACGATCAGCGCCAAAGCGTCGACGGCGGGTTCGTCGCCGGCGGTGAACTACACGGTGAACGACGGCAGCGGCAACGTGCTCATCCGGGTGCTGAATATTTTCGGCGTCGCCGAGTTCAACGTCGGCGAGCGAATTCGGGGCCGCGGCGCGGGCGCGCAGTTCTCGCCCGACTTCCAGATCTTGGTGGGTCGTGGACCCGATGTGTTCGTGGACACCGGTGGTCCGGATATCACACCGCCGACGTTGACCTCGGCTTCGGCACCGAACCTGGCTTCGGTACAGGGCGTGTTCAGTGAATCCGTGGACGCGACGACCGGCGGCAACGTCGCGAACTACAGCATCTACGAAACCGCGAACATGGCCAACACGGCGGCGATCGCATCGGCCAGTGTCACGGGCGCCACGGTGACGTTGACTTTGGCAACGAACCTCACCGCCGGAACGAATTACACGCTGCGCGCCGAGAACGTGCAGGACCTCGCCGGCAATGCAATGACGGCGCCCGGGACACGCACGTTCACTCCGAGCACCGGACCTGCGACCACGCCGATCGCGACGATTCAAGCGAACCCGGCGGCGTTCGTCGGCATGTCGGTGACGGTACAAGGCCAGGTGTACGTGCCGGCGAACTACCGCGGCACGACGACGTATTCGGGCTACATCCAAGACGGCTCGGGTCGCGGCATCAACTTGTTCGGTTCGAGCGCCAACAACATGCTGCTCTTCGATCGCGGCAACATCGTGCGCGTGACCGGAACCGTGGCGATCTTCAGTAACACGACGGTGGAGTTGACGCCGCTGACGGATGTGACGCTGGTTTCGAGCAGCAATCCTCCCTTGACACCGACGGTGCTGACGACAGGAGCGGCCGCGAGTGCGGCGTGGGAAGGCACGTTCATCGAGACGGTGGGGACGATCAGCGCCAAAGCGTCGACGGCCGGTTCATCGCCGGCGGTGAACTACACGGTGAACGACGGCAGCGGTAACGTGCTCATTCGCGTGTTGGACATCTTCGGGGTCGCGCAGTTCAACGTTGGTGAGCGGATCCGCGGTCGCGGCGCAGGCGCGCAGTTCTCGCCCGATTTCCAGATCTTGGTGGGTCGTGGATCCGACGTGTTCGTGGATACCGGCGGCCCGGATACCACGCCGCCGACGGCGACGAACGCCACCGCACCCACGGCAACCAGCGTCGCGGTGACTTTCAGCGAAGCGGTGACCGCGGCATCGGGTGGCGCGGCGTCGAACTACGCGGTGTTCGAGACTGCGAACACGGCGGCCACCGTCGCGGTGACCGGCGTGACATTGGCAGGGGACCGGCGCAGCGCGACGCTGGCGCTCGGTGCATCGCTGGTGGACGCGCGCAGTTACACGGTGCGCGTCTCCAACCTGCAAGACGACGCCGGTAACACTCAGACGACGCCGCAAACGCGCAGCTTCACGCGCGGCGGCGGCCCCGTGATCACGCCCATCGCCACCATCCAAGCGAGCCCGACCACCTTCGAAGGCATGATGGTGACGGTGGAAGGTCAGGTCTACATTCCGTCGAACTATCGTGGGACGACGATCTCGGGCTACATCCAAGACGGATCGGGGCGCGGCATCAATCTGTTCGGCTCCACCGCCAACGTCGCGGCGCTGCAGAACACCGGCAACATCGTCCGTCTCACCGGAACGGTCACGATCTTCAACACGATCATCGAGCTCGCGAGCCTGAGCGGAATCACGGTGCTGTCGAGCGGGAATCCGCCGCTCGTGCCCGCGGTGCTGCGCACGGGCGATGCCGCAGGTCGCGAGTGGGAAGGAACATACATCCTCACCAGCGGTCCGATTCTCGCCAAGACGACTTCTGGCGGTGCCTTCAACTACACCGTGGACGATGGCAGCGGGCCGGTGGTCATTCGCGTCGTCAGCACGATCAACGCCACGGAATTCAACGTCGGCCAAACGATCACGGCGCGCGGCGCCGGGAGCCAATTCAACGCCGACTTCCAGATTCTGGTCGGCGCGGCGGCGGCGATCTCCGAGGGCACGCCCATCGACGTCTTCCCGCCGTCGATCGTGCGTGCGAGCGCCACCGGGGCACGCGAGGTCACGGTGACGTTCAATGAAGCGGTCGCATCGGCTTCGGGCGGCGACTCCGGCAACTACGAGATCTTCCGCACCAACGCGACCGGCGAGACGATTGGGGTCACGAGCGCGACGGTAGGTGGCACGTCGGTGCGCTTGACGCTGGATGGCAACCTCGACGTGAGCCGCGGTTACACCGTGCGCGTGCGCAACGTGGCGGACATGCTCGGCAACGCGATCAGCGCCGCTGGCGTGACTCGCGTCATCGAGGAAACGCTGGCGGAAACGGTGACCCTCTCGGGGCCACCGTTCACGTTCTTGCCGCGTCAAGGCGAGGCGTACCCGATCACGTTCACGGTGCCGAGCGACGTCGCGGGGAACGATGGCGAAGTGCTCCTGCGCATCTTCGACGTGCAGGGGCGCCTGTTGCGCACGCTGTTCGATAGTCGCTTCGATACGGGAGCGTTCACCAACAATCGCGCCGTGCGTGCGTGGGATGGTCGCGACGACTTCGGACAGATCGTTCCGGCGGGAACCTACGTCGCGCACCTGCACGTCGTGGGGAACCAAAGCGGCGAAGCCAAGAGGACGACGATCCCGGTCGTCGTCGCAACCCGACTCGATCGCTGAAGGGGACCGAGGATGTCGAATCGGCGGATGGCAGCGATCCTATTCGCGACGGCGCTCTTGGCGCACCGTCCGGCGCTGGCGCTATTCGATGATATCCCGCCCAGTCCGCGCGCGCGCGCGCTCGGCCAAGCGATGATCGCGACCGGCGGCGATGCGTGGAGCCTGCACTACAATCCGGCGTTGTTGCCGGCGCTCGAGCACGCACAAGGGAGCGTTGCGACCGTGGATCCGAGCGGCCTCGGCTTCCATCGTCTGACGACGCTCGCGATCGCGACTCCGCTCCCCGGCAAACGCGGTGCACTGGCGATCGGATGGCGGCGCTACGGCGTCGAGAGCGGCGACGTCAGCCTCTCGACCGAGAACACGATCAGCATGGCGCACGGCTTCACGCTGTTCCGCGACGCCAGCACGTCGGCGTCGGTCGGGTGGGGACTCGATTTCTACAATGCCGAGTTCGCCGGCAGTGTCGGCGCCGCCGGCGATGGCACCAACAGTGTCGATCCCGGCAACGCCTGGTCGGTGGGCGTGAACTTGGGCGCCGTGGTGAATCTGTACGAGCGCACCCGGGTCGGTTTCTTCACCCGTAATCTGAACGCCGCCACCATCGGCGAAGATGAAGAAGAATTACAGCGCGCGGTCGGCTTCGGGCTCGCGTACGAGCCGTACATCGGCGTGCGCACCGCTTTCGACATTCGCAGCATCCTCGGGCAGGACTTCCGCTTCTGCGGCGGTCTCGAGTTCGAAGTGTATGAAGGACTCGATCTGCGTGCCGGGTTGGAGACCCAACCGAATCGGGTAACCGGTGGCTTCGGCGTGCACCTGCCGCTCGTGACATTGGATTACGGATTCTCGACCGGCGGCGGCGTGCTCGACGGGTCGCATCACTTCGGCGTGAGTTTGCGATGGGATCGCGCGCCGAGGGCGCAGTGAAGGCGCGACGACAGACGGCGTGGGCGGGCATTCTCGCCGCCGCGACGATCGCGTGGTGCGCCGCGCTCGACGTGACCGCGCAGGAGACCACGCCGGCACAAGTCGCTGCATTCGGTTCGCCCACGCTCCTCGGCGGTAAGCTCGATCTCAATCGCGCCACGCTGGAAGAAATCGAAGCGCTGCCGATTCCGGCAACCGTCGCACAAGCGATCCACGAGCACCGCACCTACGTGCGATTCTTCCGCTCGCTCTACGACGTCGCCGAGGTGGAGGGAGTCACGCCCGAAATCCTCGCGGCGCTACGCCCGTTGGTCGCGGTGCTGCCCCCGGCCGCGAAGGACGAAGTTTTCCAGCGCTACGACGCCAGCTTCCGCCAAATCCAGCAGTTTCTGAGCCAAGAAGGCGCACGCGAAGAGTTGGCCGACGAGTACCTCGATCTCTTGCGCGACCCGCGCAACATCAACCGGATGGACCTGTTCGATTTGCAGTCCATCCAGAACGTGTCGCCGGTGGACGCGGTCGCGATCCTGAAGGCGCGCGAGTTGGTCGGGCGCATCGAGAACGAGCGGCAACTGCGCGGCAGCGACGGGTTGAGCTATTGGGGCTTCCGCAACTTGCGGGATTTCGTCGTCTACGAGGATCCGGCCGCGCGCGGCGAGGTGCACGGCGACGTGCAGTTGGTGTCGTTCAGCACCCCGTACTTGCTCGACGAGCGCGACATCCTTGTCGAGCCGCTTCCGGGCACGGCCGCCGGCGATTTCGTTCACGGAACCGGTTGGGGAGTGCGCGGGTTGGACACGGCGAATCCGGCGGTGTTGACCAAGTTGCGGCTGCGGTTCGGCAATGCCTGGAAGGGCGGACTCTTGACCAGCCGCAATGTCGGCGAGGAGCAGTTGGCTGAAACCGTAAAGGGCTTCGTCTCCTGGACGAATCTGCGACGCCGGCCGGTGCAGCTCGAACGCGTCGTGTTGGGAAATTTCCGCATCGCCCTCGGACAGGGCCTGGTCATGGACAACACCGACTACTTTCTATCGCGCAAGACCGGTTACGGATTCAACGTGCGGCCGCAGCGCGTGCTGGGGGATTTGTCGCGCAGCCAGGAGTTCGCGTTGCGCGGCGCCGCGGCGGAAGCCAGCGCCGGGCCGCTGCGGCTCACCGGCTTCGTGAGCCGTGACAAGAAGGACGGTTTGCTGAATCCCGACGGCACGCTCAACAAGTACATCGTCATGCGGCCGCGCTTCGAGAACTACGAGTTGGAGGACATGCAGACCGAGACCGGAATCCCGTTTCGGTTGCGACGCGACGCCTTCCGCGAAACGATGTACGGCGGCAGCGCCAAGGCGCATTTCTGGCCCGGAACCTACGTCGGCGTTTCCGGTTGGGAAGCGCGCTACGACACGACCTGGAGCACCGACATCAATACATTGGTACCGGCCAACAATCACCGGCTGTTCGATGCGCGCGACAGCGAGCTTTTCAGCGACTACGACTCGCGCAACTTGGGCGAGTTCCGGCGCGTGTACGGTGCCGAGTTCCAAACCGTGGTGCGCAATCTCGCGGTGCAGGGCGAGTATGCGAAACTGGACGCCAACCCACAGAGCGGTCTCGACGGCTTTTTTGGCAACGCGCCCGAGGCGTACACCATCAACGCCTATCTGCAATACGAGGATCTCAACCTCCTGGCGCTGTGGCGCGACTACGATGTCGGCTTCGACAATCCGTACGCGCGCGGCTTCAGCAACGACTCGCGCTACGAGCAGACGCTGCTCGACGACCCATTCCGGCTGCAGAACCCGCTGTTGTCTTTTCTGTCGTTCGGCACTCCGCAGATGAAGCCGGAGCGGGGCTTGTTCCTGGGATTGCGCTACCGGGTGACGCGAAACTTCACCATTACCGGCCTCGAATTCGACGACTGGCGGCGACAGTCGGATGGCCAGGAGTTGCGGCGCTACACCGCCAGGCTCGAGTACGCGCCCATCTTCCCGTTGCGGTTCCGGTTGCGCCAGCGCTTCAGCAGCCGCGCCGATTACATCTCCGAGGACGTGCGCAAGTTCCACGGCTGGGACACACGACTCGAAACCCGCGTGCGGCTCTCGGGGTTCGACGAACTCGGGTTGCTTTACAGCACCACGAAGACCGAGTTCGCACCGCGATACCGGCTGGGTGCCAGCGGCGCGCCGTCACAGGCGATTCAGGCCGTGTTGACCCACAATGTCAACGCCGGCCTGCAGATGGAAATCAGCAGCCAGATGTACGACGGCTTTCTCTACAATTTCGAGGACAACGAATTCATCGTTGTGGACGACATCGGCTTTCGCAACTATTTCTTGCTGCGAAGTCGAATCAGCGACGCCTTGTTGATGCGATTCAAGCTGATCCACGATCGCTTGTTCAACCGCAACAACTTGATCACGGCCCCCGGCGTCGATACGCGTGCATCGCGCACCGCGTTCCGCCTGCAGTTGGACTACACGTACTAGGGAGTGATTGCCATGCGCCGCACGCACTTCACGCTGTTCGTTCGGATGTTCGCGGCGGCTGGCGTCGTCGCCGGGGTTCTTGCGCCCCGCACCGAGGCTGCGACACTGCTCGACCTCGGGTTCGGGACGCCGTTTGGCGGCGCCACGCCGCGCTCCATCGCAATGGGATCGACCGGCGTCGCGCTGCTGCATGGGAGCGATGCGCTGGTCTTCAACCCTGCGACGCTCGCGACTCTGGAGCCGCGCGTGCACCTGGACGTGACCGTCGGCTTGTCGCAGGCCAACGAGGACCGCTTGGTGCCGATCCTCGATTCCTTCCAGGGCTTCTTGGATGATGGGATCATCGCGATCAATCACAACACCTATGCGTCCGGCGAAGGCGGAATCGTTTGGCGCGTGCCGGTGGCCATGCCGATGGCCGTTGGCGCCGGAGTCTTCGACCGCTTCGACTTCGACTACGACTTCTTCCAAGAAGTGCGTTCCAGCGGCGCGCCGGACACTTTGGTGCAGAACCGCACGTTGGAGGTGGCGGGGAAACTGCGCTCGATCTCGGCGGGCTACGGCGCTGAAGTCTTCGCGGGTGCGCGCATCGGATTCTCGCTGCATCGGTACTTCGGCACGGTGGACGGACGGAGCGGCGTCGAGACACCGAGCTCGACGATCGCCGACACGATCACATCGCTTGGACAGGAGTTGTCCGGCTGGGGATGGTCCGCCGGCGGCCACTACCACCTGAACGAGCGCGTCGATCTGGCAGCGAGTTATGACGGCGCGTTCGACGTGGATGGCGCGACCAGTTCGAGCCAGGTCGTCGCACGGTCCTCGGGCACGACGGAGACCACGGCGAGCGGGCAGCGCACGGTGTCCTACCCCGGCACGTTGCGGTTCGGCGTGGCATTCCACCCCCGCAACGAACTGCGCACGGTGTTCGCGGTGGACGCCGCGCGCCGGTACTGGAAAGGGACCGAGGAAACCGCGGGAGTTCTCGGGCAAGGCGTGTCGTTGCGCGACACCTGGGATTTGGGCATCGGCGTCGAGCATGTGTTCTACAACGAGATGCCGTTGCGATTCGGTTTCCGGTACCTCGAGAACTACGCCGACGGAGAATCAGAGCGCTCCATCTTCTCCGCTGGAACGGCATATCACGTCGCAGGCACGATGTTTTCGGTGACCGGCCTTTTTCACCGGCAGACGAGTCGCCAGGAACTGTTTCGCCCCGAGTTGATCGGCCGCGGCGACGTCAAAGTCGAAGACAGCATCGTGCAACTGGTCCTCGGCGCCTCACGCCGCTTTTGAGTCGAGTTGTGGCTCGCTAGCACGACAGCGCCAGGTCGGAAGGGCACGAGCAGCGCAACTTTCAGAATAGCAAGGGCTTCCACCAGTGAACCGCCAGGTCAGAAGGTGGAGCAAGCTGCTCGGGGCAATTCGGGGTTACGGGCGGGCGGAAAACCACGCGGGTCCTGGCCCCGAACGATTCGCGCCCCGGACGGCGGCTCTGAAATCCAGCGCTGTGGTGCTAGGGTTCCTCAGGGACAGCTCCACGGTGCAGAAAGAGGGTCACGATAAGCGTCTACCAGATCAACCGCGGCTACGGAACGCATCAAAGCCAAATTCGTTGCCCTCGGCGCCCGCATCAACGAACGCGGGGAGTAGCCCTGCGGTGAGGCCTCTTTTCGCGCCAGTTGCATTCGCCTGGAACACACTCTATTCTTCTCGAACCGCGCAAGTAGTCTCCCTCGTTCTATTTGGCGCGCTGC
>Ga0247727_10009887_pt1 | contig 17063 bp, 11 predicted proteins | sample WisWelCaveWW1625_FD_202498 | JGI IMG/M metagenome (GOLD analysis project Ga0247727, IMG submission 202498) | Biofilm microbial communities from Wishing Well Cave, Virginia, United States - WW16-25 | ecosystem: Environmental > Aquatic > Deep subsurface > Groundwater > Cave microbial mat | place...
GGCAAGGTGCATGCGACATGAGAAGACCATCGGTAAGCCGTGTGCGGGAAATCCGCACGCACGGTTTGAAAGGAGGGATCAGGAACCCGGGCTCGCAAGAGCACCGCGCCTGATCCCTACCAATGCCCCAGGCCACCCGTCGCCATTTTCTCGGCGCCAGCGCCACCTCCGCGGCCGCGCTGGCGTTGCCGCGCGTGAGCGCGGCGCAGGATTCGCTGACCGCGATCCGGGTCGAGGTGCAGAAGCGCCACGACGAAAGCGTCGCGCGCCTGCAGGACTGGATCAGGCTGCCCTCGATCGCGGCCGAGAACCGCGCGATGAACGAGGGCTGCGACTACATGATGACGCTGGCGCGGGAGGCCGGCTTCCAAGCCGTGACGCGCGTAGACACCACCGGCCACCCGAGCGTGTTCGCCACCCTAGATGCGGGGGCGAAGCGGACGGTGGGCCTCTACTTCATGTCGGACGTGAAGCAGGCCGACCCCGCCGAGTGGTCGTCGCCGCCCTTCGCGGCGGCGATCGTAGACAAGCCGGGGTTCGGCAAGGTCGTGATGGGCCGGGGGGCGGTGAACCAGAAGGGTCCCGAGGCCGCGTTCCTGGCCGCGCTGCACGCCATCCGCGGCGCGGGCAGGAAGCTGCCCGTGAACCTGGTGCTGATCGCGGAGAGCGAGGAGGAGATCGGCTCGCCGCACTTTCGACAGGCAGCGCTGAAGCCGGAGGTGGCGTCGGCCCTGAAGCGCTGCATGGGCATCTTCATGCCCGCGGCGGCGCAGGACCCGGACGGAGGCGTGACGGTCTCGCTGGGCGCCAAGGGTGTGGTGGAGCTGGAGCTGGTGGCGAGCGGCGAGAAGTGGGGGAGGGGCCCCAAGAAAGACGTCCACTCGGCCAACCGCGCACGTCTGGACAGCCCCGCCTTCCACCTGGTGCAGGCTCTCAACACCCTGGTCACGGCCGATGGCGACCCGGCGATCGAGGACTTTGCAGACCGCGCGCGCCCGGTCTCGGCCGCGGAGGAGGCAATGCTCGACGTGGCCGCCGCGCGCATGCAGGAGGCCACCGCGAAGCGAATGCTGTCGGCCGACCGCTGGGCGCACGGCCTGTCGTGGCGCGAGTCGCTGGAGCGGCTCGTGTCGGTGCCCACGGTGAACATCGAAGGGCTGGTGGCCGGCTACACGGGGCCCGGGGGGAAGACCATGCTGCCGGCCCGCGCCGTGGCCAAGCTCGACCTGCGGCTGGTTCCGGACATGACCTACGACGGCGCGCTCGCGGCCCTCAAGGCTCACCTCGCGAAGCGTGGGTTCGGCGACATCGAGGTGAACCCCAGCGGGGGATACGATCCCACGAGCACGTCGGCAGATGCGGCCGTCATGCGCGCGCAGATGTCGGTGTACAAGCGCCTGGGCCTGGACCCGATCCTCTGGCCGCGGAATGCGGGCTCGTATCCGGGCTTCGTCTTCACCGACGAGCCGCTGAAGCTGCCGGCCGGGCACTTCGGCCTGGGCCACGGCAGCGGTGCCCATGCTCCCGACGAGTACTTCGTCATTGAATCCACCAAGCCGAAGGTCGCCGGCTGGGACGGCGCGGTGATGTCGTACGTCGAGTACCTGCACGAGCTGGCGACGATCGCTTGAGGAGGTCGGCTCGTCCATGCCCGCGCCGCGATTCACGGCCAACGTTCTCGAGGCGATCGGCGAGGGGAGCTACGTGAAAGTTCGCGCCGGCCTGAAGCCGCACGAGTTCCGTGCCATCTGGGTCGTGGTCGTGGAGCGACGGGTCTTCGTCCGCTCGTGGAGCGTGAAGCCGGATGGGTGGTATAGGACTTTCCTGGAAGCGCCGCGCGGGGCCCTGCTCGTCGGGAGCCGCGAACTCCCGGTGAGGGCCGTTCAGACGAGAAGCGAGCGCCTGAAAGACGCGGTCAGCCGGGCGTACCTGAAGAAGTACAACTCGCCGGCTTCGCTCAAGTACGCTCGAGGTCTGGGTCGGGCGAAGTCGCGGGAGACGACCACGGAGCTTGTGCCTCGGCGCGCGCCTTGATCGCCCGCAGCCACATCCTGCGGATGAGGGCGCTGCCGGGATAGATGATGCGCCAGTAGCGGGCGAAGACCCGCTCCGCCTCCGCGTCGGTGGCGGCGATCCGGGTCTGCGTCACGAGGCGCGAGACGCCGCCGCCCGCGTCCTCGACGTGGAAGTTCATCACCGCACGCGCCAGCGATCCCTCGAGGGCTTGGAACTCCTCGGCTGAGCGCGGCGGACGGCGAGCGCTGCAGCAGACCACGGCGCCGAAGACGATCTCGCGGCCCGATTCCTCGCGCAGCAGCACGAAGCCGGAGCGGAGCGCCACTTCGAGGATCGGCTTGTCCGCGCTCGGGTTGAGAATGCTCTCCCGCCCGCGCCCCGGCAGGTGCGGCGAGCGCAGCCAGGTGAGCAGCCGGAAGAGCCGGATCTCCGGCGCGGTGACGGCCTTCGCGGCCGCGAACACCCTCTCGGGCGGGGCGACGACGCGGATCTCGTGGTGTTCTCCGAACTGGTAGGCGGGGACGATCTCGTCGATGGCCATGCGCGGCCCCGGCAGGCGCAGGGGGGTCACGGGGAGTGCGAGGCCGACCACCAGAAGCAGGATCCCGGCGACGACGACCAGCAGCGCGGCGCGCCGGTTCCGGATCCGGAGGAAGCGAAGCGGGCGGACTACGCAGACGAGGCCCACCGCCACCAGGGCCATGGCGAAGTCGACGAGCAGGACGTCCACCGTAGGCCCTCGCCCTATCCAGTTGGTCGATCGGAAACCACCGAGGAGGGGTCTGACACGGGCCACGGGTAGCGGCGGCTCCCGCGGAGAGCCCCACCCCCTCTCCGCTTCCATTCGTTGGGGGGGTGGGGCGCGCGGGAGGCCGCCGCGGAGACGAAGGCCCATTCACCCATGGGTATCCTAGTGCCCATAGGCGGTTTCCTTGTCGAGCACCTCGAGCGTGTGCGCATATAGCTCGTCCACCTGCGCCGGGCTGTTCGCGATCGCCGTGAGCCCCAGCTTGCCGAACTCCGACAGCGCGCCGATCAGGTGGAACAGCACGCCCGACTCGGTGCCGTGGCTGTAGTGCAGCTTGTTCACGGTCAGGAGGTCGACCAGGTCCTCGGGCAGCAGCCCGCGGTAGCGGTCCGAGTACAGGTTGTCGGTGGCCTTGTAGTACTTGGCCTGGCCGCTCGGCGAGAGGAAGAGGCCGGTCACGGGATCGAGGCTGCCGCTCGTCAGAAACTGGAGCGCCAGATACGGGTGGGTGGTGCCGCCCATGCGCAGGTTGATCTCGAGCGCCGTCGTCTTCCACGGGTCGCTGGCCGAGTCGCGGTGGACGAGGAAGTCGACGCCGAAGCGGCTCACCACACCGTGCGCCGAGAGCACGTGTCCCACGCGCAGGCCGGCCTCCAGGATCCCCACGCGGTAGTCGTCGCGGGCGGGGAAGCGGCAGCCGAGGAAGACCTGGCCGCTCGGGCCGCCCAGGATCTGGTCGTGGGTCGAGATCGCTAGTACGTCGCCGCGCGGCCCGATCCGCAGTTGCGCGCTCGGCGAGTGCTTCTCCTCCGCCTCGATGTACTCCTCGACGATGCCGCCCATCTTGGCGAACTTGTCGAAGTAGGACTCGGGCGTCTCGGTCGCCACCGCGAACTCCACCTGCCGCAGCGATTCCGTGAGCGCCGCGCGCGCGTCCGAGGCCGGATAGCGGAAGAGCGCATTGCCCTCTCCGGAGAAGCTCTCGTCGAGCTTGACGACCGCGCGCCTCATGCCCGGCCGGCGCGCCCGCAGCTCCTCGAGCGCCTCCACGATCTCGTGCAGCGTGTGCAGGTCCTCGAACCCCTCCGGGAGCGGCACGTCCGCCTCGCGGAACACCTTGCGGCTGCCGGACTTCGTCCCCAGGCTGGCGAGCTGCGGGTCGCAGCCGTTGAGCGGGATGCCGAGAAGCACCGCCAGCTTGCGCTCGTGCGGGGTCGAGTTGAAGACGGTGAGGTAGGCCTTGGTCGGGTCCATGATCCCGGCGCGGATCCGCTCGATGAGCCGCGGCCGCTCGAGGATCTTCTCGGTCAGCGAGCGCGGCGAGGCGTCGTCGGCGCACAAGAGCGTCAAGCGCGAGCGCGCGTGGCTCGCCGGGATGCCGGCCAGGAACTGCAGGTAGTACTCGAGGATGATCGGGTGGATCGGCTGCGAGGTCACGTAGACCATCCGCGCCCGCGGGTTGCGGAGCCGGATCAGCAGGAACAGCAGCCGCTCCTCGTAGAAGCTGGCCCCCGAGATCTTGCGAAGCTCGCTCTGGTCGAGCGTGAGCGAGGGCACCACGACCGCCGTGTGTGGCTCCTCCTCACGCATCGTGAGCGCGTCCCACACCTCGGCGAGGCGCGGCTTCAGGCGCTGGAACTCGGAGATCTCCTGCTCGGGTGTCAGGTCCTTGAAGAAGGGCGGCTTCGGGATCATCGCCCTCGCCTCAGAGCACCTCGCCCGAAAGCCGCGCGCCCACCGGCTCGCCCAGGCCCGACTGGATCACGCGGTCCTCGTGGAGCGCGAGCGGCGCTCGGAGCGCCTCGGCCCGCCGCCGCAGCCCGCGGAACAGATGGAATCGCAGCGGCCCGAGCAGCGTGAAGTCCGAGGTCAGGTGGAGCCGCAGGTCGACATTCTCTTCGGGGAACTGTCGCGTCAGGATCTCGAGCCGCTCGCGGTACCAGGCCTCGCTCACCTCGCCGCGGTCGCGCTTCTGCTCGAGGATCATCATCTGGCGGAAGCGGTCGACGATCTCGGGGTGGTGGTTCACCGCGAAGAAGCGCGGCATCACCCCGCCCTTGTCGCGCGCGAACTCGATCATAGTGACCGCCTCGCCCGGCTCGCCGCCGACGCCGCGCGTCTCGAAGCCGAGCGGGACGGCGCCTTTCTGGAAGCCCGCGCGCGAGGGGACGAGGTCGAACAGGCGGTTCTCGACCACGCGCAGCCGGGCGCTCGGTCCCACGAGCTCGGCGAAGCGGCGGAACCAGGGGTGCTCGGCCGCCGGCCAGGCGAGGATGTTCTCCAGCACACCGCTGCACTTGCCCTTCTCGGGCCCGCGCAGGACCGGCACGGCCGCCCCCGACCAGCGGCAGAGCACCCCGAACGTGTGGCACACGGCGATGAGCGCGGCCTCGTCGTGGCGCAGGATCGCGTCGAACAGCCCGAACGCCGGTTGCTCCCACGCGGGATTCTCGCGGATGCCCTGCGACTCCGGCCGGACACCGTCGTTCGCGCGCGGGTCGAGGTGGCCGGGGCCCCCGGTGCCCACGTAGAGCGAGAAACGCCCTCCCGGCGCCTCCGGCAGCAGGCCCGCGCGGCGCACGTCGAACGACAGCACGCGCACCCGCAAGGAAGCGGCCTCGAGCTCGGGTGTGACCTCGCAGCTCGCGTCCATCACCGCGTGAACGAGCGAGTCGTGGCCGAGGTTGGGCCAGCCGTGGTTCATGTCCAGGATCGCCACGTCGACCACGTGCGGGTCGCTGGCCGGAACGTCCTGGGGCCGCTCGATCCGGGCGTACTCGAAGATGCTACCGGGCTCGCTCGCCGGGCAGTCCGTCACGCAGAACTGCCGGCCGTGCTGTTGTTTGAAGCCACACTCCAGGGGCATGATCGGGGACAGTCTACCGGGCGGACCGAAGCGCGTCGAGTCCGCCCGGTCCGGCGCACGCGGCGGCCCGCGGCGTCGCACGCAGCCGGGCATTAAGTCCGGGCACGAACGGCTCTTGCGCTGGACAGTTGGATCGGGGAAGACTCGGCCGGTCAGGAGGTCGAGCATGGGTCTGGTCCTGACGTCCGCGGCGTTCGTCGCGGGCGGGGAAATCCCCGCCCTATTCACCTGCGAAGGGCGCGATCTTTCACCCGCTCTCGTCTGGACGGGTGTGCCCGAGTCGGCGAAGAGCCTCGTCCTGATCGTGGACGATCCCGACGCGCCGGACCCGAAGGCGCCGAAGCTGACCTGGGTGCATTGGGTGCTCTACAACCTGCCGCCCACGGCGCGCGGGCTGCCCGAGGGTGTCTCGCCCGGTGACCTGCCGGCCGGGACGCGCCAGGGAACGAACGACTGGAAGCGCACCGGCTACGGCGGGCCCTGTCCACCGATCGGCCGGCACCGCTACTTCCACAAGCTCTACGCGCTCGACACGCTCCTCCCGGATCTCGGGCCGGTAACGAAGGCCGCGCTGGAGGCGGCGATGAAGGGGCACGTCCTCGCGCAAGCGGAGCTGCTGGGGACGTATCAGAAGAAGGAGTAGCGGGACACACACGCAGGCGGGACAGGCAAGACGGACGGGCAAGACGGGACGGGCAAGACAGCAAACGGACTTGCTCAGAAAGCGGCGTTGCGCCACTCGCCTGGCGCAACGCCGCTAGCGGGCAAACTCATCGCGCGGGAAGAGGTCGCGGTTGGGGAGGATGTCGATCGGCCCGACCGCCGGCGTCAGGGTGCGCAGGCGTTCTCCGACGGTGCGGGCGCGCAGGTCGCCCAGGTAGGGGGCCACGGCCTGCAGGCGTGCCTCCCAGGCGGGCACGTCGAGCTGCAGTGGGTAGCGGCTTCCGATCAGGATCACACCGCCCTCGGTCTCGAGGACGTGCGGGAAGACCTCGCGGAACGTCGCGCGCACGCGTGGCGTGGGCGCCCAGGTGCACATGAGACCGCCCGCGCGCAGGCGCCGCGCGCAGGTGCGGAAGAACTCCAGCGAGTAGAGGTTGCCGCTGCCCGCGCTCTCCGGCCAGATCGCGTCGGTCTCGATCGCGTCGTAGGCCTCGCCGCTCGCCTCGAGCGCCCGCCGGCCGTCCTCGAGCCGCAGCGCCACGCGCGGATCGGCGAGGAACGCGGCGAGCTCCGGCATGTTCTCCTGGCCCGCGATACGCCGCAGGATGCGCGGCTGTGGCGAGGAGATCTCGAACACGCTGACCGATCGCGTCTCGCGCCGGCAGCCCGCGGCCCAGGCGGTGTCGCCCGAGCCGAGGCCGATCACGGCCACCTGGCGTGGCGCCGGGTGCACGACCGCCGGCAGCGCCCCGAGCACCGTGTGGACGCCGCCGAACGGCAGCCAGCTGTTCCCCTTGCCGTTCACCGAGAGCCGGAAGCGGACGGGATTCCGCGCGGCGAGCGCGACGACACCGGTCGCGTCCTCCTCGAAGAGCGCCCGCTGCTCGGGCTGCGTCTGGCCGTGGAGCCTGCGCCACAGCTCCTCGCGGCCCGGCAGCGCCACCGACATCGCCACGAGCGCGAGCGCCGCGAGCGCGAAGCGGCGGCCCTCGTAGCGAAAGCCGACGGCCGCAAACGCGAGACCCGCGAGCGTCAGCAACCGCAGGGTCTCCGCGGTCCCCAGCCACCGGAGCGCGGCAAGCCCGACGAGCAGGCTGCCCGCGACGCAGCCCGCGATGTTCGCGGCCTGCAGCGCGCCCACCTTGCGCCCGCTGGTGCGCACCTCGTCGTGCACCGCGCGCTGCAGCACCGGGAACGCGAAGCCCATGAGCACGGTGGGCAGCGCGAACAGGAAGAGCGGCAGCGCGACGTAGAGGTGCACGACGGGCACGAGGTCGTTCACGTGCCCGAAGCGAAAGAAGCGGTAGGTGCCCCAGTACTCGACCAGCCAGGAATAGACCGGCGTCTCGGGCGGCAGCTGGACGAGCGCGACCACGGACAGCCCCGACAGCAGCAGGATCGCGCACTGGCAGAAGAGAAACGTCGCGAGCGGGCGGCGCAGGCGGTCGACGAAACGCAGCGCGAGCAGGCAGCCCGCGGCGGAGCCGAGCAGGTAGATCGCGAGCACGGTGCCGAAAGTGAACGCGGTCGATTTCACCGCGACGTCCACCAGCCGGAACCACAGGATCTCGAGCGAGAGCGCCACGAAACCCGAGAGCGCGTAGAGCGACAGCCACAGGCCGAAGGGGTGCGCTGCGCAGTCCTCGGACCCGGCTTCGGGTGTCGCGGCCATGGCGGCCGGATCCGCCCCGGGCGTCCGTGCGAGCGCGAGCGCACCGAGACCAGCGAGGAGGTTGCCCGCCGCCGCCACTAGGACCGCCCCGGGAATGCCGCCGCGCGGGATCAACAGCCATGGAGCGGCGAACGCGCCAAGCGCCGCGCCCAGCATGTTGATCCCGTAGAGAGTGCCGATGGTACGGCCGGCCGTGCTCACGTCGTGCAACATCGCGCGCACGAGCAGCGGCAGCGACATGCCCATGAGCAGGGTCGGCGGCAGCAGCGCGAGGAGATGCGCGAGCCCGCCGCCGAGCGAAGGGCTCGGCAGCCGCGACGCGAGCGGGTAGAGCCAGTCGTAATAGAGGAGCGGGCTCAGCGCGCCGAACACACCGATCCCCAGCTCGATCAGGGCGAAGAGCCGCAGCGCCGGGCGCGCTTCCATCCGAGCGCTCAGGCTTCCGCCGAGGTGGCTGCCGAGCCCGAGCCCGGCCATGAACGCGGCCACGATCATGGCGACCGAGTAGAGGCCGGCGCCGCTGTGGAGCGCGAGGATGCGCTGCCAGGACACCTGGTAGACGAGTGCCGAAGCGCCGCTCAGCAGGAACAGCAGGCCGGCGAGGACGACGCGTCGCGCCTCAGGCGCCGGCAAGAAGCCCAGTCCGCATCTGAGCCGCTAAGTTGCCACTTCTTCAGGAGGCGCGCAACCTCTGCGCGCCGGCCGCCGTCGTGCCCACCCGTCGCGCCCTCCCGCCGCTCCAACCCGCCGCTCAGAACCCGACGCGAGTCCCGTGCTCCTTGACAGCGCCGGCGCGCCTCTCCAAGATCCGCGAACGCCCATGGACCAGAGAGGCTCGACGCTTCGGCGGGCGCTGGCGACGCTCGCTGTGTTCGTGCTCGCGTTCGTCGTGCGCTCGCTCTACGCCGTGGACCAGGCGCCCGAGATGTACACGCCGGCGCAGACGGGCACCCGGATGGCGCAGCGCTACGACGACACCGCCGTCGCCATCCTGGCGGGGGAGGGGATCCTGTGGCCGCGCGTGCGCGACAAGCAGCGCACGGGCCTGCTCGCGCGGCCGCCGGGCTACGCGCTCTATCTCGCGGCCGTCTACGAGACCCTCGGCCGCAGCTTCTTCGCCGCGCAACTGGTCCAGAACGTGCTGACCTCACTCGCCTGTGTGCTGCTCGTGCTGGTGGCCGCCCGGCTCGCCTCCTGGCCGACGGGTGTCGTCGCGGGGTTCATCGCGGCCCTGTCGCCCCAGCTCGGTTACGTGTCGAGCCTCGTGCTGCCCGACGCGCTCTCGGCCCTGCCCCTGCTGCTTGCGCTGCTGATCATCGCCCGCGCGCACCCGGACGGCGCCGCCCACTGGTGCACGAGCGCCGTGGCGGGCGCGCTGGTCGGCATCGGGGTCTGGCTCCGTCCCAACGTCGTGCTGCTTCCGCCGTTCTTCTCGCTCGCGATCCTTTTGGTCTCGACGCAAAGGGCGCGCGGGCTCGTGCACGCCGTGGCGCTCTCGCTCTCTGCGGTTGCCTTCGTCATCCCGATCACGATCCGGAACTACGTCGTGTTCGGCCAGTTCGTGCCCGTCTCGATCAACGGGGGCCTCACGCTGTGGCAGGGCGTGGCCGATGCGGGAGGGCGGGAGCGGGGCGCCCGCCGGCACGACACGCTCGTCGCGGAGGAAGAGGCCGTCCGCTACGACGACCCCCGCTACCGAGACTGGTGGGCGGAGCCCGACGGGATCTGGCGCGACAACGACCGCTACCGGCGGGCCCTCGACGTGATCCGCGCGAACCCGGGCCGCTTCGCGCGTGTCATGCTCGGCCGGATGGGCGAGATGCTGAACTACGCCTCCGGGGAAGCGCCGCTCGTGCTGGGCGAGGCCAGGGCGCTGCCGGCCGCCGATGCGACGCTGGCGTGGCGCGCGGGCGCTCCGCGCACGCCTCGCAACGAGCGCCTTTATCTGGCTCCCGGCCGCGCCGCGGCGCCGCTGCGTCCCCTGCTCGGACCGCTGCAGCAGCTTCTTTGCGTCGTGCTGCTGCCGCTCGCCGTCGCCGGCGCGGCCCTCTTGGCCTTGCGCGACTGGCGCCGCACGCTGCTGCTGCTGAGCGTCCCGCTCTACTATCTCCTGAGCGAGAGCCCTTTCATCTACGAGTGGCGGGTCGTGGCCCCGATGCACTACGGGCTCATGGCCGCCGCGGCCGTGCCGATCGTCGCGCTGCCGGGCCTTGTCCGGCGGCGGCCGCGTGGCCGCGACGGCGTCGCCCCGGAGGTTGGAGGTCGAACATGGTGATCCGCATCATCGCGTGTGCCGTGGTTGCCCAGGTGATGCTCGCCCTCGCGGCGAAGGAGAGCTCCGCGGCTGGACAGCCCGGCCCCGCGCAGGCGCCTGCGACCGCTGCCCCGGTGCCGCCGCCCGACGCCCAGTCGCGCGTGGACGAGCTCTTCGCGCGCTGGCAGACGATGGAGTCGCCGGGCTGTGCAATGGGCGTCTCGCTCGCGGGCGCGCCGCTGCTTAGGCGCGCCTATGGGATGGCGGACCTCGAGCAGGAGCGGCTCAACACCGTGGACACGATCTTCGAGGCGGGATCGGTGGCGAAGCAGTTCACCGCGGCCGCCGTGCTGCTGCTGGCGCAGCAGGGCCGGCTATCGCTCGACGACCCCGTACGGCGGCACTTCCCGGAGCTGCCCGACTATGGCACGCCGCTCTTGGTCCGACATCTGCTGACGCACACCAGCGGTCTGCGCGACTGGGGCGCCGTCGTCTCCATCGCCGGCTGGCCGCGCGGCTCGCGCGCCTTCACGCAAGCGCACGTGCTGGACGTGATCGCTCGGCAGCAGGCGCTCAACTACCCGCCCGGCGCGCGCTACTCCTACACGAACAGCGGCTACAACCTGGCGGCGATGCTGGTCGCGCGTGTCAGCGGCCAGTCGTTCGCCGACTTCACGCGCCAGCAGATCTTCGAGCCGCTCGGGATGACGCACACCGGCTGGCGCGACGATTACCGGCGCGTGGTGAAGGGCCGCGCCACCGCCTACAGCCCGACGGAGGCGGGCTGGCGGCTGGACATGCCGGCTGAGAACGCGCACGGGAACGGAGGCCTGCTCACGACGGTCGCGGACCTGCTCGTCTGGAACGAGAACTTCGTAAAGCTGCGGGTGGGCGGCGTTGCCCTGGCGGAAGCCCAGCTGCTTCAGGGTGTCCTCACAAGCGGCGAGACGATCCGCTACGCGGCGGGCCTCGTCGTCGATTCGTGGCGGGGTGTCCGTGTCGTGGGCCACGATGGTGCGACGGCAGGCTACCGCGCGTCGCTCGCGCGCTTTCCCGAGCCGCAGCTGTCGGTGGCGGTCCTCTGCAACGCCGGGAGCGCCAACGCGGCCGATCTGCAGCGCAAAGTGGCCGAGATCTTCCTGGCAGGCCGGCTCGCGCCGCCTTCGCCGCCCTCCGAGGTGCCGCTCGACGCCGGCGTTCTCGCGACGCGGGCCGGCCTCTACCTGAGCGACGTCAGCCACGCGACGCTGCGCCTGGTCGTGACCGATGGCAAGCTCCGGATCGAGAATGGCCCGGCTCTCGCCCTGAGCTCGCCCAGCTCGTTCCTGCTGGGATCCACGCATGGCGAGTTCACCGTGGCCGCGCAGGGCGGGATCACGGCGCTACGTCTCGCGTCGTTGGACGGCCCGACCGAGTCGTGGCGGCGGGTCGAGCCGGTAACGCCGGCCCGCGAGCAGCTGGCCGCTTACCTGGGCCGCTACCGGAGTGAGGAGGCCGAAGCGGAGCTCGTCGCGGTGCTCGAGAACGACCGGCTGGTGCTCAGGCAGCGACCCGACTCGGCGTTCGTTCTGCGGCCGACGTATGCCGATGCGTTCGTTTGGGAGCGGGGCGACGTGCGTTTCCTGCGGGATCCGAGGGGAGGCGTCCTGGGGCTCGCGATCTCCGGCGGGCGGCTCTGGGACCTGCGCTTCCAGCGGGTGGAGGCCGACTCGCCGCGCTGAGGCTCAGGCGCGGGAGCTGCCAGAATGTCCACCGGCGGCGGGCTTGATTGGACACCCCCGTGACGAGACTGCGTCGGCTGCTCACCCCTCCCGTGTTCGCCGACGAGGCCCTCACGCACGAGGCCTTCCTGCTGCACGTCATCTTGTGGGCCTTGATCGCCGTGCCGGTGCCCTACGTCCTGATCACCGCGCTGACTGCGCCGGCCAGCCTGGGTCGGGCGCTCGTCGAGTCGCTCGTCGGCGAAGCGGCCAACGCGCTGCTGCTGCTCCTGATGCGACGCGGGCAGGTGCGCCTCGCGTCCTCGCTCCAGGTCGTGGCGTTCTTCGCGTTCTTCACGGTCCTGGCCGCGGCAGGCGGCGGCGTGCAAGGCCCCGCCTACATGCTCGGTTACGGCCTCACCATCGTGATCGCCGGCGTCCTGCTCGGGGGCCGAGGCGCCCTGGCGGTCACGCTGACGGCGCTCCTGGCCGGCGGAATCCTCACCGCCGTCGCTGAGGCGCCGGGCGCCGTGCCGCGACGCTACATGCCGCTCTTCGTGTGGGGGGTGAGCGCCGTGATGTTCCCGGTCAGCGCCCTGATCCAGAACCTGTCGGCGCGGACGGTGCGTCAGGCGCTCGCGCGCGCCCGTGCGAGTGAGGCGCGCTACCGCAGCCTGGTCAGCGAGCTCGAGGCCAAGAACGCCGAGCTGGAGAGCTTCACGTACACGGTCTCACACGATCTCAAGAGCCCGCTGTTCACGCTGCGCGGGTTCCTCGGATACATGGACCAGGACGCCAAGGCGGGCAACGTCGAGCGGCTGCGCGCCGACATCGCGCGGGTCGCGGACGCGACGGACAAGATGCGGCGCCTGCTCGACGACCTGCTGGAGCTGTCGCGCGTCGGGCGCTTCGTCAACCCGCCGCAGGACGTGGCGTTCGACGTGATCGCGCGCGAGGCGGTCGAGCTCGTAAGGGGACGCTTCGAGGCGCGCGGCGTCGGTGTCACGATCGCTTCGGGCCTGCCGGTGCTGCACGGCGACCGCAGCCGGCTGGTGCAGGTGGTGCAGAACCTGGTCGACAACGCGGCCAGGTTCATGGGCGAGCAGAAGCACCCGCGCATCGAGATCGGCGTGCGCCCGGGCGCCGCGCCGGTGCTCTTCGTGAGCGACAACGGGATGGGCATCGCCCCGCGGCATCATGACCGGATCTTCCGGCTGTTCGAAAAGCTCGATGCCGGCAGCGAGGGCACCGGTGTCGGCCTCGCCCTGGTCAAGCGCATCGTGGAGCTCCACCGCGGGCGCGTCTGGGTCGAGTCGCCGGGCGTGGGCCATGGCGCCACTTTCTGTTTCACGCTGCCCGCACGGCCGGAATCGCACTAGAATTGCGCAGGATTCCGGGGGGCTCGTGGGCCGATGAGGCGGATCCCGACGCTCGTGACCGCCGTGGCGTGCGCGTTCGCGCGGCTCGCCTCGCCCGGCCGTGAGGCCGGCGCTTCGGCCGCCGACGCCAGGCGCCCGGCGCCGGACTTCGAGCGCGAGATCCGCCCGATCCTGCGCGAGCGCTGCGTCTCCTGCCACGGGCCGGAAGAGCAGGAGAGCCTGCTGCGGCTCGACACGCGCCGCCAGGCCCTGAAGGGAGGGCTGTCGGGCGCCGTCATCGTCCCCGGGAAGAGCCACGAGAGCCTCCTGATCCAGCACCTCACCGGCGATGCCACTCCGCGCATGCCGCACGAGAAGCCGCCGCTACCCGCCGCCGAGATCGCACGGATCGCGGCCTGGATCGACGCGGGGGCCACCGGCTCGGACGCCGCGCAGGAGGAGCCCGAGGGGGCGCCCGCCGTGCACTGGGCCTACCTGAAGCCGCGGCGGCCGGCCGAGGCCGCGTTGCGCAACGCGGGTTGGGCGAAGAGCCCGATCGACGCCTTCGTCCTCGCGGGGCTCGAGAAGAAGGGCTTGGCGCCCTCTCCGGAGGCGCCGCGCGAGACCCTCATCCGTCGCCTGAGCCTCGACCTGGTCGGCCTGCCGCCCACGCCGCAGGAGGTCGACGTCTTCGTGGCGGACACGAGCCCCGACGCCTATCGCAGCCTGGTCGATCGCCTGCTCGCCTCGAAGCACTACGGGGAGCGCTGGGCGCGGCCGTGGCTCGATCTCGCCCGCTACGCCGACACGAACGGCTACGAGAAGGACCAGCGCCGCACGGCCTGGAAGTACCGCGACTGGGTGATCGGCGCGCTCAATCGCGATCTCTCGTTCCGCGACTTCACGATCGAGCAGCTCGCCGGCGACATGCTGAAGGACGCGACGCTCGAGCAGAAGATCGCGACCGGCTTCCACCGCAACAGCCAGCTCAACCAGGAGGGCGGGATCGACGTCGAGGAGTACCGCTTCGAGACGCTCGTGGACCGGGTCGCCACGACGGGGGCCGTGTGGCTCGGCAGCACCATCGCGTGCGCCCAGTGCCACAACCACAAGTTCGACCCGATCTCGCAGCAGGACTTCTACCGCTTCATGGCCTTCTTCGACAACGGCGAGTACCGGGTCCACGGCCAGGGCGAGGAGATCGTCGACCGCTGGATCATCGAGCCCGAGCTGGAGCTCGCGACTCCCGAAGAGGCGCGCCGGCGCGAGGCGCTGCGGCGCGAGGCCGAGGCGCTGCGTTTCGAGATCGAGCGGCACGAGCTGGACGCCGCGATCGCGGCCTTCGAGCGCGATATTGCCGGTCCGGCCCCGGCCTTCACTCCCCTCACCCCGGTGCGCTTCGCGGCGAAGAGCGGCGCATCCTCCGAGACGCTCGCCGACGGCTCGCTCCGCGTCTCCGGCAAGCTGGAGGAGAAGGACACGTACACGGTCGCCGTCCGCACTCGCCTCGCCGGGGTCACCGCGTTCCGCCTCGAAGCGCTTCCCGACCCCGCGCTGCCGCAGCGGGGGCCCGGGCGCGCGAGCTCCGGCGCTTTCGTCGTGACGTCGCTCTCCGTGACCGAAGGCGCCCGCCCGGTCCCGCTGCTGCGAGCCGCCGCCGACATCAACGAGAAGGGGCGGGCGGCGGCGCTCGTCGTCGACAGCCATGCGTCGACCGGCTGGGGGGTCACGAGCGACGCGGAGGCCGGGCGCGAGCACTTCGTGATCGTGGCGCCCGAGCGGCCGCTGCCAGTGCCGAGGGCGGCGCCTGCCGCGAGCGCCGCTCCGCCGGCTCGACCGCCGCTGCGCACGCTCACGTTCACGCTCGAGTTCCAGTCGGGCGGGCCGCACATCCAGTCGAGCCTCGGTCGCTTCCGCCTCTCGGCCACGACGGCCCGGCGACCGTTCGCCGGCCTCCCCGTGCCGGTCGAGGTGCTTAAGCTCCTCGAAACGGCGCCCGTCGCCCGTACGCCGGAGCAGAAGCGCGAGCTCGGCGGCTGGTTCCGCCCGCTGGCGCCCTCGCTCGACGCCGCGCGCGACCGCGCGCGCGCGATCCAGCGCGAGCTCGACGAGATGAAGATCGTCACGGCGCTGGTGATGCAGGAACGCGCCGGCTTCGAGCGGCCGTCGACGTTGCTGCGCGACAAGGGCAGCTTCACGAACCCCGGCGAGAGAATCTACGCGGCGGTGCCGGCCGTGTTCGGCGTAATACCCGACGACCAGCCTCCGAACCGGCTGGGCCTCGCGCGCTGGGTCGCGAGCGAGTCCAATCCGCTGACCGCGCGCGTCACGGTCAACCGGCTGTGGGAGACGCTCTTTGGCCGCGGTCTGGTTCCGAGCCTCGAGAACTTCGGCACAGAGGGCGAGCGGCCGAGCCACCCGGAGCTGCTCGACTGGCTCGCCGTCGAGTTCATGGACAAGGGCTGGAGCCAGAAGGCGATCCTGCGCGAGATGGTGAGCTCGGCCACGTACCGCCAGAGCTCGGCCGTGACGAAGGCGCTCGGCGAGCGTGATCCGGACAACCGGCTGCTCGCGCGCGGCGCACGCTATCGCTTCGAGGCGGAGATGGTGCGCGACCTGGCGCTCTCGGCAGCGGGCCTGCTGAGCCCGAAGCTCGGCGGCCCGAGCGTCTACCCGCCGCAGCCCGAGGGTGTCTGGAACGTCCCCTACAGCCAGATGAAATGGGAGACCAGCACCGGCGAGGACCTGTACCGGCGTAGCCTCTACACCTTCTACCGGCGCAGCTCGCCCTACCCGAGCCTCGTGACCTTCGACGCGCCGAGCCGCGAGCAGTGCACGCCGCGCCGCGTGCGCACCAACACTCCGCTGCAGGCGCTCACGACACTCAACGATCCCGTGTTCGTAGAGGCGTCGCGCGCGCTCGCACTCCGGATGGCGCGGGAAGGCGGGGCGCTGCCGGCCGAGCGCATCGCGTACGGGCACCGGATCTGCACGGCCCGACGCCCGGCGGACGCGGACCTCGAAACGCTGCTCGCGTTTCATGGCCGCGAGGCGGCGCGCTTCGCGAGCGACCCCGCGGCGGCCAGGGCGCTTCTGGGCGCGGGCCCGGACCAGGCGGCGGGTGCCGAGGAGAATGCCTCGGCCGGTCAGGCCGCCCTGACGATGGTGGCGAGCGTCCTGCTGAACCTGGACGCGACGCTGACGCGGGAGTAGTCATGCTCGATCGCAGGCGCAGCCACAGCTCGCTCGTTCCGACCGAAGCTTCCCTCGCGGCGGCGCGCCGCCTCGCGCCAGGCGCGGAGCGCGCGCGTGTGCGCGAGCTGACGCGCCGCCATTTCTTCCGTCAGTCGGGCTTCGGGATCGGCGGGGTGGCGTTGCTCAGCCTGCTCGACGAGCGGCTGTTCGCGGCGCTCCCGGCGGCCGACCCGTTCGCGGTGAAGCCGACCCACTTCGCGCCGAAGGCCAAGAGCATCATCTACCTGTTCATGGCCGGGGCGCCGTCGCAGGTCGACCTCTTCGATCCCAAGCCGAAGCTCAGGCAGCACGACGGCGAGCCCATCCCCGAGGAGCTGGTGAAGGGCGAGCGCTTCGCCTTCATCAAGGGGACGCCGCGCCTGCTCGGGTCGCCGTTCGCGTTCGAGAAGCTGGGCGGGTCGGGCCTCGAGGTCTCGGAGCTGCTGCCGCACTTCAAGGAGATCGCGGACCAGGTGGCGGTCGTGCGCTCGCTGCACACCACGCAGTTCAACCACGCCCCCGCGCAGATCTTCATGAACACCGGCCACCAGG
>Ga0247727_10009888_pt1 | contig 17063 bp, 22 predicted proteins | sample WisWelCaveWW1625_FD_202498 | JGI IMG/M metagenome (GOLD analysis project Ga0247727, IMG submission 202498) | Biofilm microbial communities from Wishing Well Cave, Virginia, United States - WW16-25 | ecosystem: Environmental > Aquatic > Deep subsurface > Groundwater > Cave microbial mat | place...
GAAGCTCAAGGTTTGGGGTGACGTGTCCGACCCGAAGACGCTCGCCCAGGCTTGGCGTACCGCCAAGTTGGGTGTGGTGGCGGGCCATGTGGCGCTGATGCCCGATGCCCATGTTGGCTTGGGAGCAACGGTCGGGTCGGTCGTGCCAACTTCGGGTGCAGTGATTCCTGCCTGCGTTGGGGTGGACATCGGTTGCGGCATGGCAGCGGTCCTGACCGACCTGGCGGCGGCCGACCTCCCGAACGATCTGACCACCTTGTTGCGCGTCATCGAAGGTGTGGTGCCGGCAGGAGTCGGCCGAGGCCATACCTACCAGCCGGCAGTTGAGTGGCTCGCCCAGCATCGGCCCCGCACCGACCTGACGTCAAAGCAGCAGTCGAAGGCTCACAGCCAGATGGGAACACTTGGTTCGGGCAACCATTTCGTCGAGATCAGCCTCGACGAGCATGACCGGGTTTGGCTGGTGCTCCATTCCGGTTCGCGGGGAATCGGGAACGAGCTTGCCCAATCTCATATCGCGGTAGCCAAGAATGTCGCCAAGCGGCTCGAACTTGGGCTGGAGGATCCTGATCTCTCATACCTGCTGGAAGGAACCGACGAGTTCGATCATTACGTGGCTGATCTCCGCTTCGCCCAGGGTTATGCCCGCCAGAACCGGGACACCATGCTCAACGCCATTCTCAAGATCCTGTTTCGGATGGTTGGCAAGGGCCGAGAGCTCGACCGGGTCAACTGCCACCACAACTACACCGAGCAGGAAACCCATTTCGGCCGGCGGCTCTGGATAACCCGAAAGGGGGCTATTAGTGCACGGCCAGGTGAGCGTGGAATCTTGCCCGGTTCAATGGGGACCGACACCTACTTAGTTGAGGGCCTCGGCAATCCCGAGTCGTACCACTCGAGCGCCCACGGCGCCGGCCGCCGCATGTCACGGACCCAGGCTCGAAAATCGCTCACGGCCGACTCGCTGCAGAAGGCCATGAAGGGTCGGGCCTGGCTGAACGACCGGGCAGCGGCGCTGGTGGATGAACACCCCGAGGCCTACAAAGATGTCAATGAGGTCATCCGCCAGTCGGCGGACCTGGTAACGGTCAAGCACCGGCTGCGGGCGGTGCTCAACTACAAGGGAACGTGAGGGGGAGGAGATGCACCCTTCGGCACTTCGTGCCACCTCCTTATCGAGCCCTCTTACACCGACAGTGCACGTCAGTGTGAACGCCGGTGTAAAGAGCCCTCGCTCCTCGGGAGCAGACGGTGGCCGACCGGCCACCCTCTCCTTCATCAAGCGGGTGCCGTTGAGTCGGCGAAGTTCCTGCTGGGTGGCGGCGGTGGATCGGGATAAATCAGACGCAGCGCGGCAGCGTCGACGCCGGACCAAACGACGTTGCGCTGGACTTCGGGTCCGATTGTCCAGGTGACCAAATCGAATTGTTGGTCGCATCCTCCGGGGAACTCCTCCACGACCAGGACCCCGGGTGATACCCATCCCAACGGGATGCTGGCATAACCGAGTTCGGGGCTCTGGAAACCCAAGATTTGAGTCCTAGCCTCGGGTCCGCAACCTTCTTCCGAACCCTCCACCCAGGCAAGGTCACCCCCGAAGAAGACCGAAGGGGTTACCAGATCGAGCGGTCGCGTACCCGAGGCAACGTCGATCACCTCGAGGCCACCTTCGGGGACGGGGACCACACGATGGAGATCCCAGCGATCCGAGTGTTGGGCGATGAACAGCGGGAGGCCATCGGTGTCAAAGGCCGGACTTGATAGAACGGCGTCCTCGTCGGCGGCAATGAGATCTCCTTCCGTCCCCCGATTGGTGGACAGAAACAATCCACGAAGGCCGCCCGGCGTGGTGTCGACGGCGCCAACCACTGCTATGTGCGTTCCTGCTGGGTGGTAGGCCGCTGCTCGGTGGGTGGCCAGAAAAGAGATGTCCTCGACCCGGCCGTTCTTCCACTTGTACAGACCGGAATCGGTGACGTAGAAGATGCCTTGGCCTGTTGGACGGGTCCAACCGCCTCCCGCCGCCTCGTTTGGCAGTTCGGTAGTGCCTGACGAGTCGTGGATGTTTGCTCCCTCGATGAAGCGCTCACCATCGGGGCTCCACAGCAGTGATTCCGGTGGTGAGGCCAGCTCCGCCAGGCAGCGGACCTCACTGCGGGCCGCTACTAACCCATACAGCCGGGCGCCAACGGCGAACGTGATCTCGGTGTCACCGGTCGGTGTTTCCCAAGAACAGGTCACAGGAAGCTGCCGGGCGATGGTCGTCGTGACGGGGACGGTCGTCGAGATCGGTGGGGTTGATGATGCCGCGGTGGTCGTTTCGGGGGCGGTGGCAGCCGGCGCCGTGGTAACCGTTTGAACGGTCGGTAGGGGAGCGGAGCTGCAGGCAGCGATAACTGCCACGATCGGCGCCACTCGCTTCACCGCTTCGAGCCTACCCAAAAGTTGGCGGTAGCCGGTGAGGCCGGATCGTATCCTGGCCGGCGGAATGTGGCAGCACCTGTCGACAGTCGCGGTACGGATCGGATGGGCAGCCACCGACGACGCAGACACTCGGGTCCGCAAGCGGTTGGTGGTAAGCACTGCACTGGTCGTTGCACTAGCTGCGATCATTTGGGGAGCGATCTACTGGGTAGCTGGTGCACACATCGCCGCCACGATCCCCTGGGGCTACGTGGTTCTCTCTTCGGCCACGCTGATTGCTTTTGGACTGTCCCGGTCATTCATGCCTTTCCTCTTTGGTCAGCTCACCATCTTCTTGCTCCTTCCCTTCGCCTTGCAGCTCGTGCTCGGCGGTTTCATCAATGCGAGCGCTGTGATCTTGTGGTCGTTGCTGGCTCCGATGGTGGCCATGGTCACCGCCGGCCGAAGACGATCGCTTTGGTGGTTCGGTGGGTATGCCGTGCTCGTGCTGATCACCGAACTGGTTCAGCCCTCTGTCCAGATCGAGAACGTGTTGACAACTGGTACCAAGCTCGGGTTCTTCATCATGAACATCCTCGGGGTTTCCGCCATCACCTATTTTGCCCTTCAGTATTTCGTGGGCGAGAAGGACCAGGCATTGGACCTGCTGGGTTTTGAGCGGGCCAAGTCCGAGAGGTTGCTGTTGAATGTGCTGCCGGAGGAGATCGCCGCAATTCTCAAAGACGATGACCAGACGATCGCCGATCGTTTCCCCTCTATCAGTGTGTTGTTCGCCGACGTCGTCGATTTCACACCCACCTCGGAGAGGTTGCAACCGGAGGAGGTCGTTGACCTGCTCAATGAGGTGTTCTCCCACTTCGACGCACTGGCCGAGCGCTACGGATGCGAGAAAATCCGCACCGTGGGCGACAGCTACATGGTGGCCTCAGGAGTGCCGACCCCTCGGCTCGACCACGCCCAGGCGCTGGCACGCATGGCAATCGATATGCGCGATTACATCGCCGAAAGAAACGGCGGTCACAACGCACCACTTCAGTTTCGTTATGGGATGAGCAGCGGACCGGCCGTGGCCGGCGTAATCGGCAAGACCAAATTCCAATACGACGTGTGGGGCGACACGGTCAACACGGCCAGCCGAATGGAGTCGCATGGAGTGGCCGGTCGGATTCAGATGTCGGCGTCGGCCTACGAGGTCCTCAAGGACGAGTTCGTATGCGAACCTCGGGGAGCTATCGACGTCAAGGGCAAGGGTTCGATGCAGACCTGGTACCTCGAAGGTGTTCGGTGATCCGAGGCCTCGGTCCCAAGACTCATCGTTCAGTCACCCAAACTCGCCTTTAAGTGCCGACCACGATGCCGTCTTCATCCACCCTCCTGCTGTTTGTTTTGGCTTCATACGCGCTGGCCATCGTTCCCGGGCCCGCCGTCCTCTATATCGTCAATCGCAGCCTTGGTCAGGGCCGGCGGGCCGGCGTCTTGTCGGCGCTCGGAATCGCCACCGGGGGAGCGGTGCACATGCTGCTGGCCGCCGTCGGTCTTTCGGCTCTGCTGGCTTCTTCCGGAGCCGCATTCTTCGTGGTCAAGGTGGCGGGGGGGCTTTATCTGGTGTATCTCGGCTACCGAGCCTTGCGGGGAGGTGAGGTGATGATCGAGTCACAATTGGCCGCTGCCGACAACGCACGTATCTACCGCCAGGGCGTGGTTGTGAATCTTCTCAACCCGAAGACGGCTCTCTTCTTCGTTTCCTACTTACCCCAGTTCGTTAGGCGTGATGCGGGCAGTGTTGTGCCCCAAATGGCTTTGCTCGGGGTCATCTTCGTGGTCTGTGCCCTTTCCTCGGACATGGTGTATGCGTTGGGTTCGGCCCGGATCAGGAGCTGGCTTCTCAAGTACGCAGCCCTGAGACGTGTGCAGCGCTACCTAAGCGCTGCGATCTTCGCCGGTCTGGGCATCACCGCGGTACTGGCCGGCTAGACCTCCAACGCTTGGTTTGGGGGGGAGGCACAGCGACGAAGACTTAAGCTTTGAATGTGAGTTCAGTCGATCCGAGCCTGGCCACGCGCTATTGGCGGGCCGTTGCCACCCTTCCGGTTTCTCGCCGGCAAGCTGTCGACGAGATCGAAAGCTGCTTCCGGCAAGGAACCGCACCCACTGGGCTCGCAGGTCCGCTGCAGGGTCGTCTTCTGACTACCACGGTCGGTAAGGGGGTTGATCAGCTCGCCATGGGGATGTCCCGAATTTGGATGCCGTGGAGAGGCAAGACCTTTTCGGTCGATGAGGGTCGCAACCTGTTCGACAACGCCTTCAAGGCGGTGCTGCGGGTCGGCTTTCGCGGTTACGACGACGTCAAAACTGAAGAGGATGGTCGCATCTCCACCTTTCCGTTCGTAACGAGGATGGCCCCCAGCGAACTCGAACCTGAGCTCACGGTGCTCGACATCGACTACGACCATGCAACCAGTCCTCGCCGGCTTGTTAGAGACGTCCTCGACGAGTTGGTCGAGATCGGCGAAGGTCTGTACCTCGGTCAAGCCCTTCTGCGGTGGAAAGGTAAGCGACGACGCGTAGCCTGGTTTCAGTTGTCGCACTGATCGCCGTCCTTGAACTCCACGAAACTTGGCGCAGAAAGGCACGCTGGTGCAACCGGCGCGCCAAATTCGCTGAAAAACGGGTTTAGCGCGCCAAATTTGGTTGAAAGCCTGTGCTACCGGCTTCGTTCGCGGGCCAGGTTGACCTTGAGCTGGCGGCCGTCGATGTTCTTCCCGTCCATTGCCGAGATGGCCTTTTGAGCCTCTTCGGCTGTCGACATCTCCACGAAGCCGAATCCTCGAGATCGGCCTGTCTCACGGTCTTCGATGACGATGGCCTCAGCTACTTCGCCATGTTCTCCGAACATGGCCCGCAGGTCGGCTGTGTTGGTTGTGAACTTGAGGTTGCCCACATAGAGCTTCTTGGACATTTACTTGCTCGCCTTTCGAAAGCGTGAACGACTTGTCGCGCTAGGTCCCAGCCCTCGACGCCGTGCGGTCGGCAGCGGCGCCACAGCGCTCATTCCAACCAAAAAGGGGAGAAGAAGTGCCGGAAGCAAAGATCTGCGTGCCGTCCACTGTAGTGTCATTTGGTGGGTCATCCGCCACTCCCTACCTTTCCAAGATCAGTGCCCGTGTCTGAGGGACCACGAGGTCGCGAAACCTTGGCTTGATATCGACGGGCACTAGCCTGGCATCGGAAGGGGGTGTCACATGGCTGCCTTTGAGGGTTCGCTGTATGTCGTCGGTGACGACGTCGATCCCGTTCGAGGTCAGGTCCTTCTGGAAGGCGCCGATGTTGTCATGTCTGCCGCCGGACAAGCTATCGGTGCTTGGCCGGCAGCCGATCTCGATTTGACTCGTCGTTCAGACGGAATCCATATGAATGCCGAGGGCGAGGAATTGGTGTTCCTGGCAGACGACGAACCGGGTTTTGCGGCGGCGCTGGGGCTGCCAACAGCTGACCCCACCGAGCGATCTTCCGGCGCGTCACGGCGGGCTACTCGGGCGCTTGAACGGGACCAGCGGCGTGAGGATGCCAAGGCAACAAAGAAACGCGAATCAGCGGCCGCGACCGAAGAGAAAACGTCCGGACGTCGGTCTGGCGAAGGGATTGACGACCAGTCTTCTGCCGGCCCCACAGCCACATGGCGTTTCGGCTTTGGTAGGAGTCGTGACCCGGCGATCGTAGCGACGGAGGAAAACGACGAGAAACCCTCTTACCGGGAGACTTTGCGTCTAGCTCAACGCAAAAGACGGCTGCAACTCATCATCGGTGCCGCCGCCGTTCTTGGGGGGCTGGCCATCTTTGTCCCAACAGTGGTGGCCATGGCCTTCGTAGTCCTGGGAGGTGTCGGCATCTTGGCCGCCGTGGCCGGCATGATCGAGCCACTGATCGCTGCCAAGCTTCCGAGTAGGTGGCAACCAACTCGCCTGCTGATCGTTAGCACCCTGGTGCTGTTGGTGGGGGCACTGGTTGCAGCCATTGCCGGCTGACTTTCGAGCAAGGACGTAAGGACCGAAGCGTTACCCGGTCGCGAATTTCGCCTCGAACCGTTCTGCTTTGGCCATGATGAGCGCCGGCAAGTTCATCAACTTATCTTGAATCTCTGCCGCCCGGTGACTCAATCCCGATACCGCTTCGACGCCCCAGTCCTTCAGCAGTGGTTTGAGCACCCGATCGTGATGAATGCGAAGGTTGTAAACCCCGGCACGGGCGATCTCCACCGACCTTCTCAAAAACCCAGGGATCACGGTCCCGGGCATCTCGAATCCCGACAGCGCCTTGTAAATACCTTCGAGTGTTAGGGAAGGCGCCTCCTTGAGCATCGCGGCGATGACCCCGCGGTAGAACATGAAGTGATGGTTCTCGTCACCGGCGATCGCCTTCATCAACTCGAAGGCGACCGGGTCATCGGTTATCCGGCCCGCATTGCGATGGCTGACTCGCGTCGCCAGCTCCTGTGCGGTGGTGTAGGCGAAGACCTCGGCCACGTTTTGCCAATGCGGGTGGTATCCGGTCGTCATAACGGCGAGCCGATCGTCTTCGAGCAGACGCGGATCGCAGTTTCGGGAGGTGAGGAGATAGCTCCGAAGGCCGATCGCATGCTGGCCTTCCTCAGCGGTCCACATGTGGTTCCACTCGCCGAAAGTCTCGTTGTCGGGGGTGTGCCGTTCGATGGCGGCGTGGTAGTAGGGGAGGTTGTCCTCGGTGAGGAGGTTTAGTACCAGTGAGGTCCGAGCCGCTTCAGAAATCGTGCAGTGAGAGGGGTCCCATGGTTCGGTCACAAAGTTGCGACCCTGCTCCCACGGGACCAATTCGTGGAAGTACCAATGGGTGCGCCGTTCGCGGTGCTCGGCGATCAACCGAGCAATGGTCGGCTCGATCGTGGCAAGCAGTTCGCTGTGTTCCTCAAAGGGCATGATGCACCTTAGACCTCGATTCACGAATTGGGTCGTGAGGCATGTCCTTTACGAACAATATGTGTCGTCCGGCCTCAAGCCGGTTGAGGAGCTGAGGGGAGTGCCAGCGTGATGCTGGCGCCGCCGTCGGGGGCGTTGGCGGCGGTGACCGTGCCCCCATGGGCGTTCACGATGGCGGACACGATGGCCAGACCCAGTCCGCTTCCACCGGTGCGGCGAGTCCGAGATTGGTCGACTCGGAAGAAACGCTCGAAGACCTTGTCGAGAGCTTCCGCCGGCAAACCGGGGCCACCGTCGGTGACCCGCAACTCGGTGACTCGGCCGTTGGAGATGATGTCGACACCCACTGGGGTGTGAGGAGGAGTGTGCATTCGTACGTTGGCCAGCAAGTTACCGATCACCTGTGCCAGACGGCCCGCATCTCCCAAGACCAGTGCCGACGAAGGAGCAATGAAGGTAATTGGGCGGTCGGGATCGAGAGCTTCGTGGTCGGCGACGGCGTCGGCCACCAGGGCCGTGAGATTGACCTCGGTCCGGTCGATGGGTTGGGTCTGATCGAGCCTGGCAAGCAACAACAAGTCCTCCACGAGCCGCTGCATTCGGTGGGTCTCTGCCTCAATCCGGCCTAGAGCCCGTTGTCGTTCGTTCGGGTCGTCCAATCCACCCTTCCGATGCAACTCGGCGTAGCCGGCGATGGCCGCAACCGGTGTGCGGAGCTCATGAGACGCATCGGCGACGAACTGCCGGAGGCGGTCCTTTGCCTTCCTTTCGGAGTCGATTGCGTCCTCGATGTGTGTGAGCATTTCGTTGAGAGCTTCTCCCAGCCGGCCGAGTTCGGTTGAAGGGGTGGAGTCAGGGACGCGACGCGTCAGATCGCCGGCGGCGATGGCGGATGCGGTGTCGACCATCCGGTCAACCGGTCGGAGCCCACGCTTTACCGTCCACCAGGTCGCAAATGCACCGATCGCGAGAATGCCGCCGCCGGCGGCGGCCAGTGTTCGCACGAGTTGCGATCTGGCATCGGTTAGGTCACGCAGGGGGACAGCCAGCACAGCCAGCCTGCCGTTTTCGGCCCTTGCCACCAACGCTCGGTACTTCAGAGACGACCCGTTGGCCGGCAGATACATGAAACCCGATGTCCCTTGGGGCACTTGTTCGATGTCGGGAAGTGGCTCCGGGTCGTCTTGGAAGCCTGCGGGCTGACTGATGAGAACCTCGCCAGTCTCGTCAGCGACCACCAGGGCGTAGGTGTTGGGGAACGGACCGCGGCCCTCAAACCCGCGGGGCCGGCCAATTCCGCGAGCCGCCACCTCGGAGAGGCGCTGATCTATCTGGGCGGTTAGAACGCTTCGGACCGACCGGGAGGCGACGACTCCCACCGCAACGATGGCAGCCAGCAGCAGCCCGGTGAACGAGATGATCAGCCTCGTGCGAAGGTTCACGTTCGGGGCGGGCGCAGCACGTATCCGACCCCCCGCACGGTTTGAATCAGCCCATCCTCGGCGTCGCCGAGCTTTCGCCGCAGGTAGCTGATGTAGGTCTCGACGATGCTGTAGTTACCGTCGAAGTCGTATTCCCAGACGTAGTCGACGATTTGGCCCTTGGAGAGGACGCGGCCCTGATTGAGCAGTAGATAGCGGAGCAACCGGAACTCGGTCGGCGAGAGGGCAACGAGTGCCTCGGCCATCCACACCTGGTGGGCGTCCTCATCGAGCATCAGCTCACCCGCGCTCAACCGCCTGCCTTCGGCCCGCTCGCCGGTTGTGCGCCGCAGAACCGCCTCCACGCGCAGAGCCAATTCCTCGAGGCTGAATGGCTTGGTCATGTAATCGTCGCCCCCCATGCGGAAACCCTGCCTGAGGTCTTCGAGATCGTCGCGGGCGGTGAGGAAAATGACTGGCGTTTGCACACCGTCCCGGCGCAGCCTCCGGCAAACCTCGAATCCATTGATGTCGGGAAGATTGACGTCGAGCACGATCAAATCGGGCTGCCCGGTCTTCACCGATCGGAGCGCGTCGAAACCGGAGGTGGCTGTGGTTGTCGTATAGCCGGCCAGTCGCAATGCACTCCCAATGAGGTCGGCAAGGGACTCCTCGTCGTCGACCACCAGGATCGAATGCCTGTTGACGGTTTCCACGCTGTCAACGTTAGGACCACGATCCTGGGAGAGTCCTGGGAGATCGCTGAGAGCGAAGGTCAGTTCGAAAGCGGCGGCGCCGGTGGACCGGTTAGATCGGCCTGCTTTTGCAAGAACTCGTCCCTCGTCACCTGCCCGCGGGCATAGGCCTGGCGCAGCTCCTCCAAAGCCGGATCGTGGGGCGGTGGGGTACTGGCCGGGTTTCCTCTCGTGAAGCGGGTGACCGCCCACACCACCACTCCGATCAGGACCAGACATAGGATGAGCGGAAGGATCCGGTTGAACGCCATCCAGCCACCATCTGGAAATCGGTTGTGTCGAAACATTGGTCACCTCCGTGTGATGGCTGTTATTAGAGACTACGAGTCTGAGTAGGCGCTGTGAGAGTGCTTGGGATCCCCCGGGATATCTGGTTCCTTTCAGCTCTACGCAAGATCATGGTCCATTCTCAGGCATCCTTAAGCCGGCCGACCCAGCATGGCAGCATCGGAACCAACGCCTTAGGAGGCTGAAATGAGCAAGAACAGACTGATCAAGGTGGGAGGTTTGGGCGCCAGTTTGGTGGTCGGCCTATTGATCGGTGCACTGGTGGGCTCGCCGGCGACCTCCGTTGCCCAACAGGCCACTAACACAACGGTGGCCTCGTCCGATGACGGTCCAAAGACCGACCGGCCCTGCGACGGGCGACGAAGCCATCATGGTCGTCTCGACTTGGGTGTGGCCGCCGCTGCCCTCGGTCTGACCGACGCCGAACTCCGTGCGCAACTTGCTGCCGGCATGACCATCGCCGATGTCGCGGCAGATCAGGACGTGGCTGTCCAGAAGGTCATCGGCGCACTCGTCGCCGACGCCTCTGCCCGCATCGACGAGAAGGTTGCCGACGGCTCTCTCACCGCCACCGAAGCCGCCACGCTCAAAGGAAACCTCACCCAGCGGGTGACCGACCGGGTTAACTCGACGTTCCGGTTCAGCGGTCACTTTGGACGTCATCTCGGGGCCAGCCTCGAGTCGGCGGCCGCCGCCCTTGGTGTCACCGAGGCCGAGCTCCGATCATCGATGCGAACCGGTCAGACACTCGCCGAGATCGCCGCTGCCAAGAACGTCCCAATCCAGAAGGTGATCGATTCACTTGTGGCCACTGCCGCTGCTCGTATAGACGAGAAGGTGGCGAGCGGCGACATCACCAGCGCTCAGGCGGCAGCGCTCAAAGAGCAAATGGTCGATCGGGTCGCCGCCTTCGTCAACGGGGAGAGGAGTGTCGGTCATAAGTCCGGCCTCGATGCCTGAGTCGATTCGTCGCGGGCCTTCTTGTTGGACCAAGTGCTACGGTCTAGCCATGCACGAAGGTCTACGTCCGATCGAACGCAGGATTCTGGCGCTGCAAGCCAAGGGTATGGGGACTGCCGAGATCGCTCGCCGACTCAAGCGTGGCCAGGCGCACGTTGAGCGGATCGTTTCGTGGACGAGTATTCCGAGGCCCCAGCCGGTGGTTCACACCCATGGGCATCGTCCGGTGGAGAATCGGGTGCTTGATCTCCGGTCCCAGGGCATTAGCTACGACGAGATCGGACGCCGCTTGCGACGTGGTCCGGACCATGTGAGGCGTATCGAGCAGTGGGCTCACCTCAGATCGGAATTGGGACTGGCCTAAGGTCGATTCCGCACGGGTTGCTGGGGCCCTGGGCCGGAAGATCCGCACTGGATGAATCCTCCGTTGTTTCCGGGCGGATTTCAGCGGCTCTCAGCCCGGTAGGTCCGCGCAAAAGGTTTGCTGTTCACCGCCTTCCAGGTGAGCAACCCTGACATCGCGGTAATCGCCGCCGTCGTCCAGATCGCCTGGCGCAATCCGCCTGAATCGGCGACGAGTCCGATGGCCAAACCCCCTACTGCAAACCCGAAATCGCGCCAGAAGCGATATCGCCCGATGGCGGTGGCCCGCCGAGATATCGGCGCCACTTCGGCAACGGCTGCAATCAGGATCGGGTAAACGAAGGCGGTCCCGGCCCCCAGCAGCACCGCTGCCACTGCCCAGCCGACGACCGAGTTGCTTGCCGCCATGATTCCCAAACCGGCTGCCTGAATCAGCATTCCCGAAACGATGAGTGGCCATCTGCCGATGCGGTCGCTCCATGCACCGGTGATGGTCTGTCCAAGTCCCCAGGTGGCAGGGTAGAGAGCGGCCAAAAATCCGATATCCGATGTCGTGAGCCCCGCCGCCGCCCACATCAGCGGGAACAATCCCCAAGCGACGGCGTCATTGAGATTGGTGACGAGGCCGGCCTGGCTGAGCACTGCCAGTACGTGGCCGCGCCCGTTGTCGGCTTGGTCACCCTGCCCAACGATGCGCTGTTCCAACCGGGCGTGTTCGATTGTTTCTTTGACGAAGACTGTCGACAAACCCAATGCCAGGACCGCATAGGCGAGACCGACAAGAAACGGCACCGGGCGAAGGCCTGCTCTCTCGGCGATCCAGCCGGTGAGCCAAGCGGTAGCAGCCACCGACGTGTAGCCGGCCGCCTCGTTGATGCCCAGTGCCAGTCCTCGCCGGCGGGGCCCTACCAGGTCGACCTTCATGATGACGGTTGTCGACCAGGTCAGTCCTTGGTTCACCCCCAACAGCACGTTGGCGGCGACTACCCAGCCCCATGACGGTGCGTACATCAGGAGGAGCGGCACCGGTAGACCGACCAGCCATCCAGTCACTAGGATCGGTTTTCGGCCGAAGCGGTCGGCTGCGATTCCGGCGCACAGGTTCGTGACTGCTTTGGCGCCTCCGAAGGCCACCAGGAAGGAAAGGATCGCAGCGAACCCAGTCACTCCGAACTCTCGTTGCGCCAGCAACGAGAGCAAAGAGCGCTCCTGACCCACCATGCCTCCGACCAGCATGTTGATGACGACCAGCAGGCTGAACTGCGACAGGTTCTGCCTCAGTCCCAGTTGAATTGGTTTGTTCAAGCCCGAGCCCGTTGGGCCGTCAGCCAGGTGTCGAGGTCATCTCGAATCAGAGCCACATCGGTCCGGCCGGCCCGTTCCAAGACGCTGACACCGGTGGCGGCCCTCTCTCCGTGTGCACAATGGACACCGAGCGGGCCATCGGTGATGGGGACAGAGTCAAGGCTCCCCAGCTCGGCATGTACGGCCCCTGCGATGTGACGTTCATTCCATTCCGAGGTTTGGCGTACATCCACGACCTGGCGGTTGTCGACCTCATCGAAGGTAATGATGTCGGTTCGGACGAGATCGTGGCCTGCGTCCACCCAACCTTGCACGCCGCCCTCCAACTTGCCCGCCAGATTCTCGTATCCGATGGAGAGGCACTGCTGGATGATCTCAGCATCGGAGGGAAGGCCCGACGACACGAAGGCGATGGGTGTGTCGATGTCGACCAGCCACCCGAGCCAGGTAGCGAATGCGGCCCGCAGCCGAATCGACAGCGAACCCGGCAAATGGCCGGCCGCCCACTCCTCCACCCGGCGGGTATCGACCACGACACCACCCGTAGCGGCCAATCCCCGGACTTCATCTGCGCTGAGGGATTTCAAGGGAGGCGGGTCAGGTCCGTACAACCTGGGGCCTTGCCGGTTACGGGCGCGCAGTTGGCGGTAGTAGGCCGGATAAGTTCCGAGACTGCCCAGCAGCAGTCTGACGAACCGATCCTCGTCTCGAGTGTGCAGATATGGATTGTTCTTTCGCTCGGCGCCGAGGGTGGTGATGCGAGAACCCGAGGTGCCGGCCGAGCAGAACGAACCAAACCCGTGGGTGGGGTAGACCGCCAAATCGTCGGGAAGAGGTGCGAGCACTTCCTGAAGCGAACGGAACATTCGGCGAGTCAAACTCTCGGTTTCGTTGGGGTCGATCAGGTCGGTGCGGGCCACCGAACCGACCAGCAGGCTTCCACCCGAGAAGAGTGCCAGCGGTTCGTTGCCGTCGAGCACCAGGTAGGCGAGGTGTTCGGGGGTGTGACCGGGGGTGGCGAGGGCTCGGACCGTCAATCCATTGAACGCTGTCTCGTCGCCCGGATCGAGGGCATGATGATCGAACTCGAGTCGAGATCCGGCAGGTGCGAAGAGCTTGGCGTCGAAGGCGCTCAGCTCCCGTCCACCCGAGATGAAGTCGGCGTGCAGGTGGGTCTCGAAGGCGCCAGTTATCTTCCATTTCCGTCGTTCGGCGGCGGCAAGGTACCGCGCAGGGTTTCGGCTGGGATCGATAGCCAAAACCGCATCATCGCCGAGCGGCACCAGGTAGGAGGAGTTTCCCAACCCCTCGTCGACAAATGGCAGAACTTCGAGGCTCATGAGGCAGCTTCCACGGGAAGGCCGGCGAGACGCCATTCCGGATAGCCACCGGAGAGACGGACTGCCTTGCGACCCTTCGCCGTCAAAAGCCTGACCGCCTGATGAGCAAGTGCGCAGTATCGGCCCCGGCAATAGGCGACGATTTGGGCAGTAGCCGCCAGCTCATCAAGGCGCTTGGCCAACTCATCGATCGGCATCGAACGGGCGCCGGCGATGTGTCCTGCTCGGAACTCTCGCTCGGGGCGTACGTCGATGAGGATCACCCGGCGAGACGACAATCGTCTTTGCAGCTCCTCGATGCCGATCACCTCGACGGGTCCACCCAAGTACTTTTCGGTTGCGATTCGCACCTCCGCCGACCGTTCGAAGGAAACGTTTCGGAGGTTGTTCAGGAGGTCCCCGACGCCATCCGAGGCCAGCCCATAAACAACCCGGTTCCCTTCCCGACGAGCCACGACAAGTCCGACCCGGCGGAGCACCTGCAGATGTTGCGAGCAGTTGGCGACCGTTATGTCCAGCGCCGCTGCAAGTTCCTCAACCGCCCTCTCGCCCTGCGCCAGGACATCGAGGATTTCGATGCGGCGTCCACTGGCTAATGCGCCTGCGGTTCTTGCAAAACCGTCGTAGAGGTCGGTTTTCTGCACGACCTCATCATAGCGATCGTTCAAGTATTCAAGTGAATAGTTGAGAGCGGTCCGGACGAGCCACGCCTGCTCCAGGAGATCTCAGCCTCGACCGGCAACACATTCGTGGTCGGAACCGAGGCGCCGAAATAACGGTGCTCGGCTGTCCTTCAGTGTCGGCGAACTTCGTCAGTTCACTGCAAATGGGTTTGCCTGGCCGGTCTCGACGTAACCCTTGAGTCTTCCGATGATTGCGGCCCAGGCCGGCGTGATGATCGGGATAATGGGGTGGTCCGGGTCGAATCCACCGTGGGTAAAAGAGAGCACGGTGCCCGATCCCTCAGGTTTGGGACTCAGCTCCCATCGGATGCTGGTACCGAGCCACCACTCCGGGAAGGTGTCGATGCTCCACTCGAGGCGGTTGCCCGACGCCTCGACTACGTTGTACTCGAACGGTTTCGGAACGTCGGGAAACTTGTTGGTCCAGGTCGACCCAACCAGTCCTGGATCGCCAGTCACCAGGTCCGACCACCAGGCGGCCACGCCCGTCGGGGTGGCGATTGCCTCCCAAACCTTCTTGGGCTCGGCGTCGATTTCGAACTGCATGAGAATTCGATAATCACCCATCTACTTCCTACCTCCTTTAGTCCATACTAAAATAACCAGAACATGGATGTCTTGCAAGTGGTCGCCGAGCCTCGCCGACGCCAGATCCTTGAGCTGATCTGGGACTCGGAGATGGCCGCAGGTGAGATAGCGTCCTGTTTCGACCTAACTTTCGGCGCGGTGTCACAGCACCTGCGCGTTCTTCGTGAGGCCGGGTTGGTCACGGTCCGGAATCAGGGAAATCAGCGGTTCTACCGAGCCGAGGGCCAGCGGCTGGGACCGCTACGTACTCTGCTCGAGGCGATGTGGACGTCGACCCTCGACCGGCTCGCAGGCGCCGTGGAGACCTCGTGACTATCGGAGCTCCTCTAGTCGTTGAGCGGAGAATGGCGGCTTCAGCATCCACTGTCTATTCGTTCCTCGTCGACGCAGAAGGTTGGACACGCTGGCAAGGCGAGTCGGCTGCTATCGATGCCAGACCCGGAGGCATCTTCCGGATGACGATGGGGAATGGCCTAACCGCTCGGGGTGAGTTTATTGAGCTCGTTCCCCACCGCCGGGTCGTATTCACTTGGGGATGGATCGATTCTCCGACGGTGCCACCGGGGTCGACCGTCGTGGAGATCGACCTAATCGCAGACGGTGACGGAACCTTGGTTCGACTTACTCACCGAGACCTGGCCGTTGCCGAGCAACCGTCGCATGAAACGGGGTGGGTCCACTACCTGGGCCGGTTGACGATGGTTGCTCAGGGTTTCGACGCGGGACCGGATCCCGGACCCGGCTAACCGGTCGGCCGCTCGCCACCCGAAATCTGGCACCGGGCGGTTACTTCTCGCGAAATTTGGAGCCGAAACGGGCTCTGCGTGCACGGGCGCGCCAAAATTTCGGGTCGGGTCACCGGCGCGCCGGATTTCGGGTCTGGTTCGGCGATGTGAGCCCCCGGAATTTTCTCGACGCCCCATTAAGTTCTTTCCGTCGTGACTTCCGAAACGACCTCAGAACTGATGCCTGCCATCTACCTTGGGCATGGGGCGCCGCCATTGCTCGAAGACTCGCTCTGGATGACACAGCTGGCGGCTTGGGCGGAGGATTTGCCTCGTCCCACAAGCATCCTGATCGTCTCCGCCCATTGGGAATCGGCGCCGCTCGGGATCGGTTCAACGGAAAACGCCACCCCGCTCATCTACGACTTCGGTGGTTTCCATCCCCGCTTCTACCAACTGCAATACCCGTCGCCCGGTGCACCCGAACTCGCCGCCAAGGTGGCCGCACTGCTACCCGACAACGAGCCCGCTGCGATGACCACACGGGGCCTCGATCACGGCGCCTGGGTCCCGTTGATGGTGATGTACCCCGACGCCGACATTCCGGTATTGCAGATCTCGCTGCCCACGTTGGACCCGGGGCGCCTACTCGACCTGGGCAGACGACTTCGCCCCCTGCGGGAGGAAGGGGTTCTCATCATCGGTTCCGGGTTCCTCACCCACGGGTTGCCCTTCCTTAAAGACTTCCGGGTCGACGCCCCACCGCCCGGTTGGTCGCTCGACTTCGACCTCTGGGCGGCGGACGCTCTCGCCCGGGGAGACATCGACGAGCTGGCCGGGTTCCGGCATCGAGGTCCCGGCATGCCATATGCCCATCCCACGGTCGAGCATTTCGCCCCGATCTTTGTGACCCTGGGAGCGGCGACCGACCCCGAGGCCGCCTCGCAGCCAACGATCGAGGGTTTCTTCCTGGGGCTATCCAAGCGCTCCCTCCAAGTCGGCTAGACGTCTGAATCAACTTTCTTCTTCTGGCGCGGCGATCACGATCCAGGGGTCGGAGTTGGCGCGCCAAAACGGGTAGGTCGCTTGGGTTGGTGGCAGGACGGCGCTCAACTTTTAAGCCCCTGGTGGCCGATGAAAAGAAATGGCAGGTTTCGACCCAACGTGGGAGATCGAACTTAGCGAACGGAGCGTCGCCGCCCTCGACCAGGAAGAGCTGAGCCCCCTCATCTCATTGTTCCGCCGGGTCGTCGAGG
>Ga0247727_10009889_pt1 | contig 17062 bp, 13 predicted proteins | sample WisWelCaveWW1625_FD_202498 | JGI IMG/M metagenome (GOLD analysis project Ga0247727, IMG submission 202498) | Biofilm microbial communities from Wishing Well Cave, Virginia, United States - WW16-25 | ecosystem: Environmental > Aquatic > Deep subsurface > Groundwater > Cave microbial mat | place...
CCCATCAGGCGCCGAGGAGGGGGAGGCCGCGTGTCGCGGCCGTTGTGGGGGAGGGTCCGCCTCCCCCACCAGCAAGGAAACTCAGAGCCTGAGCGATTCTTGCTCAGGCTCTGAGTCCGGGTGATTCAATCCTTGCAATACTGAACTGTCCGCGTCCGGGACGACGGGCGGGCGATTGATCGCGCCCAGCTTCAACTGCGGGCAGGGGGGATCGAGGCAGGCCATGAGGGCCTGCCCTCCGATCTGATTCAACGAAGTACGGCGCCGGTCGTATCCTTCCATCCGCAGCCGAGCTCGACTGCTGACGGTGGCCCCCCGGTGAGGTCATTCTCGGGGTGGAATCCACTTCGAACGCCCAAGGAGAACTGACTTGATCCACTGCTTTTTCATCTGTGCCACACTCTCGTTCGCGACGGATTTGAGCGACAAGGAAAGCTGGCCGGGCTGGCGCGGGCCGGATGCCCTGGGCGTGGGAACCGGATCGCCTCCGACCGAGTGGAGCGAGCAGAAGAACGTCCGATTCAAGGTGGAGATCCCCGGCAACGGGCTCTCCTGCCCCGTAGTCCACGGCGGCTTCGTCTACCTGACGACCGCGGTGCCGACGGGGAAGGCGCCGCCGGCTCCGGAGAATCCGCCGGAAGAGAATCAAAACTCCAACCCCGAGAATCCCGACTCCGGGCAGGACGCCGGCTCCGAGGGGCGGCGCGACGGAGCACGCGGCTTTCGACCCGGCCGCGGCGGCGGTGGTGGCGGCGCAGGGGGAGGCGGCGGCGGATTCATGAGCAGGGTCCCGCCGGCCGAGCAGGATTTCATCGTTCTTGCCGTGAGCCGGCGCGACGGATCGATCGCCTGGAAGCAGACGCTGCGCACCGCGACTCCTCACGAGGGCACCCACGGCGACGGCTCGTTTGCGACGCCGACCATCGCGACGGACGGCGAGCATCTGATCGTCTCGTTCGGCTCGAACGGGATCTTCGGCCTGACGATGGACGGGAAGAAAGTCTGGGAGAAGGACTTCGGCGACATGTCGGTCCAGGGGTCGTTCGGCGAAGGCAGCTCGCCGGTCATGCATTCGGAGGTGGTGATCATCAACTGGGATCACGAAGGCGACTCGTTCGTCGTCGCCCTCGACAAGAAGACCGGAGACGAGTTGTGGCGGCGCGAACGACCGCGCGGCACGAGCTGGACCACGCCTCTGGTCGTCGAGGTCGACGCTGAGCCGCAAGTCATCGTCTCCGGAACGCGAACCGTCGCCTACGCGCTCGAGACCGGAGACGAGATCTGGTCGTTCGGCCCGAGTGCACCCGTGGATCCTCCGGCGACGGAGCTCCAAGGCGAGGAAGGCGAGTCCTCAGGACAGCCGGCCGAAGAGCAGCGCGGCGGGCGAAGGGGACGGGGCGGCCGCGGCGGGCGAGGTGGGGGCGGGGGCACGATCGCCAGCCCGGTCGCCGCCGACGGATTTGCATACGTGACCGGCAGTGAGCGCGGCGGCGGGGTGCACGCGATCGATCTTGAGTACGCCGAAGGAGTGCTTGAGGGCGAGGCGGCCTTCGCATGGTCGGAGTCGAGGGACGTTCCCTCGATTCCTTCCCCGATCGTGTACCAGGGTCTGCTCTACATGCTCAAGGCGAATTCGGGAATGGTGTCGGCGTTCGACGCCAAGTCCGGTGAGCGCATGTACGGACCGACGCGCCTCTCCGGCGTTTCGAATGCGTACGCGTCTCCGGTCGCAGCCGGAGGCAGGCTGTACTTCTCGAGCCGCGAAGGAACCGTGGAGGTGATCTCCGCGGGCAACGAGCTCACGAGCCTGGCGGTCAATACCCTGGACGACCAGTTCGACGCATCACCGGCGATCGTCGGCGACGAGCTCTACCTGCGCGGTCACAAGCATCTCTACTGCATCGCGGAGAACTGACAACGTCATTGCCGCTTGGCCAAACCACGTCATTGCCCCGCGTAGCCGCAACACGTCATTCCCGCGTAGCCAAACCACGTCATTCCCGCGAAAGCGGGAATCCAGGCGCGAATCGATGAGCACACATCCCTGCCTGGATCCCCGCTTTCGCGGGGATGACGGTGTCTGCAGGAACCGTTGAGCACGCATCCCTGCCTGGATCGCCGCTTTCGCGGGGATGACGGTGGAATCCTGGATTCCCGCTTTCGCGGGGATGTCGGTGCTCGCGTCTGTCACCGGTCTCCATCGACCGATGTAGGATGTCCATCCTCGACGCATGCATGGAACGAGCCCTGTGACCACGATCGAAATGCAATCCTCCCTGAAGTTCATCCAAGGGGTTCGTGAGCGCGTCGGGACCGTCGTCGTCGGACAGGAGATCGTGGTCGAGCGCCTGCTGATCGCCCTGTTCACGGGCGGGCATCTCCTGCTCCAGGGAGTACCCGGGCTCGCCAAGACGCTGCTGGTTTCGGTCCTCTCCAAGACCATCGACCTTCAGTTCGCGCGCATCCAGTTCACGATCGACCTTTTGCCCTCGGACATTCTGGGCTCGGAGATCCTCGACCAGCGCACCAACGAGTTCCGGGTTCACAGGGGCCCGGTGTTCACCAACCTCTTGCTCGCCGACGAGATCAATCGTGCCGCCCCCAAGGTGCAGGGCGCCCTGCTCGAGGCGATGCAGGAGCGCAAGGTGACGATCGGCAACCAGACCTTCAAGCTGCCTGCGCCGTTCCTGGTGATCGCAACCCAGAACCCGGTGGAGCAGTCGGGCACCTTCGAGCTGCCCGAAGCCCAGCTCGACCGCTTCATGCTGCTGCACCGACTGCACTACCCGACGTCCGACGAGGAAAAGGAAATCCTGCGCCGGAATGGTGCGCTGCGCGTGCGCAGGGAGGACAAGGGTGCCGTCGTGCAGACCGAGTTCGACGTGCTCGAGAAGGAGCCGGTGGGCACTCCGGAGGATCTGGTCGCAGCCATGGAGGCGGTGCACAAGGTGCACGTCAGCGAGACCTTCATGGACCACGTCGTCGAGCTGGTGCACCGCACGCGCATCCATCCCTCGGTCGAGCTCGGTGGCAGCCCGCGCGCCGGAATCTCACTCATCAAGGCGTCGCGGGCGCGCGCCCTGATCCAGGGCCGCGACTACGTGATCCCGGAGGATCTGTTCGCGCTAGCCGAGGACGTGGTCCTGCATCGGATGCGCCTCAGCTATGAGGCGCTCGCGGATGGAGTCACCGGCTTGAAGGTCCTCAAGGAGCTGCTCGAGTCGATGGGCGCCACCGCGTTCACGAGCTGACGCGAACATCCGCGGAGGGACGATCATGGAAGGGTACCTGGAGCGGCTCGACACTCTCGATTCGCGCCAGTTCCGCATCGTCATCAAGAAGCTCGCAGACTCCTTGAGCTACGGCACCGACCGGTCGCCTTTCCTGGGCTCGGGCATCGAGTACGTCCAGTCGCGCCCCTACCAGGCCGGCGACCCGGTGCGCCTGATCGACTGGCGGGTCACCGCCCGCACCGGCCGTCATTACGTCAAGGAATACGAGTCTCCCAAAAGGATGCCCTGCTACCTCCTGATCGACACCTCGGCGTCGATGACCGTGAGCTCGGTGCCACGCAGCAAGTACGAGCTCGCCCTGCACCTTGCCGGCGGCCTCGCCTTCGCCTGCCTGGAGCGCACCAGCCCCGTCGGAGTACTCGGCGTCGGCGAGAAGGACTTCCTGTTCCGCCCCAGCCTCTCCAAGAGCCAGATCATGCAGTGGCTGCTCAAGCTTCGAAGGTTTCGCTTCGACGAGCGCACCTCGCTGGCGCGCCGGATCCGCGAGATCACGCCTTCGCTCACCCACCGGGTGCTGTTCATCATCCTGAGCGACCTGCACGACGAGGGCGCTCTCGTCGCGATGAGGCGCCTGGCCAAGCTTCACGACTGCGCCGTGGTGGAGCTCCGCGACCCGGCGGAGGACGGGCTCAAAGGAGGCGGATTCATGCGCGCCCGCGAGGCCGAGACTGGCCTCCAATTCGAGACTCACGGCCGCAAGCGCTGGATCGACTCTCAGAAAGTCGCGGATTCTCTGCGCAAGAGCGGCATCGACCACCTCGTGGTGCGGACCGACCGGCCGTTCCTCGAGAGCGTGCGCCGGTTCTTCGGGTCGCGCGGCCTGATCGGACGAGGAGCACGCTAATGCAACATCCCGAAAACACCCATACAGGTTTGGTGTGCAGTTCGTCATTCCCGCTCAGCCGCACCACGTCATTCCCGCGAAGGCGCGTTTGCGCATCGTCATTCCCGCAAAGCCGGGTTTGGAAATTGTCATTCCCGCGAAAGCGGGGTTTGAAATCGTCATTCCCGCGAAAGCGGGAATCCAGTTCCTCGACATCTGCATCGCAAAACTTCTGGTTTCCCGCATTCGCGGGAATGACGGCCCAAGTACGCAAATGGATCGGAACCAACGGGTTGAGGTACTAGCCCGAATCATGTCCCGAGCTCTACCGCGAATCGCCCAAGTCGTTTCTCTATGCATGTCGCGCGCAGCATCGCCGCTGTTCGTGATTCTTCACGCGCTGTTCTGCCCCTCGAATCTCCTGTCGGCGACCGAGGAGGTGCCAGAGTCCTCGATCGGCCTGGAGGCTCGACTCGATGGGATCGTGTTGCCCGGCTCACTGCTCGAAGTGAAGCCGATCGAGCTCGAGACCCCCGTGGTGGTGCGAATCGTTCACGCCTTCGCGCACGGCACCGACCATCGTTATGACCTTGTGTACTACGGGCTCGAGCCCGGCAGGCACGACCTCAAGGACTTCTTGAGGCGCATCGACGGCAGCTCCACCGACGACCTGCCCTCGATTCCGATCGAGATCCTTTCGACCCTGCCCGCCGGCCAGGTGATTCCTTCGCCGCCGCCTTCTCTCGAAGTACCGGGCCTGGGCGGCTACCGGCTGCTGCTGGTTGTCGGCGGCACTGTCTGGCTCCTGGGTCTCGCAGGTTTCTTCTTCTGGAGAAAGCAAGCCGGCGCGGAATCCTCGACGGGCGACATGCAGCGTCCGCTCACCCTCGAACAACGACTGCGTCCTTTGATCGATGCCGCGATCCAAGGTGATCTCAGCTCGAAGAAGCGCGCCGAGCTCGAGCTGGCGCTCCTCAACTACTGGCAACGAAAGCTCGGCCTCACCGAGCTTCACTCGAGCGCGGCCTGGAACAAGCTGCGCTCGCATGCAGAGGCAGGTCCGTTCCTGTTGAAGCTGGAGGAGTGGCTGCACCGGCCTTCGCCTCGAACCCTTGAAGACATCGAGCCGTGGCTTCGCCCCTACCGCGACCTCGAGCCAGGAGCGACCGAGGACCACAACGTGGAAGAGGCGTCTTCCACATCGCGCTGATGGAAACCCTGATCCCATTCCGCCACCCGCAGTTGCTGCTGCTGTTGATCGTGCCCGCGATCCTGCTCGCCCTCGTCGTGCGGCGCCGAGGGCACCGGCTCGTGATGCCGTTCGATCACGGCGTGCCGGGCAAGCGCACCCCGCTGCGGTTCGTGCTCGACGTCTTCGAGTCGATCCCTGCGCTCCTCCTCGGGACCGTGATCCTGATCCTGGCGGGACCGCAGCGCTGGGACGAGCCGCGCACCCAGCGCGTGCTCACCAACATCGAGTTCTGCGTCGACGTCTCGGGCAGCATGACCGCCTCGTTCGGCGAGGGAACTCGCTACGACGCGTCGATGGAGGCGATCAACGAGTTCCTCGACTACCGCGAAGGCGACGCCTTCGGCCTCACCTTCTTCGGCAACTCGGTCCTCCACTGGGTGCCGCTCACCAGCGACGTCTCGGCGTTCCGGTGTGCGCCGCCGTTCATGCGGCCTGAGGTCCTGCCCAACTGGTTCGGAGGAACCGAGATCGGCAAGGCGCTCCTTGCCTGCCGCAACATCCTGGTCGAGCGCGAGGAAGGCGACCGGATGATCATCCTGGTGACCGACGGCTTCAGCGCCGACCTCGGCGGCGACCGCGACCTCGAGATCGCCAAGGATCTGCGCGGCGATCGCATCGTCGTGTACGCGGTTCACATCGCCGAGTCGGAAGCGCCCGAGCCGATCGTCAACATCACCGCCCTGACCGGCGGGGAGGTGTTCATCCCCGGAGATCGCGACGGCCTCGCCCGCATTTTCAAGCGCATCGACGAGATGCAGGCGACGCGGCTCGAGAAAGTGCGCGCCGAAGCTCTCGACGACTACGGGCCGCTGTGTCGTGCGGGCCTTGGATTCCTGGGATTCGCGCTGCTCGCGATGTTCGGGCTGAGGTACACCCCGTGGTAGAGATCGCGCTCGTCGCCGCCGCCGCGGTTCTCGTTCTCGGCATCTTCGCCGAGACGATTCATGGTGCTCGCGTGCGCAAGGTGGCGGCCCTCGCATTCGGGCCGGCGCGACGCCCGGCGTTGTTTGCGCGGCTCGCTCCCGCCGGTCGCGTGCTCGCGATGAGTTCGCTCGCGTTCGGGCTGTCGACGCTGCTCCTGATCGAGCCCGCCAAGCACTCGCTCGACGGCTCGCAGGCGCTCGCGGATCCAGAAGAGCACGTGCTGCTGGTCCTGGACGTCTCCCCGAGCATGCGCCTGGTCGATGCCGGACCGCAGAAGAACAAGAGCCGCATGCAGCGGGCGCGCGAGGTGATGGAGTCATTCTTCTCGCGCATTCCTCTCGAGCGCTATCGGGTGTCGGTGGTCGCCGTCTACAACGGCGCGCGGCCGGTGGTCGTCGACACTTCCGACGTCGAGGTGGTGCGCAACATCCTCGGCGAGCTGCCGATGCACTACGCGTTCCAGTCGGGGAGCACGCGCCTGTTCGACGGACTGGAAGAGGCCTCGCGCATCGCAAAACCCTGGGGACCGCGCAGCACGACTCTGGTGATCCTGAGCGACGGCGATACGGTGCCCGCCTCGGGAATGCCGAAGATGCCTGCCTCGATCGGCCATGCCTTCGTCGTCGGAGTCGGCGACCCGGTCACCGGCAAGTTCATCGACGGGCGCCAGTCGCGCCAGGACGTCAGCACGCTGCGCCATCTCGCGGTGCGCCTGCAGGGCACTTTTCACAACGGCAACGAGAAGCACCTTCCCTCGGACGTCCTCTCGAGCATGCTGGGGGAGAGCTTCTCAAGCCCGCTCGAGCGCCTGACGATCCGGGAATATGCGCTGATCGCGTGCGGTCTGGGGGCGGGGCTGCTCGCCCTCCTCCCCTGGCTCCTCCACGCGCTGGGGACGAGCTGGCGTCCGGGGGTTCCCCTTTCAGTCCGGGTTGCCGTGGCATCCCCGGGCAGGAGCGCGAGAACAGGACGATGACCAGCACCATGACCCGGCTGGCCCGAAGGAGGAGAGAGGCAAGGGTTACCAGGACGGACGGCGGAGTCATAGGATGAAGCCCTTTGGAGTGCGGCGCGCCAGCGCCGCTTTGGTTCGCGCACGAAGCAGCGAGCGGGTTGCTCACCAGGCAGGAGTTCGCATGGTGCGTTCGCGAACCAAAGCGGTGCTTCGCACCGCACTCCAAAAACTGCGGGGCGAGGGCGATGGATCGGTCCTCGACTCGCGGCTTTGGAGTGCGGCGCGACAGCGCCGCTTTGGTTCGCGCGGAGTAGGTTTTTGGAGTGCGGCGCGGCAGTCCGGCGCGGCAGCCTTTTGGAGTGCGCGCGGCAGTTTTTTGGAGTGCGGCGCGACAGCGCCGCTTTGGTTCGAGAGGATCAAGCATGAGAAAAGCACTGCTCGTAGTGTGGCTTCTCGTTCCGGTCGCGGCCGCGGCCTACCACTTCGGCCCCGGCCAGTTGCAGCTCACCCTGGACGAGGCGGCGGCCTGCATTGCCACGGCAGAGCAGCACGCTGGTGAAGCCGAGGCCACGTCGGATCAGGCCGCCACCAGAGAACAGTGGTCGCTCGCGCTCGAGAGCTACGAGCAGGCGCTCAAGCTCCTGCCCGCGGATCACGTGCAGGAGAGCCGCCGATTGCGCCTCGAGGCTGCGAAGGCGCGGATGCTCGTCAGCCAGCTTCCCGCCGCTCACATCGAGCTCGAGGCGCTGATCGACGAGCTCTCGAGCGACCCCGGGTCGGACGCGACTCTGCTCGCTGAGACGCGCGCCGCCCTCGCCAGCTCCCAGTACTACATGACGTGGCTGATGCGCCTCGAGGGAGCGGGACGCGAGGAGTGGGAGCCCAAGATCGAGGGGGCCCGGCAGAACTACAAGTGGCTCGCCGAGCGGGCGCTCGAGCTTGAGGATGACGACGGCTTGAGCGAGCAGCAGCGCAATCTGGAAGCAGCCATCCGGCTGGCGCGCATGGACCTTCAGGAGCTGCAGGGTCTGCCACTGCCAAGCCAGTGACAGGGCTGCGGCACCTGACAAGGGAGCCGCAAAGGTCGCGGTCGCGGCCTAGGGAATCAGGCAAAGCAGAAGTCGGACGCACGAGGAGCCAGCTCTGGCCCGCCGCCGGACGCGTCGGGCTCGTAGGGAGGCGCGGTGAGTTTTGGAGTGCGGTGCATCGGTTGAAGATGGCGTCGCCGGAGTTTTGGAGTGCGGTGCGAAGCACCGCTTTGGTTCGCGAACGTACCACGCGAACGATTGCTCCTTGAGCATCCCGCCCGCTGCCTGGTACGCGGACCAAAGCGGCGCTGTCGCGCCGCACGCGTGGTGCGCGGCCGCCCGAAGAGGCGCGGGGCGCCTTGGAGTGCGGTGCGAAGCAATGTTCACGCTTCCGCGCGTCCTCATGACACTGATCCTGGTCGCGACGAGTCTGGTCCGTGCGGACGCCCAGGTGGTCGGCGGGGACGACGGCGAGCAGCTCGACACCATGGGCTACGTGGACGAGGTCCCGGGTCAACCGGAAGGTGTTCCGGGAGTCGGGTCCGAGGGCGCTCCAGCGCAGCCCGAGAGCGAGCGGATGAAGAAGCTCAAGACGCTGATCTTCGATCGGCGTCCTTCGAGCATCCTCGAAGCCTGGTCGAAGCCGCCCGAGCCGAGCGGCGCCGCGCCTTCGACTGACGTCAGCGCCGGGACCAACGTCGCAGCCGGAAACGAGGCGGTGAACTCCGGCGAAACCACGATCGAGAAAGCGGACGAGTCCGCCGGTACGGGCGCTGATTCTTCCTCTTCTTCCACAGTGTCCGCTGAAACCGACGTGACCCACGCGGACAAGACTCCATCCACGGCGCCGGAGACCGAGGAGGCAAAGCAGGCGCGGGAAGCCGCCGAGAAGGCCAAGGCGGATGCGCAGAAGAAAGCCGACGAGGCGAAGCTTCTGGAAGCCGAGCTCAAGCGATTCCAGCGATTCGTCACTCTCGGCGACTGGAACTCCGTGAAGGAGTACTTGAAGAGCCTCCCGGAAGCAGAAGGCAATGCGGGCTACAGCCAGATGCTGCGTTCTCTTCTGCAGGGCCCGCCGCCCAGGCCGCCGCAGAACCAGCAGATGCAGGCCTACGTCGAGAAGAACCAGATCACTCTGCCGGACATCCTGGATCTGGCGGCCGCCTCGCCCGTGAAGATCAACAAGGACCATGAGAAGAACCTGGGCGCCCTTCTCGTCTTGAGCCTCAGCCAGGGAAACCTGCTCGAACGCTTTCTCGAGATTGTCCGGGCGGAATTGGACAAGGACGAGTTTCCGCTGAAGCGGCGGGACGTGGTTCGCATCCTGATGGCTGCCGGACAACCGATCGCATGCGGGGAATTCCTGCCCAAGCCCGAGCACGCCGAGGAGAACAACGACCGCGAGGGACTGAACCTGCTCTCTGACTACTACGTGAAGATGCACGAGAAGGAGAAGAAGGGCGGGTGGCTGGAGAAGGCGTGGAAAGTGACGCTCGCGGCCCTCGCCGCCGGAGAGATCACCGACGAGGACAAGCAGCTCGCCCTCAAGCGCGCCGTGTACCTCGCCCCCAAGGTGCGCGACGAGCTCGGCGAAGTCTGGCTGCACGAGAGCTTCACCAGCCGGCCCGAGCGCGGCATGGAGATCCTCGCCGTGCTCGGTGCGCAAGCCTCCGACGGGCTCTACCGCTATCCCCAGGACGTCGACTTCCGCGCGCAAGGCCTCGAGCTGCAGACGACTGCCGCAACCGCGCTGCTCGAGGTCACGCCCGAGCGCGCGAAGGAGTGGCGCAAGACTCTTCACCTTCTGGCCTCGAACTGGCTCAAGGAGGCGGTCTTCACCTATCAATACGACCAGTCGACGCAGCGCGGACCGCGCATGCAGCGCGACATGTACGGCAACTGGTTCTACTACAACGACGGCGATAACAACTACCCCTACCAGAACAACCAGATGCCCAGGGCCATCGCGACCGGAAGGATCCTCGAGATCCGTCCCGCGGACACCTGGCTCGAGCACGTCGACGAAGGGCTGCGGCCCAAGTTTTCGATGGTTCTCGCCCAGCTCCTTCTCAAGGTGGGCGAGGAGGGCGAGGCCTTTCCCCACATCGAACGACTGGCCGCGACTCATGCCGATCCGGCCAAGGACCTGGTTCACGAGTTCCTGCGCGTGTGGACCCGCAATCACACTCCCGACGAGCAGCGCTCGCGCACCAACTCCTACAGCTACTTCTACGGATACGAGGAACGCGCCAGCGGGATCCCTCTCATGCGCTCCAAGCAGGAGCGCAACCTGACCGAGCTCGCGCAATGGGTGAAGAGGATCAAGGGCCTGCCCCTCGAGGATCTGGACGACAAGCTGATCGCGGAGGCGTTCACGACGGCGCACAGCTCCGCCGAGGTCTACCGGCTCGACAACATCGAGAAGGTGTTCGGTCCGCTCGAAGGTCTCGAGCCGAAGACCCTGGCAAGCCTCATCCAGAAGATGCGCACCAACCTGGTGAGCGTCTGGAAACAGCCCGACGTGCAGAAGGAGAAGAAGACCAACCGCCGCCAGAAGGACATCCAGGCGGAGGTGCTGCGCGGCTACGAAGTGGCGCGCGCGGTCGTCGCGGAGGGAACCCTGCGCCATCCCGAGGACTGGAGCCTCGCCCTCGCGAAGGCCTCTCTCGAGCACGACGAGAACGGCTACCGCGCGGAGCTGGAGAAGAGCTCGGAGTTCAGCGAGCGGCGCCTCGCCTCCTTCGACTCCTTCCGCGCGGCTGCGGATCTTTACGCGAAGCAGGTCCCGCAGCTCGACGTCGAGGAGGAGTCGACGGAGGTCTACGAGATCTGGATGTACGCCGCCCTGGGCGCCTGCGACCTGGGCGCAGTCGACCCACAGAAGCAGCTCGTCGCCAGGGAGATTCCTTCGATCCGCGCCGCGATCGCCGCGCTCGGCGGCGAGACGGCGGAACGGCACCTCGCGAAGTTCGCCAGCACGCTGTTCACCCGTATGAGCAACGTGAACCCGGCCGTGAAGTTCCGCTACGTGCGGGCCGGGCTCGAGATCACCGGCGAGCACGAGCGCGCGCGCGAGGCGCGCGAGGTGTACGACTACTACAAGGACCTGGTCACCGAGATCCAGCTCGTCGCCCGGGTCGACGGCAGCGACGTCGTCGGCAGCTCGGGGCCGTTCGGAGTCTTCGTCGACCTCCGGCACACGCGCGAGATCGAGCGCGAGTCAGGCGGATTCGCCAAGTACCTGACCAACCAGAACAACATGTCGTACGCCTTCAACTACGGCCGGCCGACGGAGAACTACCGCGACAAGTTCGAGGAGACGGCGCGCGAGACGTTGAAGGAGCACTTCGACGTGCAGTCGATCACGTTCAACCATCCCGACGCACACTCGAAGGCGGAGGAGGAATACGGCTGGCGCGTGACTCCGTACGCCTACCTGCTGATCAAGCCGCGCGGACCCGAGGTCGACAAGATCCCCGCGCTGCGCCTCGACCTCGACTTCCTCGACACCTCGGGATACGTGGTGCTGCCGATCGAGTCCTCGGTGGTGCCGATCGACGCGCGCGAGCCAAGAGGAGAGGCGCGGCCGTTCGCGGACTTGAGCCTCACGCAGACCCTCGACGAGAGACAGAGCAAGCAAGGGAAGCTGATCCTCGAGGTCAGGGCCCGGGCGCACGGACTGGTGCCGGCGCTGGATTCGATCCTCGACCTGAGCCCCAAGGGCTTCGACATCCAGAGCGTCGACGACCAGGGAGCGTCGGTCGTGGAGTTCGAGAAGGAGACCGAGGAGATCGCGCTCCTGTGCGAGCGCACCTGGATGGTCACGTTTGCCGGGCGCAAGGACCTCGCGCGGCTCCCCGAGACCTTCACGTTCGGCACGCCGCGGGTGGAGACCAAGGAGCTTCTGTACCAGCGCTTCGTCGACGCCGACCTCGCAAAAGCCGAGAAGACGATCTCACTCGATGCGAGCTACGGCGAGAGGCGCTCGCGCTGGCCGATGATCACGGGCCTCGCGACGCTCGCGCTCCTCGCCGCCGCCGGAGTCGTCTTCGTCCTTCGCCGCCGACCCAAGATGGAGGCCCGCGCCCGTTTCCACCTGCCCGAGACCGTGACCCCGTTCACCGCCATCGGCTTTCTGCGCGAGCTTGCAACCGACGGAGTGCTCGGGGAAACCGACCGCACGACCCTTGCGTCCCAGATCGAATCCCTCGAGCGCTTCTACTTCGCCGACCAGGCAGGCGAGCAACCCGACCTCGATGCCATCGTCTCCACCTGGCTCCGCCGGGCGTCGTAGGTTTCACAGGTCGGCGATGGCCACGAGTACTCTCTCGTCGTCGTGATGCCGAAGCACAGGTGTCGGATGCGTGACCCGGTAGAGAAGAAATCCGTGGCGTTCTTCGAGGCGCAGTTTCAACGGCAGGCACAACAGAACGAGCACACGCTGAACCCGTTCGAGGCGGCGGCTCTCGAGCACCTGAGGGGCACGGTCCTCGACCTCGGCGCAGGCCTTGGCAATCTCAGCTTGGAAGCAGGCCGCCGCGGCCACCGTGTCGTTGCAGTCGACGCCAGCCCGACCGCCGTCGCCCGCATCCAGGCGGACGCCCGGCGAGAAGGCCTTCCGGTCCAAGCCATCCAGGCGGACCTCGAAAGCTGGAGCATCGACCCTGACTACGACACCATCGTCGCGATCGGTCTGCTGATGTTCTTCCCACGCAAGACCGCGCACCGCCTGCTGCGGGAGATCAAGGAGCACGTGCGCCCCGGCGGGCGCGCGATCGTCAACGTGCTCATCGAAGGCACCACCTACTTGGAAATGTTCGACCCGAACGCCTACCACCTGTTCGGCCGTCGCGAGCTCGAGGACCACTTCGCCGGCTGGACCCTCCTGTCCTCGCAGCACCACACCTTTCCCGCGCCCGACCAGAAGCTCAAAGAGTTCTCGACGGTGATCGCACAGAAGCCGGAACAAACCCCGTGAGCACGTACCTCCATGGGCCGTCTCGACCGACGCCGGAGTTTCCCATTCCTTCCGAGTTCCCGGGAAGGGTGAAGTTTCATTCATGCCGTGAATGATTATCATCCACGCCATGGATACCCCCCCGCTACCCCGACTCGTCGCCCGGAGTCTGGGCGACCGTCTGCGGGTCATGCCCGCGGTTGTGGTGACCGGCGCTCGCCAGACGGGCAAGAGCACGCTCGCGCAGTCACTGGCAGAGCGCCGGTTTCTGTCGCTCGACGAGCTCGACGTGGTGGACGCGGTGCGGCGCGATCCCGAGGCCCTGCTTGGTGGCAGCCAGCCCGTGACATTGGACGAGGTCCAGCGCGAGCCCGACCTCCTGCGTGCCGTGAAGCGGGCGATCGACCGGTCGCGCAAGCCCGGACGGTTTCTGCTCACCGGTTCCGCCAACCTTCTCCTGATGCGCCGGGTCTCCGAATCTTTGGCCGGCCGGGCGAGCTATCTCACCCTCTGGCCGATGACGCGACGTGAGCAGAAGGGACACGGTCGTTGCGGCCTGTGGGAGGAGCTGCTCGACACTCCCGATGAGGAATGGCTCGAGCTCCTCAAGTCGCGACCCGACGAGCCGGAGGATTGGCGCGCGCTGGCGCGTCGCGGCGGTTTTCCGACACCTGCCGTGCATCTTCGCACGGCACAGGAACGCACGATCTGGTTCGAGGGCTACGTGCGCACGTACCTCGAACGCGACCTCCAGCAGCTCTCCTCGATCGCAGCGCTTCCCGACTTCCGCCGCCTGATGCGAGCGGCCGCCTTGCGCACTGGCCAGCTCGTCAATCAGACCGAGATCGGACGCGACGTCGCGCTCCCGCAGCCGACGGTGCACCGCTACCTCAACTTGCTGGAGACCTCCTATCTTCTGATCCGGCTTCCGGCGTATGCCGTGAACCGCACCAAGCGATTGATCAAGTCCCCCAAGCTCTACTGGGGCGACACGGGCCTTGCGCTGCACCTCGCGGAGGGCAGCGAACCCAGCGGCCCTCATCTCGAGAATCTCGTCCTCCACGACCTGCTCGCCTGGCGCGACGCACGTCTCGAGCGTGCGGAGATCCTCTACTGGCGAACCGCGATCGGCGAGGAGGTCGACTTCGTGATCGAGTCCGCAGGTCGCGTACTGCCCATCGAGGTCAAGGCGACCAGCCGCCCCCGCCTCAACGACGCCACTCACTTGCAGACCTTCCAATCCGAGTACGGCAAGAAGTCCCACGCCGCCCTCCTCCTCCACACCGGAACCACCCTTCAGTGGCTCGCCTCGGACGTCTTGGCAGCTCCGTGGTGGAAAGTTTTCTGATGCCAGGAGCGGTAGGTGTCAACTCCGTTGCCCCATCTTCCACCGACCACCACGCTGAGCATGCCCCGAAGTGGAGTGCGCCGAGCGACCAGCTCTTCCGGAGTGGGTGCAATGGACGGGCGCAGATCCTGATCATGCCGGGCTGGTTCGTCAGTAGCCTGCGCGCCAAGGCAAAGCGGGGCCTCCTTCTGCGGAACGAGATGGTGTCCTCGCAGGAGGGCCAGCTTGTTCTAAAGGTGTCCTTGAAAGAAGGACACATTGGGTCCATGCTCTCGCCATGAGTCTGCATCCCGTCCTGTCGGAAAAGCTCAACGTCGCACTCGAGCCCGGCACGATCGGGTCGTTCACACCTCGCGATGCCGAGCTGCCGTCGGTGCCCGGCAAGGTGCATGCGGTGATCGGCATGCGTCGCTCGGGCAAGACCACCTTCTTGCGCCAGCTTCTTGCTGAACGCCGGGAAACGCTCCCACCCGAGCGCGCCCTGTACCTGAGTCTCGATGACGACCGGCTCGACGGTCTCGACGTCGCTCAGCTTGGACTACTGTTCGAGGAGCACTTTCGCCGCCATCCCGAGCTGCGTGGTCGCGAGACTGTGCACTGGTTCCTGGATGAGATTCAACTGGTGCCGGGATGGGAGCGCTTCGTGCGCCGCGTGCTGGACTCGGAGCGCGTGGCCATCGTCGTGTCCGGCTCCTCGGCGAGGATGCTGTCCCGTGAGGTGCACACCTCACTGCGCGGGCGAGGAATGGAGACCGTGATCCGGCCGTTCAGCTTCCGCGAATTCCTGCGCCATCGAAACGAGGAGCCCACCAAGGAACCGCGAAGATGGACGTCTGCCGAGCGCTCGCGCGTCGAGAAGCGCTTCCTCGAATACCTGGTCGAGGGAGGTTTTCCCGAGGCGCAGGGTCTCACGCAGTCGCTGCGGCTCGAGCTTCTGCAGGGTTACGTTCACACGGTTCTCTTCCGCGACGTGGTCGAGCGCCATGGCGTGACCCAGGTGGCGGCGTTGCGCTGGCTTGTACGGCAGTGCCTGCGGAATCCGGCCGGCAGCTTCAGCGTGCACCGGCTCTACCTGGACCTCAAAGCGCAGGGACTCGGCGTCGCGAAGGATTCGGTGCATGCCCTGCTCGGGCATCTTCTGGACGCTTTCCTGGTGACCGCCGTGCCGCTCGCCACCGAGTCCGAGCGCCAGCGCAACTCGAACCCGCGCAAGCTCTACCCTGCCGATCCAGGGTTGATCCGAGCCTTCGACTCGAGCGGCCGCGCGAATCTCGGACACGCCCTGGAGACGGCGGTCCAGAACGAACTCGAACGGCGCCGTGCCGACGTGGGATATGTGAAGACCGCCGATGGGCTTGAGGTGGACTTCCTGGCGCGCTACCGCGCAGGTCCCGCCGAGCTGATTCAGGTGTGCTCCGATCCGTCGAGCTCAGAGACGCGCACGCGCGAGCTGCGCGCATTCACCGCCGCCGCGACCGAGCACGCCGGCGCCCGAAAGCGACTGTTGGTGCTGACGCGTGATCAGACCAAGTCCCTTGCCGAACCGGGCGTGGAGGTGCAACCCGCCTATGAGTGGCTCCTGGCAGAATCAGTGAAACGATGATCCGCCCGCCGCGCACGCGCGAGCTGCGCGCATGGAACAGGTCCGATTCTCCTCCGTTGTCCTCGCGTCGGCACCGACCCATGGCCCGCTCGAGACCCCAGGCTTACAATCCGTTTTGTTTCCAGAACTGGAGAGTGACCCATGGGTCGTCGACGATTCCTCGAAGCATGGTTGTCTCCGGGTTCGGTCGCGATCGCACTGGCGGCGGTCGGTTCGAGCATTGCCTCCGGCCAGGATCAAGCCTGGAAGAAGTCGGGGGAAATTGCAGGACATCACTTCGGTAGCTCCGTGGCCAGCGTCGGAGACGTCGACTCGGATGCAGTCTGCGATTTCCTCGTCGGTGCACCTCAAAGCGACCCGGCGCGTGCGGGTGAGGCATACGTCTACTCGGGCAAGAGCGGCGAGCTTCTGTTCAAGCTCCAAGGGGATGAAGCGGCAGATCAGTTCGGGATCGCGGTCGGAAATGCCGGTGATGTGAACCTCGACGGGATGACGGACTTCCTCGTCGGTGCACCCAGGTCGGGTGCGGATGCCGGCAGCGCGAGAGTTTTCGATGGGAGGACGGGCGCCTTGCGACTCGTGTTCTCCGGCAGTCCGGGCGATCTGCTTGGCTTCTCCGTTGCAGGTGCGGGTGACGTCGATCAGGACGGCTGTGCCGACGTGATCGTCGGAGCGCCACGCGCCCGAGCCGACTTTGGAGAGTCCGTCGTGTATTCGGGGAAGACCGGCGGCGTGCTGTTCGACTTCTTGGGAGTTGAAGCCGACAGCTACTTCGGGTGGTCCGTCGCCTCCGGAGACGTCAATGCCGACGGCTGGCCCGACCTCGTAGTAGGGGCTCCGTACGAACGGATGACCCGCGGCAGCGTCCGGGTCTTTTCG
>Ga0247727_10009890_pt1 | contig 17060 bp, 14 predicted proteins | sample WisWelCaveWW1625_FD_202498 | JGI IMG/M metagenome (GOLD analysis project Ga0247727, IMG submission 202498) | Biofilm microbial communities from Wishing Well Cave, Virginia, United States - WW16-25 | ecosystem: Environmental > Aquatic > Deep subsurface > Groundwater > Cave microbial mat | place...
CCACACGCCGGTGTTTCGCTGGCGGGTTTGCTCTTGGTCGTGTTGCTTGCGCTGGCTCTCGGAGTGGGCGGCTTCCTACTGGTATTCTTCGCGACTTCGCGTGCGCACCGCACGGCGCCCGACGACGGGGCGGCGCCCGACGACGGGCGCCGCCGCCTGCTCGCGAGAACCGCGGCCGGCCTCGCGGCGGCGCTGGTCTCCATGTTTGCCATAGCCGGTGCGGGCTTCGCCCGTGCTTTTCGCGGTTTCCTCAGCAAGGACAACGGCTGGCAGCCCGTGTTCTCCGAAATTTTTCAAGCGGAGGTTCCTAAGACACATTCCGAGTGGTTGTCCGAATGGAAAGGCAGCCGCATCCGCAATCAACGTGAACTCGGTCGCACGGGCTTTTCGGTTTCCGACGTCGTGCTTGGCTCGGGGCCCATCCGCGGAGAGCAGGGCGAGGCGATCGTGAGGGAGGCTCTCGAGCGCGGCGTCAACTATATCGACACCGCGCCGGACTATTCGGCGGCGGGCAGCGAAGAGGCGGTGGGGCGCGCCATCCGCGGCCGGCGTGAACAGCTCTTTCTCGCTACCAAATTCTGTACGCCACGCGGCCATCTGCCGGCGCAGAGCCCCGTTTCCGAATACGTGCGCGTGGTCGAGGACAGCTTGCGCCGTCTTGGCACCGATTACGTGGATCTCGTGCACGTTCACGCTTGCAATGATGTCGAGCGTTTGCTCGACCCCAATCTACACGAGGCCTTCGACCGCTTACAGCAGGCGGGCAAGGCGCGCTTTCTCGGTTTCTCGAGTCACACGCCGAATTTGCAAGCCGTGGCCGAAGCGGCGATCAGTTCCGGTCGCATCGACGTCATGATGCTCGCTTACCATCACGGCCTGTGGCCGCAGCTCGCGGATCTCATCGCGCGCGCGCGGCGCGAGCAGAATATGGGCATCGTCGCGATGAAGACGCTGAAAGGCGCCAAGCACCACGGCCTGGCTGGTTTCCGAGAGCACGCGGCGGCGTATTCGCAGGCGGCGCTCAAATGGGTGCTCGCGAATTCGGATGTTTCCTGCGCCGTGATTTCTTTTTCGAAACTCCAACATGTCGACGAGTATCTGTACGCCTCCGGCCGCCCTCTGACGGCGCAGGATCGCGCCCTCTTGCGCGAATATGACCGCCTGATCGCCGGCAATTATTGTGCACCTCATTGCGGAGCCTGTCTCTCCTCGTGTTCAGAAGGTCTGCCCATCGACGACGTACTGCGTTACCGCATGTATTTCGAAGACTACGGCTGGGAAAAGGAGGGCGTTCAGCGCTACGCGGCACTCGCGAAGAACGCCTCGGTCTGCGTGGGTTGCAGTGCCCCCTGTCTCGGCACCTGTCCCTTGGGCATCCCGATTCAACAGCGCATGAATGAGGCACACAAGCTGTTGTCGTTGGGGTGAAGCGAGGTAATGGATGACCTCGGGCAAATGGCCAACTTGATTCTGTCGGCTTCGGGCAGCTAGAGTCGTGGATGACCGAGACAATGGGATCGTTGTTCGTTCTGGGGGTAGAAGAACGGTGGTAAAGCGCAGAGTTGCTATTCCTGTTCCGCACGAGGCCATCGCCGACTTCTGTCGCGAACGCGGGATTCGAAGGTTGGCCTTTTTCGGCTCCGTGATCCGGGATGATTTCCGGTCGGACAGCGACGTCGACGTGCTGGTAGAATTCGAGCCTGACCGGATTCCCGGTCTCATCACCTTAGCGGGTTATCAGAGCGAACTATCGAAATTGCTCGGTCGTGAGGTGGATCTACGAACACCCGGCGATCTCAGCAAGTATTTCCGCGACGAAGTTCTCACCGAAGCTAAAGACGAGTATGTCGCGCCGCGATGACGCCACGAGCTTGCGACAAATGCTCGACCACGCGCGGGAGATTGCCGATCTTTCGCGCGACAGAACGTTGGCAGATTTGGAAAGCGATCGACTTCTCGAACTTGCGTTGCTTCGTTTGTTGGAAATTCTAGGCGAGTCGGCACGGCGTGTATCTTCGGAATACCGCGCAGCACATCCGGAACTGCCATGGCGAGATGTCACCGGGATGCGGAATTGGTTGATTCACGCCTACGACGATGTGAACCTCGGGATAGTTTGGCGCACCGCCACGCAAGATGTACCCCGCCTCGTCGAAACGCTGGAGCGGCTATTGCGGTGACTTGGAGACGCTATCACCAATTTCCCGCATACCATCGGCGAACTATTGTCTGCCTGTACGTTGTTGTTCTTGAATCGAAATGAGAGACAATAGGTGAGACAGAAATTACGTCGTCAATCTGACATGGTGTTTGGAGAACAGAATTTTGGTTCTAACGCGCGATCTGGCTCACTCGTCGCGCGAACTCGACGTCAAGTGACGTAATGCCGCCCGCCGAGTGGGTCACGAGCTCAATGACGACTTTATTCCAGACATTGCTCCAGTCGGGATGGTGGTTCATCGCTTCGGCGATCAGTGCGGCTCGAGTCATGAAGGCGAAGGCTTCGCTGAAGTCCTTGAATTTGAATTCGCGGTGAAGTTTTCCGAATTGAACAGACCAACCGGGGAGCTCAGCCAGCGCTTGTTTCAGTTCTTGTTCGTTCAAGGGGGTGGGCCGGGGCATCGTGAGTTTTAACCTCAATCCGACAAAAAATCACCTCTCTGACTTTATCATCGACGAGGATCGCCGCAAAGTTCGGCGTTCGCTTTACCTCGTATCTGTGATGTTTTGAGGTGCGATCTCCGTCTCCATTGAGAGAGCGGCGTTTTGGCCGAAGCGCAGCGCTCTTCTGCGGAGATTTGAAAAATTCGCGCGACTTTCTCGTCGAGCGGCGCTTGAGGAAGGCCGCAGCGACGAGTTAGCTACCCCGTTACGAGGGTGGGAGAGGATGGATTTGCGGGAGGCAAATCCATCCTCTCCCACCCCTTGCACCTTGTCTGCGAAAAGCTGTGCGCCTTCTACAAGCGCCGCTCGGTCGGAGCGCCAGAATTTTGTCGGATTGGAGTTACTCGTCGCCGTTCTCGGCGGGGACGGGACGTACTTCTTCGCCGCGAATGGCTTTGACAAAGGCGTCGTGTAGCGCCGCGCGGATGGTGCGGCGATCGGTGCGGCCGTAGACCTTGCGAAAGGCCTTTAACGGAATGATGCCCTTGGCCATGGAACGATGGCCGCCGCCCACGCCGAGATCTTCGACCACGGCGCGCACGACCTCGCCCGCCGCGCGTACGTAGCCGACGTTGCGCACGGAGAAAACCAAGTCGGAACCCACGAGTCCGGCGGCGATGGCCCACTCGGCGCCTTCGGCCTGGAGACCCAACTCCGCGATTTGAGGGATCACGTCTTCGCGCACGCGCCCGAGTACCAGGATATGGATGCCGTCGGGAATATCGGTTTGGGCGAGTGAGCGACCCAGTGCGTGCAGCGCCGGCAGCGGCAGCGCCGGGCGTTCAATGCGCCGCAACAGTGCCGGGCTGTGGTTGGCGTGCACAAAGGCGAAGGATTCCATGTCGTGCCGGCTGGTGTCTCGCCCTAACAGTTGTGTGTCGGTCTTGATGCCGTAGAGGAGCGCCGTGGCCAACTTGGGGCGGATGTCGATGCCGGCGGCCCGCATGTACTCGATCAGAATCGTCGCGGTCGCTCCGTAGTTTGGCCGGATGTCCTTCATCACGGCGTCGTAGCCGCTGCGCTCCGGGTGATGATCGATTACGACGTCGACGGAAAGCACGCGTGCCGGCGGTGGATCGCCGAAGACGGGTGGCTGCACGTCGACCAGCGCCAGGCCGTCGAACTCATCCAGTTCATCGGGCGTGACGGTGCGCACTTCGATACCCAGCGCTTCCACCATGGCGCGATTCTCGGGGCGCTGGACCTCGCCGAAGGAAATCAGCGGCGCCGTCGAGCGCTTGCGCCCCAAGATGGCGCGCAGGGCGTAGGCGCAGGCGATGCCGTCGGGATCGGGATCCGGCTGCAACAGAATGCCACAGCGCTCGCGGGCGCCGAGCAACGTGCGCAGTTCCACGACGCGCCGCAGATTCCACAGATGTTCGAATTCACAGTCGACGTCATCGCGAATCAGTTTGCGCAGGCCGGTGCTGCGCAGCGAGGGGTGGTCGGGTAGATCTTCCGCGTTCAGTTTGTCCGAAAGCACGAGAATCGGAGCACCCGGCGCCGACTGAGCGATGGCGGGAACGGCGGCGCGCACAAAGGGGCCGTCCTCCGAGACTACGGCGAAACCGTCGCTCTCACGGGGGTTGAGCTTGGCGAGTGCTTCGGCGGTTAGTCCCCCTTGTAAGGTACGGAAGCCCGGTGGGCGGGCTCGCGCTTCTTCTTCGCGCGGCAACCACACGAGCTCTTCATTTTCTCCGGCGCCGATACGACCCCAGAGCCGAGCGAGCTCGGCCCCATCGCACAGGATGATGCGCCGCGACATTGAGAGGCTCCTCGATGACCCCTCCAGACGAAAAAGCAGGGGCCCGCGCGGGTTTTGGAAACGGACCGGGCAAGGCGGTCCAGCCGCGAACCTTCGCATTTTAGCGGATAGCCATCCGGCCTAGTTGAAGGGAGTCGTGACTTTTCGCACAGCATTCCCCCGGGGTTGCATGCTGGATTTTACCTGACGCTGCGGCTGGCAATTTCCTCTCCGTGTTTCATTAGGCTGATTTCAGAAGTATTTTCAATGTGTTGGCAATGAGATGCAGTCCCAGTTCACCTCCTATTGTCATAATGGATTCGGGGTGGAACTGAACGGCGGCGATGGGTTCTTTGGTGTGTTCAAGCGCCATCACCACGCCGTCTTCGCTCTCCGCGCTGACCACGAGTTCCGGCGGAAGCGAGCTGCGCCGGGCCGCCAAGGAGTGGTAGCGGCCGGCCCGAAAAGTGGCTGGGAAACCTTCGAAGAGCCTACCTCCAAGCACGCGGATGTTGGAGGCCTTGCCGTGCACCGGCGGGTCGAGTGTCAAGAGTTCGCCGCCGAAGGCTTCGGTGATAGCTTGCAAGCCCAGGCACACACCGAAGAGCGGAAGGCCGCGTTTCCGGATTTCCGCAATCAGGTCGACGAGCCCGAAATCGCTCGGTCGTCCCGGACCGGGGGAGAGCACGACGAGGTCCGGTTGCGCGCGGTCGATCTCCGCGGCGTCGAAACCCACGCGCAGGGTCTGTACGCTCGCGCCGGTCTGGCGTAGATAGTTGGCGAGCGTGTGTACGAAGGAATCCTCCGCGTCGACGAGCAGAATGCGCCGGCCGCTGCTCGTGCGGGGCGCCTCGAGGCCGCTGCCCACCGACTGTCCACTTGGCCGGCGGATCGCGTCGAGCAGCGCCGCCGCCTTGATGTGGGTTTCTGCTTCTTCCGATTGTGGATCCGAGTCGTAGAGCAGAGTGGCACCCACGCGCACTTCGGCCACACCGCCAGTCATGCGGACGGTGCGCAGCGTGAGCCCGGTGTTCAGATTGCCGTTGAAACCCAGGTAGCCGACGGCGCCTCCGTACCAGCGACGTGGACTTTTCTCGTGCTCTTCGATGAAGCGCATGGCCCATGGTTTGGGAGCGCCGGTTACCGTGACCGCCCAGGCATGGGTGAGGAAGGCATCGAGCGCATCGAAGCCCGGGCGCAGTGTTCCTTCCACGTGATCGACGGTGTGAATGACGCGGGAATAGAGTTCGATCTGACGCCGGCCGATCACGCGGATGCTGCCCGGCTCGCAGATACGGCTCTTATCGTTGCGGTCGACGTCGGTGCACATGGTGAGCTCGCACTCATCCTTGCTTGAGTTGAGCAGGGTGCGGATCTGTTCCGCGTCCTCGAGGGCGTTGCGTCCGCGGGCGATGGTGCCGGAGATCGGGCAGGTCTCGACGCGGCGTCCTTCGACGCGCACGTACATCTCCGGAGACGCGCCCACCAGATACTCTCCCGCACCGAGGTTGATCAGAAAGCCGTAGGGCGAAGGATTGCGTTCGCGCAGTCGACGGAAAACTTCAGAAGGTGGTGCAGGGCTCACTTCGCGGAAAGTCTGCGAGGGCACTACTTCAAAGAGATCGCCGCGCCGGAACGCTTGTATAGCGCGCTCAACGAGCTTTGCATATTCGCCGGGTTCATGGTCACAGCTCGCTGCGATGTTCACAGCGGGCACGTAGGACGAAACCGTTCCGCTGCGTAAGGAATCGCGTGTGCTCGCGCCGCGCACTGTGAATTCGTAGCGGCGCAGTTCGGCGGTTTCCTTGCGGTGATCGACGATCAAGAGTTCGTCGGGAAGGTAGATCACGAGGTCGCGCTGGTCGGCGGCGCGCGGTAAGCGCAACGGCTGCGGCTCGAACTGGAAGACGAGGTCGTAGCCGAAAGCACCGTAGAGGCCGAGGTAGGGATCTTGCTCGTTGGCGAAAAGCTCGAGCAGGGCGCGCAGAACCGAGAACATCGTCGGTTGGCGGCTGCGCTCTTCTTCGGGAAAGCGCTCCGTGGTACGGCGCACGCGCGCGACGAGCCGAGAGGCTTCTCGCTCGAGGTGTTCGAGCGCGGTCGCGGCTTCCAATGCCTCGGCGATCGCAGGCAGGAGCACCTGGCCGCGCTCATTCAGCGCCGCGATCTCAACTGTCTGTTCCCGCGCGGTGATCGCGAGCGGCGGATTGATGAAGCCGATATCCCAGCGCGTGTAGCGGCCGGGGTATTCATAGCTCGAGGCGAAGAGCGCGCCGCGCTCGCTGTCGAGGCGGCCGATTAATTCGTCGAGGGCGCGCCTGCCCTCGACGGCTTCACAGCGGCTTTCGACTGCGATCCCGCCGCGCGTCGTATAGTGGGTGGTCATGAAATCTCAAATCCGTGTTTGCTCAGCAATTCGTTCGAATCGTTACGCCCTGTGTCGGCGATCCGACCGCTGAACCATAGAAGATCGAAGGATCACGCCGCCACGTTGCAGCGGAGGCGTTCACGAGGGCGTTGCCATCTATTTTCTCAGTTCCAGAACGCGTCGCTCTTTTTAAACTGCTTCCAAAGTTTGCGTAGGTGCTGTTCACTGGCGTAGGCGAGGTGCGTGCACCAGCCGGTCACGAAGCCGGCAGCGCGATTGCACTCGGGTTCGGCGGGCGAGGCGACGTAGGCACGCTCAGGTTCGGCGGCTGATGCGGCGTGGGCGAGGCACCGCTCTGTGAAGGCCTCCGCCACCGCTCCGTCGTTTAAGTGGCCCAGCACATCCTGCAATTTCTCGAGTCGCTTGAGGTAACGTTCGGCCTCTTTGTCGGAGTAGAGGCTGCGGAAGAATTCCCCCGCGTAGCGAAGTCTCTTGATCTGGATGCGCAGGGCGTGCTTTTCAGCCGCGGAGCGGGTTTTGAGCTTGCGCCCGCTGCGGCGGACTTTGCGGTGCAATCGGGTGAGTTCGCGCCCGGCGAAGCTGCTCGCCGGCATGAATAGGCGGGCGGAATTCTCGGAGAGAGGCTGCTGTTCCCATTCTCGCCGCGCGAGCCAGCGGCCGAGTTCGAGTTGCAAGCGCGCGTACTCCTTAGAGTGCAGCGCGTCGCGCACGCGCAGGTAGTATTCCTCGCGCAGGGCCAGCGCTTGTGTCCGCAGGTGTGCGAGTGTGCGTCCGGAGGCGCTGTGGCGCAGCGCCGGTTCGAGGAGTTCCTCCAGGAAGACGTCGCTGTCGCGGGCCGTTCCCAGTTCCTGCGCCAACCATTTGAGCTTGCTGTGCAGCGGATCGATTTGCCATTTAGGCAGGATCGGCCGGAATAAATTGAGCGCTCCCCGCAGCCGGCGCGCACCCACGCGCAATTGGTGCAGTCCTTCGGCGTTGCGCCCGCGAAAGGCGGGTTCTTGGTTGGCGAAGATGTGGTTCACGCAGTGGCTGAGGACGCCGTGCACGACTTCATTTAGCAGCGCTTCGGGCGCGAAGTGCAGGCGTCCTGTCTTGCGCGCCACGGGTGTTGTGCCGGCGACGCGGGCGTAGCCGCGCTCGGCTTTGCTCTGGAGCAGAAGCCGTAGATCGATTTCTTCCTGTAGCTCGAGGGCGAGTTGGTAGAGATAGCCCGCGTCGCCGCGTTTGAGTTCAAGTTCGAGCTCGCACAAGGAGAGATTGCCGGCGGCGGTGCGAATTTCGCCGACATCGAGGTCGAACAGCAATTCGGTGTGGTCTTCGCGCAGCAATCGCTCGGTTCGTTGGAAATCGGTTTCAAAGATAGGTTCCAAAGATTTGCCATTGCTGGCTCGGGCGATCTGTGCTCGGACGTCGGCGTCGGGGATGAGTTCAATGGCTGGCTGGTTGCTGGAGACTGCATTTTCATATTCGATGCGGTCGTTCAGGCCCGCGTGTTCGCGATTCTCCAGTTTGACGGTTTGGATCACACTGCCTCCGCTCTCGCGGGTGCGCAGGGCGATACCTGCGCGGGCCAGGGCGCAGTCGGCCGTGTCGAAATAGACGGAACGCAGCCGGCGGGTGACGGCGCGCCCTTGGCTGAGGGCTCGGATCAGCGGGTGGCCACGCAAGCGGCCGATGTTCTCAGGCGCAAGCGCGAGTCGGAGTTCGATCTCGCGGGGGGCGGGGGGTGTCGCGTGCATGGGGCCTCGAGGTCAGACGGTGGAAGTTTACCGTACCTCGCCGTCTTCATGCCCCCGTACAGAGAAGACCGCTGCGGAGCGATCGCGATGGTGGCTTCTTCACGTTCCGGGGTAGGGAAGAGTCCGGTGACAAAGGGCGCCAGTGCTTGCAAGAATTCGCGTTCTTCGTCCTCGGCGAGCTCGAAGCCGGCGACGGCGCCGTAACGGAAGACGACGGCGCGGCCGCGCGCGCCGACGCGCAGGGTTAGCGGTGCAAGGGCGAGGACCGGCCATTTTTCGAGAGAGCGGACATCGATGCGGTCGCCGAGGCACCAAGCTCGCGCGCGTATGCGTTCGCCGGTGAGATTGTCGGACGTCATGGCCGTGCATCGCGTTCTGCGCCGCGGAATGGAGGACTTTTTGCGGCTCCTACAGCAGCGAGCGCCATGCCTTCGCGCAGGCCCCAATCGGAGACGACGAAGGCGTCGCAGCCAACGACCTCGGCGATTGCGAGTAGAACTACGGCGCCGGTGGGGAGGAGATCAGCGCGGTCGCGCTTCATGCCGGGCATGCGCAGGCGCTCTTCGTGGGTCGAGTCGAGCAGTGCCCGCGCCAGCGCCTCGAGGTCGCGCACCGCGAGGTGCACGTTGCACAGCTCGCGTTCCGCTGCGTGCGGATCACGCGCGAGTTGTAGGCGCGCCAGGGCGCGGATTGTACCGCCTGAGGCGACGCACAAGCGGGGCTTGCGGCGCGCGATTTCTGGAGCGTGCGGTGAGAGCAGGCTGCGCACGCGCTTGCGGAGCACTTCGCTTTCAGCGCGCGTCATCGGGTCGTGGCGTACGAGTTCACCGTGGAGTCGGGTGATGCCGAGCGGCAGCGTGGTTTCCCATTCTACGTCGGCTTCGTCGTCGACGGCGATTTCGAGACTGCCTCCACCCAAATCGAGGGCGAGGATCGGCGCGGTGGGAAGCGGAAGCCGCGCGCGGATGGCGGTGTGGATGACGCGCGCCTCTTCTTCGCCGCGCAGGACGCGGACGGGCGCGGCGATCACTTCGGCGATGCGCTGGGCCAATTGCGGTCCATTCGCGGCCTCGCGCAGGGCCGCGGTCGCCACGCACATGAGGGTCTCGGCGCCGGCGTGCTCCGCCGTTTGGGCCAGGCTGCGCGCGGTTTCGATGGCGCGCTCGCACACGTCTTCGGGAACGTGAGCATTGCTGGCGATCACTGACCCCAGGCGCAGCATGGAGCGCTCGCGCACCAGGGGTTCCACACGTCCGTCCACTTGCGCGTCGGCGACTAGGACATGGAAAGACGTACTACCCAGGTCGAGCACTCCCACACGCCGGCGCTCGAGCTCGCAGGGTTCCCAGTAGGTCGCCGTCCCTGCTTTCTCTGCTTTTTTATTTTCGAGGATCCAGACGGAGCCCTTTTCGCAGCGGAGGGGTACGCGCAGGACCATGCCGCGTGCGGCGAGCGTTTCGAGAGCCGCGGGGATCAGGTCACCATGGCTGCACAAGACGGCGTTTCTGCCAGTGAACGAGGTGAGCAAGTCGACGAAGGCGCCGAGATTGCCACCTTCGACCAAGTGTTCGTTGTTCTCCACGGCCAGCCCTTTGCAGGCGGCCAGCGGGTCCACGGTTTCCAGACAACGCAGAGCCGGGCTCGAGAGTATGCGCTCGAGCGGGCGATCCGCGAAACGCGCGACGATCCCGAGCGCCTGCCGGTGGCCGGTCTTGTTGAGCGGGCGCAAGCGATCCGGTTGCGCCCAGTCCGAGCGCTTTTCCGCTTTGGCGTGTCGGATGAGATAGACGCTCACAAATGATTCCGCGGAGGAGGTAAACAGACTGTATACGTTGCAGAGTGCGCTGGGAAGGGGTGCAAAATTTCAGATGCGCACGTTCCTGCGGGCGATGCCCTTTGGTTTTCGCTTGCGCAGCCGCGTCGCCTCGCGATGGCGACCTTCCGCCCATTCAATCAAGAGTTGCTGCGAGCTGACTTCATCCTTGCCTTTTTCCGGCGCGCAGGGTACGTAGCTGCCGTCGGTCTGCATCCGCCACGCGCTGCGTCGGTCCCAAAGCTGGGTGTCGAGAATGAACTTCAGATCTTGCTGGAAGCGCGGGTTTTCTACGGGCACCAGGCACTCGACGCGGTTTTCCAAATTGCGCTGCATGAGGTCGGCGGAGCCGATGTAGTACTCAGGGGTGCCGCCGTTTTCGAAATAAAAGATGCGGGCGTGTTCGAGAAAACGGCCGACGATGCTGGTGACACACACGTTTTCAGAAAGACCGGGAACGCCGGGGCGCAGTCGGCACGTGTCCCGCACCAGCAATTCGCAGGGCACGCCGGCGTGGGATGCCGCGTAGAGTGCGCGGGTGACGTCGATGTCCTCAAGGGCGTTTACCTTCATGCGGATGTGCGCCGGTAGACCCTTCTCGCGGTTCTTGGCCTCGCGCTTGATCTTTTCGAGCAGCGCCACTTTCATCGCCGTCGGCGCTATCAGCAGTTTTTGGTAGTTGCGCTTGGGCTTGTATCCCGTCGAGAGATAGTTGAAGAGTTCGGTCAGATCCTGGCCCAGTACGTCGTCGGAAGTGAACAAACCCAGGTCTGAATAGGTGCGCGCGGTCCCGGCGTGGTAGTTGCCGGTTCCGATGTGTGCGTAGCGCCGCAGGCCGTTGTAGTCCCGCCGCAATACCAGGATCACCTTGCAGTGCGTTTTCAAACCGACAACGCCGTAGCTTACGTGGATCCCATACTCTTCGAGGCGGTTGGCCCACTGAATGTTGGCACCTTCATCGAAGCGCGCTTTCAACTCCACCACGACGGCGACTTGTTTTCCGTTGCGGGCTGCGTCGATGAGGTGGTGGATGACTTTCGAATCTTCGGAGGTGCGGTAGAGGGTGATTTTGATGGCCAGCACCTTGGGGTCCGTGCTCGCTTCCTTGAGAAAGCGTTCCACCGAAGTCGAAAACGACTCGTAGGGATGGTGGACGAGCACGGAACCGAGCTCGCGCAGCGTGTGAAAGATGCTGCGCTCGCCGAGCAGTTCGGGATTGTCGACCGGGTGGTGCGCCGAGTCGCGTAGCTCGTGGATTGAAAGTTGTGCGATCTCCCACAGGTCGACCGTTCCCAACATGCCGTCCACTTCGAGGACGTCGTTGTTCTCGTCGAGTCCGAGTTCCGCAGCCAACATGCCCCGATGGAAGGCCGACATGCCCTTGGCCACCTCCAGGCGCACGATGGGGGCGAACTTACGCTCGCGCAGTTCGCTCTCGATCAAGGCAAGTAGATCGTCCGCTTGTTCTTCATCGCGCGCCGTGTTGGCGTTGCGCGTGACGCGGAAAAGCTCGCAGCCGTCGATCTCCATGCCCGGGAACAGAAGATCCAGATTCTGAGCGACCACGTCTTCCAGGCGCACAAAAACGAGATCCTGTCCTACTTGCAGAAACCGGGGGATGCCCGCGCCGACGGGCACTTTGACGCGCGCGAGTAGCGGCGTCGTGTCTTTGAGATAGTGCAGCGTGACCAAGAGATTGAGTGAAAGGTTCGAGATGAATGGAAAGGGGTGGGCCGGATCCATAGCTTGGGGCGTGACCAGAGGGAAGATGTTGCGAAAGTAAAGGTCCCGCACCGTTTTTTTCTGCGCCGCACTGAGTTCACGGAATTCCGCCAACTCGACTCCGCAGAGCCGCAGCGCACCGCGCAACTCCGCGAAGAGCTTTTGCTTGCGCTCGACCATGCGGCGGATTTTTTGCTGGCACTCGGAGAGTTGTTGCTCGGGGGTGCGCCCATCGACCGTGGGTTCGCGCATGCCGGCCCCGATCTGCTGCTTCAAGCCGCCGATACGTTTCATGTAAAACTCGTCGAGATTGGAACCAACGATGGCCAGAAATTTGACGCGCTCGAGCAGCGGCACGCGCTCGTCTTCCACCTGGTGCAGGACGCGCCAGTTGAAGTCGACCCACGTGAGCTCTCGGTTTAAATAGAGCTCCGGGGAATCCAGATCCAAATGCACTGTCCGCTTCGTTTTGGAAGCGCCGGAGGAGGAAGTCATGGGGGTTGAGTCCTGTAAAACGCATTTTAACAGAGGCGTTCACAAGCCGCGAACCGTCTCATTTTCAAAATTATTTTAGACGCGCACATCGGCGATCTCGCCTCGCTGCGCGCTGCCGAGGCGCTCGGCGAGCGCTTGCACGCTCTCGCAGAACGGGTAGGCGTCGCGCCGCAGGGCATCGCCTGTGATCTCCATCCGGAATATCGCGGGACGGCCGTCGCGCAAACGTTCGGGCTATCCAGCTTTCCCGTGCAGCACCATCACGCCCATGCCGTCGCGTGCTTGGTAGACAACGAGGTTGCAGCGCCTGCCTTGGCTTTGGTGCTTGACGGAATGGGTTTGGGACCGGACGGCACATGGTGGGGCGGGGAGCTTTTATACGTAACGTTCGAAAGCTATCGGCGCCTCGCTTCGCTCGAACCCATTGCGTTGCCGGGAGGTGAGCGCGCCGTGCGCGAACCGTGGCGCGTCGCGGTGGCTTGGCTTGCCAAGGCGTTTGAGCAAGGCGATGAGCCGAAGCTTGCGTGGCATGCGCGCCGCGATCCTCGCGCCCTCGCCAGCGTGCAAAAAATGATCGAGCGGGGAATCAACGCACCCGCAACCTCCTCGTGCGGCCGGCTTTTTGATGCCGTGGCTTCTCTTTTGGATTGTGGGGATGCAGTGAGTTACGAGGGAGCGGCGGCCTGCGCACTGGAAGCTTTAGCAGCGAGCGCGCCTCGCAATTTCGCTTTGGCTTGGGCCGGAAATACTCTCCCAGCGTTGTCCTCTATGACCGGCTTGGAGAGCGAGGTGGTTCCCGCAGCTGACCTAGTGAAGGAAGTCGTAGGCTTGCTGCATAACGGTTGTGAGCGCGCGATTGTTGCTCACATCTTTCACGTGCGCTTGGCCGAACGCTTGGCCGCCGCGGCGCTCGCGCACGCGCGGCGTTTGGATTTGCGCCGCGTGGTTCTGACGGGTGGTTGTTTCCAGAATCGGCTCTTGCTCGAAGCTGTGAGTTCACGCCTGCGCGAAGGCGGTGCCGAGCCGTTGCTCCACCGGCGCATTCCTCCCAACGATGGCGGGCTTGCCGTGGGGCAGGCGGCGATTGTTGCAGCGCAGTTGGCTTTGATCCGACAAAGGCCGCGCATTTTGTGGCGATCAACACGCAGGTGAGCCACGGAACCACAGAGTGTTACAAACGTAGTTTGAAGTTTTTGTTTGCAAGTCTTGTGGTGGCGCGGATTAACCTCGTTCGCTTTCATCAAATACACCGCTGACGGAGGAAAAATGAGGCGGATACGCGTCGTGATCGACGGTGCAGTACAGGGCGTTGGATTCCGCGAGGCCACGCGGCGCTTCGCGATGACGCTGGGACTCGGCGGTTGGGTTCGCAATCGCCCTGACGGCCGTGTCGAAGCGGTTTTTGAGGGGGGAGTGAGTACCGTCGAAAAAGCCTTGGCCTTTGTTCGCAAAGGTCCTCCGCTCGCGCGGGTTACACAGGTTGAAGTTTCCGACGAACCTGCCACGGGCGATTTGAGCACGTTTCGCATCCTTTCTTGAGCGATTTTGGCGCAGTAGTGCGCGGCGATTCTCGATTGTGCGGTGAACGCAGTTTTTGATTGAATCACACTTCGCACGCGCGTAGAGTGAAGCTTGTACCGGATGATGCGGCGCAAGGGAGACCGAGGTTTTACTCCCAGCGACCTTTGTGAGGCTGCATTTTGTTCCGGTACTCTTTTTGGTGTCGTTGGGAGTGAGCAGCTCGCAGCGCGCGGCTTCGCAGGAGTTAACAGCGAAGCCGCGACGAAGCAGCGAGTTTGGGCGTGGGGAGTTCCCGAGACCCGGGAGCCTCTCAACAAAAACGCCGGAGAAAAGAGGGGCAAGTTTCGGTCTTGCAGTGGTGGGGCCCCCACGGAGTGCCAACAGGGATGACGGCTCGCTACGAAGTTTTCGTAAAGTGAGCTAGCCCTTAGTACTTAGTGGAATGCAAGCCGCTGCAAAAGGCCTTGTGCTTCTCGAGTGTGGCGCGTCTATGCAAACATGGGCGGAAGCAAACGCCGATCAACGGGTTTCTTCCTCCCGTCAAACACGCGGCACTACTTCGGCAGTCCCCAAAGGGCCAGGCGCCGTCTGTGGACTTGGGAACCCCTCCGCCACCTCGGAAATCGGTTGTGCTCAAGGATCTCTGTTCAATGCGATTCGTTGCAATCCCGCGTATCTGCGTGGCCTCGCGACACACCCTGGTGGGTAATACGGGTTAGTGATCAGATTGTTAATCAGTCAAGATTCTCCAGCGGTTTGCGCCGCGAGCGTGCGGACTGATTCGTTGGGATCCTCCGCAGCGAGTCGTTGCACGGTTTCAGAGATCGCCGGTGTCCACAGGAGCTTCGCCGCGCGCAGCGCGCTGAGACGGATTTCGTAGTGCTCGTGGTGTAGGGCGCGCAGGACCGTGTGCTCGAGAGGGCTGGAGAGCTGCGCCGCGAAGCCGGCTTGCAGGGCGATCTCCAGCACTTCGGGCTCACTGGCTTGGCGACCGGAACCGGGTAAGCCGCGGAGCAACGCGAGCGCTCCTGTCGGATGGCTGGCGGCGATTTGGGCGCACGCGCGGCGGCTGGCCCGCGGTCGTTCGGCGTCTAAGGCGGCGCGGGCGCGTTCCCGAACCTGCGATTCGGACAGGGGAGGTAGCCCGGCGCGTGGTTGCAGTAGTGCGGAGGCGGCCACCGGATAGAGAGGTTCGAAGTCCTCGTCGAGCCAATTCAGGTACACGAGCTGGAGAGCCTCGGGTTGTTCCGCGGTGGCAAGTAAGTCTCGCAAAGCAACTAACCAGCGCGTCGCGTCGGCGCGACTCTCGACACGCAGAAATTCCCGCGGTGTATCAACGTTGACGTACGGTGAGCGCGCCCCGCGCAAAAGCCATATGCCCCACTCGTCGGCTGCAAGAGCGGGCGAAGTGGCACGGGAGCGTTTGACAAAGAAGCGCTCGCCGGGTTGGCCGCGCAGATCCCCAAAGGTGGCGACGAGGAAGCGATCGGGTTGTACCGCTGCGACGTGACCCACGGCGATTACGCCCGCCTGCGCGAGGCGCTCATGCAGCGGGCGCGCCGTTACGGGCAGAGGATGGAGGAAACCGCTGGCGGGCGGTTCCGCGGGCGCGGCGCTCGCCAATCCGAGCACCAGTACACACAGGCAGGCGCGGCTAGAGCTCATCTCATAAACCCTCCCGTCGCCAGGTTTGTCCTTCGCGCCGAGAGCTGCGTTGCGAAACCTCGCCATAGTTCGTCACTATGGCTGCGATTTCGCGCCTTGCTCTCGGCGCGAAGGACAAACCTGGCGACGGGAGGGTTTATGAGATGAGCTCTAAAGTTGCGCTGCAATTCGAATGGGTTTTGTGAAATCACTTCGCTAGTTGATTTAGAGCGTTTCCGCGCAGTTCCTCGGGCATGAAACCCCACTCCCGCCGGCAGTTGCTACTCGCGGTGGTAGGGAAAGGGATCGGGGTGCGGTGCTTTGACCTTGCAGCGGTGGTCGCCGACTTTGAGCACCGCCGAAAATTGTTGAGGTCGCCCGGTCAAGCGGATCTCCAACTCGGTTTGGAAGGCCCCCGGTCCTACTTCAACGTAGTCACCGGTGATCCAGCGTTGTGTGTGTACTTGGGCGGCCACCCAAGTTTGGCCGATCGCACCTGCTGCGCCTTTGACTTCATAGGTCACGTCGAACTTCCCCGGTTCGTTGCGCCACTGCACCAGCCGTAGGACTTCGATTTCGCAATGGTCGGCGGCAATTTCTTTTGTAGAGGCGCAGCCCGAAACGGTGCCCAAGACGAGTGCGAGGCAACAAGTCAGAAAGGTGGAGCGCATTGGAGGGGGACCATAGGGATTTTTAGGTGTACACGCACGTCACCCAGCGAACCTGCTCGACTCGTGCGCGTCCTGCTGAGAAGATTAGGGTGACTAGAGGAGCGGGACCGGCGGCTCCGTGGTAAAGCATGGGTAAGGTTACTGCGCGGCCTGGCCCAATGATCCCGTGGGGGCGCTCATGCGATCCATCCTCTTGTTTTTAGCTTTCGCCGTGCTGTGTTCGATTTTGCTGGCCCACCTGTTATCACGTGGGGAAGTCGTCACACTCGTGAGCCGAGACGATCACGGTGTTGGATATCGCACCTCACTATGGATCATCGATGAGGAAGACGTGGCGTATCTGCGTTCGGGAAGACCTGATTCGAGCTGGCTCGCGCGCATCCGTGAGCGGCCTCACGTCGAGCTGATCCGGACGGGCGTTACCCAGGAATACACGGCGGTTCCGTTGTGGGACGACCGGGTGCGCACCCAGGTGAACCGACGCATGGCCCGCAAGTATGGACTGGCGAACCAGGTGATCGGCTGGCTCATCGACTTAGAGCAGGCGGTTCCCGTTCGCTTGGAAGCGCGTACGCCCGGTTTTCCGCAGGATGCCGGCGACCACCAGGATGCCGGTGAATACCCTTGATCTCGAGATCACTTCCCTGGCAATTGGTGG
>Ga0247727_10009891_pt1 | contig 17059 bp, 13 predicted proteins | sample WisWelCaveWW1625_FD_202498 | JGI IMG/M metagenome (GOLD analysis project Ga0247727, IMG submission 202498) | Biofilm microbial communities from Wishing Well Cave, Virginia, United States - WW16-25 | ecosystem: Environmental > Aquatic > Deep subsurface > Groundwater > Cave microbial mat | place...
TGAGCTACGCGCCGCGGTCGGCGAGCGCGATCTGGTCACCGTGCGCGGGCGCTTCGAAGCGACCGCGGTGCAAGCACTGGTGGCGCGCTTGGACGGCGCCGCGGAAATCCTGTCGGTGAAGGAAGACGAGCTGGTGCTGGCGTGCAGCAGCGGCGGCGACGTCTTCGGCCGACTCGTGCGCGGCTTCGGAGAGTTGGGCGATCCGCGCGAGATAAGCTTGCGCCAGCCGAGTCTCGAAAACTTGTTCATCAAGCTCACCGGTCGCGAGCTGCGCGAATAAGTCGGAGCGTTCTCATGCAGACCATCGCACACTTGGTAAGGGCGGAAATGCGGCGGCTCGGCAAATCGCCCAGCGTGCCACTTCTGTGGCTCGCCTTCCCGATCGCGCTCGCGCTCATCTTCTACTTGGCGTTCGGCTCGATGGGAACGAGTAGCAGTGGGATTCCCAAGGGCAAGCTCCTGGTCGTGGATCACGACGGCACCGTCGCCTCCGGCATCTTCAAGCAATCGCTGGAACGCGAGCCCATGTCGGACTTCATGATTCCGGTGCCGTGGGAGGACGAGGGGCGCATCCCGCAACAGTTCCGCGCCAATGCGGCGTCTGCGTCGCTGGTCATTCCGGCTGGATTGCAAGATTCCTTGTTGAGCGGCGGACGGATCGACCTCGCATTCACCACCAATCCACGCCAATCGGTGCGACCGCAAATGATCGAGGCGATGCTCGGCTCCTTCTTCGAGATCGCGAACCATGCGCTCGGCGAGGTGCGAGGCGCGCTCGACATGGTTCGCGACATGGCGGACCAGGCCGACACGGCCAACGAACGCGCCTCGGTGCTCGCGATCTCGGGCGCCTTCTACGACTCGCGCCTGCGTCTCGAGAAGTTGGGTGAACTGGCCAACCTGAAGGTGACCGTCGTGCGCCCCAACCCGGACGAGAAACACCCGTCACGTGCCGGTGGCGCGTCGAGCTTTTTCACTTACTTCATGCCGGGCTTGCTGCTCTTCAGCATGATGATGGTGGGCGAAGGCTTCGAGAAGCGTTTCTTCCACGATGTCGCACAGGGCCGCGCGCGCCGGATCGCGGCAGCGCCGGTGCCGCGCCGCGTGACGTTGCTCGCGGAAGGATTCAGCATCTTGGTCGGCGCGCTGATCTGCGCCGGGATTCTGCTGCTCGCGAGCCGCCTGTTGTTCCACGTGCGCCTGCGCGAACCGCTCACGATGACCTTGTTCTTGCTCGGGTTCGGCGTCGTCGTGGTGGGGCTGTTGAAGACGCTGTATGCGCGCGCCAAAAGCGAGCGCGCCGCCGGCACCATCGCCGGCGTCGTCATCTTGATGAACTCGCTGGTCGGCGGCGGGTTCGTGCCGGTGGAGTTCTTCGCACAGGGAATGCAACCGTTCGCGCGCTGGACACCGGTGGGATGCACGAGCCAAGGATTGCTCGATGTGCTGGCGCGTAATCGTGATCTCGTCGACGTCGCGCCGATGCTGGTGCGCACGTGGGGCTGGGGCTTGGGACTGTGCTTGCTCGCATTCTTGCTCGGACGGAGGGCACATGCGCGCGTCTGAGTGGAGCGGCGCCTGGCATGTGGCGCGCAACGATCTGCGCATGTGGTTGCGCGACAAGGGTGCGCTCTTCTGGTCGTTCCTGGGCCCGGTCATGTTCACGGTCTTCTTCGGCTTCATCTTCCGCCAGCCGGCGAGTACCGATCGCATGGTGGTGTATGTGCACGATGGCGACTCGTCGCCGGTCGTCGCGCGCGCGGTCGCGGTGCAATTGCAGGATGCCGACTTCGATGTGCGCACCGGCACCGCATCGCGCGAGGACTACGAAATCCGCGTGCCCGCCGGCGCCACCGATTCACTGGCGGCCGGACACGTGCCGCCACTCTCGATGGCGTCGCCGAACGACAATGCCACCCCGCGCGAGCATGCCATCGTCGCCGAAGCGGTGCGGGCACAGTTGCGTACGTTCTTGGGGCTGCGCCCAGAGGACATCCGCGCCGACCTCGACTCGACCACGATCCGCGCACGCGTCGCCATGGAACCGACGGTGAAGATGGTGAAGCAAGAGCTGCCGTCGGCGCAGCCATCCACCGGCTTCCAACACACGGTGCCGGCGTATCTCGTCATGTTCATTTTCATGAACTTGTTCACCTACGGTGCCTCGTTTTTGATCGAGGAGCGGCGCTCCGGTCGCTTGCGCCGCGTCGCGGTCAGCACCACCACGTCACGGCAGATCATTATTGGAAAAGTCGTGTCGCGTTTCTTGTGGAGCGGCTTGCAAATGGCGTGGATGGTGCTGCTCGGTTTGCTCTTCCGTGTTTCGCTCGGGTCGCATCCGGAGGCGTTGCTCGCCGTCCTGGTGATGTTGGCCTTGGGCACGACCGCGCTCGCGATTCTCTACGCCACATTCTTCAAGAACGGCGACAAAGCGGCTGGATTGGGTAGTTTGATCGTAATGGCGATGGCGGCATTGGGCGGCTGCTGGTGGCCACTCGAGATCGTGCCCGACTGGATGCGCCGCATCGCCTTCGCTCTGCCCACCGGCTGGGGCTACGACGCATTGAATCGCATCATGGCGTTGGGCGCCGGCATCCCGCAGGTCGCGACGCATCTGCTCGTTCTCGGCGGCATCACCGCCATCGCCCTCCCCATCGCCATCCGCCGCCTGCAACGCATGACGTGAAGCGCAACTCGGTTCAAACCGAGGGCCGCGGTCTGCCATCCGCCGAATCACCCGTCCCGGGACGGATGAAAACCTCACCAAGAGGCATGTGACCGAGGGTGACTCGAGCGCGGCGGCGAGATCGTTATCCCGGCGGCGGTGGCGGTAGCCCGGCCGGATCTGCCGCGTAGGTGCCGAGCAAGCGCAGCTCGGTGGTGAGCGGACGCAATTCGGCGAGCGTAGCTTGGAACGGCTCGCTGGCGGCGTGGCCGAGTGCGTCGATATAGAAGCGATAACTCCACGGCGACGCGGGAATAGGACGCGACTCGAGCTTGGTCAACGAGATGCCGCGCGCTGCGAAGCGCATCAGCACTTCGCCGAGCGCGCCGGGGCGATCCGCGAGCGACAGCACGAGCGACGTCTTCGCGGTGCTGCCCTCGGGCAATGGTGCCGGACGCAGGCCGACTTCGACGAAGCGCGTCGCGTTGCCGCTCTCGGTTTGAATCGCGCGGGCGACGATCGCCAAGCCATACGTCGTCGCCGACGACGCGCTGGCGATGGCGGCGAAGGTCGCGTCGCCGAGTTCGCGCACCTTGCGCGCCGAGCCGGCGGTGTCGATCTCGATCTGCGCACGCAGGTGCGGGTGCGCGGCGAGAAACGCGTGACATTGCGCCAGCGCTTGCGCGTGCGACATCACGACGCGCAGATCCTCGAGGCGCGCGCCGGGCAATGCCAGGAGGCAATGCTCGATCGCGCTGACCACCTCGCCGGTGATCGTGAGATGGCCCTCGGCGAGCAAATCGTAGGTCTCGTTGATGCTGCCGGCGGTGGTGTTCTCGATCGGCAAGAGCGCGAGATCGGCGGCACCACGCACGACCGCATCGGCCGCGGCGCGAAAACTGTCGGCGCCGGTCAGCAACACGCCGCCACTGCGTCCGGCATAACAACGCTGCGCCGCAAGATGACTGTAACTGCCCTCGACGCCCTGGTAGATCACACGCAGCGGCACGTCCTCGCGCCGCCGCACCGTTGCTTCCTGGTGCGCAACCGACATATCCATCACGACGCGGTACAGGCGCTCGATCTCGTGCGGGTCGAGCCCGGCGGCAGTGGCTTCGCCGCGCAGTCGCTCGATCAAAAGATCCTCGCGCGCGCGATCGCGGAACGGGCTCGCGGCGGCGAGCTTGGCCTCGGCGACGTCCTCGACCATACGCAGCCGCTCGGCGAGCAGCGCGATGATCTGCCGGTCGATCATCTCGATGCGCTCGCGCAGCGAGCCGAGGTTGGGTGCGGTTGGATCGAACATGCCGTGCCTACCTGAACGCACGCTTCAGCGCCGACCACGTGCGTGACTCGACCGCCGTCGTGCGCGTGATGTCGAGGGCCCAGAGTGAATCCTTGTCGGTGTCGCTGATCCAGAGGTGGGTGCCGTCCCAGGCCATGCCGACGGGATGCGGGCCCGGCGTCGCGTACGTGTGCAACGTGTCGCCGGTCGCGGTGTCGATCGCGAAGCCTTTGCGGAACAACCAATCGCAGCTCCACAAGTAGTGCCCGTCCCACGCGAGATCCTCGACCCACCACACCGGCAATTCGAAACGCTGCACGACTGCGAGCGTCGTCGGATCGAGCTTGAACAACTGACTGTAATTGCCGGTGCCTTGTCCCCAGGTCGCGAGCCACAAGTGCGCTCCGTCCCATTCGAGACCCACCGGGCCACCGGCCAACTCGGGCGGCGGGAAGTCGGCGACGATCTCGACATCGGTTCCGGTGTCGCGCAGTTTGAAGATGTGCCCCGTGGTCCAGTCGCACGTCCAAAGATGCGTGCCGTCCCACGCGAGTCCTTCAGGATGAATCGGCAATCCGTTGCCGGAGTGCGCGCGCAGGATGCGCCCGTCGCTCGGGTCCACCGCGTACAACGTGCCGTTGCTGTAGTTGTTCGACCACAATCGCGCGCCGTCCCATGCGAGTCCCTCGGGGTAATCCCCGGGCGACGCGATGCCGCGCACCGGCTGGCCGAAACGATTCGACGACGGCGCGGCGACGACGACGACGACCGACGCCAGACACATGGCGAGGAGCAACATCCAGGTCGACCGACGCAATGGACCTCCTCGGCCGGCAGGTGGGGTCGTCCGGCCGCGATTCGGATGGCTCAATCCCGCCATGATTCCAGGGGGCAGCCTGATCTCCTGAAGGCGGGGCCGCGGGCGCACACAAGAGTAACAGAGGCTCGCGGCGCGGTTGGGGCCGGGGCCGGCCGGGCCGAGCCCCTCGATCGACCTCGCACATCAGCCGGCAACCCACCGCCTTCCCTTGGCGTACTGAAAGCCGAGCCCCGGCGCAAACGCGCCGTCCCCCCATTCCTTCGAACGGCGAGGAGAAGGCCATGTCCAAGTCCCTTTCGATGTTCGCGGTGGCCGCCGCGCTGTTGCTGGCCAGCGCCGCCGCCGCGGGCGAATTCATTCGCCTCGATGACTACGAGATGGATTCGCTGCACTCCATCGGTTTCGAAATGCCACGCGCCGCCAAGGTCAACATTCAAGCAGTCGGATTGCGACCGCGCTTCTCGTCGGAACTCACGACCTATGCATGGATCCTCGATGCGACGACGCGCGAAGTCGTGTGGACCATGCTCGCCGAATCGACCAAGCGCGTCGGCGGCAAGCGCAACTTGCGCGAGTGCGAAGCCACGGTGGACCTCGCACCCGGGCGCTACGAATTGCACGCGTACTCGGGTTCGCATTGGAATTGGGGCGGCAGAACCATCCGCATCAACGGCTTGAAGGACATCCGCAAGCTCGTCGACAAGGACGCGGACGGGCGCTGGGAATGGAAGGGCGACGACCACGACGGCCATTGGAAATGGAATGGCGACAAGGACGGCGACATGCACATCGACCTGCGCGACGACGGGAACTCGAAGCGCGAAGTGCGTGACTGCTGGGTGAGCTTGTCGGCCGACGGCATCGCCAAGAACGACGTGCGCACGTTCGAACCCAACGGCGCGCTGGCCGGCGCCTTGTTGCGGCACGCGGGGCTCGGCGACGAAGTCATCGTACGCGAAGCCTTCACGCTCGATCGTCCTGGAAGCTTGCGCATCTATGCTTTCTCGGAACAACCGCATGATTCACGCGCCCCCGCCGATCAAGGTTGGATCGTGAACACCCGCACCCGCGAACGCGTTTGGGAGATGACCGAGCGCAACACGCGCGCCGCCGGCGGCGCCGAGAAGAACCGCGTCTTCGACGGCGAAGTGCAGCTCGAAGCCGGTACCTACGAGCTCGTCTACGTGACCGACGATTCGCATGCGGCAGAAGCTTGGAATGCGCCGCCCCCCGAGGATCCGCTCAATTGGGGCGTGGCCGTGCTGCCCGGCAAGGCGTTCGACGTCGCGAGCTTCCATGTCACCAAGGTCGCTGCCGACGCCGAACCGCTGCTCGACATGCGCCGGGTGCGCGACGACGAATACCTCGAGAAGCCGTTCCGCCTGGCGCGCGCCGGTTCCGTGCGCGTGGTGGCGCTCGGCGAATGGAACTCCGGGTCGGATGAATTCGCCGACCGCGCCTGGATCGAGAAGGCGGGCGGCGGCGACGTCGTGTGGGAAATGACTGACGACAACACCGTGCCGGCGGGCGGCGCCGAGAAGAACCGCATGTTCGACGGCATCGTCGAGTTGGCGGCCGGCGACTACGTCGCGTGCTACGCGACCGACGATTCGCACGCGTATCGGTCGTGGAACTCGGGTGCGCCCTACGAACCCGCGGCGTGGGGCATGGCGCTGTATCCAGGACCGGGTGTGAGCGCCACCGACGTCAAGGAAATCGCCGCGGCGCAAGTGCGCGACTCGGACGATGTCTTGGCGCGCATCCAATCGGTCGGCAACGACCAGCATCGCCAAGCGCAATTCAAACTCGACAAGAGTCAGAAGGTGCACGTGATGGCGCTCGGCGAGGGAGAACGTAGCGGCCTGGTCGACTATGCCTGGATCGAAGAGGCGAAGTCCGGCGACGTGGTGTGGGAGATGACCTATCGCAATTCACGCGCCGCCGGCGGCGCTCGTAAGAACCGCTCCTTCGACGGCGACGTGATGTTGGACGCCGGCACCTACGAGCTGCACTACGAGACCGACGACTCGCACGCCTTCCCGGCCTTCAACGCCGCCGCGCCGCGCGACCCGCGCCGCTGGGGCGCGGTGGTGACGCGGGCGAAGTAGGCGAAGACTCCCTGAACCGCGCGGCGAAACACCGTGGCATCAGGTTAGCGGACGAGCGTCACGTGCGTCGTGCAAGTGCCCTTGGCGCTCCGAGCGAGGATGCAATAGACGCCGGAGGAGACGGCGGCGCCGCGGGCGTCGCGGCCGTCCCAGTGCAGGGCATGGTTTCCAGCAGTCAGCCAAGCGGACAGCAGCCGGGCGACGCGCCGGCCGCGCACGTCGAGCACGTCCACCGTCCAGGAACCGGATTCGGGGATGCGCAGGGCGCTTTGCATGCTTGGGTTGCAGGGATTCGGCCAAGCAGGTAGAAGCCGCGCGCCGCTAGCCGGCGGGATGACGACGGCGTCCACTGGCATGTCGGACGAGGCGATGAGGAGCGCACGGCCCGCGTCCGTCGTGCTGTAACCACCAACGAGGAGTGCGCCGCGGCCGTTGCGGCGGATGTCGCCGAGCGACGCGACGGATTCTCCTAGGTGAGCAGCAGCAGCGGGACCAGTGACCGTGGCGTCGGCGGTGCCATCCAGGGCCGCCCCGCCGCGGAAGATCGTGCAGGCGCCGCTGTCCGTGCCGTTCGCGTCGGCGTCGGGCGCGCCGATGGCGAGGTCCGGAGCCCCATCCCCATCCCAGTCGAAGCCGGATGCGATCGAAGTACCGAAACGATTGTCCGCCGCTGCGCCGTCGAACGTGTGGTCTGCGATGGCATCGAGCATCGTGCCGCCGCGGTAGAGATACGCACGGCCGGCATCCACCGCTGCTCCGACGTTGGCGGCGGGCGCGCCGGCGAGGATGTCCGCCGCACCGTCGCCGTCCAAATCGACGCCCGCCTCGAGGCTCGTGCCGAACTCGTCACCGGCCGCTTGCCCCACGAGCACGAGGTCCGGGATCGTGTCCAGCATGGCCGTGCCGCGCAAAAGGAGCACGGCCCCGGCCCACGCAGCCGATTGCGAAGCGTGCGGCACGCCCACGAGCAGCTCGTCGCACCCGTCGCCGTCCAAGTCGGGGAGCCATGCGAGGCTGCGTCCGAAGCGGCTGTCGCCGGCCCGTGCGTGCACGATGCGATCGGGCGTCGCATCGAGCGGCAACGGGCCACCGCGGTAGATCCGCACCTCGCCATTCCCGGCTCGCGGCGCCCCGACAACGAGATCGCCGTAGCCGTCGCCGTCCAAATCCGGTCCTACGAGGACTGCGGCGCCGAACTGCCCGGTGGCGACCGAGCCCTCGACGACGAGTTCGGGTGCGCCGTCCGGCGATGCGCCGCCGCGGAACACATACACGCGTCCCGGGTCGCTGCCACTCGTCCCTGCACCTGGTGCACCAACCACCCAGTCGGCGAAGCCGTCGCCGTCCAGGTCACCGCCGCCGCACACGGCGCCGCCGAAGCTCTCGGAAGCGACTTGCCCCGCGCATGTGAGCGCCGCAGAACTCGGGAACTCGTCACCGCCTCGAAAAAGGTAGACCTCGCCGCCGCCCGGAGCGCCCGAATCATTGGTGTTGGCACCGACGAGGAAGTCCGCGAAGCCGTCGGAATTCAGGTCGCCGGCGGCATGCAGCGCGTAGCCGAACTGGTCGAGCGGCGCCTCGCCGAAATACGTGCGCTGCAAGGACAGCGGGGCGGACACCACTGGCGCCGCTGCGGCGAGCGCCATTGTGGAAAAGGTGAACGCACGGACGCGCGCCAGCGCGCTAGGGAGCGCACAGCCGCACTCGGCGCGCGCCGTGCGTCGCCCTGGAGTGGTGGTCGGGAATCGCGGTGACATCGCGCTCCTCGAATCGTCGTGCCGCGGGTCGAAGGAGCAGGAGCGCCGCCGCTCTCGCGGCGGCGCTTCCTGTCGGATCAGCGGTAGAAGCGTTTGACTTCGGTGAGGGTCGCGGGGTTGGTGGCGAGGGTCTGCGAGCCGCCTCCGAGTTCGGTCGCGATTCGCGTCGCGAAGCTTCGCAACGAGTTCGCGTCCGGTGCTGCGGCAATATTCGTGACGATGGTGAGGCTCGCGATCGCGGTGTCGCTGTGGATGCCCGACTCCGCTGTGACGGTGATGGTCAGCGTGCCGCCAAATGGCACGGGAGGCACGACGAAGGGGATCTCGGCGCTGTGTTCTTCGCCTGCCGCGAGCGGCAGCGGATGCTGGACGGGACCGAACGTGAGTTCGCCGAGAGCGATGGTCACCGAGAACTGCGCGAGCGCCGGTTCGCTACCGAGGTTCGCGACCGAGGCGAACAGCGTCACCGTGTCTCCCGGGTGCGCAGTGTCGGGGCTGAATGCCATCTCGACGTCGACCTGCGCCAACGCTGAACCGGCGCTGAGCACGAGGGCGGACAAGGCGAGCGTCGCGAGGCGAGCGATTCGCTTGAACATGAACGGTCTCCTTCGGGCGGATAAGTAGCTGTTCGGCTGGACGTGCTTGCCGGGGAAGAAGGTGAAAGCGAGAGCCTCCCCGCGCAGCTTTCCCACGAGCGGCTCCCGTCCGAACCCTCGCTAGCTCCCCGCCCCCAGCTCGAACCAACGAGGTGCCGCGGAGGGAACCGCTCATGGTTCGCTGAACATCGGTCACACAGGCGTGTTGACTGAAGTAGCCAGCGGTAGGTAACGTGCTGTGCACCATCGGAGAGTCAGGCGGATCTCGTTCGACGGCAAGGGGTTGCCGATGTGTGGGATGGCCTCGGAAGTCCCAGCGGAACCTGAATCCGTTGCGCCCGACGCGGTACGCCTGCAGCTCGAACGCATTCTCATGAGCCCGGACTTCGTAGCCGCCGACCGCGGCCGAAAGTTCCTGCGCTTCCTGGTCGAGGAAGCGTTGGCGGGACACGCAAATCGTCTGAAGGAATACACGCTCGCGGTCGAGGTTTTCGATCGCAACGCCAGCTTCGATCCGACGACGAATCCCGCTGTGCGAGTCGAGGCGAGCCGCCTACGGCGCAAGCTCGAGCACTACTATCTGACTCTCGGCCGCGAGGATCCCGTGCTCATCGAACTGCCGCGCGGCACGTACGCGCCCGTGTTCCGCTCCCATGCCGACGTCCTTCACCTGCGCGACGACATGTCGGCGCTCGAGACCACGGCCCTCCCGGCCTTGTTGCCGATCGACAGCCCGGGCGGACCCTCGATTGCCGTCCTGCCTTTCGTGGGCCTCGGCGACGAATCCGAGCGGCTGTTCGCCGACGGGATCACGGTCGAGATCATCAGCGCCCTGTCCCGCTTTCGGGATTTCCATCTCATCGGGCGCAGCACGACATTCCAGCATCGCGAGAAGCAGGACGCCGTGACGCTCGGCCGCCTCCTCGGCGTGCGCTACCTTTTGTGGGGCGACGTCCGCCGCGCCGAGCATCGCTTGCGGGTCAGCGCCGAGTTGTCGAGCGGCACCGATGGGCAGGTGCTCTGGGCCGAGGTCTACGAGCAGGATCTCAGCGTCCGCTCCGTCTTCGATATCCAAGACGACATCGCCAATCACGTGGTCGCAACGATCGCCCAGCCGCATGGCGTGATCGTGCGACCCGAGATCGCCAGAGCCAAGCGCAAGCCGCTCAAACACATGGACGCCTACGAGTGCGTCCTCCTTTATTACGACTACGCCGCCCAACAGTCGCCCGAGCGGCACGCCCGCGCCCTCGCAGCTCTTGATCGCGCCGTTGCCGTCGAGCCGGACTCGGCAGCCGTTTTGGCTGCGTGCTCTATGGTGTACACGGACATGGCACGCTTCGGCTTCAACGTCCAGGGGACGCGCGAGGAGGCCCTCGTGACCGGACTCCGCTTCGCGCAGACGGCCGTCAAGCTCGACCCCCTGAACCCTGTGGCCTATCACGCGCTGTTCCTGTGCCAATACGCTCGGGGCGACCTGAAAGCGTTCCGGGAGGCGGGCAAGCGCGCCGTCGAACTCAACCCCAACAACACCGACATCCTGGCCGACTACGGCCTGCACTTGATCCTGTCTGATGATCTGGAGCCGGGACGCTTGTTGATGAAGGTAGCGTTGGCGCTCAACCCTGAGCCGCCCGACTGGTACTGGTTCGCGTTCTACAGCCTGCACGGGGCCCGCGGTGAGGACGAGGACGCTCTCGACATGGCGCTCCGAGCTACCAATGAGGATTTCTTTTGGACCCACGGGATGCAGGCCTCGGCGTACGCGCGCCTGGGGATGAAGGACGAGGCGCGCGCCGCTGTGCAGCGTCTGCTGGTTATCTACCCCGACTTTGCGACCAAGGCCCGCAGCGAACTGGAACGCTTGGTCGGTCCCGGACGCATCGAGCGGGCGCTCGACGCCCTCCGGGAAGCAGGTCTCGCCGTCGCTTGAAAAGCCGGATCGACACGCTCTGCAGGCGCAGCAGAATCGCCTCCGATCGTCCGACCCCGGAACTTGCAATTTTGCATTTCAAATGCAAGATTGCATGCTCTGGGAGGCGCTTGGTCCATGGCTCGTCGCTATCTCAACCGCGATCTCGAAGCCCCTCTGCGCCGCGCCGTGCGCGAATTCCCCGCGGTGGTCCTGACCGGCCCGCGCCAGTCCGGAAAGACGACGCTCCTTCGTCATGTGTTCCCCGACCACGAAATCGTCTCTCTTGATCCACCCGATGTTCGCGCGGCCGCAACGCGCGATCCTCGCGGGTTCCTCGAACTGCACCCTGCGCCGGTTGTCTTCGACGAAGTGCAGTCCGCACCCGAGCTGATGCCGTACATTCGCGAGCGTATCGATGCGCGACGCCATCGCGCTGGACAGTACTTGCTGACGGGATCGCAGAATCTGTTGTTGCTCGAGCGCGTGACGGAGACGTTGGCTGGACGTGCGGCGATCCTGCGCCTGTTGCCCTTGTCGTTGAGCGAGGCGAATGGCCGCCTCGAAGCGCCACTACCGTGGGAGATGGCTCGCGCGCGTGCTGCGACCAGCAAACCGACGATTGCACACCGCAGCCTATGGAAGTTGCTGGTGCGCGGGTTTTATCCCGAAGTCGCGCTGCATCCGCGCCGCGACGCCCGCACCTGGCATGCGAGCTACATCCAAACCTATCTCGAGCGTGACGTGCGAACATTGCGACAGGTGGGCGACCTGACGCAGTTCCAGATGTTCGTGCGTGGCCTCGCAGCGCGCAGCGCGCAGATTTTGAACTTGTCGGACCTTGCTCGCGATCTCGGAATCACGGTGAACACCGCGAAGGCGTGGCTCGCCGTTCTCGAGGCGAGTGACCAGGTGATCGTGCTCCGCCCTTACTTCGCCAACATCGGGAAGCGATTGGTGAAATCGCCGAAGGTGTACTTCACCGATGTCGGGACCTTGTGCACCCTGACGGGCTTCGATGATCCGGCGCATGCGGCGTCCGGACCGCTGGCGGGCGCGATCTTCGAGACCGCGGTGCTGATGGAAATCGTGAAGCGCATTCGGCATCGCGGTCAGGATGCGCGGGTGCATTTTTGGCGGACTGCGACCGGCACCGAGGTCGATGTCCTCGTCGAGATCGCGCGCAAGCTCGTTCCCATTGAGGTCAAGCTCTCTGCTACACCGCGTTCACACATGGCGGCCGGGATAGCGTCCTTGCGACAGGATCTTGGCGTCGCGGTGCTTCCTGGCTTCGTCGTTCATCCTGGAGATGCACGCCTGCCGCTCGGCAACGACACGCTGGCGCTACCGGTGGGTTCACTCTGAGGTGGGTTGCGAGGCTTCGAACATCTGCTCGTCGTATACCATGGCAAGCGTGCCGACGTGGATACCACCGGCAGCGAGCGACGAATAGGCGATGAACGAACCAACGCTCGAGAGTTCGGGGGAAAGTGCTTGGTCCCCGACGTTCGTGATGCGCGTGCTCCAGGTCCCGCGGCTGTCGCCAACGTGGAGCCAAGCGTGGTAGATGCTGTGCCCGTCTTCATCGGTGACGTGGCCGGCGACGAGGCTTCCGTCACCGTTCACGGACGTGCCGGAGAAATCGACGATCCGCGACCGTACGATGCCCCAGTGATCGATGACCGCCGTGTAACCGCCGTAATAATCGGGAATGTGCACCAGGAATCGTCGCCCATCCGTGAACTCCGCGTATAGCAGAACCCATGTACCTCGTGTGTTCATGTGCACGATCTCTTCGCGCTCCGACTCGGGATAGAAGAAAAGAACGTCGCCATTGATGTCGTGCACGAATAGCCGCGGTCGCTCCGGGAACGGTCGGGGATTCGCACTCGACCACGCGGCGGGCGGATCGACTCTGTGCCGGGTGACGAATCCTCGCTCCCAATAGTAGATCGCGCCGTTGGAACCCCACGTGGCGGGAAAAACGTCCAGGTTGCGTACGATCCATGTCGGCGATTCGTGCGTGGCTGGCGTGACCATCAAGGACCAGGTTCCACGGCGGAAATCCCTCTCGGTTAGAATGAGAAGCCATCGGCCGTCAGGCGACCATGCGAGCGGATCGCCATAACCAGTCGAGACACGTGTTGGGCTCACCTCTGGGTGGGAGGCATCGTAGACATACACGCCATCCGACTTGCTAAAGGCGAGCCACGGTTCAGTCGGCGACCACGCGCACCAATGCGAAAACCAACCGGCAACACTGTCGATCGCCGTGAAAGTTGCATGCACATTCGGAGCCTGGGGTGCGACGCTGGTGTTCTCACAGCCGCAAAGAACGGCGAGCGCGGCGAGGACAATCGTGAGGCGAAACATTCTGGCTCTCATGGTCACGCATCCCGCGTGCGACGAACCGGGCACGATTCGAACGGCTCAGGCGGCGGGACGGCGCGGTGCCGCGGGTGACGGCACCTGGTCGATCACACGCAGCACGTTGTAGCGGGAGTCGCGTTGCGCGGGAACGTAACCGGCGCCGCGAATCGACTTCTGCAGCGTGATCTCTGCGACCTGACGCAGGCTGGTGCCGGCGGCGGAGACGACGTTTTCCTCCAACATGGTGCTGCCGAAGTCGTCGCAGCCGAATTCCAACGCAACCTCCGCCATCCGCACGCCCTGCGTCGGCCACGACGCCTGAATGTGCGGCACGTTGTCCAAGAAAAGGCGCGCGACGGCGGTCAAACGCAGGTAATCCTGCGCGCTGGCGCCCAACTCGTCGCGCGCCTTGCTCCGTCCAAGCGAGGTGTTCTCGGTCTGCAGCGTCCAGGCGATGAACGCGGTGAAGCCGTTGCCGTGCGCGCGCAGGCTTTCATCCTGCAGGTCGCGCAGCTTCTGGAGATGCCCGATGCGCTGCTCGATGCCCTCGCCGAAGCCAATGACCATCGTCGATGTGGTCAGGAGCCCGAGCCGCTGCGCGATACGCATGGCTTCGAGCCAGCCGGCGGCGCTCTGCTTTTTCGGGCTGACGCGCGCACGCACGTCGTCGTCCAACATTTCAGCGCCACCGCCAGGCAAGCCTGCGAGGCCGGCGGCCTGCAAGCGCATCAGCACCGCTTCCATCCCGATGCCTTCGATGCGCGCGATGTTGTCGATCTCCGACGGCGAGAACGCGTTGATCTCGATCTCGGGATAGGTGGCGCGCAACCAGCGCAGCAACTCTTCGTACCACGCGAGTCGCAAATCAGGATGATGCCCGCCCTGCATCAAGATGCGCGTACCGCCGACTTCCAGCAGTTCCTCGATCTTGCGCCCGATCGCCTCGCGCGACAAGGTGTACGCCTCGGGATGATCCACCGTCGGGCGATAGAATGCGCAAAACTGACAATCGGCGGTGCAGACATTGGTGTAGTTGATGTTGCGATCGATGAGGTACGTGACACGCCGCTCGGGATGCTTGCGGAAGCGCGCTGCTTGCGCCGTGCGACCCAATTCGAGAAGCTCGGCGTCGCGATACAGACGCACTGCCTCTTCGAACCCGAGCCGCCGGCCGGCGCGCGCTTCGTGCAGCAGTTTTTCGGTGGTCGCAACCGCCATCGCATGTCCCCTCGTCACCGCAACGGTATCCGATCCGCGCGCACCGCCGCAACCGGGCGGGGGCCGTTGTACGATGGTGCGGGCGCACGTAGGAGGTTCCGTTGTGATCGTCCTGGACGGTGCGACCGGCACCGAGTTGCAGCGCCGCGGCTTCGTCACGACGGCGCTGTGGACGGCGGATGCGGCCACGCTCGCACCTGACCTCCTGCGGCAGATCCATCTCGATTATTTGCTCGCGGGCGCCGACATCGTCACCGCCAACACGTTCCGCACACAGCCGTACACGTTTCGTGCCGCGGGTCGCGAGAGCGAGGTCGCCGACTTGACGATGCGCACCGTCGCCTTGGCGCGCGAGGCGTGCACGCTCGCCGGCCGCGGGCGCGTCGCCGGCAGCATGGCGCCGCTCGAGGATTGCTATCGCCCCGAGCGCGTGCCGCCATCCGAGGTACTGCGGAGCGAGCACGCACTGCACGCGCGCAACTTGGCCGCCGCCGGCGTCGATCTCCTGCTCGTCGAAACCATGAACACGGCGCGCGAAGCGCACGCGGCCGCCGAAGCCGCGCTCGCGACCGAATTGCCGGTGTGGGTGAGCTTGATTCTCGACCCACGGACGAGCGATGTGCTCTCGGGCGAGGATCTCGAGGTCGCGATGGCGCATCTGCGTGCGCTCGAAGTCGAGGGACGGCGTGTCAGTGGCTTCGCCATCAATTGCACGCCGCCGGGAGTCGTGCTCGAAGCATTGCAGCGGATCACGCGCGACGACGATCCGCGCCCGCTCGGCGCGTACGCGAACGCGTCACGACCCGATGCGACGGGGGCGTGGGCGCAAGATCCGGATGCGGCGGTGGAGCAGTTTGGAGAGTGGGCCCGCGCGTGCCGCGCGGCTGGAGCGGGCTTGGTCGGCGGGTGTTGCGGGACGACACCGGATCACATCCGCGCCGTGCGCGCCGCGCTGACGAAGTGAGCGACTTGCAACTCGGTTTGGACCGAGTTGGCTGGGCTTGCCTTCGCCTACTTTAACAGCACCAGACGCGTCGTCTGCACGCTGTCGCCTTGGCGCAACACTGCGACGTAGACACCGCTCGCGATGCCGCGTCCTTGGAACAACACTTGGTGTTCGCCGGCCGCGCGCTCGCCGTCCACCAGGGCCGCGACCTCGCGACCGGCGACATCGTGAACGCGCAACGACACGTAACCGGGGCGCGCCAGCGAGAAGAACAGCGTCGTGGTGGGGTTGAACGGGTTCGGCTTGGCGCCGCGCAGAATGACCGCGGGCGTTCCGTTGCGCCCATCCTGCTCCGTGTCGTTGGTGCTCGCGAGCCACGCCGCGGTGGCGAGCGATGGACGATACCGTCCCAGTGCCCACTTCATGCGCGCGGCCTGCCCGATCGTGAATTCCGACATGCAGGCATCGTCGGTGTAGTCCATGAAGTTGATGATCGGATCGATCCCGGTGGACGAGCAGGAGTTGCGACCGATCGGACATCCGTAGGCGGGCGTGGCTTCGTACGGTGTGTCGTTGACGTAGTCGCCGGGAGCGCGGCAGCCGCCCTGGAAGGTGTGGTACAGGCCGAAATAGTGACCCACTTCATGGGTCGCGGTCTGGCCGAGGTTGTACGGCGCGGCGCTGCCACCCGGAAGCGACGAATACAGCAGCACGATGCCGTGCCACGCGCTGCTCTCCGAGTACGACCACGGGAACACCGCCCAGCCGAGCAAGTCCGCCGGGCCCGCGGTATAGATGTTGAGCATGCGCGCCGGATCCTTCGCGAGTGCGTCCTTGGCCGCCTTCTCCTCCATCGAACCCGGCTTCATCGCGAACCAAGTGCTGCTCTTCCGGCGATCGATGCTCGCGAGCGTGAAGTGGAAGCCGGCACTCGCGAAGTCCTCGTTCAGAACTTTGATCTGCGTCGCGACCTGCGCGTCGGTGACGTAGCCAGTGCGCTTCGTCTTGCCGCTGACCAGCACTTCCTTATAGATGATGTGGAAGGCCACCGGGATCTCGCTCACGGCTTCGATGGTGGCTTCCGAGTATTTGTCGGGGGCGCGCTGCGCTTCGGCAGGAGCGTCGTCGATCGAGGCGCAACGGCCGCCGGCGGCGAGAAAGCTCTCGAGGTCGACGCTGGATTCGGGCGTCAGTTGCAACTGCGGGCCAGTCGCATGCACCGTGCCGGAGAGGCACAGGATGGCTGCGATCAGCGGCAGGATCGAGGAAACGCGAAGCATGGCGCGTGGCTCCGGGTTCGGATGTTGCTCGCGCCGTCACATCCGTGTCGGCGGGCGATGCGTGGGCGCCTCCGGACTCCCGGAAAGCGATGCCGTCGGCGC
>Ga0247727_10009892_pt1 | contig 17058 bp, 19 predicted proteins | sample WisWelCaveWW1625_FD_202498 | JGI IMG/M metagenome (GOLD analysis project Ga0247727, IMG submission 202498) | Biofilm microbial communities from Wishing Well Cave, Virginia, United States - WW16-25 | ecosystem: Environmental > Aquatic > Deep subsurface > Groundwater > Cave microbial mat | place...
CAGTGGCGCCAGTACCTCCAGGACCAGGCCCGACGGCAGACCCAGGGCCACGGTCAGGACGGCGGGCGGGCGGAAGACCCGCTCGCCAGTGTCCGCGACCTGCCGCTCGTCGACGGCCAGACGATCGCCAGTCTCTACGACCGGATCCAGAAAGAGGGCTTCGGCCCGCTCCACCGGACGATCCAGGCGTACAACCAGATGATCACGGCGATCAACCGGCGACTCGACTCGATCCAGGGCACCGTCGGATCGATGTCCGAGGAGCGCGCCAGTTACGACTTCGATCGCATGATCACGGCCGAGATCAAGCGGCATGGCTACAATCCCGAGCACCCGGCGGTCCGGGAGGCGTCGCGCAGCCTCTACCTCTCGTACGAGCCGGGGGAAGACCTCGATCGGGAGTTCCCGGGACTCCTGAAGGATCACCTGACGCAACTCTTTGGTGCCGTCCGCGAGCACGACCGAGCCGAAGCCGCCCGGCTCCAGAAAGAGAAGCGCGTCTTCCCGTCGCGGGGAGGCACGGCCACGCCCGGTCAGCCGCAGCCGTACCGGCACCTCAAGGGGCGAGACCTCGCCGCCCACCTGTTCGCTTCGACCGAAGCCCGGACCTGACGCCCATGACTCTCTTCACTTCCTGGCGCGCGCTCGTCGTCCTCGGGATTCGCCTGCTGACGCTCGTGGTCGTCTTCGGCGACCTGGCCTTCGCCGCCGCGACCGCCGACATCATCGAAGCGTTCAGGTACACCTACGGGATCGACCGACTGCTCTACCTCGCGTCGCAAGAGATCGTGATGTGGCGCTTCCTTGAGCGCCGGAAGAAGCCGGTCGGCGGGCGCGGCCAGTGGATTCTCCCGGTGCAGACCAAGAACACGGGCGTCTGGGTCGGCCATGCCGAAGGCGGCGCGAAGACGACCCGGCGCGCGCAGCCCGACATGGCCGAAGCCTCCTTCTCGCTCCAGGAGTTCCACGGGATCTGGGATGTCTCCTGGAAGCTGCTGCAGGATGCGCGCAAGGACGAATACGCCTTCGCCCGCGCGGTCGACTTCATGGATGCGGCGTTCCGGCGGCGCGTCTTCCGCCTCCTGAATTGCGACTTCTGCGGCGACGGGCTCGGACGGCTCGCGACGCTCCCGGCGGCCGACAACGATACCGTCATTACCATCCGGAGCCTGCCGTTCAACGATCTCGGCCTGATCATCGACATCATGGACGAGACCGACCACAACACGAAGCTCGCTGCGGCCCGCACGACCGACGCGATCGACATCAAGGGCCGCACGGTCACGATCTCGGGCGCGGCCATTGCCGGATCGGCCGCTGGCGACTACTTCACCGTAGCCGATTCGGTCTCGACGACCGCCTCGCTCCACACGCTCGGCATCCTGGCGTGGGCCGACGATGCGAACCCGGCCGCGCCTGTTGGCAACATCGGCGGCATCAACCGCACGACGGCCGGCAACGAGTACTTCGAAGGGAACGTGCTTGACAATGCCGGCGTGGCCCGGCCGCTGACCGAGGATCTGCTGATCCAGATGGCCGACCTCACGCGTGAGCGGGGCGGCATCGCGGCCGACTTCTGGCTCTCGAACCTGCCGATCGTCCGCCGCTACCACGAATCGCTGCGGGCGGATGTCTTCTACGCGCTCGGGGCCGTGAAGCCGCTCCCGGCCGGTTCGGGCCTCGGCCGGACCGAGGACGCGATGGAGCGGGGGGAGAAGGGGATGGGCCGGACGCCCTACGAGTTCTCCGGCACGCCCTGGTACGCCGAGCCCTTCTTCGACGCGAACCGGATCGTCTGCGGCTCCAGCGAGCACCTGTACATCGGACACGGCGAGAACGAAGTGCCTCGGCCGCTCAGCGAGATCTTCGACGACATGGTGCCGTTCTTCACGGCGACCGTCAATACCACGTTCGAGGTCATCTCGTACGGCCAGTTCGAGTTGCTGTGCGACAATCCGCCGTCGCTCGGCGTGATCGAGGACATCGCCGAATCGTAACCATCCGTCTGGAGCGTGGGCGTGTACGGCGTCATCAAAAAAGGCCTCGGCCGGACGTTGCCGTTTAAGGTCGACTTCGTCTTCGGCCCGAACGGCGCGATCGGCGACGCGCACTGGATCGCCGATGTCCCGTGCGAACTCGTCTACTCCGAGGAGATCCACAACGCGGCCGGGACCGACGCGGGCGCCGTCACGCTTGATCTCGAGAAGCTGACCGGGACGACGACGATCGGCTCGGGGTCGACGATGCTTGCGTCGACCTACAACCTCAAATCGGCGGCAAACACCGTGGTCCGCAAGTCCAAGGCGAACGCCGGTCTCACGACGACGCTGGCGAACCGCCGTCTGGCAATCGGCAACCGGCTGGGCCTCAACGTCGCCGGCACGATCACGACGCTGGCAGGCGTCCATGTCCGCGTCATCTTCGTGCCGCTCGGCCCGCCGACGAACTGGTAGCGATCCCTCATGACGCCTGGCTTCGAGTTCATCCCGGCCAAGTACTCGCTTGAGGAGAATCGCTTCTTCCTCGATCAGCTTGGCCGTCCGCCGATCGCGGTCCTCGACGCTGCCGTGCTGCCGTCCGGCGTCAACCGGCACGCCGTCGAGGAAGTGCTCGGCGCCTGTTACGATCGGGCCGAACTCGAACGGCATCGACAGAAGCCGTGGGCGGGGCTTGAGGCCGTCAAGGACGTCATCGTCCGCTACCTCCAGTGGTACCAGCAGATGATGAGGGTCCGCGGGGCCGGCGGCCCGCGCTTCGCCAGTCAGCATCTCTGGGATTCGGCCGGCCGGCCCTACAAGTACGGCGTCGGCGCGGACACCGATCTCGTCAAGACGGAGATCCTGGAGGACGGCACCCGGCGGCCATTGTCGCTGTTCCTCGATCGTCCGGCAGGCGAGACGCTGCCCCATCTCAAGTCAGTCGCGCCCTGGACGAAGGCTGACGCGGCCTCCTTTACCGAGGATCAGATCGCACAGCACGACACGGCCGGACGGGTCGAGTGCTCCATCTGTGGAGCCTTCTTCGCGTTCAAGCCGGACAATCGCAGTTCGCTTGCGATGGCGCGGGCCAACATGGCGCGCCATCTCAAGCACGCGCGCAACGAGCCTGATCGCCATCGGATCCTGCACACGAAACTGTTCAGGTAAGATGATGCATGCTCGGACGCCCCCAGAAGCTCCCGCCCTTCCGGATCCCGGTCCGGTCCCGCCCGCCGCTCCCGCCGGGGGCGCTTCCGTTCTTCTGGCATCCTGATCGCGACGGCGTCGTCCCGGCTCCCGCGTGGTTTGCCGACGGGCTCGCCCGGATCCATGCCGACCTCGCCGTGACGCGCGCGCCGCCCCGCTCGCCCTGTGTGACCGCGGCCTGGCTCGTCTGGTACCGGAAGGCCGAGGTCCGCCATCCGCTCTGTCCGGGCTGGCTCCTGCTCTTCATCTGGCGGGATCCCGAGACCCGCACGCGTCTGCCTCTCGACGAGCGCATCTTCGCGAACCTCTATCTGCGCGACGCCCGCCAGTTCTCGTCGGGCCGCGCCTACTTCGACCATATCGTCGCCGACCTCGCGCGTGAGGCCAAGGCGAGTCGCCACGCCGACGACACGGATCGCCGGGATCGGATGCGCGACCTCTACCGCTACTGGCAGATCAAGAACGTCGGGCACGGCGCCAAGTTCGCCCGCCATCATGACGGTTCCGTCATGCCCTCGGCCGGCGAGCGTGCCTGGATCCAGGAGCGCGGCGCTCGGGATCGGCCAGCCGAGGTCACGCGCCGGCTGGCCGAGGAGCCGCCGCTGCCGTCGTTCGACTCCATCCGTCGGGATCGGGCGCTCGGCTCCGTCTGCCGGGATCGGGAACCCCCATGACGGCGGCGACCCTGTTGGATCGCATGGAGCTCTTCGCCGACGATCTCGAGACGGGCACGGGCGAGCCGGACGAGACGCGCGCGCTCGCCGCGCTGAACGTGGCTCAGGACTATTGGGAGGCGCTCGCCGCGTCGCTGCCCGGCGTGCTCGGCAATCGGGGCACCGTCACGACCTCGGCGTCGACCGAGACCTCCGTCGTGCCGACCGGCCTGCTGCGGATCGACAGCCTCTGGTTCCTCGACCCGGGCACGTCCCGACCGACCTACAAGCTGAAGCGAATCGTCGAGAGCGGCGGGCACGCGCCCTCGCTTCCGTGGCCGCTCCAGACGGTGTTGGCGTCCGGATCGGGTGCGCCTCGAGGCTACTTCACCGACCTGCGTGACTTCTACTGGCTCCCGCTTCCCGACGCCACGCATACGATCCGGTGGTACGGCTTTCAGGCGGCCGCCGACCTCGCCTCGCGCACGTCCACGTTCCTCTATCCCGACATCGTCTCGGTTCCGCTCGCGCAGTTCGCCACGCGCGTGCTTCGGACCGGACGCGACGATCCGGTCGCCGATCTCGACGCGCTGGCCGCCACGCTCTTCCTGCCGGTCGTTCGGACGCTTCGGAAGGGCGATCGGTCCCGCGCGATCCCTCGGTTGTATACTGAGTCGCACGAGACCTAGCGGGAAGGGCAGGCTCCCATGCAGAACTGGTTCGGTCACACGGCCAAGCAGGGCAGCGACGGCGCGAAGAAGTCGAACGCCGCCGCGGCCGCCATCCACGACGAAGACATCGCACCCGAGAACGGCTCCTACGAGGCGGCGATCCTGGTCGGCGGCGAGGCGGCGCAGAACTGGCAGCTTCAGCACCGGGACGCGGCGAATGGCGCCAATCTCTTCACGGCCGACATCTGGTCGGTCACGAATCAGACCGGGCAGTACGTGTGGCGCTTCGAAATGAAGAAGGACGAGCGGATCCGGATCGTCTCGGTCGACGGGTTCGGGGTCGGGATCGAGTCGGGTGCCCGCCTCTCACTCGAGCGGCTGAAGTAGGGCGCGCACCGTGCTGGACACACTGGACGGGCTGATCGAGGCGTACTTGGCGTGCCTCCTGACGCTCGTCTTCTGGCGTCGCTTCTGGTCCGGGCGGCTGTTCAAAGCCTGGATCCGCCGCCTCAGGGGCGTCGAGCCGTCCCGCACGCCGGGAGTCGGTGTCCTCTCCTCTCGTGTCACCGGGCACGTCCACCAGGCGGCGGTCAAGCGCACCTGCCGGCACTGCCGCGGCTACGCCCGCTCCTATGACGAGCACGACGACGGCACGATCGTCTGTGCCGCCTGTCGCGCGCAGGCCGGATCCTGATGCCGCACGCCTACCTTGCCTCCGCGTACTGGCCCGGCGACGGGCTCGAGGGACAACCGCCGCCTGCCGCCGCCGGAGGATATCCCGCGTGGCAGTCGACCGTCCTGCGCGGGCTCGTGTGGGCCGTCGTCCTCGTCCAGGGATTCGGGTAGGTCGATGGCGGACCAGTTCATCATCCTCGACGAGCCTGCTATCACCGACAAGCGGCTCGACTCCGAGGAGCTGACCGTCGGCGGGTCGGTCGTCCAGCGCGAACGGCTCGAGATCTGCGGCGCGGCGGCGGCCGAGATCGCGACGGTCAAGAACACCGCGCCCGCGTCGTCTGCGTACGGCGTCACGGCCCGGACGATTCCTCGCAAGTCGGGCTCGGTCCTCACGACCGCGGCGCTCGGGATCGACGGCGTCTATACGCAGGCGTGGCAGGAGACGAACGACGACGGCGTCCAGCTCGTCCAGGCCGTCGCGCGGGCTGACGTGGCGTCCGCGACCGGCGGCTTCGTGATCGAAGAGACCGACGACGACACCGATGCCAATTTCACGCGCACGCTGGTGTCGACCAGCGTGTCGGCCGCGACGACGACGTGGCTCAGCACGGCGGTCCGGGGGCGGAAGTGGCGCGTCCGGTACACGAACGGCGGCACGGCGCAGCTCTCGTTCAAGGTGACGGCGACCGCGAGTGTGTAGGGGGCCGATGATGGGACGACTGACCGCGTTGACGTGCGCGTTGCTCCTGGGACTCGTGCCGGCCGCCCTCGTCGGTCAGGACCGCACCGTGGCCGGGTCGATCACGAGCACGACCTGTCCCGGGACGGGATGCGTCGAACTCAGTACATTGTCCGAGGTCGGCAGCGGCGCCGTCCAAGTGACCGGCACATGGGTCGCGACGCTCCAGTTCGAGGGCACGGTCGACGGCTCGACCTACGCGTCCCTCTTGTCGATCGATCCCGCGACCGGCCTCACGTCTGCCACGTCGACGACGGCGAACGGCACGTTCCTGCTGCCGCTCGCGGGGTTCAGGCATGCGCGTGTGCGGGCCAGCGCCTATACCTCGGGCACGGCCGTCGTCACGGTCCGGTCGACGGCCGGGACCGTGCGGGCCTTCCCGGGCGTGACGGCGCTGTCGCAGACGGGCGCCAACAATGATGTCGACGTGCTCACCCTGCCTGCCCTTCCGGCCGGCACCAACAACATCGGCGACGTGGACGTGCTGACGCTGCCGTCGGTCACGATCGGCACCTTCCCGGACAACGAGCCGATCAATCTCGCCCAGGTCGGCGGCGTGGCGGTCCTTACTGGCAACGGGATCACGGGCACGGGCTCTCTTCGAGTCACGATTGCCAGCGACAACACGGCCTTCTCGGTGAACGTCGCGAACACGCCCACCGTCACCGTCGGCACCTTCCCGGACAACGAGCCCGTGAACGTCGCGCAGGTCGGGGGCACGGCGATCCTCACCGGCAACGGCGTGACCGGCGCGGGCTCTCCGCGCGTGACCATCGCCTCCGACAACAGCGCCTTCTCGGTGAACGTCGGCACGTTTCCGGACAACGAGCCCGTGAACGTGGCCCAGATGAACGGCGTCGCGGTCACGATGGGGCTGGGCGTGGCCGGCACCGGCGTGCAACGGACCGCGGAGGCGTCGGATGGGACGGGCCCGGCGTTCAACGGGGCCACCGCCGCGACGGTGCCTGGACGCGCGGCCTATATCGGCGGCAATAGTTCGGGCAATCTGACGGGGATCATCGCCTGCGACACGAACGCGCTGCTCAACATGAGCACGGCCACGACGACGCAGATCGTGGCCCTCACCGCTTCCCAGCGCGTCTACATCTGCTCGGCCGTCATCATGGCCGGTGGCACGGCGAACGTGAAGCTCGTGGGCGGGACCGGCACCAACTGCGCGACAGGCCAGACGGATCTCAGCGCGAACTATCCGCTCACGGCCCAGACCGGGCTCAGTCGCGGATCGGGGGTCGGGATGATCTGGAAGAGCGTGGCCGGAGACGCCGTCTGCGTGACGAGTTCGGCGGCGGTCACGGTCGCGATCGATGTGACGTACACGAAGTTCCCCTAGCGAGGGTCCCATGTCCCGATCCGCACGGTTCGGCGTCGGCCTGCTGTGGCTCTTCCTGATGTGCCAGTCCTTCGTCGAGTCAGCCGTGATCGGCACCGTCAGCCTTCCTCGGGTGCGTCGCCAGGGGACGCTCGTCTCGGGCAGCGTGATCGTTCCTGCAGGCGTACTCGGCGTCAAAGCCATCGGCGACATCCATCCGGCCGACTACGAGGACACGACACTCTCCTTCTGGCTGCACGTCGAGCGGTCGGAGGACGGGGGTCAGTCGTGGCGCTATGTCGCCGGGTCGCGGTGGGTCGGGGGTCCGTTCACCGATCCCGAAACGGGCGCGGTGAACCCGAACCCGGAACTCTTCTTCAGCATTCCGCCGGCCGGCAATCTCGTGCGCTTCATCCTGGACGTGCCCGTGTCGATGCGGGTCGGCGGCACGCTCGAGGCGCACGACGTCGTGATCGTGTCATGAGTCGACATCGTCCCGGTCGCCTCGCGTGCTTCTTGCTGGCCCTGTGGGTGGCTGGGAGCCGGGTCACGCAGGCCGCGATCGCCTTCGTCCAGGACGATGTCGGGCACAACTCGGCCACGACGTCGCTTGCGGTCGCGTTCACGTCGAACGTCACCGCTGGGAATGCGATCGTCCTCCTGCTGAAGACGGTCTCGACAGTGACCATCAGCAGCATCGTGGACACGCTCGGGCACACCTACGTCCTCGCGCAGGAGAACGACGCCCAAAGCATGCGGACCGGCCTCTATCGGGTCGTGAACATCAGCGGGGGCGCCAACACGGTCACGATCACGGTGTCGGCCTCGTCGAGCGTGACGGCTGTCGTGCTGGAATACTCAGGGATGGCCACGTCGGGGGAACTGGACCAAAGCAATTTCAACAGCGGCGCGTCGGCGACGAGTGGCAACCACGGATCGATCACGACCACGGTGGGGGACGGCATCATCATCTCGGTCATGGGATTCGGCGGGAATCCGGGCACGATCACCGGCACGTCAGGCTGGACCGCGCGTCAGGTCGCGAATGTGCGCCAGTATCCCCAGGACAAGATCACCTCGGCGACGGAAACCACGTCCGGGGCGATCACCTGGGCGACGGCTCAGACCTGGAACGGCGTGATCGCCAACTTTGCTGCGGCCGGGGGTGCGCCGGCCGCCCCGAAGCGCCTGATGCTCCTCGGTGTGGGCGATCGGGCGCGTCCGTAACCGGCCATGCTGCCCATCGTTGTGCGCACGTTCCGTGCCCTGTTCGGCGACGACGAGAGCAAGGGCGCCCTGCTGCTCGCCGATCTCTACTCGCCGGGCGGCAGCCAGAACGTCTATCTCGACAAGCTCGGGAGGATCCGGGGGATCGACGGCTACACCAAGCAGAACACGACGGCTCGCACGACCGACACGGGCGCGTCGACGGCCATCTTTCGATCCCTCTTTCCGTACCGCAAGACCTCGGGCGGTAGCTTCACCCGGCAGGTGATCGGCGTCCTCGACGATCAGGTCAACGAGTACGAGATCTGGACCTCGACCGACGAGGGCGTCGCCTGGACGTTCCGGGCCGACCTCGGGACCGGACTCGCGAACAAGATTCCCGACTTCGCGCAGTTTGGCGACACGCTCATCATCGCCATCCCCACCGCCGCGCCCCGTTCGTGGGACGGGACGACGCTCACGACTGCCGGGGCGACGCAACTGGTGGCCCCGACGACCTCGCTCCCGGCCGGCGCGGGCGTGCTGGCGGGCGCCTTCCAGTACCGGATCATCCCGATGCTCACGGCCGGCACCCGCAAGCCCGGCTCGGTGGCGTCTGCGGTCCGGGTCGCGACGCTGAAGAAGATCAAGGTCGACTGGACGGCCGACTCGGACACCGATGTCGTGGGCTACGAGATCTACCGGACCTCGGGGACCGGCAAGATCTTCTATTTCGTGACCTACTCGAACGGGCGCACGACCGTCACCTACACCGACAACACGCCCGATCTCGACGTGGTGAACGAGCGCATCCTCGAAGAGCACGGCGACGCGCCGCCGTCGGGTGCCTACTTCTGCGAGGCCCACGCACAGCGCATGTGGTACGGGCGTACCGACGCCGATCCCCAGCGGGTCTATCATTCCGATCCCGGCGATCCCGACTCGGTGTACGTCGGCTCCAACTACTTCACCCTCGCCGACGGCGAGACGATGGGCGACGTGCTCACCGGGCACACGGGCAATTTCCGGGGCATGCTGGTCTGCTGGCAGGAACGGTCCGTGTGGGCGATCGCCGGCACCGGCCAGATCGCCGGACTCTTCCAAGACTGGACGCGCCGGAAGACGGCGTGTCAGATCGGGGCGGTCAGTCATCGGACGGTCGCGCGCATCCCGGTCGGCGCGAAGTACACGACTGAGAGCGGACAGGTGATTGAGACGACGGCACCGACTCTCGCCTATTTCACGGCGCTTGGCGACATCCGTCTCTTTGACGGCGACGCCGATGCCATCATCTCGACGCCGAAGAAAGATCTGCTCGGCACGGTCAATTACGAGCACCGGGCCAAGATTCAGTGCGTGCTCGATCTGGCTCGGTCGCTCGTCGTCTGGTACTTCCCGGCCGGATCCGCGACCGAGCCGGACACGGCCGTCGTCTGGGACTACCAGCATGCGACGTGGCATGAGTGGCTGACCCAGCCATTCGCGTCGGTCGTCGCCCTCGAGAGCGCCACGATCGCGCAAACCCTGCTGGCGTCCGATGCCCGGATCGCGACTGGCGGCTTCGTCTACAAGCTCTGGTCGGGCAACTCGTTCGACGGCGCCGCGATCGACATCCGGGTCATGACCGTGCCGCTCTTCCCGACCGACGAGCAGGGCGTCGACCTCACCCGGCGGCTGCGCGCGCGCTGGCTCCTGCCGCTCTTCGCCAAGGACGCGTCGCCGACCACGGTCGTGATCGGGATCTTTCCCTACGACGCGGCCGACTCGGACACGGCGGCGCTTGAGCGCACGGTGACTGGATCAAGCCGCCAGCGCACGGCGCTCGTCTATACGTCCGGCACGAAGATCGGGCGGACGTTCCAGTCGTACGGGTGCCGACTGCGCCTGGAGTCGAATGTCACGTCGGGCGCCTGGATCCTCGAGGGGCTCACGTTCGCCCATCAGATCTTGCCCGGCCAGCGCCGTTAGCGAGTGCCCGCATGCCTCGCCCGATCAGCCCCGGTACGCTCCCTGATTTCGCCCGGATCGGCCAGGGCGATGCGGACGCGACCCGTCAGGGCTTCGAACTGATGTGGGGCCATCTGCTCGAAGAGTTGCGTCGGGTCCGGTCCGAAGCCCGCCGGCGGGTCGGCGTGCGCTGGACGACGGTCAGTTTCGACTCGACGCATTTCTCGGCGACAGCCGGTACGTGGTCCGTGGACGCGGGCGACGTCCTCGCCGTCCGCTACAAGTTTCTCGACGGGCTCCTGGCGTTCCAGTTCAACCTCGGCCCGACCTCGACCAGTGTCGGCATGTCGAACGAACTCCGGATCAAGCTGCCTGGCGGCTTCTCGGCCTCGGACGGCGAAGCGACGGGGCATCTGCGTGCCTCGTCGACGGCGGCCAGCCTGATCGAGTCCGGCACCATCGTCTCCCGGGGGACGCCAGCCGACGAGGTCGCGCTCTTCCGGGCGGCCGACACCACCTGGCCGGACAGCTTGACGGACCTGTTCGTCAGAGGGACAATCCTGTTGGAAGGCGTCAGCCCATGAGGGCCTGATCCGCGTAGGAGTCCCGACCGAACGCCACCCGTCTCCGCATGCACTGGCAGAAGGAGGAACTGTCCAATGGCCCCGCCCGCACGTGCTCGACCGAGCCCATCCGGGAGCCGACTGAGCCCATCCGGGAGCCGACCGGCTCGGCCCGAGCCGTACGTCCCGCGTGAGACGCACGATCCCGAGCCGATCGACGTCGGCGAACCGGTACGTGCGCTCCGCCGATCAGCCGACGTACGGCCGAGTCCGCACCGTGCTCGTGTCGAGCGCCTGATGGAGCGCAGGCTGCCTGACGAGTCCGACGATCAGCACGAGTCCGACGATCAGCACGAGACGGACGAGCCCGTTCGTCCGTCGCCGCCCCAGCGCCGCCCGAAGAAGCCGAACGGGTCGGCCGGACCGCCGACTCCGGCTCGCGTGGCCTCACGTCTGGCGCTCAGCGTGCGTCCGGGAACGATCGAGGACGCGGATCGGTTCTGGGACTGGATCCGGGCCGATGATGCGCCCGAAACCAAGGCCTTTGTGGCCGAGTACGGACTCGTCTCGTCGGTGGCTGTCCACCAGATCGCGCACCAACTCAATCAGGAGGAAGCCGGAGGGCGGGCGCTCTTGCGCGCGCTGGTCCTCGGCGACGAGCATATCGGTGTGGTCGCCGCGTGGCCGATCCTCAGCGGCTACGCGATCCCCCATCTCTACGTCGCGCCGACCCATCGCGGATCGACGAACGGCATCGTCAAGGCGATGCTGGCGCTGGCCCAAACCGAGGCGCCCGGTCTGCGCTGGATCGCGGTCGTGTCGGATCCCCGGCTGGCTGATCAGATCTACGCGGCCGGGTTCGATCGGCCGCTCTACGTGCTGGTGAAGTAGGCTGATGTCTGGCATCGAGCCGGCGGTGCTCGCGGCGCTCATCGGCGCAGGCGGCAGCCTCGGTAGCTCGCTCGTGCTCGGCGAGGGACAGGAGGCGTCGCCGTTTCGGGGACCGATCTCGCCGCCGAATGTGCTCGAAGACCTCTACGACTACATCCGGCGGCTCGGGACCGAGTACAGCGATCTCTCGTCTGAAGACATCACGCTGCCGTCGGCCGTCGTCCAGCAGCCTGAAGGATTCGCGTCCGACTCGCTCCCGTTTCCGATCGGGCTCACGGCCAGAGATCCGGCGCTCCTGAATCCGAACCTGCTCCGGATCCCCGGCCGGCGCGTGACGATCTTCAATCCGCTCCGGTACGTGCCGGGCGGTCCCGGAGGCGGCGGGTCGCCTCGAGAGCCGGAACCAGGACCGAACGGCCCGCCCGATGGCAAGCGACCAGGCCCCGAGCCGCGTCCACGTGAACCGCGCGAACCGCCAGGACCGCCGCTTCCGCCAGGACCGTCGCCGCCGCCGCCCGAGCCGCCCGAGCCGCCCGAAGAGCCACCTGGCCCTGAAGAGGGCAAGCGACGCGGCGGATTCGCCAGTCTCCTCGATCAACCGTTCGGGCCAGCGGATCCGTTCCAGCCGTCGCGTCCGCCTGCGTGGCTCACGCCCGATGGCGACGAGGGCATGGGCGCGATCGACATCCTGCTGCGCCTGGCGCGAGGCGTCTGATGAGGATGAGGGGCTGATGGCCGTGCGACGCCGCCCGTTCGCGGATCCCTTTCAGGAGCCCGATCCGTTCGCCGAGGATCCGTTCATGGAGTCGGCCGAACCGGCCGAGCCGGCCTTCGACGCCTTCGTCCCGCCCCAGCCGCCGATGCCGTTCACGGCGCCGCCGACCCAGGGACCGACTCCGACCCAGGGACCGACTCCGACCCAGGGACCGACTCCGGCGACGGCCGCGCCGCCCGTGCCGCCGCCCCCACAGGGCATCGTCGTCGGGGACTGGCCGCCGCCGACCTTCCCGCCGGAGTCTCCGCCCGCTCAGCCGCCGTCCGGGCCGGTGTCGCCGCCTTCGTTCCCGGTCGCGTCCTACGATCCGGGCAAGTACCAGAATCCGTCGTACCGGACGCCGAAATACGCCGTGCTTCGGGTCGTCGGCGGCTTCGATCCGCGTCAGGGTCTCACGCCCGCGATCATGGATCTCCTTCGTCAACTGGATCCGGATGTGCGGCAGGTGGATCGCACGCGGGCCGACTTCCCGAACCTCCTGCGCGGGATGGGACCGACGACGATCGACCTCATCCGGAACTTCGGCCTCCAGAAGCTGACCGGCCAGTCGCGCACCGAATGGAATTGGGGCGTCGGAGGAGGGGAACCAGCCGAGCCAGCCTCCGGGACGCCTCCCGTTGCCGCTCCGTTCGGGGCGCATCCGGGCGTGACGGCCGGTCCCGCTCGTCCGCCGCCGGCGCCTGTTCCGTCATTCGGGGCGGCAGGAGGAGGACGAACGGCGCCGCTCTATGGCATGCCCGACCATCCGCTGACCGGTACCTCGTCCAGGGGCGTGATCGCCCGCGCCCGGACCGATGTGCCGTCGCTCTTCGACGCACAGCTTCGGGGCGAGCCGTCGCCGCCCTCTCGCACGCTCGATAAACTGCTGGCGATTGCGGGCTATCCCGCGTCCCGACAGGTCGCCTCGATCTCGGACGACTACGTCACCTTCGTGACGCCCGACGGCTCGGGCACCTGGACCTTGGCGCGTGACGAGGCCGGCGAGGACATCTGGTCGGTCGTCACGGGCTTCATCGACGAGCAAGGCATCGAAGCGGTGGGCGAGCCCGGCGAGGGCGGGGGCGATGGCAGCGGCGGACTCCCGGGATTCGAGGGGCCGTTGTCCGAGCCGATCGAAGACGCCCTGCGCCGCCTGCTCACGACGGGTCAGACGCCGTTCGGCCAGACGGTCGAGGAGTCCTTGCGGAGCCTGCTCGGCGCGGGCGGCACCGCACGCACCGATCTTCGGCTTGAAGCCGCACGAGAAGCGGCGGGCCGCGCGTTCCAGACCCAGCTTCGGGACGCGCGGGGCGTCCTGGCCTCCAGAGGCTTGCTGAGTGAGCCAGGCGTGCCGCAGGGGTCGGAAGCGTTCACGGTCGGCCGGATCGCCGAGCGGATCGCGCCTGAATATGCCGCCGCCGTGCGCGACATCACGGTCGACGAAGGGCGCCAGGCGGACGAGCGTCTGTTGCGGTCGCTCCAGTTGGCGACTGGCCTCAGCCAGAGCCAAGCGACGAACCTGCTGGCGGCAGCGGGCGCCGGAACCGAGCGGCAGCGCGTGCTGGCCGAAATCGCCCTTGGCGTGCTGGACCGGAACATGTCCTGGAGCCGGTTCCTCGCCGAGTTCGGGCTCGAGCGGGACCAGGTGCTCAACGAGATCCGTGAAGGGCGACTCGCCAACTTCCTGCCGCTCCTGCAACTGTTCTCGCAGCTCGTCGAGCAGTCGCGCGGCGGGTACGTGTAGAGTGAGATAAGGAGTCTTCCGATGCCTCTGGTACGGCGACGGTTTCTCGGGCCGCCTGATGTCGTCGGGCGGCCGCGACGTGGGGGCGGCCCCGGCCCGCCCGGCCCCGGCCCGTTCGAGGATCCTGATCGGGTCCGCGGGCCGGGCGGGCCGCGCGATGCGCCAGGACCGGGGATCGGGCCACCGCGCAGCCCTGGCCCGGGTCGCGACGTCCTGGGTCCGCCAGGCTCACTTCGGGGTCCGGGCATCGGTCCGATCCAGCCCTCGTCGCGTGGGGGAGGGCCGGCACCCGTGATCCCGCTCCCGCGTCCGGTCTTCGACAAGGATCCGTCCCAGACTGGAGGGCGTCCGCCGGACTTTCTGGGCGGGCCGAGGCGTCCACCGGACTTCCAGGGAGGACCGGCCCAAGAGCCGGCCCGTCCGGGGCGCTTCGTCACGACGGGGAACGCGGCGCGTCCCCGGTTCCTGCCCTCGGGCGGGAACGACTTCGTCCCGGGGCTCGGCCCCTTCGGTCCCGGGCCGGCCCGTGAGCGTCCGGACGAGCCGTCGATTCAGGATCTCCTGCGTCGCGGCGGAGCAGGTGACGAGATCGAGCCTCGTCCGATGGCCGAGCCGGTCGGGCCACGTGGCCTCCGGCGCGTGCCGATCCGCCCACGCGAGCCCGGCAATCCGCGTGTCGGCGGCGATCGCGTGCAGACGCTCGTCGAGCTGCTCCGACGACTCGGTCGGATCTAGTCTCGGATCATGGCGCGACGACGCAAGCTCCGGCGTGTGCTGGGCGCGATCGGCCAAAGCGTCTCGGACGTGGCAGGCGTCTTCCTGCGACAAAAGCTGCAGGAGCAGGGCGAGCAGCGCCGTACGCGTCTGGAGTACGTCCGGCAGGCGCAACTCGATCTCGCCAATCTCGGGCAGACGCTCGGGCAGAAAGTCGCGAGCGGCGACCTGGAACCCGAGAAGGCGACGGCGCAGTTCTCGGCAGCCATCCGGCAGTTCGGCTTGCCCGTTGCGGCCCCGTACGACTTCACGGCGTTCGTGCCGAGCGAGGCGCGACGGCTTGGGGGCTTTGGTACCCTGATTCGGCAAGCGCAGCGCCCTGAAGACGTGCCCGGTCCCGAGGCCCTGCGCTCGTACGCGCGCGAACGCGGGATCAAGCCCCTAGCGCCACCGGCTCCGCCCGAACCGCGTCCGCCGGGACTCGAAGGCTTCATCGAGCCTGATCGGCCGGAGCGGCTCGCCGACATCCTGGTGCCGTATCGCGAAGAAGCAATGGCCCGGCGGGAGTCGTTGCTCGCGGGACTCCCGCCGCAGACGTTTTCGGGCGTGATCGACCCGAGCACCTTGGCGCCCGGAACGGTCTCGATTCCCGGCCGGCAGCTTCGCGGCGAACGCGTGACCCTGTCGACCGGCCTGTCGCCCGAGCAGGACGCGACCAGCACCGTTCGTCGGCTGACGGCGCTCCTCGCAGGCCGGGAACCCGAACTGGCCGGGGCGCAGGAAGCGCGCAAGACGCTGGCCGGCCCGCTGTCTCCGGGCGTGGTCGCGGCCGAAGTGGGCAAGGCGAGTCGCACGGCGGCCGCGGGGCGGGCTGGCGTGCTGGGCGTCGAGAAGCGCGAAGGGGTCGGCGCGTTCCAGCCCGTCACGATCGATCGCGTGGATCCGCTGACCGGCGAGAAAGTGACCGAGCGGATCTCGCCGACTCAGACGGGCGAAGTCGCCAGATCCCCGGCGGAGCTCAAAGAGTTCCAGTCGAAAGCGTTCGGCTACGCGACGACGATGGCGATCGAGCATGAAGCGCTCTTGAGGCTCGAGGCGCAGGCCGCTCGCCGCGGCCTCGTGATCAACGCCGCCACGCTCAACGCGTGGGAGGCGATCACCGACGCCACGACGCGGCAGTTGGCCGGCGCGACGCGTCGCTACATCAACGGGCTGCTGCGTCGGCAGTCGGGCATGGCCGTCACCGAGACCGAGTACGAGCGATACCAGTTGGGGTACGGGTACCGCGCCGGGGACGACGCGGCCTCGCTCACTGCCAAGCAGAGCGCGCGGCGTGACGAGATCAGGAATGCCGCGACCGAAGCCGGCCCGCAGATCGCCCGAATGTTTGTGACGATCGAGGAACTAGACGCCTACGCCACCGTCAGAGGCCTGACGCGCGACGCTGTACTCGCCAAGGCTCGACGTGAGAGGGTGCGGATCATCTACTGATGGCGCAGCCGCCTTCGCCCCGTCCGCCGACGCTGCTCGCCGATCTCGAAGAGTTGCGGCGACGCGGCCTGTTACCCGATCCGTCTGCCCAGGGGCCGCCCCGTCCGTTGCCGGAAGGGGCCGGGGCGCCGAACGTGTTCGACTCTCTGCTAGGCGCGGCGCCGGAACTCGCGGGGCTCGCGGGAAGTCTCTTTCTCGGCCCGGCCGGCGCGATCGCGCTCCCGATGGGGATCGAAGCGCTCCGAGCCCCAGCCCAGGGCGACGAGGCATCCGTTCTCACCACGGGTGCCGTGAACGCGTTGCCGCTTGCCGCGCGGGGGCTCAAGTACCTGAAGCCGGTCGGCGAATCGCTCGTGCGATCGGCTCTTTCGTCAGGGCGGACCGTGCCCGGCATCAGTCGACTCTCGGACGACGCGATCAAGTACGGCGCCGACATCGCCCGGAAAGGCCACGACGACTTGATCCGCCGCTCCGTTCAGATGCAGCAGGCGG
>Ga0247727_10009893_pt1 | contig 17057 bp, 17 predicted proteins | sample WisWelCaveWW1625_FD_202498 | JGI IMG/M metagenome (GOLD analysis project Ga0247727, IMG submission 202498) | Biofilm microbial communities from Wishing Well Cave, Virginia, United States - WW16-25 | ecosystem: Environmental > Aquatic > Deep subsurface > Groundwater > Cave microbial mat | place...
GAGCGTGACCATTTTTGACAAAACTGATATATTTCAACCACTTACGGAAACTGAATTCATCGACGACAAATCCGAAAATGATAACCAATTGCAATTGTTTAACTTATAACCGGACAGCCGTGATACTGATTAATATAATCGTCTAAATACAAACATTTCATCTTGTCATCGAAAAGCGTCCCGCCTTCGGTGCAGTTGACGCTCCGGCATGTGGAACGGTCCAACAGGTCGAGAAAATTCTTCCGGTACCAATAATAGGTTGGATCAGTATAAAATTTATCGCCATTTAAAGGGAATTTAAAATCCATAAAACATTCCAGGACCTTTTCCTTATCCCCCAGATGATTGAGCAGTTCGTAATACAACTGAGTCTTTTCTTTCGGCGTCTCCTCATAATAACCAAAATCCATGCCGCATAACGCGATATTGGGGATGCTGAAGACTGATTGCGCGAAAACCCAGCCGGCTGTCCCGACATTGCCTCCCGTATTAATACAGGGAAGTTTGTTAATCTTATGCATAGCCCGCGTCAGGCTGTCCTCCTGGCTTGGATCATCCACCAGAGGGTTCCACCAATAGGCGTCCATGGAAGATTCTTTGAGGCGGGCCACCACATTGGCCGGCGCGCAAGAAGCCACCAGAATTTTAGTCTGTGGGCCGTACTTGTTAACCAATTCTATATGACACTGATTCTGTTTGAGTGTATTCTCTCTGAATTTTACATCGAGGTCCTGGCGGGCGAAATAATCATCTTTTTTCGCGTGCTCTTCAAAGTCCGGATCACCAAACCAGCGCACCATCCGGGTGGGATGGGGGTCTAACGTAATCACGTAATCGGGGACGAAGTCTTGCTTCAGGCAGGCGATATAAGCCCCGTCAGCCGCGATCACAAGCCCCGGATAATTGGACTCCTTGATCTTCTTTATCGATTGCTTCTTATGCACACTGGGGCCGGCGCTGATGACGATACAGGATTCGGCTTTTTTCCCTTTGGCTTTCGTGAGCGCCTTGATGGATTTATCCGCGTGGTCCAAATTCTGTTGGGCATTGCGGATCAGGTCGTCCTTGTGACGGTCGCGGCCGATTTCGGAAATCTGATCCACAATCTGATCAAAAGTATAAAGAGCTGCTTTACCCATGCGTTTTCCCTTTCTTATCATCTTGGGCCGGCTCACCGTCCCATGTAAAATTGGTCCGTTCCATGTAGACCATACTGCCTCCAAGCGACGCCAAGGCCCGCTCCCGAAGTTCCTCTTGGACCGACATCTTCTTTTCTTCCCCCCCCTGATCAATAGGCCGTTTGACTTTAAAATTCCCTTTTAAAATTTCTTCTTGCATGACTCTTCCCCCCTTTGCCATGGTTTGATTATTATTCTTCCTGTCCATAAGAATCCCAATAATCTTTCATGGAATCTTTACTCTCCTCTTTGAATTTGGAGAATTCCTGTTGATGTTCTTCCCTCAAAGCCTCAAAAGCTTCCTTCCCGGTCTGACGTTCCTCCGCACTGAGTTTACCGTCTCCATCGGCGTCATATTGCCCGCGCAGGGCTTTACGGTCCACTTTAAAATCCTCGATCAATGCTTTACGGTCCTGACGGATCCCTTCCCGTAAAGACTTTCTCTGGGTTTGAAAAGCATGGATCTCATCTTTAGTCACTTTCCCGTCATTATCCAAATCAATCTTCTCTAGACGTTGGGGATCTACAGGCCGGTCACGCTTAGTTTTTCGTTTATCCTTAGCCTCTTCCCTTCGTTCTCTTTTATCTTCACGGCGGTCCCTGCGGTCTTCCATACGGTCATGACGATCCTCTAATCGATCTTTAAGCCCTCCATTATGCTTGGCGTCCCACCGGTCTTCACGGCGGTCACGGATGTCTTCACGTTTATCCCGGATATCCTCTTTTAAATCCCTGATGTCTTCCTTCTGAATACCATAACGCTCATTCTTCTCTTTCTTGCCTGCCCGCGCTAAGTCAGCGCCCGTAAAAATAAACAAGGTGAGACTGACGAAAAACACTATTCCTATTCTATACTGCCTTTCCTCAGAATTGCGATTAGAAGAAGGCAGTATAATACCCAAATGCTCCGGGTTACATTTTTCTAATTTCGCAAATCTGTTGCGTTTGGGTATAAATTCCTCCATAAGATTTCTCCTTTCCGAACAAGATTAACGTAGGGTACTTGACAGCCGGGGACGTGTAACGAAACCTAAACTACGGTCGCATCCCCGAATTACGCAGAATTCACTTTCCCAATTCGCCGGACCTCTGACCAATTACGAACGGCACATCTCAAACTGATAAATTTGGGTTTCGTTACACGTCCCCAAATTCCCATATCACTTCTGCAACGCCTCCAGTTGATACAGCCGCCCCTTCTTCTCCAACAACTCCCGATAAGACCCTGCCTCAACCACAGCCCCCTGTTCCAAAACATAAACACAGTCCACGAATTTAACGGTAGACAGCCGGTGCGCCACGATCACGATGGTTAACTCATGGCTTAGTTCCTTAATCGTTTGCTGGATCATCCGTTCGGATTCGGAATCAAGTTCGCTGGTGGCTTCATCTAAAATCAATATTTTGGGGTTGGTAAATAACGCCCGGCCCAATACAACTCGCTGCCTTTGCCCTCCCGAAAGTTTTGTCCCATTCTCACCCACCACGGTATCAAGACCGTCAGGCAGACTTTTAATAAATTGGTCTAAATGCACCTTGCGGCAGACATCCCAGATCATCTCTTCCGGGGCCGTTGGATAGGCGATGGTCAAATTTTCCCTGAGAGTGCCATCCAGCAACGTCGGTTCCTGGCTGATATAAGCCACATGCTTTCTTAACGAGTTGAGGTCGAGCTCATCATGCGCCACATCTCCATAGTAAATCTTTCCAGAATCCGGTTTAAGCAAGCCCAAAAGCAGATCCAACGCCGTTGTCTTGCCGGTCCCTGAACGCCCGACAATGGCCACCGCGCTTCGCGCTTCAATGGTGAGATTAAGATGATGGAACACCTGATACCCGTTAGGATAGGCAAAACCCACATCCGCGAAACGGATCGCGCCCTTTCCATCAAATATCTTTATTCCATTTTTCTCAAGGTTCTCTTCCATCTGATCTAACCGCGCCGTTAATGATTTATACATAGGCAAATGCCTGTTTAACTGCGTGTAATTATCTGAAACAAGGCTGAACTGCGGCGATAACCGGCTGAAAACCAATACAAGCACCACTAAAGACGCGTACTCCAATCCCATAAAATTTCTGAACACAATCAAAAGAACCAGATACACAAACATCACCGCGAAATTACACCCCTTTTGGATCTGCAGTCTCGTTCCCACCCCTTTATGCCCTTCGTTGATTTGGTCAATCCTGGAAATAATTTTTTCAATAATGTTCTGGTTTAAAAGTGACGTTTTAAGAAACTTCTTGTTACGCTGAAAACTGTTCAACACGCTGGAAGCGTTCATAAAAGAACGGTTGATTCTTGATGAAATATCCCGCACCTTCCGGGCGTTGTGGATATTTATGACCATCAACAATCCATAAACAAAGACAGCCATCAAGACACTCTTGGCTGACATTAAGACCGCCAAAATAATATAGACCACGCATTGGATCAGGCTGATCACAAACCGGGCCGCGCACAAATGGCTTGCGGCCGCCTGTTCAGATTCCCTGAGAATAACGTAATTGATCTCTCCGGAATTGGTGGCGGTGAGCCAGCGCCAGTCCACTTTCAGATAAAGCTCAAATAACCGTTTAGAGTATTGTTTAATAAGATCATACGACGCATACAAGGCCACCAGTGTCGTCAGATTGACCGCGAGTTCCCCCAAAAGAATAAGGATACAGGCGACAATCAAAAAAGGATAGAACCCAGGGTTAAATCCTAAGGACGAAAAGACTTCCGAGGCGACCCGCAAGATAGCGCTGCTGCCGCCTGTCGCGCCGTCACTGCGCAGGTATTCCAATACCGGAACCATCAAAGGGAACCCCAGAAAACTCATGCCGCCACTGATAAGAGACATGAAGATAATGAGCTGATAGCGGGGCGTTTCAACAACCAGCTTCAGGATGTACTTCCACCCCTTAAGCGCCCTGATCAATAAATTGTCCTGTTGGATTGATTGATTCATCTTTTTAAACCTTCAGTTCCTCCCGAACGCCTTCTTCCTGATTCAGATAATGGATGAGCGCGGCCGCGACCTCCTCAGCCACCTGTTGATATTCTTCATCGCTGCCCACCCTGGAATTGCCGAAGACCTCTCCCAGAGTCACATGAAAACTGTTTTCCAGGATAGAAGCCAGGAAACAAATAACGCGCCTTTCGCGTTCTTTCAATGAAATCGACTGATGCCTTTTCAGTTCTTGGTGAATATCGACTGACAACCTTTCAGGATCCGTGGTCCTTCTGGAGAGGTCCAGACAGTCCCAAAAACATTTTCCAAAATTGATCACCGGCTTCCCTCGTTGAACCGCTTCCCATCCGGCTGTCCCCGTAATCACCGCCACCATTTCACTGTTGATAATAATTTCCCCAGTGTTGGCATAAACCGGCGCCAGACTCACATTGGGCAGCTTTCGCAACCTTTTATAAAAATCCGTTGGCCTGGCCCGGCAATACAAGGTTGCCGGATGTTCTTTGACGTAAACCACCCAGTCAAAAGGAATACTTTTGGCCAGCGCCTCGATCACGTGAATCTGGTCCTGCCACATTGTCCCCATGACCTGGGTGGAATGTTCCGGAGAAATGTGCAATGGGAAAAAGATGTATTTCTGCCCCTGCGGTAACTTTCCCCCCATACCCTGATAAAGGAGCTGGTAATTTTGATGATGACGACCCAAGGCAAATTTTAAATACCCGAAATAGGCCGTAAGATCACATGGCTTTCTTAAAACAAAATGGTGCGGACGGCCATTGAGCTTCATCATCAGCCAGTCCCGGGTGACGCGGGCCGCAATTAATGGCGTCTTAATATGAAACTTTATTTTCTCCGGCCATGTCTCCAATTTTTTATACTGAAAACATTCATGTTTTCGGTCAGAAAAGTCGGAATTGTTTAAATCGGCCAGCAGCTTCGCGTATAACCGCTGCGCCGGCCCCAGATCCAATGTCAACATATTACCCATCAACTGCCTATAAGTCTCTTCAATCCTGGGACAGTTCAACTCCACATCTTCGGCGAAGGTAAAATAACTCTCCGTCCGCGCGGTTAACGAGGTCACGTATTTCACCCCGTATTCCTTGCAGAGCTGGTCCAGGATAAAGATGTCGATCGTCCCCATGGCCATCGCCGGAATAAAAACATCTGGTTTAAAAGTCTCAAATATCCGTCTGTATTCTTTAATTAAACCAGAGAAAACCTGAAGAATATTTTCGCGGGTGTTGATCCTGTTTAAACAATGGGGCTGCCACAAAGCCCCACGCATGAATTCATAACCTAAGCACCGGTCAGCCGCGATGTAACGCCAAAGGCTCTTTTTATCTGACTTCTCTTCAAAATCCTTTAAAAGGGCATGGTCGGTCTCGCTCTCCAGGGCGCGTTCCCATATCTCATGCCAGAGCTCCAGAAATTCAAACTTTACCTGTGTCTGGTTTTTCAAAAAATCATAAAATTGCTTGTTGTCTTCATTGTAACCCACGATCCCCGCGAACTGAGCCCGCGGGTACTGTTCTTTAATTCTTTGGGCAATGCTGTGATATGTCTTGTGATTGACGGCGATCAGTTCAAACAGAATTTTCATGATCCTTTTACCTTTTCGCTTCTTCTTATTAGAGGAACCGCGGAAGCGGTTGTTTTTCGTTGTTGATTCTCATCCTGGTCCACATAGCCGCGGCCGATGATGATATATCTCTGTTCCTGGGCCACGGCCTTTCGATGAGGCGTGCGCGTAAAATGACATTCTTCCTTTTTATCCAGCCTCGCTTTCCCGACTCCCGTGTCCGCCTTATGATGGACAATCGAATCCCTCAAATGCCACTCCTGATGAATATCCTTTTGCCAGATACGTTGGTCCCGGTGCTGGTCCACCAGATAATCAAAACCTCTTTTGGTGATCCCTATCCAGTTCAGAAATTGCTTTAAATGCTGTGGTTCTCTGGGCTGATAATGTTCCACCAACGCGATCCCCTCTTCCCGGGTCAGGCGCCTAAGACGGATTTCACGGCAGGCGTGGTCCATGACTTTACCATAACCGCGCTTTAAAAATTTAACGTGATCATGGACATCCGAATAATTGTAACAATCCACGTCATTATATCTGTCAAACGTCCGCGTCTGGTCATGGGATTCATATCCGTAATGGACGATCATCTCTTCGTGCTGTTTCTTCGAATCCCAGCGGATATAGTTGCTCAAATAAATGCCGCGCGCCCCGACCTTTTCGATCTCTTTATTATGCGGGTAGATAAATGGCCCCATGTCCTTTTCCCGCAGCAACCCCTTGGAGACAGCGATCATGTCTTCAGCCTCATACCCCATCAGATCGTGTTCTTTGCGGTATTTACGCGACATCTCGGCTTCATCCAGATGAGAAAACATCCCCACCTGATCACAGCCCTGATGCGCGCCCCAGACAATCAGGGGGATTTTAAACCGGACGGCGATCTGGACAGGAAATACCGTCTGCCCGGCCAGACAATGCCAATACATGCTGCCCACAACCTGCAAACCGACACGCGTGACCTTTTTGACAATCTCGGGGCTGACCGTCATCGTCATGATGTCGCAGCCAAACAACGTCCGCAGATAGGCTAAATTCCGGACACCCAGCTCCGTGTTAAATTGTTTGTTATAAGTGACCAGTAACGGCTTTAACCCATAAACATTCTTGACCGTATGCACAATAAAATAGGAATCCCGGGCGCCGCTGACCGGGATAACGCAGTCATAATTCCGTCCCGATTGGTTGCGGAAACTTTCCAGGATTTTTCCCAACTTATCATCCCGTTCCCGCCAATCCAACCGGTCTTTTTCTTCATGCACGCGGCAGCCGCTGCATATCCCGTCTTCATCAAACGTGATATTGAGCGGGTGGTTTTCCGGATACAGACAACGCTGGCAATATCTCATATCACTTCCTTGGGTTGATATTGAAACCGCAAATTATTTAAGTACTCGTCATCCCGTTTGCATATCCGCCCCATCTCGTCAAAATCAAAACCATCATACTGAGAGTAAGTGTCGATCCGCATATCGATCCCGTTCTTCTTTAAATACGCTTTCGCCACAATGGGGCTGTGCTGAATAAAATGAAAATAATTACCCGCTGCGACCGCCGTGGCTTTGCCTTCAACAAACCCTTGAAGAAAATGCCGCGGCCCCCCCACTCCCCCGCAGGCGATGACGGGGATTGTGACCGCTTCGACAACAGCGCGGATCAGTTTTAAATCATACCCTTCTTTAAACCCGTCACGGTCAATGGAATTAAGAAAAATCTCCCCCGCTCCAAGCCGTTGCGCTTCCCTGGCCATACTCACTGGATCCTTTCCTGTCGGATCCTGGCCTGAATTCCCGCAGACCTCGTACCGGCCTGCTTTATAACGAACGTCCAGGGAAACAACAACACATTGGTTGCCGAAAACATCCGAGGCTTCCTGGATCAATTGAGGACCTTTTATCGCCGCGGTATTAACCACAATTTTATCGGCGCCGTGACGAAGCAACGCGCGGATATGCTCCACACGGTGAATCCCCCCGCCGACCGTTAAAGGCGCGAAACATTTACGGGAGACGCGCTCGATCATGGCGTAATCGGGATCGCGTTTCTGCGGGGTGGCGCTGATATCCAAAAGGACGATTTCATCAATCCCCCAGTTATTCAGCCATTCAACAGCAATCTCCGGCCTGCCGACTGGCAGATACCGGCAAAAGCCGATGCTTTGAACCACAATTCCCTCTTTAACAATCAACGCGGCAATAAGCCTTTTATTAAGCATATCCCGTCACCTTGAGATTGATCGAATTAAAATAACCCCTAAACAACCTGAGCCCGTTATTTTGTCCCTTTTCCGGATGAAACTGCACACCGACAATATTGTCTTTCTGAACGACGGCCGCGATCTCCTCTCCATACCGGCATGTGGCGGCAACCGCGTCCTCCCGGCAATCAAAGTAATAACTGTGATCGAAGTAACAGGCCGGATAATCCTTAACCTGAGTGAACAGCGGATCCTTCTTCAAAACATCGATATTATTCCAGCCCACGTGCGGGACTCGTATTCCGTCTTCGGGAACCAGAGCCCTGATGTGCCCTTTGATCCACCCCAGGCCCTTATGAAATCCCTTTTCCTGTGAATCCTGGGCGAACAACTGCATCCCCAGACAAATCCCTAAAACCGGTTTTTTACGCCCCAGCACCTGCTCACTTAAAGGCCCGATCAAATCCAGTTTTTTTAAGTTATTGACCGCTTCGCCAAAAGCGCCCACACCCGGCAGGATATAAGACGGCGCCTTTTCGATGTCCTCTCTGCGATTAGACACCCGAAACCGGTAACCTAAAAATCTCAGGGTATTGACAACCGACAAATGGTTGCCTACCCCATAATCAACCACGAGAACGTAATCTTTGACCAATTGCTGCTCGCTAATCATAGTAAAAATCGCCTTTGGCGATAACTTTTAATAAAACTTATCAGGTTAAGTTAAACAATTTTCAGCGCTGTCCTTTAACCGCCATTGCCCATTTTGATCTTTTTCCCAAACATTCTTATTCCGGAATTTCTCCACCACTTCCAAAAACTTTTCTTCCGTGATTTCAATATAATCACAAAATCTTCTGATGTATTTCTGGTCACACCTTCCATCGTATTTCCTGACCAATTCGAAAGCCTCCTCGCGCGTCATCTGGCCAAAACGGATCATCTCATTGACCGCGTCGGTCACCTTCCCGAAACCAAATTTGATATACTTGAGCATTTGGTTGACCACCACAAAATCGTCATCCAGCGCGTCAAAAGGGTGTATGTCTCCTGTATTGTCCACCGCGTCTTCTCTGATCTCCAACCCATGGGCGATGGAAAACAACGCGTTATCCTTTTTCGTGAAATCTTTCCAGAAATAACCCAAATAGACAATCTGCAACTCGGCCCAAACCATTTCTTCATCGCTTGGATACCGGTACCAAAACAGGTCCTGCTCAGTGATGTTCTCATTCTCCGGCACCAGCGCGTCCGCCCCCTCAGCAATAGTATGGCAATACTTCATTTTGTTAGCATTCCAGTTCAATGAGCCGACTCCCAGGTCTCCCAGTTGCAGAGCCGGATTTTCTCCCAGGAAAACCAACGGAATATGGTAGGCGATCGCCACTTTGGGCGCGCTGGCATAAAGGGCCATCTCCGTCGATTTTGCCCAATTCCCGAAGCGCAGGAACCCCTCTCTCATTAATTTCTTCCAGACTTGCGGCGAAGGGCTGACACTGATACAGTCAAACCCCATAGAAATAAGATTGGAGAGATTATCGACCCCTCTTTGCGTCTGCTGCTGTGGCGGATAACTGCAGCAAACCAATAACGGCTTTAACCCCAGTTGTTCCCTGACAAAGATGGCCTGCCGGGTGCTGTCTTTTCCACCGCTCACCCCTATAATGCAATCATAGCCGGACACATTGTGTGTCTTCCCAAACTCAACGATTTTTTCCAGCTCTTGTCTACGGGCTTCCCAATCAATTTCATCAACCCTTTCCATAACCTGACAAGCCGGACAAACGCCCCGCTCATCAAAAACGATCGTTGGCCGGGTATCGGGTTGAACACAGCGCTTACAATATTTCATCCCTTGAACTCCCCGCGTAATATCGCGTATAACTCGACATCCAGATATTGCCCGTCTTTAAACATTGCCTCGCGTAACGTCCCTTCTTTGCGCATCCCTACCTTCTCACAAATTTTAATCATCGCCTTATTGCGGCTGGTCAGGCCCGACGCCATACGGTTGAGATTCAACTGCCGGAACCCGTGGTCAATCAAGAGCCGGTAACATTCCGTGCCAACGCCACGCCCCCAGAAATCCTTATTCCCGATCAAAATCACGATGTCGGCGCAGCGGTACACCGGGTCGATCCGTATCAGGGCCGCGTTTCCGATGTGCCGGTCATTTTCCTTCCAGCGGATGGTAAAAACCAGATCGGTCTTGCTTTGCTGCGCATTCTCCACATACTCCATGGCCCTGGTACGGTTATTGGGAAACGTGGCGTGGGAATTGTCGCGGCAGACTTCCTTGTCGTTTAACCAGCCGATGTATTCATCGGAGATGTCTTCTTTGGTGATCGGCGAAAGATAAATCTTTTCACCGGTTAAAAATGGATTCTTCATGCTCCTGGTCTCTCATAGGACATTTTTTAATCAAAGCGACAACCGCCCGGGCCGCTCCCTGATTCTTATCTTCAATAAAAGGATTTGAAGGCCGTCTCAAAAGACCAGCTAAAGAGTCCATCGCCGGCCAATCAACAACCCCGATTCCATACTCTCCCAAGGCCTGGGTGACGGAAGGATCGGTGACCGCGACATCCAGGCTCAAAACCCTTCTTCCTAATATTCTGGCCTCAAACAATCCCATCGTGTAATAGCCGGCCACCACATCATGCGCGCGATATTGGTCCACAAGGCTTGTTGTGTCCTGGGCCAGGACGACACGCAGATGACTATTTTCCAAGAAAGCCTCAACGATGCCGCGCGAATCCTCGGCCCGTTCTTTAGGATGAGCCTTAACAGTCACTTGACAGGGCAGGCCCGCCGAGCGCGCGTATGTCTCCAGCGCTTCCAAAAAAATTTCCAATGGATGCCCGCCTGTTGTCTTGAATTGCAGCACATCCGATGGTTGCGACAAGAAAAGAAATGTCGTTGGCGTTTCATGACGCGCTGCCGGAACAGGACCTTTAAGATTTGTCAGCCTTTCCAGATGAGGCTGACCGGTTACATGCAAGGCCTCTTTGGGAAACCCTCGCGCTTCCATGTGCCGTTTAAAATTCTCATCCATGACACAAATGATATCCGTGAGTTTCTCAAGCGGGTAGTCGGCCCCCTTCCACCTTAAAAGGGCGTTATTCCAGAAATCGACCACCACGACGCTGGGGACCGATTGTTGCCTGGCCGCGTTACGGAACTGCTGTTCCAGGTTGGAATTCCAGCTGGTGGCCGTTAACAGCACATCCGGTCTTTCATTTTCAAGAATACGGGAAGCCATCGTCATGGAAATGTCTGTCAGGGCTGACATCGGTTTCATCCGGTCCTCCGCCAACACCGTTCGGGCAAAAGGCCCGGCCATCGTGACCACATTGAAAATGTTATCCTCATGTAACGCCAACAGGACAGGCGCAAGCGCCCTGGCCCCGCCAGGGTCATGGACAATGGCTAAAATTTTTTTCATTATATTCCTTGCTTTGTTTATACTGCTTCTTCTCAGAATTGCGAATTAAGGAAAACAGTATAATACCCAAACGCCCTGGATTATATTATTTTGATTTCGTAAACCTGTTGCGTTTGGGTATATATTCGTATTCTTCCAACTCATCCATGTGTCTGTAAATCTTATCAAAGGCACAAACCACATCATCCAGATCTTCTTTTTGCATGGATGGCCTCATGTATTCATGGGTGAAGAGCTCTTCAAAATGCATGCGTTCCGTCACCGGACAAAGTCCTGGCTCATAAGACACTTTCCCGTTATAAAGCGCCCAATTGTAGGGAAGCCGCGGGTGGTCAGAATGATAGATCGACTGATAATATAGAGGCTTGACATATCCAGCCCCCAGGATCGGTGTCGTCTCCCTTAAGACAGCCGAGGGCAACTCCGCTTGCAACGCGTTCACAAATGTGTTTCGGCTCACCCCAACCACTTTTTTGTCAAATTTAACCGCGTGCAAATAATAAGCGTGGGTTGTCTGATCACGCACAACGGGAGGAATTAATCCCGGATATCCTTTTAATTTTTTCGTCAAAAATTGGGCGTGTCTTATCCGGCGCTCTAAAAGGTCTGGAAGTTTTTTTAACTGCTCGATGCCGATGGCCGCCTGCAATTCCGTTAACCGGTAATTGAACCCCAGCGGAAAGTCAAATCCGGATGTCCCTTTCTGATCCACCACCGCCTCCCCGTGATTGCGGATCAACTGAAGGCGTTCGGCCAGCATGGCATCATCCGTCACAATGACTCCCCCTTCTCCGGTATGAATATGTTTATGATAATTCAAACTAAAAACTCCAATATCCGCGATAGTCCCGACATATCTTCCTTTATACTTGGATAACGGCGCTTGGGCGCAATCTTCAATCACCTTGAGCCGATGTTTTTTGGCGATGGCCATAACCGGATCCATGTCCGCGGGGTGACCGAAGATATGAACGATTAGAATCGCCTTGGTCCTTGGCGTAATTTTCGCTTCGATACTTCCGGGGGACAAACAAAAGATATCCTCATCAATATCGGCAAAGACCGGGACCGCGCCGTACACCATCGGCGCCACCGCGCTGGCCGTCATCGTGTAAGGAGAAACGATCACCTCATCCCCTGGGCCGATGTCACAGGCCCCGATGGCCGCGTATAATCCCGACGTGTTCGAATTCACCGTGATCGCGTGTTTCGTTTGGAAAACAGCCTTCCAGTTTTCCTCAAACTGTCTCACCCAGGGCCCACCATAGAAATCCTCATGCCAGGTACCCAGATATTGTGAGAGATTTCCTGAATCAAGAACGGCCTCCACGGCCTGTTTCTCTTCCCTCCCCATAGTATTATGAGCGGGAAATAATTTATTTCTTACAGGTGTTCCCCCCAAGATCGCTAGATGCGGCATGATGTTTTTTCCTTTACGCGGTCAATGAGTTGATCTATGTCCCGGCTGTTTTTTCCCGGTGAAATCAAAGGTTCTTGGCGATCCAACCATCCGCGGATATTGTCCACCGCAAGAGGAAGAGATTTTGTGTAATCCACCTTCCTTTGATCCTTTAAATGATAAACAAAATATCCGGGATACATGTCATTGTGTTTCATATCAAAAATCTCTAATTGATAATCGTATGTCACCCGCGCCCGCCCCTGGGAACCGATGATATCAATCTCGTTAAAAGAAATCATGCTGGCGGGCAAACCGACAAGCCGCGCCCGCATGCCGTTGGGATACGTCAAAAGCGCGCTCACCGTTGGGTCATCAGGCATCCCCTCTTGTTCCCCCTCGACAACGATGTCCATCGGATCCCCCCAATACCAAAGGAACACGTCCAATAAAGTCGAACCGTTATGACATAAACCGCGAGAGTAGTAAGCAGTAACGGATTGGATGTCTCCCAGGGCGTTGTCGGTCAGCAAATCCTTGATATCACGAAACGCGCCGGTGAACCGGCGTGTGAAATTCACCTGCAGACCAATCCCTTCCCGTTCATATTGAGTGATCACATTATCCGTAGCCGCCCTCCTCAACGTCAATGGTTTTTCCGAAAAAACGAGCCTCGGTTTATATTTCAGCAAATCGCCCAAGATCGGTTCATGAGTGGCATCGGGGGTGGCCACCACCACAACGTCCGCTTTAATCTGTTTTAACATCTGAATGTGATCAGCAAAAATCAAAACCCCCGCTTCCTTGGACAGGATGTCTCTACGCTCCGGTTTCGGCTCCGCCACCGCCACGACTTCAAAATGACTTGATTGACTAAACGCTTTGTAATGGGACAAGGCCCCATCCCCATCACGTTTGTCATCGAAGAAATACCCAATATCTCCGCACCCGATGATCGCCACTGAATATTTAGTATTTTGTTTTATAACCATTGTATGGATAAACCTACATCTACAAGGTGTAAACTAGTTGCATCCGGTGTCAAGTGAAACATTGGACTTGACACTTGAAACCTGAAACTTGACACTAAATCCCAGTTGGCCTTCGTTGAACAACAAGGCTGTTGATCCTGAGAATATCCGGGGCTTGGTCACAGAGCGTTAAAATATCCTCAAGCGTAAAATACGCGGACCGCTCAACCAATCGCTCATAAATCGTTTGCAGGAACTGATAATCTTCCGGCGCGTCCAGCGTCAAGCGCACGGGGTATTCCCGCTTCCACTCTGAGGGAATGGAAACATTCTTAATAGAATATCTCGCTTTCCCTGTCCGGTAGAAATAAAGGGACACGTGCTCGCGGTCTTCCGGATCTTTTGTGACAGCCGCGATCTTCTTAAGATCGTTAAAAGAAAAAACCTGGACATCCATGCCAATAGGAATTTCACGCAGGCTTTTGTCACCGGCCCCTGTGTTGCACACATAATCATACTTCGGGAAGTCCCTGATGTAATTTTCTAAAACATGATCAACGACCCTAGGGTCCATCAAAGGACAGTCTCCGGTGATTTCCACGATGATGTCACCCCCAACGGACTCGACAGCTCCCACCACCCGGCCTAAAACGTCCTCCTCGCTTCCGCGAAACACACTAACGCCCAATTGACGCGCCAGCCTTGCAATGGGTTCATCGGTAGGATTGATTGTCGTTGCGATGACAATCGCGTCCAGATACCGCGAACGTTTGAGCCGTTCCACCAGCACTTTCAGGAACGGTTCTCCCAGGACAGGTTTTAAAACCTTGCCCGGAAGCCGGCTGGAGGTCATCCGCGCTTCAATGGACGCCACGATTTTCTTTGCCTTTAAGGCGCCTCTATCCATGGTCTCGCACATGCCCCCATGTGAACGGATCGCCTTTTTTCATACTTACCTTTAACTCCTGTCCGATGATCACCTCTTTATACTTGGGAACCAGGGCCTCTTTGGGCGCCGGCCGTAAAACATCGATCATTTCTTCCGTGAGTGTCTCCCCTTTTTTCAAGGCTCTGGCGGCACGCAGGCAGCGCCTTTGCAGAACCACTGTTAAACTCTCCTCTTCGTAGAGCTCCTTGTGCGGTTTTCCAAGGGCCTTTTCCAATTTTCGGATGCTATCGGCCATTTCCTTAAAATCCTTGCCGTCCATCGCGAAAGGATGGTCAGGGCCATTTCGCGATTTATCATCAGTGAAATGCTTCTCAATCATACACGCTCCCAATGCGACAGCCCCCAATGGGACAACGCTCCCCGGGGTATGGTCGGAATACCCCACCGGCACATCAAACATATCTCCCATCGCCTTCATCGCCCGGATATTGGCCGACTCAAATTTCGATGGATAATTGGTCACGCACTGCAAAAGAACAATTTGATCATTGCCTTCCGATTTAATCACCTGCACGGCCTCGTCCACCTCCGCCAGGGTGCTGGCTCCTGTGGCAAGCACAATCGGTTTTCCTTTACGGGCAAACCGCCTTAAAACCTCATGCCAGGTGATATCCCCTGATCCGATCTTATGGAAAGGAACGTCCAGGGCGTCCACCATATCGATCGCCTCAGGATCGTAAGGCGCCGATATAAAATCCAGTCCCTGGCTCACGGTATAATCACGCAGTTCCTTATGCCACTCACGGGGAAATTCCGCGTCGCGGTAAACCTCAAACACCGGCTTCTTCCATTTGGACTGAAAGCCTCCCTTCAAATTTTCAAAACCTTCTTTAGAGACAATCTGCTCTGCCTTGAAGCACTGAAACTTGGCTGCGTCCGCGCCGCATTCCTTGGCCAGGTCAATGAGCATCTTGGCCCGCTTGATGCTGCCGTCAAAATTAGACCCGATCTCCGCGATCAGGTACGCGGGTTCCCCTTCTCCGATCCATCTGTTGGCAATCTTGATTTTCTTCATCTGATCCAAACCTCCCTTAATTAAGATGGCGGTGTCCCCACTTCTATTTATTTGTCAGATAATCATGCATCGCGCAAATCGTACCAGTGGCATGACGCCCCCAATGCGCGCCAAATGAAAACCTCCAATGAAAAGCCGCATTAACGATGTTTCCTTGTTCATAAAACAAAATCCCCTCTTTAGTATCAATATAGATATCCATCAAATCATCAGAGATATCACCAGTAACCGATTCATCTGGTTTATCAGCAACAGGATGAAAAAATTCTTGATAATATTGGAATGGAAAGCCCGTAAACCAATAGTAAATCTCTCTTGATTTTCTTAAATCTCCAACCATTTCATAATCTATCGGTTCGAAATCAGGGACAAATAAAATCGCCTGATAAAGATTGACCACCAATTGTAGGGCTTTGTAAACATCGACTATTTTACTCTGCGTCAATCCCTCAGCCCAGACGCAATATTCTTTTGCGCGGTGATAAAAATGTGTGACTTCCTGTGTGATCAGCATTTCCAATTCTCTTTTGATAGGGGCGTTCCTAATTACGCCCTATAACAACATTCACAATAGCTTTAAATATTTTCCAATTGGCCTTGAGCCTGCGGCCAAAGCGTGGGATATCCGATTCCGCCCTCTTCTTTAAAAGAATATCCTTCTGAACTATCCGATAGCCTTTCTTCTTGGCGTTAAACATCAATTGGGTTCCGATCGAGGAAATCCGGTCAAAGTATCCCACGTTTCGATAAACGTCAACGCTGTACGCTTTGAACCCGCAAAGAGGGTCCTGGATATTGGCCTTAATTTGGGCCACCACAGCAAAAAGATATTCTGTCCACCTGGCGCGATAAGGGCGCCGGCCCACCACCACATCCGCTTCGCCACCAACGATCGGGCCAACAATATTAGGGATGTCCTCCGGACGATGCTGGCCATCGGCATCGAAGGTAAAGATCACCGTCGCCCCTCTTTGCTCAGCGAGCGCGAATCCATCATCAATACTTTTATCGTATCCCTGATTGCGCTCGTGGGTCAACACAACCGCCCCCCGCTCCCTGGCGATCGCGGCCGTCTGGTCTTTAGAAGCGTCATCCACCAAAATCACCTCGTCCACATGCGGGCGCACCCCTTGAATCACATCACCAATGGTCGCTTCTTCATTAAACGCCGGAATAACAGCCGTGATTTTATGCCCCGCCATTTCTTAACTCCTGAACATAGCCGATCCGCTCTAATCGTTCCATTTCTTCCAGTCCCTCCCAGATGTCCATTATTTCTGTTTTAAAAAGCCGCCTCGCTTTGGAAATATCCAGTGAAGTGTCTCTGGCCCTCGGCGCTTTTAAAGGGACGTCCTGCA
>Ga0247727_10009894_pt1 | contig 17055 bp, 14 predicted proteins | sample WisWelCaveWW1625_FD_202498 | JGI IMG/M metagenome (GOLD analysis project Ga0247727, IMG submission 202498) | Biofilm microbial communities from Wishing Well Cave, Virginia, United States - WW16-25 | ecosystem: Environmental > Aquatic > Deep subsurface > Groundwater > Cave microbial mat | place...
CGAAAGGTGAATCGCCAGGGTCGCGATCACCGAGACCGCGAGCGAGATGCGCCAGCCGGCGCCCAGGACCCGACACCACAGGGTGAGCAGCAGGAGCCCGGTGAGATGAAAGCCGAGCCAGTCGGCCGCGACGACGTAGAACAGCAGCCCGCCGATCACCGAGGCGACCCCGGCGATCGGCCGCCGGCGCTTCGTCCACTCCGGCAGCGCGATCCAGGGGCCCGCCGGGGCACGCAGCAGCAGCACCACGCCGCAGACCAGCAGCCCGGCCGCGATCACACCGGGAAACCACGCCGGGCCGAATTTCTGGCCCGGCATGGCCGGGAACCCCTGGATGTGCCAGAGGACGACGGCGCCGAGAGCGGCAAGTCCCGCGCCGCTCAGGGCGTCATTGACTTTCAAGCTACTTGGCCAGGCCTACCGCTTTCAGCGCTGCGCCCAGACTCGCGTCCGAGGCGGCCATGAATTTCGCCGTGCCCGCTGGATCGGCCCACACCACGCCGAAGCCACGGCTCGCCATGAAGTCCTTGTACTCCTTGGAGTCGTAGACCTTCTTCAGCGCCCCGACCAGCGTCTTCTGCGCTTCGGCCGGGATGCCCTTGGGCGCCGCGATCACGCGCCAGGCGGCGATCGCCCAGTCGGTGCCCAATTCCTTCTTCAGCGTCGGCACGTTCGGGTACAGCGCCGGCGGATTGGCATCCATGATCGCCAGTGCGCGCACCTTGCCGGCGTCGATCATGCCGCGCGCTTCGGGCACGGAGCAGGGCACCACTTCCACGCCACCCGCCACCATGTCCTGCAGCCCCGGCGCGGCGCCGTTTGACGGCACCCAAGGCAGCGCGCTCGGATCGATGCCTTGGTCTTTCAGCAGGCCGGCGATGGCGAGATGCCAGATGCCGCCCTGGCCGGTGCCCGAGGCTTTCATCTTGCCGGGATTGGCCTTGATCGCGGCGAGAAGGTCCTTCACCGACATGTAGGGCGAGTCCACGCGCACGTGCACGCCCGCCGGATCGGCGTTCACCAGGCCGATCGGCGTGTAGTCGGTGTGCTTGAGCGGCGTGAGCCCCACGTGGTGCATCATTGTGATCTCCACCGTGATCATGCCGAGGGTGTAGCCATCGGCGCTCGACGAGGCGATCGCCTGGTGGCCAACCACGCCCGAGCCGCCGGTGCGGTTGACCACGTTGAACGGCTGCTTCAGTTCCTTTTCCAGCAGCGCGGCGATGATGCGCGCGGTGGCATCTGTCCCTCCGCCAGCGCCCCAGGGCACGATCACCTGCACCGGGCGCTGCGGGTACTGGGCCTGCGCGGACGCGGCCGCGATGAAAAGCAGTGCGGCGAAGATCTTCCTCATGGGTCTCCTCCCTGGGGTGGCCGGCAAATTGTAACCGCAGGGTCAAGGTCGCCGCCATGCTGCTGCTACCATGGCAACCCATGTTCCGGCTCGCGACCGCGATCGCGCTGTTCGCCTGCGCTGGCCTGGCGCAGGCGCAGGCCTATCCCCTGCGCCCGATCAAGCTGGTGGTGGGTTTCGCTCCAGGGGGCGCGGCAGATTTCGTGGCGCGCGTGCTGAGCGAGCCGCTCGGTCGCGGCCTGGGCCAGCCGATCGTGGTGGAGAACAAGCCGGGCGCGGGCTCGAGCATTGCCGCCGAGGCGGTGGCCAGGAGCGCGCCGGACGGCTACACGATCCTGATTGCAAGTCCCTCCAGCATCCTGGTCAACCCGCTGCTCAATCCAAAGATCGGCTACGACGCGCACAAGGACCTGGCGCCGATCTCCCTGGTCACGACCTCGCCGCTGGTGGTGGCGGTGCACCCCGGCGCGGGCGTGAACTCGCTGCGCGAGCTGATCGCGCTGGCGAAGAAATCCCCGGGCAAGCTCAACTTCGCGTCCTCCGGCAACGGATCGGCGCCGCATCTCGCGGCAGTGCTGTTCCTGCGCGAGGCGAGCGTGGACATGGTGCACATTCCCTTCAAGGGCGGGGCGCCGGCGGTGCAGTCGGTGCTCGCCGGCGACACGCAGCTTTCGTTTGCCACGCCGCCCTCGGTGCTGCCGTTCGTGCAGGCAGGTCGCCTCAAGGCGCTGGCGGTGACCAGTCGCCAGGCGACGCCCCTGGTGCCCGGGGTGCCGGGGATGGCCGAGGCGGGTCTGCCGGGCTATGAGTTCTCCTTCTGGTACGGAATCTTTGCGCCGGCGGGAACTCCCGCGGCGGCGCTCGCGCGGCTGTTCGAAGCCACGCGCCAGGTGCTGCGCAGCGCCGAAGTCGGCAAATCGCTCGCGCGCGAGGGCACCGAAACCTCGGGCTCCGCGTCGCCCGCGGAGTTCGCCGCCTTCCTCGCGCAGGATGCCAAGCTGTGGGCGCGGCTGGTGAAGGACTCGGGCGCGAAGCTGGACTGAGTGCGTCAACCGGCGCCGGCCCCGGGCCGTTGCTGTCGGCATGGCCCGGCAAGCCTGCCCGCAGCAACCCGGCGTCGCGCTGCATTTGGTACAGCGCGGCCGCCATGCGTTTTTCTCCGGTGACGAAAACCGGCACGGCTACCTCGAGCGCCTGCGCATTGCTGCAACCGGACTCGAGTGCCCCGTGCATGCCTACGTACTGATGGGAAACCACGTGCACCTGCTGGTGACGCCGGCGCGCGCCAACGGCGGAAGCGGGCTGCTGCGCGAACTCGGCGGGAGCGTGCAGGACCTCGACGCGACACCGGTGGTCGCGTCGCGCTACCTGCTCGCGTGCATGCGCTACATCGAGCTGAATCCCGTGAAGGCGGGGCTGGTGCAAAGCGCCGCCGACTACTGCTGGTCCAGCTATCGCGCGAACGCGCTGGGCCGCGAGGACCCGCTGGTCACGCCGCACCCTTGCTACTACGCGCTCGGGCGCACGCCGCAGGCGCGGCGCGCCTCCTACCGCGCTACGATCTAATTGAGGCGCGCCGCCAGCAGCCGCAGCCGCTCGGCGAGGTTGGCGAGCATCTTCTGCGCGAACGCCGGGCTCAGCTTCACCAGTTCGAGGAACGCAGTGCGGCCGATCGGCTGCAGCGCGCAATCGGTTTGCGCCTGCACGCTTGCCAGGCGCGCCGCCTGGTCGAGCAGAGCCGCCTCGCCGAACACGCCCCCCGGGCCGATGCGCTCGACCATGCTGCCCTCGATGGTGACAACGACGCGGCCTTCGAGCACGGCATACATGCGCACCGCGGTGGAACCTTCCTTGATGATGACTGCGCCGCGGTCGAAATAGATCGGCGGGTCGTTGGCCAGGCCCTGCACCAGGTCAGCGAGTTGGCGCTGGTCGAACACTGCGGCTTCCTTCCAGGCGCCACTGACCGAGAGCTTGCCCTCGGCGTGCAGCGTCACGATGGTGTGGCGCAGCCGCGCGACCATCACGCTCATCAGCATCAACGCGAACGCCGGCCTCTTCATCAGCGCTTGCTGGAACTCGCGGTCGTCCAGCGCGATGACGCGGCACGCGGTCTTCGCCATGGCGCCGGCGGTGCGCTGCGCGTGCGTGAGCGGGGCCAGCTCGCCGAACACTTCGCCCTTCCTGACGCTGGCGATGGCCTTGTTTTTCGCCACCAGGCTCACTTCGCCGTCGTACACGTAGTACATCTTGTCGCGCTGCAGAAGGATAGAGCGCGCCTTCTCGTTCTCGTGGAAGATGGTCGCGCCCTGGGGATACTTCTCCAGCTTGCCGGCGGATTTGAAGAAGGCGAGGGCGGCCGCCGGGTCGTAGAGCGCGCTGGGGGATCCCATGGCCGCAGAGTATCGCCGGGAAGCCCGCCTCCGCGCGCCACTTTGTCACATGGTCGGCACGACGGCGGCTAGAATCGCGCGCAAGGAGAAAACCGACATGACCCTCTCGATGTTCCAGGCGAGCGCGCCGCGCTTTGCCAATATCCTGAACAACCTGTCCGCGCTCCTCGACAAGGCGCAGGCGCATTGCGAGGCGAAGAAGATCGACCCGCCGGTGCTGACTTCGTGCCGGCTGTACCCGGACATGCTGCCCTTCACGCGCCAGGTCACCATTGCCTGCGACACCGCGAAGGGCGCGGTGGCGCGGCTGGCCGGGGTGGAGATCCCCAAGCACGAGGACGTAGAGACGACGTTCGAGGAATTGAAGGCGCGCATCGCCAAGACGGTGGCGTTTGTCGCCACCATCAAGCCGGCGCAGCTGGACGGCACGGAAGACAAGGAGATCGTCCTCAAGCTCGGCTCGCGCGAGTTGACCTTCAAGGGGATGCAGTACCTGCTCGGCTTCGCGCACCCCAATTTTTATTTCCACGTCGTCACCGCCTACGACATCCTGCGCCACAACGGCGTGGAGCTGGGCAAGCGCGACTACATCGGAACTCCCTAGTCGGCGCGGATGCCTGCCTGCTTGAACAGCGCTGCGTAGCGCCCGAGTTGCTCGCGCGTGAAGCGCGCCAGCTCCTCGGGTGAGGTGGCGTTCACCGTGAAGCCCTGCGCGACGAGTTTTTCGCGCACCTCGGGCGCGCCGGTGGCCTTCGCGATCTCGGCGTTCAGGCGCGCGACGATATCCTTCGGCGTGCCCGCCGGCGCTACCACGCTGAAATTGGAATTGAACACGTAGCCCGGCAGCGCCTCGCCGACCGCGGGCGCGTGCGGGAACAATGCCGAGCGCGAGGGGCTGGCGACGCCGAGCAGCTTCAGCTTGCCGCCCTTGATCATCGAGAACACCGTCGGCATGCCGGAGAAGCTCGCGTCCACCTGGCCCGCGGCGGTGTCCACCGCGGCGGCGGCCGCGCCGCGGTAGGGGATGTGGGTGATGAAGATACCGGCGCGCGCCTTGAACAGCTCCATCGCCACGTGCTGCGGGCTGCCGTTGCCGCCCGAGGAATAATTGAGCGCGCCCGGCCTGGCCTTGGCCGCCGCGATGAGGTCCGCGGCGCTCTTGTACGGCGAGCCGGGCGGCACGACCAGCGCCCACTCCATCGTCGCCACCAGCGACACCGGCTCGAAGTCGCGCAGGATGTCCCAGGGCATCTTCGCGTGCACGTTGGGCAGCATGGTCATGATGCTGTCGTTGAAGCCGCCGATGACGTAGCCGTCGGGCGTGGCCTTCGCCACGCGCTCGGCGCCGATCAGGCCGGCGGCGCCGGGCTGGTTCTCGATCACGATCGGCTGGCCCATGTTCTCGGACATCTTCTGCGCGACGACGCGGGCGGCGTTGTCCACGGCGCTGGCCGCCTGCAGCGGCACCAGCATGAGGATGGGCTTGCGCGGGTAACCGGACTGCGCCAGCGCCGCCAGCGGCAGCGCCAGCGCGGCGAAGGTGCAAAGCAGGCGATTCAGCATGTTGCGGACCTCCGATTGAGAATGGGGCGAAAGGCCTATTGGTCGACCCTGTGCTGCTTGACGAAGCCCGCCGCGTCGAGCGGCGCGCCGATGAACGCACCCTGCACGATGTCGCAGCGCAGCTCCTTCAGCCGCGCCGCGGTGGCTTCGTCCTCCACGCCCGCCACCACCACTTGCAGCTTCAGCCGGTGCGCGAGCTCGATGAGCGACTGCACCAGGGCGAGCTTCTGCGGCACTTCCGCGATGCTGCCCACCGCCGCCAAGTCAATCTTCAACTCGTGGAACGGCAGGGTGGCGAGCCAGGAGAGCGAGGCGTAGCCCGCCCCCGGGTCGTCCAGGCACAGGCGCACGCCGGCCTGGCGCAGGCGCTGCAGCGTCTCCACCGACTCCAGGCTGCGCGCGAGGACCGCGGTTTCCGTGATCTCCAGCACCAGGCGGCTGGGGCGCAGGTTCCAGGTATTGAGCGCGCTGGCGACGAAATCGGGCAGGTCGGACTGGCGCAGGCTCCTGGCGGACAGGCTCACGCCGACGCGCAGGTCGAGGCCGGCCGCGTCGCGGAACTCGCGGCAGTTGCGCAGCGCGCCGTTCACCAGCCACAGCGTCACCTCGTTCACCAGGCCGGCGGACTCGGCGGCGGCGAGCGCCCTCGCCGCCGGCACGCTGCCCAGGTCGCTGTCGCGCCAGCGCAGCTGGCTCTCGGCGCCGACGATCAGGCCCGAGCGCAGGTCCACTTGCGGCTGGAATACGATGTTCAGCGCGTCTTGCGCGATCGCCGCGCGCAGCCGGTTTTCGTACAACAGCAGTTCGGCCTCGTCGCGCTCCTGCTCCGCGGCGTACACCGCGAAGCGCTCCGGCCGATCGCGCGCTGCGCGGCTGGCGGTGCGCGAGCGCTGCAGCAGGCTCACCGCGTTGTCGCTGTGCTCGGGATACAGGGCGATGCCCACCGCCGGGCGCGCGTAGACCTGGTCCACGTCCACCCACAAGGGCGCATCGAGCGTGCGCAGGATCTTCTCCGCGGCGAGCACCGCCACGCCGGGACTCTGCACCGAGGCGAGCACGCACGCGAACTCGTCGCGCCCCGGGTCGCCGAGCAGGTCGTGCTGGCGCAGCACCTCGCTCCTGAGCCGCGCGCCGAGGCGCTCGCGCACGGCGTCGCCCGCCAGGTAGCCCCACACCCCGTCGATGCGGCCGATGACGCCGCAGTCGATGAACAGGAGCGCCAACTGCTGGCCGTCGGCCAGCCGCTCGCCGACGCAGGCGTCCAGCCGAGCCATGAAGGCGCCGTGGCCAGATGCGCCGGAGTCGCGCGCGTGGGCGCGACGCCCGTGCACACCCCGCACTGCCGCCCCCGCCAGCAGCGCCAGCTGGACGGCGCACAGGCGCTCGGACGCGGCGAGCGCCGCCTCGCAGCGCTCCCGGTCCAGGCCGAACACGCGCAGCGCGCCGGCGCGCAGCAAGTCCTGCAGCGGGAGGCAGTCGCGCTTCGCGCGCTCGTTCGGCTCCTCGGGGTTGAGCGTTGCCGCCCACTCGAGCAGCAGCTGGCGCAGCGATGCGCGGCCGAGCGATCCGCGCGACAGCGTGCCGACCAGCGCGCGCTGCGTCTCGGTCATGCTGGCGGCGAGCAGCGGCAGGAAGAAAGGCGAGGTGGCGCTCGACAGCGCGCTTTCGCCGCGCGCCGCCTGCAGCGATTCCGGCGCCTGCTGCTGCAGCGCCAAGCCGAGCGCGTCCAGGGCGGCAATGGCTTCGTCGCCCAGGCCGAACTCCTCCAACAGGTGCTGGATCGCGGCAGCGTCCAGCTCGCCGCTCACAGGAACAGCTCGCGCGTGTCGATCTTCACCGAGGTCTGGTCGAGCGTGCGGCGGATACGGTAGGGCTCGTCCGGCGCGGCCATCGGCTCCTTCACCAGGTCGAGGATCTTGTGCGGATGCAACGGATCGCCGTTGGCGTCCTGCACCACCATGACGCGCGGCTGCAGGCGCTTGACCAGGTTTTGCGTGATCACCACGCCGACCTCGCCGGTATTGAGTTCCACCACGCTGCCCACCGGGAAGGCGCCCACGCACTGGATGAACTGCTCGACCAGCGCGGCGTGGAACTGCGTGCCGCGGCTCTGGAACAGCACGTTGAGCGCGTTGGACGGCGGCAACTGCATGCCGTAGGGCGCGGGCGCGGTGAGCATGTCGAAGGCGTCGACGATGCCCGCGACGGCGCCGGTCTGCGAAATCGCGCTGCCCTTCAGGCCCCGGGGGTAGCCGCTGCCGTCGTAGCGCTCATGGTGCAGCGAGGCGAGGCCGGGCAACTCGGCCGGCAGGCCGGCAGTCTGGCTCAGGATCTCCACGCCGTGCGTGACATGGGTCTTGTAGACCTCATCCTCCTCGGCGGTGAGGTCGCTGCGCCGCGCGGGCATGCCGGGGGGCAGCTTGAGCATGCCCACGTCCTGCAGGAGGCCGATCAGGCCGAGCAGCTCGAGCCGTTCGCGGTCCAGCTGCAGGAAGCGCCCGAACACCGTCATGTACACCGACACCTGGGTCGACCGGTTGAGAGTTTCCTGCGCCTTCTCGCGCATCGTCACCAGCAGCATCATGGCGTCCGGGTTGCGCACCACGCTGTCGGTGATCTCGGTCACCGCCTGCCTGGCGCGGTTGCCGTCCAGCGCGTTGCCGGTGACCACGGCGCGCGACATGGACTGCACGATGGCGGTGGTTTGCGTGAAGACGCTGCGCGCGCGCGGCAGCTCGTCCTCCACCGAGGCGAGTTCCTCGTACACCACGGTGCCGCGCACCCTCTCCCTGGCCTGGTCCGAGATCACCGTGCGCGTCGAGGCGGGCAGGGTGAGCAGCTTGGGCGCCACCACCAGCTCCCGCTTCTCCGGGTCCACGTACACCGCCTTGCAATACTTCTTCAGCGCGGTCAGCTGCCGCTCGGTCTTCAGCACGAAGCCCTGGTAGACGAACGGAGTTTCCGTCCACGGCCGGTCGAGCTTGGCGACGAACATGCCGAACTCGAGGAACTCGGTCGGGACTTCCTTGTGCGCCATGGGGGTGCCTGTGCCGCGTCGCCTGCGTTGGACGAAGGGAGTAGCGGATTCTCGTTCGGCCGCGCGCCCTCGGCAAGCGCCGCGATGCAGTAACATGCCCGTCCGGGAGCCAATCGGAGACTAGCGGCGGTGGCGGAAGTCATGGATCTGGGGCTGAGCCTGCAGGTCGGAAAGTACGAAGTGCAGAAGATGCTGGGCAAGGGCGCCACCGGCACGGTGTACCTGGCCAAGGACAGCTTTTCCGGGCGCGAGGTCGCGCTGAAGACCATCGAGCCGGAAGTGTTCCGCGACCCCGAGTTCGGCACCTTGCATCGCTCGCAGTTCCTCAACGAAGCCTCGCTCGCCGGAAAGCTCAAGCACCCGCACATCGTCTCCATCCTGGACGCGGTGGTGGAGGAGGACTCCGGCTACATCGCCATGGAGCTGGTCACCGGCGGGGACCTGGTGCCCTACACCAGTCCGGAGAAGCTCCTGCCGGTGGCGGACGTGCTGCAGATCGGCTTCAAGGTCTGCGGGGCGCTCGATTACGCCTTCAGGGAAGGCATCGTGCACTGCGACATCAAGCCGGCGAATATCATGCTTGCCAGGGGCACCGACGTGAAAATCGCCGATTTCGGCGCCGCCACCCTGAGAAAGAGCCAGGCGGTGCAAACGGCGATGATGGGCTCGCCCTACTACATGTCGCCGGAGCAGATCGCCGGAGCGCAGCTCACCCACCACAGCGACATGTACGCGCTGGGCGCGGTGCTCTACGAGTTGCTCACCGGCCGGCGTCCGCTGCGCGCGGAGCACCTGGATTCACTGCTGAAGAAGATCAGCGCTCTGGAGCCCCTGCCTCCCAGCGAAATGCGTGTCGACCTGCCCAAGGGGCTCGACGCGGTGATCCTGCGCGCGCTGCGCAAGGAGCCCGCAAACCGCTACGCGACCTGGTCGGAGTTCGCGCTCGAACTGTCCAAGGCGGTGCGACTCGTTCTGCCGGCCAACGCCATTCCTGACACCGAGAAGTACGTCACCCTCAAGCGCGTGGAAATGCTGTCCAATCTCGCCGACGCGGAAGTCTGGGAACTGGTCAACGCCGGCATATGGTCGCGCGTGGACCAGGGCCGGACCATCGTGCGCGAGAACGACAGGGGCCAGAGCTTCTTCTTCCTCGCCGAAGGCGAGGTGAAGGTGACCAAGGGCGGGCGCCTCCTCAACGTCGTCAGCCACGGCGAGTGCTTCGGCGAGATGGCCTACATCTGGGGCGGCGAGCTGCCGCGCCACGCCACCGTCGAGGCCATGAACCATCTGCTGCTGGCGGAGTTCGAGCAGGCGGCGCTGCAGCAGATGAGCGGCGGCGCGCAGCTGCATCTGACGCGGGCGCTGGTGCGCAACCTGGTGGACCGGCTGGTGCTCGCCAATACTCGCATTCTGCGCTAGGCGCCGCCATGCCGCGCATCTCCGCCTCCAGCGCCTTTTCGCACCTTCGCATCCTGGACGTGTCGCGCGTGCGCGCGGGCCCCACCTGCGTGCGCCAGTTCGCCGACTTCGGCGCCGACGTGATCAAGATCGAATCGCCGCCGGGCGTGGACCCGAACGAGGGCATGGGCGGCGCGCGCAGCGGGTCGGACTTCCAGAACCTGCACCGCAACAAGCGCTCGATCACCCTCAACCTCAAGCTCGCCGAGGGCAAGGAAGTCTTCACGCGCCTGGCGAAGACCGCCGACGTGGTGGTGGAGAACTACCGGCCCGACGTGAAGTACCGGCTCGGCGTGGATTACGCATCGCTCGAGAAAATCAACCCGCGCATCATCCTCGCCAGCATCTCGGGCTTCGGCCAGGACGGTCCCTACGCGGGGCGGCCGGGCTTCGACCAGATCGCGCAGGGGATGAGCGGGCTCATGTCGGTCACCGGTTTTCCCGGCCAGGGGCCGGTGCGCACCGGCGCGGCGATCGCCGATGTCGCCGGTGGGCTGTTCGCGGCGCTCGGCGTCATGACGGCGCTGATCGAGCGCGAGCAATCCGGCAGGGGGCAGTGGGTGCAGAGCTCGCTCCTGCACGCGGGCATCGCGCTCGCCGATTTCCAGGCGGCGCGCTACCTGAAGGAAGGCGAAGTACCACTGCAGGTGGGCAACGACCACCCCACCAGCATGCCCACCAGCGCCTACAAGACGGCGGATGGCCACATCAACGTCGCCGCGTCGGGCGACGGCATGTGGCGGCAGTTGTGCAAGGCGATCGGCCGCGAGGACCTGCTCGCGCGAGCCGAATTCAACGACCAGCCCGGCCGCGCGAAGCATCGCGCCGCGCTCAACGCCGAGATTCTCGCGGCGCTGGGCAAGCGGACCAGCGCGCATTGGATCGACGCCCTGAACGAGGCGGGCATACCCTGCGGGCCGATCTACGCCATGGACCAGGTGTTCGCCGACCCGCAGGTGCGGCACATTGAGGCGGCGGCGGAAGTGCATCACCCGAAACTCGGCGCGTTCCATGTCGTCAACCAGGCGGCGCGGCTGTCGCGCACGCCGGCGACGATGGCGAGCGCGACGCCGGAGCTTGGCGAGCACACGGCGGAAGTGCTGGCGGAGGTGGGATACACCGCCGCCGAAGTCGCGGGACTGCGCGACAGAAAGGTGATTTAGCCATGAGAATCCTGATCTGGTCATTGCTCGGTGTGCTGTTCGCCGCGGGAGCGGCGGCGCAGGAAGCGTTCCCCAACCGCCCGATCACCATGGTGGTGGGCTTCGCTCCCGGCGGCGGCACCGACACCGCGGCGCGCATCATCGCCAAGGCGGCCGCCGAGAACCTCGGCCAAGCGGTGGTGGTGGACAACCGCGCCGGCGCCGGCGGCAACATCGCCAACGATCTGGTGGCGAAGGCGGTGCCCGACGGCCACACCATCCTGCTGAGTTCGGTGGGGCCGCTCACGGTGGCGCCGCACATGATCGCCAACCTGCCCTACGACCCGCTGAAAGACCTGGTGCCGGTCACCATGGCCGTCACATTCGCCAACGTGCTGGTCGTACACGACGGAATACCCGTGCACACGCTTGCCGACTACGTGAAACTCGCCAACGAAAAGCCAGGCACGCTCACCTACGGCTCCTCCGGCATCGGTGGCGCCGGCCACCTGTCGGGCGAACTGTTCCGCATGATGTCCAAGGTGAGCATCGTGCACGTGCCGTACAAGGGCGGCGGGCCGGCGATGCAGGATCTGCTCGGCAAGCAGATCGCATCCATTTTCGCCACGCCGATTTCCGCCGGCCCGCACATCAAGACGGGCCGCATTCGGGCCATCGCGGTGACCAGCGCGCAGCGCACGAACTTCATGCCGGACGTGCCGACGGTCGCGGAGTCGGGCTATGCGGGTTTCGAGGCCACCAACTGGTACGCCTACGTGCTGCCGGCAAAGACGCCCAACGCGATCGTGGACCGCTGGAACCGCGAGCTGGTGAAGATCCTCAACGATGCGGCGGTGCGCCAAGCCCTGCTCGCGCAGGGCATGGAACCGGCGCCCGGCACGCGCGAGGCGCTCGCCGCTTACATCAGGCGCGAGTACGAAACCTGGGGCCGGGTGGTGAAGGAAGCCAGGATCACCGCCAACTGAGAATCGGGCTCTGACCCGATTCTCAGATGCGGACCACTATTTTCCCGACGTGGGCGTTGGCTTCCATGCGCGCCTTCGCCGCGGGCAGTTCGTCAAAGGGATAAACGCGGTCAACGAGCGGCTTGATGCGCCCGTCGGCGAGCGCGGGAAGCAGGTCGCGGGCGAAGCCGCGCGCGGACACCGCGCGCTGCTCGGCGTTCCTCAGCCTGTTGGAGACGCCGAACAGCCTGAGGCGCTTGGCGTGCAGCGCCCCGAGGTCGATCTCCGCCCTGAGCACCCCGTCCACGTAGCCCACGATGGCGAGGCGTCCCTCGAAGGCGAGGGCGCGCACGCACTCGGCGAATACCGTGCCGCCGACCGTGTTGATCGCGAGGTTCGCACCGCGGCCGTCGGTAGCCTGCATCACCGCGTCGCGGAAATCCGCCTTGCGCGTGACCAGGCCCACGTCGAGCCCGAGGGGTTTGAGCTTCGCCAGCTTCTCCGCCGAGCCCGAGGTGCCGATCACCCTGGCACCCAGGGCCTTCGCCGCCTGCAGCGCAGCGACGCCCACCCCGGAAGAAACGCCGGCGACCAGCAACCACTCGCCCGCTTGGAGCTCGCCCTGACCGAGGAGCATGTCGTGCACCACGCAAAACACGATCGGCACCGACGCGGCCTCTTCCCAGGACAACCGTTCGGGAACCGGCAAAGCCTCGCGCGCGTCCATCAGCGCGTGTTCGGCGAACGCGCCGGGACAGCGGCCCATGATCCGCTCGCCGATCCTGAATTCCGAGACGCCGGGGCCGAGTTTCACCACCTCGCCCGCGCCCTCGGTGCCGCCGGGCTTGGCCTGGTCCTGGGCGGACGCAAGCTCACCGCGGTTCAGGCCGGCGGCACGCACGCGCAGCAGCAGTTGGCCGGGCCCGGGCTCCGGGACCGCGGCGTCGCGACACTCGAGCTCGGTGCGGCCCTCGTGCGCCCTTACGTAGTAGGCGCGCAAGCTATTCCGCGCGCAAGCCGGTTTGCCGGATCAGCGCGCCCATGCGCTGGAACTCGGCGGCGTTGCGCGCGGCGAAAGCTTCCGGCGTGAGGATCAGCCCCTGCGCCGCGATCGCCGTGAGGCGCGCCCGCATGGCGTCCGTCTGCAGCACCGCGTTGATCTCGCGGTTGAGCAGCGTGACCACGTCCTTCGGCGAGCCGGCCGGGACGTACAGTCCGAACACCGTGTCGGCGTCGAAATCGGCGCTGACCCCCTCGGCCACGGTCGGCACGTCGGCATAGGCGGGGTGGCGCTTTGGGCTTCCCACCGCGAGCAGCCGCAGTTTCCCGCTCTTCACGTGCTGCAGGCCGATGCCGGGGTCGAAAGCGAACTGGATCTGCCCGCCCAGCAAGTCGGTGACGACCGGCGCCGCCCCCTTGTAGGGCACGTGCGTGGTCTGCACTTTCGCCGAGTGGTTGAACATCTCGCCCGCGAGGTGCGGCGAACTGCCCGTGCCTGGCGAGCCATAGTTGAGCTTCGACGGGTTGGCGCGGGCATAGGCGATGAACTCGCCGAGCGATATTGCCGGGACGGCGGGCGTCACCACCAGCCAGACGCTGACCACCGCCGCCGGCGCCACCGGCTCGAGGGATTTCATCGGGTCCGGCGCCAGGTTGCGGTTGAGCTGGCCGTTGACGGTGATGGCGCCGCCCGATGACATGAGCAGCGTGTGCCCGTCGGCGGGCGCCTTCGCCACCTCGGTTACGCCGATGTGGCCGTTGGCGCCGGGCTTGTTCTCCACCACGAAGGGCTGGCCGAGCTTTTCCTGCAGGGCCGCGGCGAGCGGGCGCGCGATCTGGTCGGCGGCGCCGCCGGGCGGGAAGTTGACCACGATGCGAACCGCCCTGGATGGGTAGGACTGCGCATGCACCGCAGCAAAGGCCGCGAGCCCGAGGAACGCAAGCGCGCAGCGAAACAGCGTCGTACCCATGGGCCGCCTCCTTCTGGCGGGGCATCCTAGCATGGGAGACTTCGCCTACCGAGGGCGTGGCCTGGTCTTCGCCGCCGCGTCGCGCAGCGCGCGCCATACGCGCTCTGGCGTGGCCGGCATGTCGAGCGCGCGCACGTCGAGCGGCGCCAGCGCGTCCACGATCGCGTTCATTGCGGCGGCCAGCGCGCCGACCGCGCCCGCTTCCCCCACGCCCTTCACGCCGAGCGGATTGCGCGCGGTGGGCACCGGGTGCTCCTCCACCTTCAGCTCGCACAGGTCCGCAGCGCGCGGCAAGGCGTAGTCCATGAGCGAGGCGGTGAGCAGCTGCCCCGATTCCGCGTCGTAGACGATTCTCTCCATCAGGATCTGGCCCAGGCCCTGCACGATGCCGCCGTGCACCTGCCCGGCCACCGTGAGCGGGTTGATCACCGTGCCGACGTCGTCCACCACCGCGTAGCGCGCGACCTCGATCGTGCCGGTATCGGGATCGATCTCGACCTCGCACACGTGGCAGCCATTGGGAAAGGTCTCCGCCGAGGGGGAAAAACTCGCATGCTCGTCGAGGCCGCCCGCGGCGATGGCCACCTGCTTGAGCGACACGCTGCGATCGGTGCCAGCAATCAGGTAGCGCCCGTGCGCGAACACCACGTCGGCCGCCGCCGCCTCGAGCAGTTGTGCCGCGACCGGCGTGCCGCGCGCGATGATCTTCTCGCCGGCGAACAGCAGCGCGCTGCCGCCGAGCGCCGCCGAACGCGAGCCGTAGGTGCCGGTGCCGCGGGCGACGGCGTCGGTATCCCCCTCGACATAGCGGAAGTCTTCGGGCGCGAGGCCGAGGCGCTCGCAGGCGATCTGGCGGAACGTGGTCTCGTGGCCCTGGCCCTGGCTCTTCGTGCCCATCAGAATCGTCGCCGCGCCGCCGGCATCGAAGCGCAGTTGCGCGTACTCGTCGCCGGGCGGCGCGCCGGCGCGCTCGATGGCGTTGGCGAGGCCGATGCCGCGCAGGCGGCCGCGGCGCCGTGCCGCGTCGCGCCGCGCCTCGAATCCGGCCCAGTCGCCGAGCGCGAGCGCGCCGTCCATCACGCGCTCGAATTCGCCGCAGTCGTACGAGAAAGTGAGAGCGGTCCGGTAGGGCATCGCGCCGGGCGGCACCAGGTTCCGGCGGCGCAGCTCGATCCGGTCCACGCCCAGCTCGCGCGCCGCGTCATCGATCAGGCGCTCCAGCACATAGATCGCCTCCGGGCGCCCGGCGCCGCGGTAGGGCGCGATCGGGCTGGCATGCGAGAACTCGCCGAGCACGCGCACGTGCGCGGCGGCAAAGGCATACATGCCCACCAGCGAGCCGAGATTGGAAAAAGTCGGCAGCAGCTGGCGGTCCGTGGAAACGTAGGCACCGAGGTTGTTCCTGGTGCGCACGCGCAGCGCAAGGAACCTGCCCTCCGCGTCGAGCGCGAGCTGCGCTTCGCTGATGCAATCGCGCCCGTGCTCATCGGCCAGCGGCGCCTCGCTGCGCTCGCAGGTCCACTTCACCGGCCGGCCTAGTTTGCGCGCGAGCCACAGCACGTGACGCTGCTCGACATGGGCCCAGCCCTTGGCGCCGAAAGCGCCGCCGACGTCGCCCGCCACCACGCGCACCGCTTCCTTCGGCACCTTGAGGATGCGCTCGGCAAGCAGGTCGCGCACCCGGTGCGGGTACTGCACGTCGAGGTGCAACGTGTAGCGGCCGCTCGCCGCGTCGTACTGCCCGAGCGCGCCGCGCGGCTCCAGGAACTGCGCGTGCACGCGCGAGATCACATAGCGCCGGCTGACCACGTGCGCTGCGCGCGCGAAGGCGGCATCCGTGGCGGCAGCATCGCCGACCTCGTGCACGTTGCAGACGTTGTCCGGGCATTCGTCCCACACCGCGCCGTCGATCGGCAGCGCCTCGTAGTCGACCTCCACCAGGTCGGCGGCATCCTGCGCCTGCGCCAGCGTCTGCGCGACCACCGCGACCACCGGATCGCCCACGAAGCGCACGCGGCCGCGCGCGAGGCCTTCGTGCGCGCGCCAGAACATGGGCGTGCCGTCGGGACGCTTGCGCTTGATCGTGACCTCGGGCGCGCCGATGCCGTCGCGCGTGAGGTCCTCGCCGTCGAACGCGCCGAGCACGCCCGGCGCGGCCGCGGCGGCGGCGCGGTCTATCCTGGCAATGCGCGCGTGTGCGTGCGGCGAACGCACCAGAACCAGGTAGGCTTGTCCGGGCACTGCGAGATCATGGATGAAGCGGCCTTCCCCTCGCAGCAGCCGCGGATCCTCGAAGCGCTGCAGCGGCTGGCCGACCCCGAACTTCTCCATACCTCAGGGGGCGATCACTGCCCCGGTGCGCCGTAGGACACCGGCCGGATCGGCGACCCGGCGCTGCCCTTTTCCAGCATCGGCAGGACCATGGTGCACGAAGTCCACACCTTGTCGCGCGCCAACTCGCCCAGCTTCGCGTTCTCGATATGGTGGATGCCCATCTGCGTCAGCATATGGTGGTGCAGCGCGAAGGGCAGGCCCTGCGGCACGCCCGCAGCGGGGCCGGCCTTGCCGGCGAGCATGCCCTCCGGCACCGGATCCACGAATGGCGTATCCAGGCCGATGGCGACGATGCGCCGCTCGCCCAGGTACTTGGCCGCGTCGTAGGACAGGCCCGGCGCCTTGGTGTAGTAGAACTTCTCGGTATCCGGGTCCTGCCAGAAGTCGCCCCAGCCGGTGTACACGTAGACCACGTCGCCGGGAAGGATGCCGCGCTTGGCGAGGCCCTGGGCCTTCAGCATCTGCTCGATGTGTTTCGCCGTGACCAGCTCGCCCGCCTTCATCGGCTGGCCGCCGCCAACGGCTTTCTTCGCGTCGAGCAGCACCGCGCTGGTGACGATCGGCGGCGCCTTTTCCATGCCGAGCCTGAGCAAGCCGGAGTCCGGTGTCGGCTTCACTTCTTTCTGCGTGTAGCCGCCGTAGTACACCGCGTCGTCCACGGCAATCGGCGACTTGCCGTCCCAGGGCTGCTTGAGCGCGCCGAAGTGGCCGAGCGCGTCGATCTGCGTCGCCTGCTGTCCCGGTTCGGCGCCGGCCTCGTACTGCTCTAGGTTGAAGGCGTGCGCGCTGCCCGGAATGCTCGCGGTCGGCTTGGGTTTCTGCACGTACGGGCCGCTGAA
>Ga0247727_10009895_pt1 | contig 17055 bp, 11 predicted proteins | sample WisWelCaveWW1625_FD_202498 | JGI IMG/M metagenome (GOLD analysis project Ga0247727, IMG submission 202498) | Biofilm microbial communities from Wishing Well Cave, Virginia, United States - WW16-25 | ecosystem: Environmental > Aquatic > Deep subsurface > Groundwater > Cave microbial mat | place...
CAAACCCGCGGCTGGCGTGGTACTCCTGGTCCTCCGCCGTGAACGTGAACCCGGCGCCACAGTCCACGCATGTGAGAGTCCTATCCGAAAATGACACTCGACGACCTCCTTCGGTCACTTCTCCTAGTCGTCGAGTGCGGCTCGAACGCGGGGCTGAACTGCATTTCTCGGACGAGGAAACAAACTTCCCCCCTAGGCTAGCACGCGCCGCCCTTGGGCCGCAACCGCGGATTGCTCCGACGTGGCGCAACTACTCCTCCAACGGGGTTGCGCTCGCCAGCAGCGCGGCGTATGATCGGCAAAGAACACACGTTCGGAGGGCACTCATATGGACAGAGCTTTAGCTGTCCTGAAGCATGGAATGAGGTTCACGTCCCGTCGGTCCTCACCCAGACTCCCCTGCTTCGACTACGTAGGCCGTTATGCCTACCACCCCGTCCTCACCACCTGCCGCCGCCAGCCGCGCCCATGATCTCCCTTACCGTCTACGGTGGCTGCGGCACCATCGGCGGGAACAAGATCCTGCTAGAGGACCACATCCACGACACGCGGCTGTTCTTCGACTTCGGCACCTCGTTCAAGGTGCGCGAGCAGTTTTTCGAGGAGTACCTGAAGCCGCGGCCCGGCGTCGGCCTGCTCGACCTGCTGGAGATGGAGTACGGCGCGTACGGCCACCTGCTCCCGCCCATCGAGGGCATCTACCGCGAGGACCTGGTGCCGCCGGGCGACCTCTGGTCGCGCTACCGCGAACATCGCCACTACCGAGAGCTGCCGTCGCTGGATGGCGTCATCGTCTCGCACGCCCACGTCGACCACACCGGCTACATCTCGTTCCTGCGGCCGGAGGTGCCGGTCTACGCCTCCGCCCTCTCGGCCTTCATCGCGAAGGCGATGCAGGACAGCGGCATGCCCGACTTCGAGAAGGAGGTCTGCTACCTCAACCCACGCGCCTGGCAGGACGGGCGCGAGGGGCGGGGCGTCCTCTCGCCTGTGAAGGGCAAGCAGATCATGCGCCCCTACGTCTTCGTCGACCAGCCGGAGCTGGGCGCGGGCGCGTCGACGTTCTGGCAGGACACGCCGGGGCGCAAGACGCTGGAGCCGGCCGGCCCGCAACCGGTGCGCGTGGCGGGCGATGGCCTGGGCTGCCGCGTCGGCCGCCTGCCGGCCCGCCACTACCCGGTCGACCACTCGATCCACGGCGCCAGCGCCTGGGCGGTGGAGACCTCCGCCGGCTGGGTCGTCTACACCGGCGACCTGCGCCTGCACGGCACGCGCGGCGAACAGACCGAGCGCTTCATCGCCGAGGCGCGGGCATTGCGGCCGCGCGCCCTCCTCTGCGAGGGCACCCGCGCCCCCCGGCGCGGCGATGAGACAGAGCTCGAACCGCCCTTGATCACCGAACGCGAGGTGGAGGACAACGCCGGCCGCCTGGTGGCGAACGAAGCCGGGCTCGTCATCGCCGACTTCGGGCCGCGCAACATCGAGCGGCTCCAGGCCTTCCTCCGTATCGCCGAGGCGACCGGCCGCGCTCTCGTCATCCTGGCGAAGGACGCCTACCTCCTCGATGCGATGCACCTCGTCGACGCGCGCATCCCCGCCGTCAGCACGGAGGCGAATCTGCGCGTCTACAACGACGTGAAGTCGATGCCGGGCGTCTGGGAGAAGCAGGTGCGGCGTAGCTACAAATCGTCCCTCGTCGCGCCGGACGACATCCGCTCGAACCCGGACCGCTTCATCCTCTGCTTCAGCTTCTGGGACGTGAAGAACCTGATCGACATCGCCCCCACCGCCGGCACCTACATCTACTCGTCCAGTGAGGCTTACACAGAGGAGCAGCGCATGGACATCTGGCGCCTGCGCCACTGGCTGGAGCACTTCGGCCTGCGTGGCGTCGGCCTGCCCAAGACGAGCGACGAGGACGAGGCGGACACGCCCGGCCAGTTCCAGCCCGGCGAGGAGCTGCTCCACGCCTCCGGCCACGCGGGCGCGGGCGACCTGGTGGCCCTGGCGAAGGAGATCCGCCCGCAGACGCTGATCCCCATCCACACGGAGAACCCGCGCTTCTTCTTTCAGGCGCTGGCAGGCGAGCCGGTGGAGATCCTCGTGCCGGAGTACGGCGAATCGATCGAGCTCTCGTAGGGAGACGCAGGAGGTAGCGGCATGGAAGCGCTGATCGTGGTTTTGATGGTGGCGCTGCTCGCGCTGGTTGGCTTCGGCATCTGGGCGCTCTCGTCACGGCGTCCGGCGATCGACGAGGCGGGCCAGCGGCTGGAGCAGCAGCTCGTCGCGCTCAAGGGCGAGCTGTCGCAGGCGCTCAGCGCGAACCAGCAGACGGTGCTCACGCAAGTCAACGCCGTCGACCAGCGCCTCAACGAGCGCCTTGATGCGGTCCACGGCACGTTGGGGCAATCGCTCACCAGCAACCAGGACACGATGAAGCACGTCAGCGAACGGCTAGGTCAGCTCTCCCAGTCGACGCAGCAGATGCTCGACGTCGGGCGGGACATCGCCAGCCTGCAGGAGATCTTGCGCCCGCCCAAGGTGCGCGGCGGCTTCGGCGAACTGCTGCTGGAGCAGCTCCTGGAGCAGGTGCTCCCGGGCGGTCACTGCCGCAGCCAGTACCGCTTCCGCAGCGGGGTCCAGGTGGACGCCGTGATTCAGCTCGGCGGCGGCCTGGTGCCGATCGACTCCAAGTTCCCGCTCGAGGCGTTCCACCGCATGCTCGCCGCCCCCTCGGACGAGGAGCGGGCGCCGCTGCGCCGCGAGTTCGTGCGCGCCGTGAAGGGCCACATCGACTCCGTGACGAAGTACATCCTGCCGGACGAAGGCACGCTGCCCTTCGCGCTCATGTACATCCCCGCCGAGAACGTCTTCTACGAGGTGATCGTCAGGGACGACGCTCTCGACGGTCAGGGCAACCTCGCGACCTACGCGCTCGAACGGCGGGTCATCCCCGTCTCGCCGAGCAGCTTTTACGCTTACCTCCAGTCGATCCTGCTCGGGCTGCGCGGCATGCAGGTGGAGGAACGCGCCCACGAGATCATCCGCCACCTGGAGCAGCTTACCGGCGACTTCTCGCGTATCCGCAAGGACTACGGCACGCTGGGCGAACACCTGAAGAACGCGTCGAACAAGTACAGCGAGGTCGACCGCGCCGTCAGCCGCTTCGGCGATCGCCTGGCCCTGTCGATCGAAGCGCCGCGCCAGCCGTCGCTGCTGGAGCGTCCCGAGATCGTGAACGGGGCCTCCGCGCCCGCTCCTTAGGCGTCCGCGTACACCCGAAAGCCGAAGTCGTTGTAGCGGAACGATGGCGGGAGGCTAGCGCGCGCTGTCACCCGCGTGAACTTGACCTGGTGGCGCCAGCTCCCCCCGCGGGCCACCTTTCGCTCGCCCGCAGGCGGCCCCCCGGCGCCGTCCGCGACCGCGTACCAATCGGGCGCGTACCAGTCCTGACACCACTCGTGGACGTTCTCCGCCGTGCAGCGCAGGCCGTAGCCGTTGGCGCAGGACGGGCCCGCCGGGTGCGGGTGGTCGAGCGACGCGATCTCGTCCGCCAGCGGGTGACGTGTGCCCGGCAACGCGCTCCACGGCCAGTCGACGCCCCGGAGCCCGCCCAGCGCCGCGAGCTCTCGCTCAGCCTCGCTCGGCAGACGGCAAGGCCTGCCCGTCTGCTGGGACAGCCACTCGCAATAGGCCGTCGCCTCGAACCAGCTCACGCCGACGACGGGCTGGTCCGGCGGGTTGAAGCGTGGGTCGCCAGCAAAGCGCGGCGGCTCGGCATTCGTCGCTCGCGCGAAGCGAGCGTACTCCGCGTTCGTCACCGAGCCGGTCGCCGCAGAGAACGAGGGCAGGCGCACCAGGTGGGCCGGACGCTCGTCCTGGGCGCCGGCGTCGTTGCCCATCAGGAACTCGCCGCCCTCGATGAGCGCGAGGTCCGGGAGCGCGGGGGCCATCGCCTGGTTCACTGCTGACCTGCCTGGCCGAACGCGAGAGGCCTCCGGCTCAGCCGGAGGCCTCTCGCTCGATGACGCGACGTTGCCGGCGGCTAGTTCGGGGCGATCTCCGCGACCTTGGCCCGAGCGGCCGGCTTGTCCTTGAACCATAGCGCGTTGATCTCCGTGTACACCTTCATGTTGTCCGGCACGTCGTCCTCGGCGAAGATCGCCGTGACCGGGCAGGCCGGCTCGCAGGCGCCGCAGTCGATGCACTCGTCAGGGTCGATGTAGAGGATTTGGTCCTCGTCCCCGTCGTCGTGGATGCAGTCAACGGGGCAGACATCGACGCAGGAGCGGTCCTTGGTGCCGATGCAGGGTTCGGTAATGGTGTAGGTCATGGCGGTGTGGCCTCCTGATAAGCTGTTGCGCGCCTATTCTAGCTTCCAGCTTGCCACCGGGGAAGGAGTTTCGCAAGTAGGGACTTCCTTAACGGCCCTGACCGCGAAAATAATCACCACCTCGCTAGTTCGCGATGCGGTAGAGGGCGCCCTCGACGTAGTTCAGGAAGTACAGGAAGCCGTCCGGCCCCGTGAGCACGTCCGTGTGGCATCCCTCGGCCCGTACCGCCTGACCCGCCACCGCCCCGTCCCGGGCGAACTCCACTTCGATCAGCTCGCTGGTGTGGAAGAAGCAGAAGAGGAGACGGCCCGTGAACTCGTCTAGCACATCGTCGGAATAGAACTCGAGGCCGGCGATGCCTGCGCGTTCGTGGTAGAAGGTGAGTGGCGGGTGGATCTGCTCCTCCGGCACGTCGAAGCCGGATCCCGGCCAGCCGTAATTCGCGCCGCGCTCTACCTCGACGATCGCGTCCTGGCCGACGTGGCCGTTTTCGCCGGCGAAGACGCGACCCGTCGCCGGGTCGACGGCGAGGTCGTACGGGTTGCGCAGCCCGTAGGAGTAAACGAACGGGTCGAACTTCAGGTCGTCCACCCGGGGGTTGTCCAGCGGCGGCGCGCCGTCCGCGTTCAGGCGCAGGATCGACCCCGGGATCGAGTCCGGGCGCTGTGCCTCCTCCGGCATCTCGTGGTCGCCCACGCCGATGAGCAACGCGTCGTCCGGGGCGAAGCGCATGCCACCTCCGACATGACAGCACAGCGGCGCCGCCTCCCACGACAGCAGCTCCTGCAGCGGGCCTGCCCGGCCCCCTTGGTCGCGTACCCGCGCCACGACCGTGCGCCGAGGGTTGTCGGCGGTGTGGTAAACGTAGACGTACGGGTTCCGTACGAAGTCGGGATGCACGGCGATGCCGGTGAGCCCCAGTTCCACCACGCCGGTGGTGGGCCGCAGGTACACGTCCAGCGAGAGGAACGGCTCGGTCAGGAGGCGCCCGTCCTCGATGACGCGCACCGTCCCGCCCTGCTCCGCCACGAAGATGCGCCCGTCCGGCGTCGCGGCGAGCTGCACGGGCCGGGTCAGTCCCTCGGCGACCTTCTCGATGCGGTATTCATCGGGTAGGGGGCGGTGGGGGATGGGCGGATCGTGTTTGCCGGTCGCTTCTCGCGGGTCATGGCCCCAGCGCCGGTGCTCGCCGGGCGCCAGGGTGGGCGCGGGCGTGGGCGCGGGCGTGAGCGTGAGGGCCTCCGGACCACCGCCGCCGCAGCCGGCGAAGGCGGCGAAGCCGGATGCTGCGAACATCAGGAGCCAGGCGCCGATGACACATGTGGCTCCCTTGTGTAGTCGATGGCATTGCTGCATAGGTGGCCCGCGGGGCCGCGTCGCAGCGACTCGCGTTCGCTGACACGCGGGTCACAGCATAGCCTATGCGCCTCGGGCGGATCAAACCGCCTGTTGGGTTGCAGGTAGAATGTCCCCTCTGCGCCGCAGCTAGAATGTCCCGCGACACCGACTGCACGCCCGCTGAGCGGCTCCAGCCCAGCGCGACCCGACCGCTAGAGGGCAGCCCCGACGACGTCTTCTGCCTGAAGGACGAGCGGAAGGTGGCCAAGGATCACACCTTCTCGCTAGGCGGGGCGACTTACACCCTCCCCCGCGAGCCCTGCCTGGTGGCCTTCAAGGTGCAGCTCCACCTCCACCCGGGCGAGCGGCTTCGGGTCTGGCACGGCGGTCGTCTGGTGGCGGAGCTGCCACACGTCGACAAGGAGCGGCTGCGTGATGCGCCGCTGCGCGCTGAGCAGACGGTAGAGGACATTCTAGCTGCGACGTGAGAGAGGACATTCTACCTGCTACCCAACAGCCCTGCAGCCGAGGCAGGCTAGACGCAGTGGTGGCCGAATTGGCTGACCATCGCAGCAAGGTCCGTGACCGTAACCGAGCCGTCCGGCCCTTGGAGATCCCAGCGCTCAGCGCCGAGAGGGGCGGCCCGCCTGTCGAAGGCCGGATGGTAGTTGTTTCGGTGCCCGGACGGCTGAATGGACGGGAGGGGCGTAGATAGGGGATCGCTATAGCGGTCGAACGGCCCGATCCCCTGATCGTGAGAGCCGAAGCGCAGGACGAGCGTCGCGAGGTCGGCCGCGCTGACCCTGGTGTCGCGTCGCATGAGCGATCCGCTGGGCACGTCATACAGATCCCAGAAACTCAGGGGGTCCCGTTGGCCGCCGAGCTTGGCCATGGGCCCCTGCTCGGTCAAATCGGTGCAGCCGTCGTCGTCAGTGTCAGGGTCGTTCCTGTCGGTGCCTTTCGCCGCCTCTTCCTCGTCGGTCAAGGTATCGCCGTCCTTGTCGGCGAAGGGAGGCGGCTGATAGGGGTGGGGATTGGCGCAGGTACTGCCGCTCCGCCCGTAGATCACCTGGAGGTCCTTGATATCGATGCCGCCGTCCGGGGCAACCGCGGGCTCCAGGTCGCGGTCGGTCCCGTAATGGAGGGAGCCGACCGCGACGCCGAAGCGCCCGGCGACCATCTGCTGATCGACGACGTTGACAATGCAGTCGGTGTTTACGTCGCCCTCCAACGCGCGCACGATGACGCGAGCGTCGCCCACGACCGAAAGCGGGATGCGGGCGCCGGCGGTGGTCATGAGCTGCGTCGCGGTAGCGACGTCGTTGAGGACGAGGTCGATGCCGTTGCCAGGCGCGGCGCGCAGCTGGAGCCCGGCCACCGATTGCACGGTCAGGATGGCGAGCGTGCCCGTTCCGGTCGGCCCTTGCACGTTGGGCGGGATGAAGCAGGAGAGCGACGAACGCCCCAGGCCGAGGGCGGTGAGGCAGTTGGACGGCTGTCCCGTACTGGTCAAGAACGTGCCCTCCTGGATCTTCACGGTCACGAGCGATGGGTTGAAGGTGACCTGGAGCCCAAACGAGCCCAGGCCGGCGCCTGCCGGCACGCCGGCCACGTTCTCGGCGATGACCAGCGGCCCGTTACCCAAGAAGAGACTCGCGCCGTTGGGCACTTTCTCCACTGATGCCTGCGGCGCCGCCTGCGCCGAGACGTCCGGCCCACCGCCGGCCTGGGGAGCGCCGGCCAGCACCAGCCGCTCGCTCGGCGCACCCTGAACGATGGCCGGCACGACAGCGGGACCGGCGAAGGCGCCGCCGCCGGGCGTCGCTGAGGGCGTCGGCGTGAGCGCCGGCACCGCGACGTTGACCGAGCCGCCCTGCGTGGTGAGCGGGCCGAGGAGGGTGCCCGGGACGTTGGTCAGGATCGCCTCGGACACGTCGACCGGCGACAGGCCCGGCGTGAGACCCTGGAAGGTGACCTGGGCCAGCACGCCCGTGCCGAAGGGACCGGGCGGCGTCGCGCCCAGCGTGACGCACGCAAAATCGATCGCGCCGACGACGTTATCGATGAGCGGCCCCGGACAGACGACGCTCCGGCCCGTGCTGCCCAAGAATGGCCCGACTTCGACGGCGTTCACTCTGACCAACGCAGGGTTGAAGGCCAGGTCGACCTGGAAGGCGCCCAAGTCCCGCGCGTTATCGACCACCACGTTGACGATCACGAGCCCGGCCGGGGCGACGGTCTGCGATGCCGGCTCGATGCGGACGATGAGCGGCCCCGGCGTCAGCGTCGGCGACGCGGAGGGCGATGGCGTGCGCGTCACCGTGCGGGTCGGCGAGATCGTGGGGGTACGGGTCACCGTGGGCGTCAGCGTGACCGTCGGCGAAGGCGTTTCGGTCGCCGTCGGGCAGCCTTCGGGCGGACAGGGCGTGGGTGAGAGCGTCGCGGTCGGCGTTCGCGTCACCGTCGGCGACAGGGTGGGGGTGGGCGCGGGCGCGTCGGCAATCAAGATAGCGCCGCCCTGGAGCGCGGGCGCCCCCAGGGCCACGCCGCTGATGTCGGTCAGGATCACCTCGTCCAGCGACAGCGCAGTCAGGCCGAGCGCGTCGCCACGGAAGGTGGCCGTTGCCAGCGTGCCCGAACCGCTGGGCCCCGCCGGCGCGAGGCCGAGCGTGGCGCAGACGAACTCGATCGTGCCCGCCGCCAGCGTAGGCGTGAGGCACGTCACCGAGCGGCCGCTGCTGCCCGGGAAGGCTCCTTCCACCACATCAAGCGCCGTCACCAGGCTCGGGTCGTAGTGCAGGTCGAACTGGAAGGCGCCCAGCCCGCTCACGTTCGCCACGGCTATCTCCACCGTGGTCGCGCCGTTGCGCAGGAGGGTCTGGCTGACCGGCACGATGCATACCGTGAGCGCACTCGTCACCCCGCACGGGCCGGGCGCAGGCGTCGACGTCACCGTGGGCGTCAGTGTCACGGTGGGCGAGGGCGTAGCGGTGCGCGTCGAGGTGGGGAGCGCCGTCTGCGTCGGCGTCCGCGTCTCGGTGGGGGTGGAGGTAGTCGTGGCCGTTGGGCAACCCTCCGCCGGGCAGGGCGTGGGCGTCGCGGTGTTCGTCGGCGTCAGCGTGGCCGTGCCGGTCTCGGTCGCCGTAGCGGTGCCGCCGGTCGCCGTCGGCGTCGGTGTGCGCGTCGGCGTGCGCGTGGCGGTAGGCGTGGCGGTGGGCGGCGGAACGACGCCGACGATGCCGTCCTGGGTGGCGGCTACGGGAAGCTCGGCGCCGGTGACGCCGGTCAGGATGACGCCCTCCAGATGGAGGGGCGACAGGCCGAGCACGGCGGTCTGCGCCTGGAGCGTCACCTGAGCGAGGAACCCGTTGCCGGTGGGGCCGGGCGGCGACGCGCCGAGCGTGATGCACACCAGCTCCATCCGGTCGGCTTCGATCGTTGGGAGACAGACGACGCTCCGCCCCGAACTGCCCAGGAACGACTGGACATTGATGTTCACCGGCGTCAGGAGCGCGTCGTTGAAGACGACGTCGAACTGGAAGCCGCCGAGGTTAGTGACGTTATCGATCGCGATCTGCGCGGTCACGGTGGCGCCGGAGTTCGCGGTCTGGAAGACGGGGCTGATGCAAAGGGCGGTGCCGGTAGCTGGCCCGCAGAGCGAAGGCGCGGGCGTGGGCGGCACGGTGGGCGTCGGTGTGTCGATGGGGGTGGGCGTGGGGCCGGTGGCGGTCGGCGCCGGCGTATCGGTCGGTGCGGGCGGGGTGGTGGGCGCGGGCGTCGGGCAGGAACCGACGCCGCCGCTGACGGTGACGCTGCCGTTTTGCACTCGCGTGGGGATGCCGGCGCCCGCTGGGTCGGCGAGGCCGATCCGGGCGATGTTCACCACCCCCAACCCGGCGCATGCGGTACCGAAGGTCACGGTGGTCAGCAGGCCGCTGCCGGTGGGGCCAGCCGGGCCGGCCGGCGGCGAGGCGTCGGTGGTCGCGCAGGCGAAGCGGGCGAGGCCCGGCTCCGCCACGATGTTGTCGGCGTCGAGGTCGAGGTCGCCGACGTCGGGCACAAACACCCCGAACTCGTTGAGGCCGCCGGCGTTGCCGTCGCCGTTGACATCGACCTCGAACAGCGGCCCCAGGCAGATCGGCGTCCGGCCGGTGCTGGCCAGGAAGGCCGCCGTTCGGTCGAAGTCGACGAAGGCGAGGGTGCCGGCGTCGAACTCCAACGTGATCTCGAACGCGCCCAGGCCCTCCGGGTCGATGATGCCGTCGGCGCGGAAGCCGACGAGGGCGTTCGCCGGCGCGGCGACATCCTGGCTGGCCGGATCGACGCTGACGATGGTGGCCGGCGTGGAGGTGGGCGTCTGGGCGTGGAGCGGACGCGTCGAGAACAGCCCGGCTGCCAGGGCGCCAGCGACGAGCGCGGCCAGCGTCACGCGGACGAGCGGCCCGAGTCCCGTCGGAACAGAGTGTCGCGCTGGGCGAGTCACGCGCCCCTCCTTGGCACCAGGCCTCCACAGTGACCCCTGGGTGTCTGGGGCACTGCTCCCGAGAGGCCTGTCGGCGGGGAGCGGCAGGCAAGAAGAAGGGAGACAGGCCACCTGGCACTGCTCCCCCTAGGTCATGCTTGGAGGCGAACCGATCCGAGCGCAGTCACTATAGGCCGGGGCGGCCCGGCTGTCAAGTTTATGTTTGGTGCGCCGGCCGCAAGCCACCGGCCGGCGCTGCGCGTTGCCCCGCCGGTTCAGGCTCCGTCCGGCTCGAGTTCCGGCCACTCGAAGTCGTCGACGAAGACGGCCTGGGCGCCCTTCAACTCCGGCACCTTCTCGGCGAGGAGCCGCTCGATGCCGAGCCGCATGGTGAGCATGCTCATGGGGCAGCCGTTGCACGACCCGATCATCTGGAGCCGGGCGATGCCTTCGTCCGTGATCTCCAGGACGTTGACCTCGCCGCCGTGGGAGTGGATATAGGGGCGAAGCTCATCGAGCGCGCGGTCGACCCGCATCTCAAGGCTCTCGACCTCGGCCGTCGCTTCGCTCCTCATGGCGAATCGATGGTACCATGGCCCGACGGCGGGCGCCTCAAAGGGAAGAGGTGGCGCTTATGCTAACGTTGCGGCCGAAGTCACATCGCGAGGGCCGCGGGTTGGCGGTGGCGCAGGCTGGCCAGCCAGAGGCTCCTCAAATAAGGACAGATAGGCGGCGTAGGAGAAGAGGCGGTTTCGAGAAGCGCCAGTGATCTCGTTCAAGAGACCCAACCCATGGAACTGGTTCACTAGGCCATTGGCCGTGGGAACGCTCACGCCCAGTTGGTCGCTGACACTCCGAACGGTAACCATCGGCCATTTGAACAAGAGATCGAGCAAGCGGAGGCCGTTAGCCGCCCCACGCACGGACGCGCTGACCAAATCGCGATGCTGCTCGCGAAGATTGAGGATGCGCCTCCCGGTCTCTGTGGCCCCTTGCGCTACTTCGAAGACGCCTCGGAGGAAGAACTTCAGCCAACCTTCCCAATCTCCCTCGTCCCTGATCGCCATGAGGGCATCATAGTATTCCCGGCGGTACTGTTTGAAGTAGTAGCTCAGGTAGAGAAGGGGGCGTCGTAGGATCTGCCTCTGGCAAAGCAGATATGTGATGAGCAGCCGTCCGATCCTGCCGTTGCCATCCATGAACGGATGGATGGTCTCGAACTGGCCATGGGCCAGGCCACAGAAGACCAGCACCGGTAAGGTCTCGTCCTCACGCAAGTAGCCTTCGAAGTCACTCAGGGCCTGCAGCATCTCACCAGGAGGCGGAGGGACATAGGTGGCCTCCGACAGCCGACTACCTGGCGGCCCAATCAAGTTCTGGGCTGTACGAAACTCGCCCGGTGGCCATTGAGAGCCTCGCACACGCTGCATGAGGCGCTCGTGAATTTCCCTGATGAGCCGAAGGGAGAGGGGAAGGGATCCAAGGCGCTCGAGGCCGTAGTTCATGGCGTCAACGTGGTTCACCACCTCGGCCACATCTCCCGGGATGCCGCGCTGTACGCTTGCGGCCTCGTACTCAAGCAAGTCTCCCAAGGTGGCCTGCGTGCCTTCGATTTGTGAGCTCAGGACAGACTCGTGCCTGACGTACATGGCGACGAAGAGGTCTGGATTCGGCAGGACCTCGGTTGCGCCGTCCAGCCGGCCTATTGCACGGTCCGCTTGGGAAAGCAGCCGCCACATCTGCTCGTCCATCGCGATCGGAGGGTCCGGGGGCAGCGATTTGGGAATGAAGGCTCGATAGCCGCCCGGCTGGCGAACATACCTCCCGGCGCGCCCGTAGCCCACGCTCACCTCTTGCTTAAGGGAACTTCATCGATGCGCACCGTTACTAAAGCAAATCGCCGATCGCTTAATCAAGGGGCCTGGTAAGTTAAGATCGCTTTAGTTACGGCTCCGCGAAGACGAGGGGCTTGGTGCTGGCGAAGGCGTTCGCGCTCTGGGGCCAGCGCTCCGGCGGCAGCTCGTAAGTGATCTCGATCTCGATGCCGTCCGGGTCGAGGATGTAGATGCCCTTTGAGACGCCGTGGTCGCCCGTGCCGACGATGGGCACTCCCGCCTCTCGCACCGTGCGGTAGGCCTGGGCGAGCGCCTCTTCGTCGGCGACCTGGTAGGCGAAGTGATAGAGGCCGACGCGGCCGGGGTCGGAGTCCAGCGCGTCCGGGCCCAGGCGCATCAGGGCCAGGTCGTGCGAGTCCGGGTTGCCTTGGGTGGAGAAGAAAGCCATGACGCCGGGGACCTCGCCGTTCTTGCGCAGGCCCAGCACCTCTGTGTAGAAGCGCTCGGAGCGCGCCAGGTCGCGCACGCGCAGGACGATGTGGCCGAGCTTGGTGGTGGGGATAGGCATGAGACGTCTCCTCTGCGCTGTACAAAGTACCGTGTGGTCAGCTCCTATCGTATCTCGCTGCCGCCCGACCCGTCAACGCCGGGCCTTCACTACGATGGCGCCATGGGAGACGCCCTGCTTGAACTCAGGGATTCTCGGTATAATCAGGCCATTACGAAGGAGGCATCAAGATTACGTCACAAGAAATCGCCGAGACTTACGGCGCGGCCTGGAACGAGCAGGACGAATCGGCGCGAAGAGCGCTGCTCGAGAAGGCCTGGGCCGACGACGGCAACACGATCATGGAGGGCATCGACTTCGGCGAGCTCGCGACGGACGGCCGGCTCAAGAAGATCGTGGGCTTCTTCGGCCCGCCGCCGGCACGCAGCTAGCGGCCGCGGCGCGGCACCCACCTCGACACCGCCCCGCGATGCGATGCGAAGTCGGCGGCGCACCACACGTCCCGGCCGACGTCCAGCGCATCGGCACCGTGCCGATCGCGATCAAGCGCAACTGGTCGTAGCGCCGAATTCACATAAGCTCCCCGCCCCTACGACAGCCCCGCTGCTATACTAGTACCGTCGAGGCAACGTACTCCGTTAGATGTTTACGCATCTTCACCTGCACACCGAATTCAGCCTCCTCGACGGCCTCTCCCGCATCCCCAAGCTCCTCGACCGAGCGAAGGAGTTGGGCCAGGAGGCGTGCGCGATCACCGACCACGGCGCCCTCTACGGCGCCGTCGACTTCTACCGCGAGGCGCGCGCCCGCGACCTGAAACCGATCGTCGGCGTCGAGGCGTACGTCGCCCCCGGCGACCGGCGTTCGCGCGAACAGCAGGAGAAATCGGCTTACCACCTGACGCTGCTGGCGCGGAACAAGCAGGGCTATCGCAACCTGCTGGCGCTGGTGACGAAGGCGAACCTGGAGGGCTACTACTACAAGCCGCGCATGGACCGCGAGCTGCTGGAGCAGCACGGCGCCGGGCTGATCGCCCTCTCCGGCTGCAACTCGAGCGAGATGCATCGGCTGCTCACGGACGGGCGCCGGGATGACGCGCTGGCGCTGGCGAACTGGAGTCGCGAGGTCTTCGATGGCTACTACCTGGAGATGCAGGAGAACGGCCTGCCGGAGGTAACGGCCGCCAACAAGCAGCTCGTAGCGATGTCGCGCGAGAGCGGCATCCCGCTCGTCGCCACCGTCGATAGTCATTATGTCTACCCCGACGACGCGCCCGACCACGACATCCTCCTCTGCATTGGCACGAACTCCACGGTGCTGGACGAAAAGCGCATGCGCATGAACGCGCCCGTCTACTACGTGCAGTCCGAAGCGGAGCTGCGGGCGCGCTTCGCCGAGCTGCCGGAGGCGGTCGACAACACCCAGCTCGTTGCCGACGCTTGCGACTTGGAGCTGGAGTTCGGGCGGCTCCACCTGCCCGACGCCGACGTGCCGCGCGGCTCCTCGCCCGACCGCCACCTCGCGAAGCTGGCGAAGGAGGGCCTGGAACGGCGGTATCCCACCGTGACCGACGAAGCCCGCCGCCGGCTCGAGTACGAGCTGAACGTGATCAAGGAGACCGGCTTCGCCAACTACATTCTGGTTGTGCACGACTTCGCCCAGTACGCGCGCCGAAACGGCATCGCCATGGGCGTGCGCGGCTCGGCTGCCGCCAGCCTGGTCCTCTACTCCCTCGGCGTCACCGACATCGAACCGCTGGAGCACCGGCTCGTCTTCGAGCGCTTCCTCAACGTCGAGCGGCGGGAGATGCCGGACGTCGACCTCGATTTCGCCGACGACCGGCGGGACGAGATGATCCGCTACGCCGCCACGAAGTACGGCGCGGACCACGTGGCGCAGATCATCACCTTCGGGACGCTGGGCGCGAAGGCGGCGATCCGCGACGTGGGCCGGGCGCTGGGCATGAGCTACGGCGACACCGACCGCGTCGCCCGGCTGGTGCCGTCGTACCTGGGCCTGACCCTCGAGCGCGCGCTGGAGGAGAGCCAGGAGTTTCGCGCGGCCTACGAGGCGGACGAGCAGGTCCAGCGCCTGGTCGACATCGCCCAGCGGCTGGAGGGCGTGGCGCGCCACGCCAGCACGCACGCCGCCGGCGTCGTCATCTCGCGCGAGCCGCTGGTCGAGCACCTGCCGCTGCAGCGCCCGCCGCGCGGCGACGAGTCGGCGATCCCGACGACGCAGTTCGCGATGGACCAGGTGGCGCAGATCGGCTTGCTGAAGCTGGACCTGCTGGGCCTGACTAACCTCACCATCCTTGGCCGCGCTGTCGGGCTGATCGCCGCAACGCGCGGCGTCGAGATTGACCTCCAGCGCCTGCCCGATGGCGACGCGCAGGTGTACGAGATGCTTTCGCGGGGCGAGACGTTCGGGGTGTTTCAGCTCGAGTCGGCGGGGATGCGGCGTCACATCCAGGAGCTGCGCCCGACCAGCATCACCGACCTGGCCGCCATGGTGGCGCTCTACCGGCCCGGCCCGATGCAGCACATCCCGACGTTCTGCCGGGCCAAGCACGGCCAGGAGGCGATCAGCTATCCCCACCCGGACCTGGCCGAGCTGCTGGACGAGACCTACGGGGTGATCACCTACCAAGACCAGGTGCTGCTCATCGCGCAGAAGTTCGCCGGCTACACGCTGGGCGAGGCGGACGTCATGCGCAAGGCGATGGGCAAGAAGAACGTCGACGTGATGCGCGCCGAACGGGACCGCTTCGTCAAGGGAGCAAAGCGTAACGGCTACTCGGAAGGCGAAGCGCAGGAGATTTTCGAGCTGATCCTGCCGTTCGCCGGCTACGCCTTCAACAAGGCGCACGCCGTCTGCTACGCCAACATCGCCTACCAAACGGCGTACTTGAAGGCGCACTACCCGGTCGAGTACGTGACAGCAGGCCTGGCGCAGGCGGCCAACCACCCCACCGGCGCCCAGGCGCGCATCGCCGGCGCCGTCACCGAGTGCGCGCGCCTGGGCATCGCCGTGCTGGCGCCCGACATCAACCGCAGCGGGCCGAACTTCGCGCAGGAGACGCTGGACGGCGGCGCGCCGGCGATCCGATTCGGGCTGCAGCAGATCAAGAACGTCGGCCAGGGCGCCGCCGAGAGCATCGTCGCCGAGCGAGAACGCGAGGGGCCGTTCGCCAACATCGAGGCGTTCTGCCGGCGCATCGGCACGAAGAACGTGAACAAGCGCGCGCTGGAGAGCCTGGCGAAGGCGGGCGCCCTCGACCCGCTGGGCGCGAGGGGGACGCTGCTGGCCAACCTCGACCGGCTGGTCGCGATGGCGCAACGGGAGCAGAAGCTGCGCGAATCGGGCCAGGCGACGATGTTCGACCTCTTCGGCGACCAGGTGGCAACGCCGATGCCGGCGCTGGAGCTTGAGGAGGCGCCCGTGCCGCGCGCCGAAGAGCTGGCGTGGGAGCGCGAGCTGCTGGGCGTCTACGTCTCCGAGCACCCGTTCACGGCCGCCGCCGCCACGCTCGCGCGGCACGTCACCACGACCTGCGCCGAGCTGGCCGGCGAGGCGCCACAGACGCAGTCGGCGAACGGCGACGGCGAGGCCACGGTCGAAGCAGCGCCGGCGCTGCCGCCCCAGGGTCGCGAGGCGACGCTGGCCGGCATGGTGAATCGAGTGCGCCGCCTCTACACGAAGGACAGCCGCCCGTTCTCCGCCGCGGAGGTGGAGGACCTATCGGGCAGCGTGGAGGTGACGGTTTGGCCGGAGCTGTTCGAGCGCAGCCAGGACCTCTGGATCGAGGGCAACATCCTGCTCATGCAGGTGCGCGCGCGCGAGCGGAACGGCCGGCTCCAGATCGCCGTCCAGCAGGCGGAGTTGTACCAGTCGGCCGACGGCGGCGCGTCGGACTTCCAACCGCCGGACTGGCTGGTGCAGGAACCAGGAACAAGGAACGAGGAACAGGGAAAGCGCTTGGCCACAGGGAACGGCGCCACTGACCCGCGACCCTCGACCCTCGACCCTCGACCCTCGCCTACCGGCGATCCTCCGCGACCCGCGACCCTCGACCCGCGACCCTCCGTCACCGCCACGGCGACGCGCTCGGTGCTGCGCATCGAGCTGCGCGAGACGGAGGACGAGGCGGCGGACCGCGATCGGCTCCAGCGCCTGCTGGCCGCCCTCCGCAGCCACCCCGGCCAGGACGAGGTGCGCCTGACAGTGCGGACGCTGGACGGCGCCGCGCAGGACGTAGCGCTGCCGCCCGCCCGCACCGGCGAGGAGCTGACGTCTCGCCTGGCGGAGGCGCTGTCGGACGCGGGGACGGTGGCGGTGGAGGGGGGCGGGGTTTAGAGGATGGACGAGCTGGCGGACGAAAGGCGCAGGGCGTTCACGCCCCGAAGCGCCCGGTGTTCGGCGATCACGGATAGACTCGAAGCGCTGCTCCTTGTACAGACCGGGGACATGGGTTACACCCGTGCGGGGACATGGGTAACACTTTGCTCTGGCGGGGAAGCAAGGAGGTGCCATGCCCTGGAGGGAGGTCACAGCCATGTCCGAGCGAAGCGAGTTCCT
>Ga0247727_10009896_pt1 | contig 17054 bp, 13 predicted proteins | sample WisWelCaveWW1625_FD_202498 | JGI IMG/M metagenome (GOLD analysis project Ga0247727, IMG submission 202498) | Biofilm microbial communities from Wishing Well Cave, Virginia, United States - WW16-25 | ecosystem: Environmental > Aquatic > Deep subsurface > Groundwater > Cave microbial mat | place...
GTTGCCGAGCAATGGGGCCGGCGGTGGATCACCATCGACACCTCGCGGGTGGCGCTGGCATTGGCGCGCACGCGGCTCATGGCTGGGCGTTTTCCCTATTACCTGCTGGCAGACGAAGTCGATCCGCAGATAACGCAGATGAGCGCAGATAAAAAACCCTATCTGCGTAAATCTGTGTCATCTGTGGATATAAAAAAAGGTTTTGTTTACAAGCAAGTCCCGCACATTACGCTCAAGTCCATCGCGAACAACGAAGAGATCGACGCCATCCATGCCAAGTGGCAGGAGAAGTTGGAGCCGCTGCGAGCGCGCATCAATCAAGCCGCCGGAAAGAAGTGGGAAGAGTGGGAGATACCGCGAGAGGCCAGTGAGCAGTTATCAGTGGCCAGTGAGTTGTTGGAAGATTGGTGGAAATTGCGGTGAGAACGGCAGAAAGAAATCGACGAGTCGATCTCGAAGCATGCTGACACCGAATTGCTTTATGATCAACCTTACGAAGACAACAAACGCATCCGCGTCACCGGTCCGTTTACCGTCGAAAGCCTGTCGCCGCATCGGGTGCTTTCCACAGATGAAGAGTTGCCGACTTCAGAAACCGATGGCCGGAAAGAATCTTCAGCAGGCCAGTTTGAAGCGATGATCATCGAGAACTTGAAAAAGGCCGGCGTGCAAAATACCGTCAAGAATGAGCGCTTGAAATTTGATCGTCTGGAATCTTATGCCGGAACTTGGCTGCACGCGGCGGGCGAGTACACGGAAAAGCAAGGCGCGGTCAAGCGTGTGGCGGTTTCCATCGGCCCGGAGCATGGAACCGTTGGCCCGGATCAAGTGAAAGAAGCTGCCAAAGAAGCAGTGCAAGGAGTTGGCTTCGATCTGCTCATCGTCTGCGGTTTCGCTTTTGATCCGCACGTCTCGGAGGAAGCCAAGCGCTACGGCAAGCTCACCGTGCTCACCGCGCAGATGAATCCCGATCTTGCCATGGGTGACGAGCTGCTCAAGAAGACCGGCGCGGGCAATCTCTTTATGGTCTTTGGCGAGCCGGATGTCGATATGAAAAAGCAGAAAGACGGCAAGCTGGTCGTGACCATCAAAGGCGTGGATGTCTATGATCCAACAACCGGAGAGATACGCAATAGTTCCACAAACGACATCGCCTGCTGGTTTATCGACACAAACTACAACGGCGAAAGCTTTTTCGTGCGACACGCGTATTTCACCGGCGGCAACGAGCCTTACGAAAAACTCAAACGCGCCTTGCGCGCAGAGATCGACGAAGCCGCGTGGTCGGCACTCTATTCCACCCAAAGCCTGCCATTCGATTCACCCAAGACCGGCAAGATCGCGGTGAAGGTCATCAACCATTACGGCGATGAGGTGATGAAGGTGTATGGAGTATGAAAGTGCTGAGGCCTTTGTCCCCTCACCCCGGCCCTCTCCCCACTGGGGGAGGGAGAGTGTGCGAGGAGGCTGAAAGAACGTCCCCTTCTCCCAGCGGGAGAAGGGACAGGGTTGAGGGAGAAAAGCACAGGAGGTGCAAACCATGCCTGAAGATTCACGCCACCGCGTTCATCCAACCATTCTGCAACATGCTCGCGACTTGCGCCATCCGCTGACTCCCGCTGAGAAGAGAGTATGGGCCGGTGTGCGGAATCGCCGGCTCGGCTACAAAATCCGCCGGCAGCATCCCATCTTCCGCTTCATCGCCGATTTCTATTGTGACGAGGCCAAGCTGGTGATCGAAATTGATGGCGATACTCACGCGGACCCAGAGCAGGCGGAGTATGATGCCGCTCGCACGGCATGGCTCGAAGCGGAGGGTTATCCCGTCATTCGCTTCAGCAACCGCCAGGTGTATGAGGATATTGATAGAGTCTTAGAGATGATTCGAGATGCGTGTGATAGGTTTGCTAAGATTCAGAAGAGCTTGAAGCCGGTCTGAACGCGAGTTAACGACGACCGACTCGCTGAGGCAAAATGAAAAGACGCTATTTCGCTGTTCATAATACTGGAAGCTGGATGCATCCCGGCGAGCATCCAGCTTCCAGCGACAAGCATCCTACCCCTCACCTCGTCACCACAATCTTCTGCGTCAGCTTTTGCGCCCCGGCCTGCAACACTGTAAAATAAATTCCACTCGATACGCTTCCGCCAATGTCGTTGCGGCCATCCCACAAGATTTCATACGAGCCTGCGGTTTGCCGGCTGTGGACGATTTCCCGCGTCTTGCGTCCCAACACGTCGTAGATTCGCAAGCTCACTTCACTCTCTTGCGGCAGGCCATAGAGTATCCGCGTCGAGGTGTTGCGGGCGACTGAGAACGGATTCGGATAACTTGGCGCGAGCATCAGCGTTTTTGGCAATACCGCTGCCGGAGATGGTTCTTCTACGTCGGTGACTTGCGAACCAGAAGCAAACTGGTACATTTGCCCGATGCTCGTCAGCGTTTGTCCGTCGTCAGCGAGCAGCGCGGAAATCGGCTTTTGGCCGATGGCGTCAAAGCGCTTGTCGTAGCCCATCGAGCGGCTCCAATACCAGCGCTCGATGCCGAGGCCGTTGGTTTTGAAATAGTTTGAAAGGTCGCTACAAAGCGCTGCGACTTCCTGCTCCGTGCGTCGCCAATCGATATTCCCGAATTCTGTCACCCAAATTTTCTCAACTCCGCTTGCGGTAAAACTCCCGGCCAGCGCTTCGATACCCGACTGCACAGCGGCGATTTCAAAACCCGTGTCGCTCGCGCGCATGGGATAGAGATGGAAATTGCCAATATCAACTTTCACATCGGGCGGCAAGGCAGCGCGGAAGGCTTCATGCCACGCCGTTGTAGAAGTTTGAAAGAGTGATGCACTAATGAAGGTCGCCAACTCATTGCGAAACGTGCCAAAAAGCGCCGGAATCATCGCGGCAACAACCTCATGTGGATTGTCGATGGCTTCTTTCAAAAACAAACCGCCGATGAGGCAATGCGCGGTTGAATCGAGGCCCTTGATGTGACGGTAGTAGCGCGTGTAGATTTCCGCATATTGCTCAGGTCGCATCAGCGGAAACCAATTCGGCTCGTTGCCGATTTCCCAATACTTGCCGAGTTCTTTTTTCGTAACGATTTGATTTGTGATCCAATCGCTTTCTTGCGCGAATACGCGGTCGATGATTTCTTGTTGGCGCGGCAGGGGTTTGCCGTCAAAAAAAGTCTCGGAGAGGAAAGGCTCAAAATGGAAGCGCTGCGCCAGGTCGGGCTGGCCGTCGTGGTTTTCATCGATGCTCATGATTTGGCCGATGCCGCTGGCGATGGCATTGTCGATGTTTGACTGAATGAGGATATCGAGCTTGCTCCAGGTGAAGCTCACATCGCCGATGCCCAGAATGTTGATCTTGAACTCGATGGAGCCTTGCGCATCGGTGACGGAGTTGCCGTGAATTTCCTGGATGGCGAGGTAGCGGCCTTGCTCATCCGTGCCAAACTCGATAGTGCCCAGCAACGACACCCGGGTGTTGAAAGTCGGCCAGGCGTGAATGGTTCTACGGCTGCCCTGCGCTTGGGTTGACCAGGTCACGTCCACGTCAACCTGCAAGTTGATGTGCTCGCCATCGGGAGCGACGGTGAGCTGTATTGCCGGCAGTTCTTCCGGCAGATTCACCTCCGTATCACTCAGACTGATCGTGTAGCTCCAAATGGTGACTCCGAAAACTTTTTGTTTCCACGTTTTGGAAGTGCCGTTGACAGTCTCTTCCCATTGCGTGGCCAGCTCGTCGCGATTGGCGTTCCACGCGTCGCGCACCAGCGGCACGGCGTCGTTGTGAATGAGATCGATGGCGAGGTTGAGAAAATTTTGCAGCAGGAGGGAATTGGGCTGTTCAAGTAAATCCAGCAGATACCATTCCCAATCGACGCCGAGGGCGTCGCTGCGATTGGTCAATTGGCCGGCGACAAAGTGCTTTTGCTTTCCGGGCAAAACCGTTTCGTCGTTCTGGCGTTGATAGTCGCGATATAGCGACAAGTTCAGGCGTTCAGCGCCCTCGCGGCCCACGGCGCCAAAGCGCGGGTCGGTTTGCGCCCATGATGAAGCGCAAATGATTAATGTTGAACAAACGAAGAACCGCGAAAGATCGGCAGAAAGGATTCTGTAGCGAGCTTGCATTTTTCCCTCCGTTGGAAAAATTTGATTGAGGTGAGCGGGTCTTCACACGATGAAGACCTTTGATTTATCGTGAAGGAGATAATTTCATGTACTCCTTCATCCATCCACATTCACACCTTCCGAGGAAAAACGCGCACGATTTGGTTGCGAACGATAAGGAATTTTTATGAACGGGTCAAGGAAATTTATGTGATCACCGTGCTGATCGGACATTGGTGGGTTTGAGCCTTGAGGGAGTTTGTCATCAAGAGGAATCCATTAACCGAATATTTCTTGCATCTGCGGTGTTTGCCCATTTATATTGCGCTCATCATCGAGCCGCTTGAGCTGATCGTGCAACCGAGCATTCTTGAGCGCCATACGACGCGTGGGGGCAAGACGCACCAATGACTAAAAATGCATTGAAAGAAAACGTGTGATGGTATCCTCGATTTCCACGAAAACTTCGTCTCGCATCATCTGGCTTACGGCTTTTGGCGAGCTTGCTCTTTATCTTGTGCTGGCGGCGCGAGGCGACCTGCATACGCAGATGCCGGTGTTTTTTGTCTTGGTCGCAGGTCTGTGGGGGTTGTATATTTTTGCAGCGCAAAAACTTTTTAACGGATGTGCGACCAACGCGCTTGAAGCATCGACTCCGCAGATTCACCAGCAGGCAGGAGCCATCATCTTTTTTGCCGTTGTCTTTCGAGCCATCATGCTGCCGGTTACACCGTGGCTTTCCGACGACATCTATCGCTACCTCTGGGATGGACGCGTGTTGATGCATGGGATCAATCCGTATCAATGGACGCCCAATGCGCCAGAACTTGCCCACCTGCGAGATGCAGAAATATTTCCGCGCGTCAATCATCCGGAAATCGGCACGATCTACCCGCCACTGCTGCAAGGAGTTTTTGCTGCCGGGCAATTACTCGGCGGCAAAATTCTTTCACTCAAAATTCTTTTCACGTTGATTGATATCTTGGCGCTGATCCTTTTGTCTAAGGTCATGCGGCGCTCGCGCATAGATCAACGACAGGTTCTTTTGTATGCGTGGAATCCATTGCCCATTTTCGAAATCAGCGGTAGCGGCCATGCGGATGGACTGGTTGGGCTTTTTTTTCTGCTGACGGTCTTGCAGTTGGGCGCTGAGCGATTTCGCGGCGCCGCGTGTTTCATTGGCGCAGGTTTTTTGATGAAACTCACCAGCGCACTGATTTTGCCTTTTCTCTGGCTGCGCAAACATTTTCGCGAAGCGTCGATAATTTTTGCCGTCATCATAGTGGTTGGCTATTTGCCATTTGTCGGTGCAGGAGCAGGCTTGTTCAGCGGTCTCACGACGTTCTCAGCCAAATGGCGCTTCAACGACTCGATCTTCTCATTGATTTTCTGGCCGATAGAAAAAATACTTCCCGACTCGCTCGTCGTTGCTTTGATGTTTGAGGCTGGCTGGGAGGTGAGCGCCAAAGCGCTATTAAGCCGCCGCATCGATCTTACGTTGATCATCACAAAGACAATCGTCTCGTGTTTGTTTATCGGCTGGATGGCCTGGCTGGCGCGGAGTTTTGTGAAAGAAAAAAATTCCCCGGAAACATGGGGGCGATTGATTATTTTGCTCTATGGAGGGATGCTGCTTTTAGCCCCGGCTTTTCAGCCGTGGTATCTACTGTGGATTTTGCCTCTGCTCGCCCTCTGGCCGAACCGCAGCCTACTCATGCTTTCAGGGACTGTTTTTTTATCTTATTGGATTTTGCAGGATTATTCCGCGACCGGCGTGTGGCAGGAAAATGCGTGGGTAAAGTGGCTGGAGTTTACTCCCGTCGGGGTCATGATGTTGTATGATGCGTACAAGCAAAAGCGAAACGCGTTAAGCGATAGGCACCAAACTCAGAATAAAAATCTGAAAGCCTTCCGCACGCAGAAGTGAAATCCTATGGAAAATGCTTTTCATTTTTTTTCGTTTCTGTGCGAGTTCTACTTCTGTGAGCTAAGGCTTTTTACCCTGCTTAAAGAACTTCGGGTTTCAGCTTGTCAGAAATCCGGCGTAGGCGCTTACAGTGAAGTTTTTTTTTTTGGTTCGATGAACGGCTCGAAGAGATTCGTCTTCAAGTGGTCCGAAAATCAGGCGAAGGCTATTTGCCACAGATAAATCCTTGCGCGATCATAAAAGGGATGACGAGGTACAACAGCGAGTCGCGAATCAGATAATAGAGAAAAATAGCGACGACGATTTTCCATCCCTTCACGCGAATAAATTCCTTGACGCCTTTCTCGCGCAACAACGTCGTCCACTCTACGATGATTGGCGGTTTGAAAATTTTCTTAAAATCCATCTCTCCGTCCTGATTTGTTATGCTTGATAAGAAGGGCAGTCTTTTGAAAACGGGCAGATGGTGCACTTTGGTTTTCGCGCCACGCAAATCTGCCTGCCATGTTGAATCATTCGGTGCGAGAACGCCGTCCAGTCTTTCTGCGGCACCACCTGCATCAAATCCTGCTCGATTTTCTCCGGTGTTTCCTGTTTTGTAAAACCCAGCCTTCTCGACAACCGCTGCACATGCGTGTCCACCACCACGCCGATATTTTTGCCGAAAGCGTTTCCCAAAACAACGTTTGCCGTTTTGCGTCCAACCCCGGGCAAGGCGACAAGCTCTTCCATGGTTTCGGGGACATGGCCGCCGTGCTCTCGGGCCAGCGCCTCGGCGCAGCCTTTTAGATTTTTTGCTTTATTGTGAAAGAATCCCGCTTGCTTGACCGCCTGCTCGATTTCGATGATGCTCGCCGCCGCCAATGCTTCTGGCATCGGATATTTTTGAAAGAGCGCCGGCGTGATTTGATTGACGAGCTTATCCGTCGATTGCGCTGACAAGATGGTCGCCACCAACAACTCAAAAACGTTTCGATGATTCAGCGCGCACTGAGCCTCGGGATAAGTCCCGGCAAGCCTTTTTAGCACTCGCTGACGGCGGGCGGCTTCTGCGCGCGGCAGGCTCTTACCAGCAGGTGACATCGCCGATGAACTTTGAGACCTGAAGGCGGATGCGCGCCGGGGCCGTGTCATACTCTGGAGACTTGTACATCTTGCTTTGCACGAGGCCTTCGTAGACGTTTTCAAAAATTCTGATGTCGCCGATGGTCGTGTTGACGTTTAACATGAATGGCACTTTCTTTGGCGGAGTGATTTTGACATCGCCGATGAAACCGGAGATGTGCACGGTCTTTTCCCCGCTCTTCACCGACACTTCCGAAAAGTCGAGATGCGTGTCGCCAATGAAAGACGATGCCGTGCCGCCGGTGAAATCTTCGGTATTCAGTTTCAGCCAGGTGTCGCCGATAAACTTGCTTTCGTTGAAATACTGTTGCGATGAAGGATTGCCGCTGGGCGAGCTGCTTGAAGAAATGTTTTCGGTTCGGGGGGCGCTCGGTTCCGGCTTCTCCGGCGCTGCGCCGCCGGCGCGGTTGCGCGAAATGATCATTCGAACGCCGATCAACACCAAAATCAACGGCCAATAATCGGAGACGACGTTGCCAAAATCAAGCACATGCAAATTGTCCAACAAGAACAAGACGCCAAAACTGACAATAATGAGGCCCCAGGTCATGCGGCCGTCACGCGATCGAGCATTGCTCATATACTTCTCCTGAATTTCTGATCAATCATACCAATCGATTTTTGCATGAGCTTTCTACGCAATAATTCTCGCAAGGATGCGCGCGGATTATTTTCTTTTTGTTCGGAGCCATTTTTCAAACTCCTTGAGCGGCTTGGTGTTCAGCACGTCTTCCTTGCGAAGCCAGCCCTTTCGCGCAATGCCCACGCCGTAATAAATTTCGCTCAGGCCGTCGACGGCGTGCGAATCGGGATTGATGCTGATCAGCACGCCCTTGTCTCGCGCATATTTGCAGTGGCGCCAATCAATATCGAAGCGATACGGACTGGCGTTGATCTCAATGCTCACCCCAAGCTCCGCCGCCGCTTCGATGATCTTTTTGTGATTCACCGGATAGCCGTCGCGCTCCAGCAGCAGGCGACCGGTGAGATGGCCGAGAATGCGCACCGCCGGATGCTCCATGGCTTTGATGATGCGCTTGGTGGCCTCGTCTTCGGTCATGTTCATTTTGCTGTGCACCGAGGCGACGACGAAATCAAAACTCTCTAAAACCTTTTCGGGGTAATCCAGCCCGCCGTCGGCGAGAATATCGCATTCCGTTCCCTTGAAGATTTTGAACGGTTTCATTTTTTGGTTGAGCTTGTCGATCTCGGCGTGTTGCTTTTTTACGCGATCCGGCTTCAGGCCGTTTGCATAAGCCACCGACATGCTGTGATCGCACAGGCCGAAATATTCCAGCCCCAATGCGCGAGTGGCCTCGGCCATTTCTTGAATCGAGTTTGCGCCGTCGCTGTAAGTCGAGTGGCAATGCAGCATGCCGCGCACGTCTTCTTTTTCAATCAGCTTGGGGATTTTATTTTTTTGCGCAGCTTCGATCTCGCCGTTGTCTTCGCGCAGCTCGGGAGGGATGTAACTCATACCGAGCGTTTTGAAAATATCCGCCTCGTCTTTGCATTTGATCAGCTTATCGCCTTTGAAGAGACCGTGCTCGCTGACTTTGATGCCCTGTTTTTGGGCAAGTTGCCGCAAGGCGATGTTGTGTTCCGCCGAGCCGGTTAGATGATGGAGAAGATAGGGGAACTGTTCATCCTTCAGCAAACGGAAATCCGCGGGAATGCCTTTTTCAAGGAGCACGCTGCTTTTGGTATCGCCCTTGGCGATGACGCTCTGCACGCCGGGCAGCGTTGTAAAAAAATTCATCAACTCTTCGCGATCTTTGTCCTTGCAACTGGCGACGATGTCGATGTCTTTGATCGTCTCTTTATGGCGGCGCACGCTGCCGGCCATTTCGGTGCGGATAATTTTGGGGTGTTTTTGAATCGCCTTCAGGAGCGGTAAAGCAGCATGGAGTGTGTGATGATAAAGATGCCGCCCGGAAAACTGGCGAACCTGTTGAATGCCGGCGAGAAATTTTTCCTGGCTTTTGGCGCCAAAGCCTTCGAGGTCGACCAGACGATTTTCTTTGCAAGCTTTTTCGAGCGCATCGATGGAATCAATTCCGAGATCGTTGAAAAGACGCTGCGCCTTTTTGGGGCCGAGATTGGGAATGCGCAGCATCTCCAGAAGGCCGGCGGGAATTTGTTTGCGGAGGTTTTCATGGTAACGCAAGCGGCCGGTCTTGACCAGCTCGGTAATTTTTTCGGAGAGCGCTTCGCCGATGCCTTTGATCTCGCGCAAGCGGCCGGTTTTGACCAACTCGTCGAGATCGTCGGTGAGACCGCGCAGCGTGCGCGCGGCGTTGCCATAAGCGCGAGTCTTGAAAACATTTTCTCCCTGCAATTCCAGCAAAGTGCCGATCTCGTCGAGAATGTCGGCAACTTGGTTCTTGTCCATCTCTCCATCTCCTGAACTATGGTGTTCTTTCGAGAAATGGATTGTTGGATTACTGGATTTTTGGAGTGATGGAAAGGCAAATGATCCAACCATCCATCAATCCCCAAATCCATCGATCCATCAATCCAATCCTAATGATTTCCAACCGGCAAATGGTACTATCTGCACTTACACCCATTTCCTGAACTTGAAATAAAAATACATGCCAACGCCGGCCACTACTGTTAGCAACACCGTTCCATAAAATCCGAATTGATGGTTGCTCCAAGGGATGACATCGAAATTCATTCCAAATAATCCGGTGATGAACGTTAGCGGCAGGAAGATGGTGGAGATCAGCGTCAACGTGCGCATCACCTCGCTCAACCGGTTGGAAGTGGCGGACATGTAGGCATCGAGCGCGAGCAGGATCACGTCCCGGTATGATTCGGCGAGGTCGGCAAAGCGCGAGATTTGATCATACACGTCGCGGAAATAAATGGAAACTGCGGAGCTGACCAGCTTGAATTCGGCCCGGCTTAAGCGGTTCAGCACGTCGCGTTGCGGCCCGATGATTCGTTTCAAGCTGAGCAGCTCGTGCTTCAAATCGAAGATGCTGTCGAGAATACTGTGCCCCGGTTCTTTGACAATAAGTTCTTCGAGGCGGTTGAGGCGCTTTTCAAAATCCTGCATAGCGGGCAAATAGTTTTTGGCGAGCGCATCGAGAATTTGATAGGTCAAAAACGCCGGCGAAGCATCCGAGAGCGTGGCGCCTTCACGCATGCGTACCTGCATTTGCGTGACGCTTTGCAAAGGACGGCTATGATACGTGACGATGTATTTTTCTGCGAGAAAAATATCCAGCTCGGTCGTCTCAAAGTTGCCGTTAGACCTGCTAAAATCAACCGCATGAATGGTGATGAAGAGATATTTCCCGTAGTCATCGACTTTGGGATACTGATGCTCCTGGATACAGTCTTCGATGGCCAGAGGGTGGAAGTCGAAAATCTCCCAGAGAATTTCTTCTTCGGATTCCGTCGGGTCCTCGAGATCGACCCAGTACAACGAGCCGTCGGCCACACCCTCGCGAACCGACTGCACATCGTGACTGATCCGCGTTTGCTGGCCCGGGATGAAGCGATAACAGTTCAGCATTGACTTCGTTTCTTAAAATAAAGAGGAGTTGCCTTCGTTAAACTCATGCTCTTGCTCATACTCCTACTCGTTTTTAACTTTTAGAAAATACAAACAGCGAGTATGAGTACGAGTAAGAGATGAAACATGGATCACTCAAGATACAACATGTCGCCGATTTGCAGATCGGCTGGTACTTTTGCGGCAAGCTCGGCAGCGTCGAGCGCATAAAGTGGATTGATTTCAATACGGCACAGCACTTTGCCATCGGCAGCGCGCGGCACGAGAATACCCGCCGCCTCCAGCCACTGAGAGTAAACGTCGATCATCGCCGCCTTTGCGGTTGCCGGGCTGTCTTCGCCCTCGGCGTTCTTGACGCCGCTGAACTCATCGCGTCTGTCCACTTCCATGCAAACGACGCGACGCGCATCGCCCAAGGCATCAAAGATGAACGTCTCGAATTTATATCCATTCGGCTGCGAGGGATTTATCAAATTGCCGCTGGCATCGACGTAAGAGATGCGCTTATGCGCCAGATGCCACGGCAGCTTTCCGGAAGTTTTGTCGCTTTTGCCATCGCCAACCTCGCGCTCGATGAAGCTGCGCTTAAATAAATGAATCGCAAGATTTCCGTACTTGTACTTGAGCGTTCCGTCCGGCAAGAGCGCTTGTTTATCTTCAGTGCGCATGTCGCTGTATTCAATTACTGTCACGCGGTCGTCGATCATGCCCAGCAGCCCCATTTTTTCCGAAGCATCCCTTTTGGCGCAGACCTTCGCGCTCATCTCAGCTTCGGCGTGGAGATGGTAGCCAATGAACAACGGGTCACACATATTCAACAAAACGTTGTCGACTTGGAAATAAAAAATCTCCTCGATGCCGCGCTGTTGCATATTCTTGAGTGCGCCGGATTTTTGGAGCGCCCTCAACGTCCCGCCGTGCCCATCGGGGTTCATGAAAATGTGATCCGGCGCATCGAGGATGAGCTTGCCCTCGTTGTCCAGCGCCGGCAGTTCGCCCTGTTTGAAAAAGAAAACATTCTGTTTTTGCAGTTCGAAATAATTGTGGATCTCGAAGAAATCTTTGGTCTCGGCGTCGTTCGTTTCGCTGGTCATGATGTACCAGGGAATCTCAGAGCCATGGCGCCGTGCGCTGGCAAGCAGCTTTTCTGCATGCAATTGAAAGAGCGGCTTGTTCGATACCGGGCCGATCGGCAACGAGCCTTTTGGACCTTCGAATCCCAACCTCGACCCTTGGCCGCCGGCAACAAGCAAGGCCGCGAGCTTGCCCGTCCGCATGAATTTTTCGCCCTCTTTGCGCCGTTCCGCAACTTCGTTCGGGCTTTGATACTGTTGCGCAAGAGTGATTACCGGGGCCGGCTTCAGTTCACCGACGGTGGCTTCTTTTGCAGTGGTTTTGATGTATTTCATGGCCAGCCGCGCCATGAAATCAAAATCGATGCTTTGAATTTGCGCGAGTAGTTTTTTGCGCGAAGCGTTGTTTAGATTTCCCCAAAATCTTAAAACATGGCTTTGCCAAAATTTTTGCAGTGTTGCCGCAGCAGCGCGGTAATCTTCCTGATGCGCTTCCGACATGATACCCGGTCTCCAAGATGTCATTCACTGGTCGAAGAATTTTTTTTCACAATGGGTCAATTTTTTTGCATGAGCAAATGCAACGCGAGTCATGCCGCGATACGATTTTCTCGATGGATAAATTATGGGCAAAAGTAGCATTATGCGTCAAAAAAACAAGTGATTTCTGGTTGTTTATTTTGCAGTATCCAGCAATACCCAGCCGCCAGCAGAAACGCCGGCAGAAAAACGGCGCCGGTCAAAGTCACAAACGCCGTGGCAAAAAACCGTCGGTGATGGAGATTTTGAGCGACTAAATAATTTCTTGAGTTGATAAAGAAGATTTTTGTCGGGCAGGAAATGATTTCACATGTTGTATTGTTGAACCTTACAGCGTTTTTTGAACGGGTGAGCATGTCATTTCGAGGAGCGCAGCGACGAGAAATCCTTTTAGTAAAAGATTTCTCGCTGCGCTCGAAATGACAACCTCTTCATGCAAGCAGAAAACACTGTAAGTTGCATTGGAAGCGGATCAATTAGAGTATCGGCCGGCGCGATCGAAAAAATAAAGCAACCTGTATCGAAAATTGGTGGGCTGGTTTTTAACAAGAAGAAGCAGTATGGTTATTTTCCATGCAGAACCAATGTGACTCTGCCGTTCGATCCAATGACGAACGCTTCCTTGCCGTCGGTCCACACGGCGTTGTAGGTGAAATCGTCGAATTCGACGTTGGCGAGCTTCAGCCAGTCGTTGCCGTTGTAATGCCAAAGCTGGCCGAAATGGCCGACCATGAATAAATTATTTTCGTTTGAGCCGTGGATACTTTCCATATAAGTCGAGGTGTCGATCATTTCCTCCCACTTGCTGCCGCTCCACTTGAAGCACCCGCCCCCGACGGAGTATAGCGTGTTCCATGGGCTGTTCCAGAGTTCTTCGTACCCCCATTTGACCTCCAACTTTCCACCTCCCACTTTCGCGCTATCTATGACGCTCCACTCGCCGGATTGCAGCTTGAAAAAGTAGTAGGTGTTTTGCACGATGCTTTGGTCATCTGTCCAACCGAGCATATAGGCTTCGTCTGGCCCCGCGCCGGAGATGGAGTTCAGGTTGAAAAATATTTGTGGCGGGATAACAACGGGACTGGGTTTCCTCTGCCACGCGGAACCATTGAAATGAAACAATGTTCCATCTACTCCCGAAGTCCAAATATCAGAAGGGGAGCTCCCCCAAATTGCCGTCAAGTTTCGGCCCCTGCCGACTCTTTCTTCCCGCCACTGGCTGCCATTGAAATGAATGACCAGGCTGCTATCGAGAAAATTGGGCGGGGGATTGGGGTTATCATACAATCTCTTTCCAACCGCCCAGATATCGTTGGCAGAGAAACCGTAAATCGCCAGAAGGTCGATAGAGCCAGGTATATTTCCTCCTTGAAAGACATGCAGTTTGACATCTGTCCAGCTTTTCCCATCAAACCGAAACATTTTCCCCCCTCCGCCATCATTATGACCCACAACAAATAAATTGTTCGAATCGGACCCCCAAATATCCCACATAAGCGTTTGGAAACTTCCCGGAAAATCCAATGTATCCGCGCTCCAAGTATATTCACGCGGATTGGTTGGCAACGGCGTGACAGAGTTCTTGCTACAACTGAGCAGTGCAATCAAAAAGATACTCAAAAAAATATTTTCAACAATGTGTTTGAGCACGATCAAATCCTGCGTAATAAACCAACGGTTCCCAATTTACTATCTTGCCAGAACCACTTTCCCCGACTTGAGAAATCGCTCTGCCCCGTTTATTGGAATTGCCACAAATCGATAAAAATAGATTCCGCTGGCAACGCTTTGGTTTTGGCTATTGACGCCCGACCAAATGATGTTGTAAACCCCCGCGCTTTTCTTATCATCAAGAAGAGTTTTTACACGTCGGCCTTGGATATCATAGATGATCAAGCTGACTGTCGATTCTTCTTCAATTTGAAAACGCAACGTTGTGGCTGGATTGAACGGATTGGGAAAAGCTGAAATGACGTAGCCCTCGGGCAGTGGAGGGACGTCGCGCAGGGAAGTGGATGGGGGCTTACTTCCCATGCAGAACGAGTGTCACTCTGCCGTTCGATCCGATGACGAACGCTTCCTTGCCATCGGTCCACACGGCGTTGTAGGTGAAGTCGTCGAATTCGACGTTGGCGAGCTTCAACCAGTCGCTGCCGTTGTAATGCCAAAGCTCGCCGAAATGGCCGACCATGAATAAATTATTCTCGCTTGAGCCGTAGATACTTTCCATGTAAGTCGAGGTGCTGATCATTTGTTCCCACCTGCTGCCACTCCACTTGAAGCACCCATCTCCGACGGAGTATAACGTGTTCCATGGGCTGTGCCAGAGTTCTGCGTACCCCCATTTAAATTCCAACTTTCCACCCCCCACCTTCGCGCTATCTACGACGCCCCACTCGCCGGATTGCAGCTCGAAAAAGTAGTAGGTGTTTTGCACGATGCTTTGGTCATCTGTCCAACCCAGCATATAGGCTTCATCCTGTCCCGCGCCGGAGATAGAATTCAAATTGAAAAATATTTGTGGCGGGATAACAACGGGATTCGGTTTTCTCTGCCACACTGAGCCGTTGAAATGAAACAATGTCCCACCTACTCCAGAAGCCCAAATATCAGAAGGGGAGCTTCCCCAAATCGCCCACAAGTTTCGGCCTATACCGACTTTTTCCTCACGCCATTGGCTGCCATTAAAATGAATGACCAAGCTACTATCGAGGAAATTGGGCGGTGGATTGGGATTATCAAACAATCTTTCACCAACCGCCCAGATATCGTTTGCTGAAAAACCGTGAATGGCTTGCAGATCGATAGGGCCAGAAATGCTTCCACCTTGAGTTGTTGAGAGCATAACATCTGTCCAGGTTTTTCCATCAAAATGCCACATTAGGCCGCGTGCCCCAGAACTGTGTCCCACGGTATATAAATTGTTCGCGGTGTCATTATACATTAAAGTCTGGAAATTTCCTGGGTAATCCAGTGTATCGGCACTCCAGGTGTATTCACGCGGATTCTTAGGCAAAGGCCTTACAGGATCCTTGTCACATCCGAGTGAAAAGAACAAAGCAGCCCAAAAGACAAGAACGAGAAGAATTTCAACTGTATGTTTGGGCACGATCACACCTTGCCTTAATAAAAATTAAGGGGCCAAAAATTTGCTACTTTGCCAGCACCAATTTCCCCGATCTAAAGAATCGCTCTTTGCCGTTTGCCGGAATTGCAGTAAATCGATAAAAATATACACCGCTGGCGACTCGCTGGTTTTGGTTGTTTACACCTGACCAAACAATGTCGTACACTCCCGCGCTCTTTTTATTCTCGAGAAGAGTTTTCACGCGCCTACCTTGAATATCAAAGATGATCAGGCTGACCACCGATTCCTCTTCTATCTGAAACCGCAGAGTCGTGGTTGGATTGAAAGGATTGGGAAAAGCTGAAATGACGTAGCCCTCGGGCAAAGGTGAAATATCCTCTGCATCCTCTGCTGCTCTGACCATTGTATTTGTTTCTCCAAAGGCATTGATGTAATTCGGATCCGCGTAGGTTGCTTCGGTGGAATAGTAGGCGCGGACGTCGTACCACACCAAATCGTCGGTGTAACCGTCGGTTATGACGTATTCATTATCGACCCATGAAGTCGTGTTGCGACTGAGGGTGGCCTTCAGTTGCGGCGGACCTTCGCTGCCGCCTTGAGGCCTTACTTTCCGCCAAACTTGGTATTGCGTGACATTGGAATTGGGATGCACATTCCAAGATAGCGTAATATTCTGGCCGGGAGTGGTGTTGACTCGCAGATTATAGTAAGTCATTGCACGAGGCTTGCCGGTGTAGGTGGCGGTGTAGGTTTTGTTGGTAGTCGGCACGAAGGTGCGCTGCGCGGAAGTAGAACCGTCTTCCAGCCATTTCTTAAATGTGTACTCAATGCCATTATGCACATGCCAATTCGCCTGAACAGTTACGGAGTTTGGTTCCATAACTTTTTCAACGTGTGGAGAATTCTTTGTTGTGGAGTTTACTTTGATAATGCCTGGGTTTCCAGAAACACCAGAGTATTTGTTTCGGAAAGTAATGTCGTACTCATTGAGAAAGCGTGCTTCATACGTCGCATTGCCCGTAACCTGAACATCTCGTTGAATAGGTTCATCGTCATCATCGGCCCATTCTTGATACCTCCTTCTAATTCCCTGATAGACCTGGTTGTCGATGGCTTTGATCGTCACCGTTGCGCCAACGAAATAATCCTTGGAGCTGCCATTTGGGATCGCGTAAAGGTCTCCGAATTTGTCCGGCCCGACAAGAATATTGCCACCGCCGAAACTGTTTTTGAAAGTCAATGTTTTGGTATCGGCGTCAGAGAGGCCATACCCTTTGTGGTAACCGGCCGGCTGTCCTTGTATACTGATTACCGCGCTAAGTTTTATCCCGGTTTCTGGTTCTCTATTTATGTTTGGAACCTGATCGACTATTATGTCGCCGATATTTTGCCCACTCAAATTAGACGGCACAGAAGTTACCAGCGCCGCATGGCCATTCAGACCAGATAGCACCCCACTACCGAAGACGATTATATCGCCTCTTGCAATATTCTGGAAGTTAGTAGCCCAGCTTTTGAATTCGAAGTGACTTACACCTGAAAACTGCAACATTATTTAAATAAGAGGAATTAATGTGCTCCCAAGTTGTTATCTGTTGAGAACGTTAAGTAACCAACAGAAAAACCAAATCAGGAGCACTTGTCAAATGAACGCGATGAG
>Ga0247727_10009897_pt1 | contig 17051 bp, 47 predicted proteins | sample WisWelCaveWW1625_FD_202498 | JGI IMG/M metagenome (GOLD analysis project Ga0247727, IMG submission 202498) | Biofilm microbial communities from Wishing Well Cave, Virginia, United States - WW16-25 | ecosystem: Environmental > Aquatic > Deep subsurface > Groundwater > Cave microbial mat | place...
TAGATGCAAATCAAGTTAGAAAACATATAAGTTCAAATCCAGCTTCTGGATCAGAATTTACAGTTGTAACTGATGATGTAATATTTGCAATTTCAGCACCTTTTAATACAGATGATGCTAGTCATAATGCAGGGAGTGTAATATGGGGACTTTATGAAGGAGATACATTATTAGCAAAAACAGAAGTTAAATCAGTACCTGATGCATCTGGTATAGTTACAATTAAATTTCTTCTTGAAAATGGAGGATATATTGCGCCATCAAATAAAACGTTAAAGGCATTACCTCGTTCTAATGCAACTGTTGTATTAGATTATGGTGGACCAGTTGGATTTCCTTCTGTTACAGGTTATCATAACGCTGCATTGGGAACATTTCCAGAATTACCAAATACTTTTGTACAAGGTGGGACAAGTAGTGGAACAGGATTTGGATATGATATTGTTTTTGGTAAAGAATCTGTAACTACAGGAAAAGGAGTATTGGTTAATCAGCAAATGTCATTAAGTGATTCTTTATTAAATGTTAAGAATGTGTTAATTAGTCAACTATTAATTTATGTAGATAATTTATTAGTTTCTAAAGTAATGTTATTTTTAAATAATTTAAATTTTGTTGATTCAGTTAGAATTATTAAAAATATGATAGTTACAGAATTTTTAGCATTTAGTGAATTTAAAATTATTAATAAAAATGTATTACAGTTACAAAGTTTACTTATGTCTGATAATATTAAAAAATTAGGTTCTAATTTATTATTAGATTCTATTAAATTTGAAGAAGGTAAAAAAGGAAATTGGAGACCTAATCCTAATGATAATACTAGTGTTGCTATTAGTACAGATAGAATTGAAACTATTGCATATTCAAGTTATCCAGCTGGTTGGAAAATTAAAGAAATATTATTTAAATTTAATGCAAGAGGTAATGTAACTAATGTATTAATGGGAATTTATGATTCTGCTAATAATTTAATGTATAGTTCTGTTTTAATTAATCCATCAACGTTTTTTAGTAGTAATGATGCTGTTATGGATATTTCTGCCGCTAATCTTGTTGTACCAATAGATGGTATAGTCAAAGTAGCATTCTATCAACAAGCAGGTTCACATAGTGTAAGACGTGATAGTACAAATCCTACAGTTACTACAAATTTAAGAAGTACTAGTGTAATGGGAATAATTTCAACGTTGCCTGCAAGTTTACCTGCTATGAGTAGTATTAGTAGTAATGATTATAACATTGGATTAGGACTTATAAATCCTACTATTATAGGAAAAAGTTTTAGTGTTACTCAAATTTTAAGTTTTAGTGAAAATCTTAAAACTATTAAGAATATAATTAAAACTGATATTAATAATTATACAGATAGTATACAAACTGGTAAAGGTATTTTATTTAATCAGATATTAAGTTTATCAAAATCTTTGCATACTAATAAGAATATTATTATTACACAAGTTACTTCTTTTATTGATGATATTAAAAGTATAGCAAATAAAAAAGTTAATGATATTATTAATTTTAATGAGCAATTATTAACAACGTTTGGAAATAAAAATTGGATTATGACTGAGATATTTAATAGTATGGAAAGTATAAAAATTAATAAAAACTTTAGAATATTTAATATTGCTAGTTTTAATGATATTGTTAAATTAAGTAAAAATTTTATAATTTCTAATAATTTAAGTTTTACAGATACTATTGATAAAGTTAAATTAGAAATAATAGGAAGAATTAAAACTATCATTGTAAGAAATAAAATAAAACCTAAATTTATTAGAAATAATGTTAATACTAAAATTATTAGAAATACTATTAATAGTACTGTTTTAAGAAAAATAATTAAAAGTATTATATTTAGAAATAAACTTAAAAGTAAAATGGAGGACTAAATGGCAGAAATAATAAGTAAAGATATTCATTGGAAAAAAGGAGAAGAAGGAGTTCAAAAAATTGAATTGTATGATTCAGATGGAGTTGCAGAACGAAATGGAACTGGAAAAACTTATCAATTTAAATTTTGGGATGAAAAAACAAATGCATTAAAAGGAACTGGAACTTTGAATCCAACTAATTTAGCTACTGGAAAGTTTGATTTAGTTGTGCTATCAAGTTTTACTAATACTGTTGGTGATTTTGCAGGCGAAATTATAGAAGATCCGACAACTAATAAACTTAAATCTAATACTTTTAGAGTTTATGTTGATAAATCTTCAGAAGGATTAGTATAGAAAATTTATGGAATTAAATTTTAGTATTGTATATTCGACTAGTCTTGCTAGCTTAAATGCTGAAAGATCAAACTTATATACACCACTAAGTTTAAATAAATTTGTTAGTACTCAACTTAAACAAACTATTAATCAGTTAAGAAAAGTTATACTTACTATTAAAAAGACTGATATTGAATTAAATAATATTTATTTAGAAAGAAAATGTTATGTTAGTAATTATGATTTTGAAGGGATTATTACTAAGATTGAAGATATTGATAATACTAATTTTGAAGTTACTATTTATGAACCAGCTTGGCATTTTACAAGAAGAATTTATAAAATTGAAGATACAGGAATTGCTGTTAAAGAATATGAGATTGATTTAACATTAGTTGATGATTTTATTGATTTTTTACAAAATAATATTATTGATAGTATGAATACTAATATGCCAGCTGATTTACAATGGGTACTTGGTGAAGATATTCCTGCTAATATTATTTGTAAAGAAAAAGTTAATGATAAAAATTATTATGAGATGTTACAGTTATTTGCAAAGCATGCTATTACTGATTTATTTTTTATTAAGAATAAAGTTTATTTTGCTAAACAAGGTAAAACAATTAATTTAGACCCTAGAGAACAGATATTTAAGAAAATAACTTCTAGTATAGATTTAGATACATTTGGAAATATAGTAACTGTTGTTGGTGCTAAAGAAGCTGGAGTTAATTTGGTAGCGACTGAAGAAGTTGTACAGAATAAATTACAATATGATTACGAAAGAGTTGTTACGAATAATAATTTAACAACTCAAAAATCTGTAGATAATGTTGCTGTTAGGGTTATTGATGAATATAATAATGTTAATCCTGATGTAAATTTAGAATTAAGTAAAGATTTAATTCAACAATATAATTTACAGTTAGGTGATGTGTTTAGTATTTCTAGTGATAGTATTACACAAAGTGTTAAAGGATTTTATAGAGTTATTAAGTTAGATATTGATGATACTAAAGCTGATGTTACTTTACAATATAGTATTGATGGTAAATTTATTCCTCGTCTCATGGATTCAATAGATCTTTTTGCGGCGATATTAAATAAACAAAAAAATATAGAAATTAATACATAGGAGGAAAATATGAATGTTAAAAAAGTACTTATTCTTTTAGTTATATCAATTGGAATAAGTGTAGGAGCAAATCAAGTTATATTTGCTGAACCTATAGAAGTTTCACCAGGAATAATATTAGATAGTAATCAAGTTTTAGGAGTGATTGCTGTTGGAGTAGCTGTTTCTGTATTTAGAGTCTTGCAAGGTTATCAGAAATCTACACATGATTTTGATAAAGTTAAAGCTATACAAGAAGTTCAAAGAATGTTAACTATTGCAATTCCATTATCATTTGCTAATGCTATATTTAATGTTAATCCAAATCCATTTGTCTATTTTACATTATTCTGGACAGTATGGGGATTAACAGCAGCTTATAGTACATCTCAAAGACCAACTATTCCAAGTTCAATGACAGATGAGCAAATTGATAGATTAAGAAAAGAGAGAGCTCAGTAAAATGCCGGTTCCTGCGCCTATTGAAACTGTAATCAGATTTGTAGATGATTACATGGATACAGATACTAAAACTATTGATAGATTTCCAGGAAAAGTTTTTGGAAAAAAATTAATATGTATTGGCAGACAAACAGAACGTAGAATATTTGGTAGGAGAAAAATAAAGCATATTATTTTTATTGCTGAAGGTACTAAAGATCTTTGGTATAAAACTTCTTTTGATGCAGTAGGTGTTGTAGCAATGGGTTTTAGTTTAAAAACATTAATGCAACATAAATCTGCAATGTCAATGGAAGAATATGCTGGAATATTTTTAGATGGTAAAGATCCATTCTTTTTAAAGAGGAATGATTATGAGTTAGGGGACTTCTCCTCCTAATTTATTTTTTTTTATTATGCAAGAATTAATTTGTAGATTAGTATTAGAAGATAATACTATTAAACCTATTATTCAATATGTTGATAATGGGCGAGTAACTGCGACTTTAGTAACTACACCTACTCAGACATTACAGCAGCTTATTGAAAGTGATAAAAAGTTTAAAGTTTTAATTCCACGAGACGGAAAAAGTTTTGCCTATAGATTATTAAATACAGATACAGAGATTTCTTTTAAAAATGCAAAGCGAGCTATTTATTTAGCATTAGATAAATGGAAATATTGTAATGCCGCATTAGGACTTAATAAAGCATTAAAGTTTGATTTTCATGAAGCAAAGAAAAATGAAATACCGGATCTAACATATCAGTTTAGAGCAATTAGTGAAGATCCTTTATTAGATAAGAATACAATTGCTTATATGTATTTTCCACTTGGTGGACCAAATAATGGAGTTTGTATTATTAATAAATTGTTTTATTTTGATATGCATGGTAAAGGAGTTAGTATGCATTTAATTGATCCAGAACATTATCCAGATCCTAATACTGTTGTTAAGTATTTAGATACTGATTTAGATGTTGTATTGTATCATGAAGATGGACATGGAGTTTTTGGATTACAGCATACGCAGGAACGTGGACATGGAATGTCTAGTAATTATAGCTATATGGCAGAAGAACCAACTATGCAAGATTATCTTAGAGCGGCGGCAAAAGTAGGAACAGTGTTAATTCAATTGAGTAGATGGGAACGAATACTCAAATGGCTAAGAATATCATCTGAGAAAGATAGGTAATAAAAGTTTTAAGTTTGAAGTTTCTTTAGCAAATCGAATTCACTCCCGCGCACTTTTTTACCTTTTTTAATTTTTTCTCTTTTTAAGTTTTTAGTCATTTTTTCTCTTCTAAGCAAATTCTCACATCTCATAGGACGATGATAACTCTCTTCTGGCAAAATAGTTCTTAACCCATTTTCACTATCAAGTGCCCGTAAATTCTCGGCACAGCAGGCGCAAATCTGGTAATCTCTCCAACAATTAGCAACATTTCTAAAAGCCCCCTGTGTACGATTATGCCCACAACCTGTAATTAAACAATACATTAGTAGACAAAAGTATCATACCCTTCAGCTTTGAGGGATCTAAGACATTTACTACTAAAAACATACCAAACTGGCATAGTGAAAATCTTCATTTGAATACATTCAAAAAAGCAACAAATACATATTCCATATAAACTCCAAGACTTACTAATTTGATTTCTGTTAGGTCTTAATATTTTATGTCCACAACCTATAATATTACAAATCATTATAATGGAAAACCTTTATATCCTTCAACTTTTAATTCTCTTAAACATTTTGTACCATATCTAAACCAAACAGGTCTTACAAAAATTCCCATATCTATACACTCATAAAAACAACATGGACAAATCTGATATAATATCCAAGATTTACTAACATGATCTAATCCAAAATTTATAATCTTATGAGTACATCCTAAAATTCTGCATTTCATTATGCACTAAAATTTATATCAATTCCATCTTCAATTCTTCTTAGACAACTTCTACAAATCTTTTTTTCTGGAATTCTAGATTTATTAATAATCATTATATACTTCATATCATCATTATAAAGAATTAATTGTCCACATAAACTTTTCATTCCATTTATAAAATGTCTTTGTCTTCCATAACCTCGCCCTTGATTACCAGTTTTCTTAAACATAACCCAACCTTTAATTACTTCTTTTTCACTCATATTTATTAATCTTGATGTTTATTATATTCAATCCAATTCTCATCTGTATCTAACAAAGATTTATCAATCAATCCTTGTGTATCTTCATAAATCCTGCAAAACTTACAATCTCGCGTCTCTTTAAAATGCTCACATTTAGGCAACTATTTCCTCCACTTTATTTTCCTCATTTACTGTAGTTCCATGCTTAAACCCTATTCCTCCATAACCTGGATCAATAATCTGCTTATCATTTTGTGAAGAACTATGATGACATTTCTTATTACAAATAGGGCAAAACTTTCTATCTAAAAAAATACATTGACATATATGCTCATTAACATAACTCTGTGCAACAAAATTCCATTCACCTGTTCCATTACAATAAGTACACTCATGACCATGAAACTTTCCACTACCTTTACAAAGATCACAAGTATTTTCTTCTTCAGTCATTTACTTACAAACATAAATTTTAAACAATTATCATTATTAACAGTAAACCCTTTAAATTTACAACCAAGCGTATGAGCAATATATTCACATTCTCTAAAGAATCCTCCATCTATATTACCATTACTCATATAAACAACAGAATCTTTAATAAACTGCGTTACTAACATTTATAATTACACAAAATCTCTAATAACCCCTAATCTTTTCATCTCGCCCACATCATGGGCAAGCCAACAGGCTGAACAGACCCATCTGTTAGGAGTACACTTAGTACAAAGTAAAGGCAGTTCATCTACACTATTGCAAGATGGGCAAACAAGCTTACCTTCTGAATTTAAGACTGGTGGACTTAAAGTCATATAAGACATTAACAAACTAATAAAGATATAAATAAAAAAATCATAAAAACTTATATCCCATTATCTAACATATCATTAACTTGTTTAAAAATATTTTCTCTATCTTTTATTAAAAGTGACAATTCACCATTAATCTTAATAATACAATTATGAATTTCTAAAATTTCATCAGTATTTAATTCAATTCCTTTTTTTAACCAAATAGTTTTTGTCATTGCAATTATAAGTTCTACAGCTTTTGCTCTTTTAATATTATCATCTTTTAATATTAAAGCATAAAGACTACTAATATAAACTAATAATCGCTCTCTTTCTATTTGATCCATTATTTATTCTCTATATTATCTTTACTTTCAACAACATTTTCCATAGTATTAACAGGTAATATCTCACCTCTAATCCCAGCTAATATCTCCTCATTAAACATAGTCACCATCATTGCCCCCACACTTAACGGAAACATAACAATAAGTTCTTTAAAAACCTTTTGTGCAATAATCCTCACTTCTAACTGTGCATGAGTATTTAATCTTTGTGCCAAAAATTGCATCCAATTCCTAAGATTCCCAGTCATATAAAACTTAGTCATAAGTCCAGTTGGTAATACACATCTAGCCTCTTCTTTTGCCACTCCTTTTTCAATTAACTTTTCATACATTTCCTGCATCTTCTTTTGACAATATTCTACAATTCCTTTTATCTCAGAATTTTCCTCTATTGTAAATTCCTCTACACTTCCCTGTTTATTCATAACAGCTTGCTTATGAAAAACATCAGGAATATAAAACTCAATCCCATCATCAGTATACCTCCTACTAACCTCATTATAACTAAAAGTCCTATGTCTATGAATCTGACTTCTAATATAAAGTGGACATGAAACAATAAACGTAGCAGTCTGATGTTCAAATACACTCATATGCTTATGATCTGCCAAATATTTAATAAGTTTTCTATCTGCATCTGTTAAACTATCACTAGTTTTAGCCAACGAAATTCTTGCAGCATTAACAACAGTTAAGTCAGTCCCTATATGAGAGACGTACTCGACTGCTAACTTATTCCCTATTATTAATTCTCTTGCCATTATGAATAATTAGGATTATCACATGTACAACCATGTGATGGTTCTCCACAATTACCACAATATATCCAAGAATACGGATGACCACGTACTTTAATCTGTTCTTCTTCTGTCTTTGGCACAGCCTTTGCTGATTTCTTAAGTTGTACCTTAGATTTACATTTTAATGCTTCTGGATGATCTTCAAACCATTTAGCAAAACCATTACTTATCATTTTACTTTCCATATTTTTCTTCTCCTACGTAAGCAAACTATCATCAGTTCGCTTAATATATTTTCCATCAATAAATACCCCATTATCTGGAGGTTGCGCCATAATACTATGCCACCGCCCATCTTCAGGCAATGGTGGATTATTAATAAACTGCAAAAAATGCCTCTCACATAGTAAATCTAGAAAATACAGACCCTACAATAATATCCACAATAACTTCCACAACCGGATTAACCTTACAAACCTTACAACTAGAATTTCGCCCAGTAGCATTACAAGACAATTGTTTAGCAAACATAAAATCTCGTTTATTATACCTCTTATTACCGATATAATATCTGCGTTCTTGTTCACTCATTTTAACTTTAAATTTCCACAAGCCATACAAACAGTAGAAATACTAGATTCAAATAATCCAACATTACCACATTCTTTACAAATTTCTTCAAGATTAACTTTACTCATTCCAGATATTTTTCCCACAATTTCTACAAATTAACAATCCTTCTGGTGTAACTAAAGATTCTTGTTTATTATGCAATCTACCAGTATAAATACATTCACTCATTTTAATTTCTCTAAAGACTCTTGAAAATACAACGCATACTGTGATGATTTTTTACAAAACACACATTCAAACTGTCTCCAATCTTCTTTCATAAACTCATAAGCTTTATCTTGATATTCATTACAATTTGGACATTTAGCACGTTCATTTCCATATCTATTTAATTGCTCTGCTCTTTCTAATATTATTTTACCTCTAAGATCTTTTAATAAATTATCTTGTTGTTTTGAATTTAATTTTTTAAATAACCTTGTAATAATTATCAAAATATCAAATTGATCATAATCCTTTTCATCTTTCTTAAAAGTAAATTTACTCATTTAATCTACCCAAAATCCTTTTGATCTAGATCTACTATAACCTTTAAAAAATCTACATGTATTCATATACTCTTTAACAGTCTCACAAAAATATCTAGTTTTATTTTTCTTCAAAATCTTATTACATCGTTCACAAACGACAGCATCAACATAAGTCAAAATATTTTACTTAACTATATCCTTTCCACACGCAACACAAGTTCTCTTCCCCCAATACATTAAAATTCCATCAGACTCCTTATGCTCCCTATCTCTTACAAAACAAAAATTCATTACCTAACAGCCAATACCCCATCTAACCCACAAAAATGGCTACCACAACAAACCCAAATCTTTTTTCCACGATAAACAATTACCCTATGAGGAAAATCTCTAATATCCTTAATCTCTTCTTCAATCATATACTATTTCATCAAAAACCAATCACAATGAAAACATTTAAACTTATCATCAAAATTAATAATATCAGCTTTTCCACAATTACCGCAAACAAGAGGCATAATAATCTCAAGTTTATCATAAATAATATCATCTGTAGATTTTATAATATTTGCGTCCAGCACTTCCTCATAAGTCTTTTCAAATATCTCCTTCTTAACAGGATAAATTTCCCCTTCAACTCCCCTTACAATATAACTCCCTGCATAAGCATGCATATCACCCTCTAAAGTCTCAATAATATAATCCAAAAAAATCTGTTGTGCTTCAACAATAACAGGTTTCTTCCTAAACTGTTTCATAGGAATTCCAGCAAGATCTTCAGCAGTAATATGTCTCATAATAAATTTGATTCCTTTAATTTATTAACAATACCTTCAAGTTGAATTTTAGCTTCATAACCTTTATCAGTAATATTAACTCTAATAGCATCCGTACCAATTTCCATAAAAATAAACCCTGCAATATGAAACTTATCAATATACCTTCTAAGTTGAGGTACAGCTAATCTAACAGCTCTAGACAAATCCCAAAGTGTAATCAATTTTCTATCTTCAAGACATTGTAAAATACAAAGTCTAATTTCCAATGGTTCTCTATATACTCCTTTCATTGTTTTATCTTAACATTAGGATTATTAACACTAAAACAATTCATACAAATTGGAAACTTTCCCCACCTATTTTTAACCTTAGTATTAATATACTGAATACCAAATCCAGTATCAACAATTTCACCTTTACAAATACAACACATATCAATATTCTTACCAATAGACTTTTCAATAATATGTCCAGCTAAATTTTTTTCTCTTGGAATCCAAATAATTTGCAAATGCTCAAACCCATTTATATAAGTCTTACACTGATCATATAAAAGTTTTAATCCAATATTCTTAACTTTATATTCTCCACTAATATGTTTAACCATTAACTCTGAATCTGTATAAATAGTAATATACTCATTTCTATACAATCTCTTTAACGCAAAAAGCAATCCACTATACTCTGCAATATTATTAGTAACATTATCACCAGGAATCCCCTTAATAATAGTCTCATCCCAATCTGGAATATACATACAAAACTTATTCTGCGGTGGTCCACTACCATCAATATAAACATCAACCATTTTAATATTGATCTAAATTATTCATAAATAAATAAAAATCTAATCCATCATTTTTAACAACAAGCCTACTTTCATAAGATAATGGTTTGTGTCCTAAAAGAACTCTATGCATTTCATTACTAATAATTTGTTTATTACTTTTAGCATTTTTAAGATACTTAGCATACTCATCAGTCATAAAAATTGGCATTACATTCTCACCATATCTTTATGTTTTCTTCCTTTAAACTCTTCTTCATACTTAACAAAATCTACATATCTAGAAGTAATAAAAACAGTTACAATATCTAAATTCTTTTTAATATGTTCATGCACTCCATTTTTCCCAAATATCTTTTTAAGATCATTAAAAATATCAGTCATTTCTGTAAAGCTAATATCAATATGTTCAGCTTTTCTAATATTATCAATAATATTAATCATAGCAACAATATGTGCTTCATGTAAATTTTCTTTTTCTAATGTAGCTTGAACAACAATTTGCAATTTAATAATAAACATTTCTCTACTTGTCATCATAACTTATATCTCAATAATATATCATCTGTAATTTCGCCTGTTCTGCATACTTCAATAATAAAAGCTAAAAGCATTTCTCCACCTCTAAATCCTAAAGCTGGTGGATAAATATTATCTTCATTTTTATATAACTGTAAAGTAATCTTAGCTAATTCAACAAAACTAATTTGATATCCATTAACTAAAACTTTAATATCATAAGGACCTTTATCTCCTTTTTTAAATTCAATCATTTACCATACCTCTGCACAAAAACATGCACTACTATGTTCATGATGTTTACCTCTACTTTCATACATATAATCAATCTTTTCTTGTCTTTGTTTTTCTAATTCTAAAACTTCAACATAATAATCAGACAAGTGAAATTTTTGAAACTCTTCACTACCAATTTCAAAACCACACCCACATTCACAAACACCAGTCATTGTGTAATCCCCTTCCTAATTAATTCAATAAAAACCTTATGACAAAGTATAGTATATCCAAGCTTATAATCATGAATAACAGTACACCCTGTATCTTGTCCATTAACCCAAATACTATATTCATAAACCTCAATAGGGACTAAACTATTATCCTTAAAAGTTTCCCCAACTTTAATTATAGCTTTCCCCCTTTTAATAGTAATTCGTTTTTCATACTCACCATTAAAACTAACATTAATAATCATCATAATTTATCTACTTGCCCATACATTAGAATTATGACACATACAAACACATCCAGATAAATGACTAGCATATACTGCCCAACATTCACAATTATTACAAATAAGTTTACCAATATTCCTTTTATACAAAAAAGCAGAATGCAAATATTTCATAGGTTCTAAAATAGTACAAACAACACTATCATCATTTGGAGTACCAAGTAACTCAATAATTTTTTCTTCAGAATATCCATTAAATTTTAATTCATATCTATCACAAAAACATTTACTAATTTTTAAAAACTGATCAAACTGATCACATTCTTTTTTACTCATCTCATCAGAAAGCATTACACAGGTCCATCAATATTAACAAATCTAAAAAACTTAGGATTTAAATCTTTATCTAATTTCCACTGTCCTTCAAACCCTTGATCATCAACATCATTGAAATTTTTACAAGCAGCTTCTAACATTGTAACACCTTCATATTTTACAAAAGTACCTGGTGTCTTTAATGAAAAAGCATATTTCTCAGCTTTATTCATAAGCACCATTGCAATCATTCCAAGCTCTTGTTCAATAGTCCAATTATAATTCTCTTCATCATTAATCTTTTCTAATAAATAATTCATCTCTACAATCTGATCATCATTTAATTTCGGCCACACTTTAGATAAAGTATCATAAATAATCCCATACTTAATATTCAAAGGTAATTTACTCATATCTAATTAATATTCAAAGTTTTTGCATAATTATGCAAATGTCTTTTATCCCAATATGTACGCCCACCACAAGATTCACATTGAAATAATCCATCTTCAGTTCTCATAACTGTAAATCTTCCCTGCTAGATTTAATATATTCCTGTTCAGCTTCAATTTCCTCTTTTGATTTTTTAACACCTTGATATAATTCTAAATCCTTTTCATCTTCAATAACAATAATTCCAGGAACTTCATCATGTTTAATTTTCATAATTTTCCTCCTATTTAATATTCTTAAATAACTTTAACATTTGATTTATAGTATAAACACTCAAACCTAAATAACAACAACCAAAAATAAAATTAGCTTCCATTTTTACATCATTTTCAGCATCTAATACTTTATTAATCTCATCATCAGATTTATCATAAATTAACATCAATGTCTTAATAACATCACTTTCTCCAAAACCTAAAAACATATTATTCTCTTCTTTCCCTTTTAATTTATTTTTTAAAATCTTAAATCTCTTCATTTTCAATTTCACTAAGTTTAACTTCTTCTATTCTATATCCAAGATCATCATGCTTACCACATGAACATTGTTTAGGTTGTTTTTGATTCCTAATAAATTCTCTAGCTTCATCCATAGTATTCATATAAACTAAAAGTTTTTCCCCTTGATTAGTCCCATCTAAATTATAATGTGTAACATAAATTCCAAAAGCTTTCCCATCAAACAAATGTTTACTAATAATCTCTTGCATTATCCCTGCCATAGCAGGATGTGTACAAATTGGACAATATAAACATCCTAACAAATTATGATATTCCATTTCTTTACCACATTTAGAACAATCAACCATTATAAAGTTCTCTTAATAATATCTCTAGTAGTCAATCCAAACATACACAGAAAAAGTGCAGCTCCACAAATAGCACCAATAAAAGGATTAATAAAAAACCCAATAACAACTGCAACAATAATCATAACAATAGCTTCAACAATAAGCATAAAGAAAAATAACATAGCAGCTTCTGCATAATCTAATTTATCAGGCATATCTTCTCCCAAATTCAATCGTAATTAATTCTTGTTTTCTTTGCCATTGTAATGCCATATTTCTATAATATAATTCCTCTTCTTTACTTAAAGTTCCCCATGAAGCTTGTGTATTAGAATAAATCATAGTAGAAGTTTCTTGCCACATTACATCAAGTTCTCCATCAAGTTTTGACATTAAAACTTTACAATACTCATCTTCATTAAATTCATCCATTTCTACATCAACCATGAATTACTAATTGAAGAAAAATTATAAATATTTTGTTTAATCATTCTAATAAACTTATCTTCAAAACTTAAATTATATCTATACATTCTACTTCTTAATCTTCGTTGTTCTCTAAGAATAGGACAACGTGTTTTATTACAAACTCTTTGATGATAATTAATAGGCACAAATAACATCTTACAATGAATACAAGCTCGCTTATTTTCTTTTAATACACTAATAACACTTTGCATTAACAATCAACTTTTTCATCTTTACTATCAGTAACAAAATAAAATCCACAATAACAACAAGGATATTGTGTAACAATTTCATCACACAGCTTACAATGAATAGAACTTATAAATTTAAAAACCATTATTCCACTAATTTATAAAATGTATAAAATCTAGTTATATAACTACTAGTAACTTTATTCTTTAATCTTAAACCTCTTAAAGCTCGCCTAGTAGAAGGTTTTTTAAATCCACACAACTCAGCAAGTTTGCTAGGTGTAATCCCATCTGGATATTCATTCTTTTTTTGTTTCATAACTCTCAAAATAATATTCTCTTGAGTATTAATTTTTGGACTTCTCATATTAACTCAAATAACTCCATATCATATTGTTCTTTATACATCCTTGGCACAAAATCCTCAAGTTCTTCACCATCTTGTAACATAGCTTCAACTTCATCAGCTGCAAGCTGTTGGTTTGTATATTCCGCAGAACAATATATTATTCCTTTTTTTCCTGCTTCCTTTGTTTTCCTTTCTAATTCCTCTTGTTCTTTTTCCCACTGCACCCACGTTTTTTTCTTTTCTTTTTTAAATATATTCCAATTCATTTTAATCTCCTTTATTTACTATTAAAATCATTTAACAATTTACTAAAATCATCAATTAATTTTCTATACTTATGATCTTCAGCTAATTTATATTTATCATTATCATCATGTTCTAAAACTTTAAAAAAAGCAACAGTATCATTCTTAAACTCTAATAATCTTCCATTTTCCCTAATCAACCTAGGATAAGCATCAAATCTTTTACACGAACATTCCCCACAAACACCATCCATAATAGTAGGTTGTCCACAATCACTACAATTAAAATTACTCATTTTAAAGTCACATTAATGCCAGTTTGAACTTTTATTCTTTGCTCAAATCTTTTAACTTCTTCTTCCATTTCATCAGCCATAGAACTATAATAATCTTCCATATTAATAATTTCTTTATCAACTAACAATTTAACCAAAGCAGCAAGATCACACATAGCAGTATTAATCCCTACTCTAAGATGTTTAGGTGAATCACTAGCTTCAATAGCATTATCAGAAATAACTAATTCTGGATGTTCATAATTCTGCATTAATTTAACTCCTGATTGCATAGCATGACAAGCTCTTTCATATCTTTCAATATTTCCTTCATTATTACTCATTTATTTTTCCTCTTATTATTTTAGTAGCGATTGAAGTGTTACCAATTTTTCCATTATTTGATTTACTAAAAAATATGCTTGTGCAGTTGTACCATCATGTCCAGAAGCCTCAAAATCTTTATCGCAATTCTTAAGAAATTCTTTTACACTATCTTGTAAAATATCCATATCAATCTCTTTCAGTCTCTCTACTATTTCATCATTTTTTAGGATTTGTTGTAATTTTTGTTCTGCTTCTTTTCTAATGTCAAAAGTTCCCAAATCAACATAGAAATATTCATGTCCATCTGCTTGAGAATAATTACTACTAATTCTATCATTTTTTGCTTTGATTTTATCTTCTGTCATTTTATTTTCTCCTGTGATTTCTCATATCTACAAAACCAATCAATACCTTTTCTTTCATAAATCAAATTCCCCTCATTTGTTTCTATTGTTATTTTATTGAAACGATTTCCATTACCCCTATTGATATGTAGGTATTGCTCTGCATCTTCAAACTCTCTTTCTACACCTATACCTTGAATAAATCTTCTAAATGAATTTAAAAATTTTGGTATCAACTTTCCACCTCTTGTAGTTTTCACATAATATGTCATAGATGTTTCTGCTTTTTCGAGTTTTTCTTCTAGTTTGGATTTTATAGATTGAGATTCTTTTTCTAAATCTACAATCTTACTTTTTAATTCTATATATTTAGGATTATGATTATCTCTACCAAAATTACAAGCAACTCCTAATTGTGATTCTAAAAATTCTATTTCTTTTGGAATTTTCAATAATAGTTCTAAATCTGGATCAATCATTTTTTTTACCCAATCTAAATGCAAAACCAATAGCAATACAAGATAAACCATATCCAATTGCATATAAAACTAAATGTGTTGTATTAAAAATCACTTGTTCATCAACTAACCAATTAATCATATTAATTTCTTAATACCAAATGGAGACCTGAAAGAGTTGTAACTTTCAGGAATCCCATCTGTTAACAATGTGTGACTTCTCAAACTACCAAGAAACCTCTTGCAGGAGTATTTCTTTTGTTCAACTTTTACATCATTAACTATCATATCTTTTAAATAAGTTCCTTAAACCCAGCATCTATTAAAAGTAATTGACAATCTTTCCATATCCTATAAGTAGGACATTCTAAATATTTAAAACTTCCATCTTCTAATTTTAAAGTATTATCATGTGCACCCAAATAATCACAATCTTTATGTGAACTTGCCCATTGATATTTTTCATAAACAGCTTTAAGCAAATTTAATCCCCCTAACATTATATCTTCAAATATTGGATTAATAACACCATTAGCAACATAAGTATTAATCTCCTCTTTTGCTGCTTGAACATGTTCTATATCTTTATTAATGTCCATAGTAATTCTCCAATCCATCTTTAAATCTTCTAATATGTATTAATCCACAAGAACAAGTTAACTTAAACTGTCTATAAGGATAAGTATCTTCAACTTATTCAGCACTAACTTTATGAAACCTAATATGATGCCAAAACAAAAACCAAAAAAACATTCTAGTCATTAAGTATCAAATTCCCAATCTGGTTCATATTCCCCTTCAACAAATTTTTTACAACAACAATTTTTCATATCACAAGAAGTATTATCTTTTTCATCTAAATGATCATTAGCACTATGACCACAGCTAGCACAAAATTGTTCAGGTCCACCTTCACACATTTCATCTGTAACACCTGGTGGTAAACTACTCATACTATTCTCCTAAAAATATGAGGTCTCAGACCATTATGCGGACGAGATCTTGAATGAAGACAACATTCAATACTACATAACATCTTTGGTTTCATCATCGAAATCATATTTACTCTAACTTCAAAGCATTAAATGACATAACTAAATCATCAATATGTAACTTCTCATTTAATATACAATAACAAGCCATACCTTTAAGATGATTAATCATACAATA
>Ga0247727_10009898_pt1 | contig 17050 bp, 15 predicted proteins | sample WisWelCaveWW1625_FD_202498 | JGI IMG/M metagenome (GOLD analysis project Ga0247727, IMG submission 202498) | Biofilm microbial communities from Wishing Well Cave, Virginia, United States - WW16-25 | ecosystem: Environmental > Aquatic > Deep subsurface > Groundwater > Cave microbial mat | place...
TAATGTCGAAGGGCTCGAGCCGCGGCTGTTGCTCTTTGCGACGAGCGGCGGCGCGTGGCCGCACCCGGAACTCGTGACCGTCAGCTTCATGCCAGACGGCACCGATGTCGGCGGTTTGCCCAGTTCTCTGGTCGGCACGATGAACGGCCTTTTTCCCACCGCAACGTGGCAGAAGGAAATGCTGCGTAGCCTTCAGTCGTTCGCGGCCAATGCGAACCTGAACTTCAGCGTCGCGTCGGACGACGGCAGCGCGTTCGGCTCCGCCGGCTCGAACCCCGCCGACCACAATGTCCAAGGCGACAACGATTTTGGCGACATTCGCCTCGGTGCGGCCCTCATCGGGACGCCGCTCGGCATCGCAATGTTCCCGCCCAATAACAACGTGGACACCGCGGCCGGCGACTTCTTGCTCAATTCCGCGACGACGTGGAACATCGGCTCGACCTACGACCTCTACACCGTGTCGGCCCACGAGTCCGGTCACAGCCTCGGCCTGTGCCACTCGGATCTGTCAACCGCGGTGCTCTACTCAACCTACAACGGCGTGAAGAGCAACCTGACCGCGGACGACATCTCGGGCATCCAGTCGATCTACGGCGCGCGGCCGCAGGACAGCTTCGACGCCGCCAGCTCGAACAACGTGAAGGGCGACGCCACGGTCATCACCAGCTACATCGACGCGAACAAGCAGGTCACGATCAACGATCGCGACATCACGACGAACTCGGACGTGGATTGGTACAAGATTTCGACGCCCAGCGGCAACTCGGGCACGATGGTCGTTCAGGTGCAGAGCACGGGACTGAGCCTGTTCGCCCCGAAGGTCACCGTATACAAGGGCAGCAATCTGAAGGGCACCGCGAGCGGCGACTACAACTCGACCGTGTCGATCTCGAATGCAATCGGCAACGGCCAGAACTGGTTCGTCAAAGTGGAGGGTGCCGAGGCCGGCGTGTTCGGCACCGGCAAATACTCGTTGCAGATCAACATGGGTTCGACCTCGTTGCCCGGCGTGCCGATCCCGAACACGGACACGCCGGTCGGCGGCGAACCGGTCTTCACGGGCTGCGACAACAGCGAACACGATCTCGATCACGGCGCCGGCCAGAACGCTGACGTGACCGTGATCACGACCGACGAAGTGGAAGCGGCGGCAAGCACGGCACAGCCAACGTCGATGAGCGACCTGTCGCTCGGAACGAATTTCGATCTCGATCACTCGCCGTTTGCCAACATCATCCGCACCTCCGGCGCGGTCAGCACGAACGCCGGCCACGAGCGAGCCCGGCACGATGCGTCTGCGGTTGACTTCGTGCTCGACGGCGGCCTGGACGACCTGTTCGCCAACAGCCTGAGCGCTCGCCGCTAACGCGATCGACAAGACCCCCTCACCAACGGCCATGCACTCCCGGCCGATTGGTGACGAAGCCCGTCTCCTGACCTGGGACGGGCTTCTCTTTTTTACAGACCCGCTGTATCCGCGCGCCTCGTAAACCCGCATGCTCGGTCCGCAAGGCTTGCCGAAACGCCAACTCATATTTTCTACATTACCCTATCTACCGAACGCATGGAAACTAGCCATTTTTACAGTTTCCGATCGTTCGGTCTCCCAAACCCCCATCCGGACGCCGTTCGACTAGCCAGTCGACAAGCGCCAACTCAGGTTGGCGGCCGTCGCCTGGCTGTGCGACGAGCAAAACCCTGTCGGTTTGGCCGTCGCGCACCTGTTCGACGGCCGAACGTATGCGTGGCCGCTTATGTGATAGGTGTGCGACGGCCGCCAACTCATGGTTTTGGTCGTCGCGCACCTGTGCGACGACCAAAACCCTGAGTTGGCGGGTGTCGAACAGCCAGTCGAAAGGCAAAAACCTGATATTTTTTCACTGTTTTTCTCAGCAAGACAATACGCAACAAATGGTTGCGTCAAATTTACTAGACGGACACCGACAAAATCTGTCCTGGTGTCAAAATGGCGGCTGTCCAGTATTCGACGAAACGAGGACTTAGCGATTTGACACCCGTTTCACGGCTTCGGCCTCGGTCGTTGTGGCACGTCCCTGAGTCTGCGAAGGGCGTGGTTCGAGTAGCGAGACTTTCTGGTGCCACGCCCTTCGCAGACTCAGGGACGTGCCACACGGCCGCTGTTCGTCAGAAATCGTTTTCTCGCGGAGATCAAGTCAAGATGAATCCGTATGACTTCGCTCGCATTCAGATGGAGCTTACCGGCGAGTTCGCGCAATTCGTGGTGGAGCACCCCCGAAGTCGATGACCGGCTGCCCGAACAGTCGTACATTTACTTCGACGTGGCGGGTGAAGACGAATTCAACCGCTACAGTCGCGAGTTGGCCGAGCGGCAGTACGCCACGGAGGGGCTCCCAATTGTTTGCGTCCGGGGGTCCAGCGACTGGCGCCACCGCAGGGTTCCCGTCTGATCAATCCGGTCGTTGAGCTTGCGACGGCGCTTGCATGAACGCGGGAGTGCAATCGCGAACAATTCACAAAACGAGCAGCCGGACAACAAGACACACGTTGACCGCTTGTCCGCCGACCAGGATGGCGTCCCACTCCGCGGCCTGAAGCCCAATCACCGGGCCATGCGAGTTGCGCCGGGTCTCTGACTTGCCAAAGGCGCGGATGCAAGATTTGCTCAACGGCCGCCTAGGCCTCGTCCGGCGGCAATGCCTGGAGCACGAGACGATCCGCCGCCTTGAGTCTTGCAAACTCCTCAAAACTCACTGAATCGGATTTCAGGTCTTCGCGCGGTGCCATGACAGGCTCACTCATTGGACAAGTCGAACTCGCCTGCGGTTCAGTCCAGCCGCGCGCATCTCGCCGTCACACCCGGATTTCGTACCCCTTGCGCTGCTCGCGCGATTGCATCTTGCGGGCCTCGGCGTCGCCGACGATCTCTTGCTTCTCGGGGTCCCACTTGAGCGGGCGGCCGAGACGGATGGCGATGTTCGCCAGGTGGCAGGTCGTCATCGCGCGGTGGTGCGTGTGGACGTCGGAGATCGGCTGCTCGCGCGTCTTCAGGCAATCGAAGAAGTTGGCCATGTGGTTGCCCGGCTTCTCGCCTTTGAAGAGCTTGCTCATGAATTCCTCGGAGAGCGGATTGTCCTTGAGCGCGTCCACCGGTTCGCCCTTGAGTTCGCCGCGGCTGACGAAGAATTTGCCCTCGGTGCCTTCGAACGTGATGCCGTTTTCCGTGTCATGGCGGATTTCGAGTTCGACGCCGTTCGGAAATTTGCACGTGACGAGGAACGACGTGGCGGCGTTGTACATGTTCGAGACCGTCGGCATGCCGTTCTTGAACGGCACCGGGTGCTTGGCCGTACCTTCGACGCTGACCGGGCCGCTGTTCTCCATGCCGGCCGCCCATTGAGCGATGTCCACGTGGTGCGCGCCCCAGTCGGTCATCTTGCCGCCCGAGTATTCGTACCACCAGCGGAACTCATAGTGACAGCGGCTCTGCGCGTAGCCCTTTTCGGGCTTCTCGCCGGAAACGTAATCGACGAGCGGCGTCTGGCCGAGCCACATCTCCCAGTTCAGGCCGCTCGGCACGTCCACCTTCGGCAACTCGCCGCTGGAAGGCGCCCCGCCGATCGCGCACGTGACTTTTTGCAGCTTGCCGATGCGTCCGTCGCGCACGATCGCGACGGCCTTCAGGAACTTCTCACCCATTTCGCTGCGCTGCTGCGTGCCGACTTGAAAGACTCGCTTGGTTTTGTCGAGCACCTTGATGATCTGCTTGCCCTCGTCGATCGTGAGCGTGAGCGGCTTCTCACAATAGATGTCCTTGCCGGCCTGCAACGCTTCGATGGCGATCTTCGAGTGCCAGTGGTCGGGCGTGACGATCGTGACGACCTCGATGTCCTTGCGGTCGAGCAGCTTTCGATAGTCTTCGAAGACCGCGACCTCTTGCGGCCGGGCGTTCTTCTCCTGCGTCTCGGCGACGATCTTCTTGGCGAGCGCGACATGATCGGCGTCCACGTCGCACACGGCCACGCAATCGCCGAATCGCATGGCCTGCGGCCCAATCGCCTTCCATCGGTCGCCGGTGCCGATGCAGCCGACCACCGGCCGATCGTTCGGGCTGCGAAACTCGGCCGCGCGCGATCGTTCGGAGCTGAAGAAGTACGGCACGCCGGCGGCGGCAGCGGCAATGGCGGAAGTTTTCAGGAAGTCGCGACGATTCTTGCGATCGGTGCTCACGGGTCGGCTCCTTTCGAGGGTGAAGTTCGTTTTGCGTCCAGAGATTTTGAACCCTGGCCGGCAAAACTGCAAGTCGCGCGTGCGGCGATAATTCGAGTTTCGGTGTGTGAATTCGGCGAGAGGTATGATTGTGACTTGCAACCGTTCCGACCAACCTGCGAGAATCTTTGTGGTCGCGACTAAGAAACGCGGCACTTGTCCGTTAATCGAGATGTGGGGACAATCCCCGGGGCGTAGATGACGCAACGCAGGCTGGCGAGCAAGGTTGAGTGGATTCGGTCGGTCGTCGAACGCTACGAAGGTCCGCTCGTCCGGTACGCCGCGAAGCTCACCGGAAACACGGAGCGGGCTCGCGATATCGTTCAGGACGCCTTCTTGCGTCTCTGCGCTGAGGAGCGAAGCGGGGTGGAGGGGCACGAGGCGGAGTGGCTGTTCACGGTCTGCCGCAACCGCGCGGTGGACGTGCATCGAAAAGAAATTCGCATGAGCCCAATGACCCAAGCGCAATTGGCGACGCGCGAGAGCCGAGACGCGGCGCCGTCGGCGGGGCTGGAACAGCGCGAGGCCATGTCGCAAATCCTCCGCGTGCTCGATACGATACCGCCGAATCAGCAAGAAGTGATCCGGCTGAAATTCCAAAACGGCTTCAGCTACCGCGAGATTTCCAGCGTGACCGGGCTGACGGTCACAAACGTCGGCTTCCTGATTCATACCGGTCTTAAGACGATTCGACAGAGAATCCATTCCGAGTCGGGCCTGGCGAGAAAGGCCTGAAGGAGCGAACGATGAAACCTGATCCGAACGATCCGAGATTGACGGCTTACGCACTGGGCGAATTGGACGGCGCCGAACGCGACGCGGTCGAGGCACAGATCAAGGCGTCGCCGGAGTGCAGTCAGGCGGTGGAGGAGGTTCGCGAGATCGCCACGCTGCTCGCCGACGAACTCAAGAAGGAGCCGGCCGCGGCGCTGTCGCAGTTGGACCGCATCGCGATCGAGGCAGAGGCTCAGAAGCGCCATCAGCGCTCGTCGCGGTTCCCGTGGATCGGGGTCGCCGTGGCCGCGAGCGTGCTCGTCGCAGTCGGCGCTTACTTCGTGATGCGCGACAATCCAACGGACCGGTTCGTGCAGAACACGGGCGTCGATGATCCCGCGAAGAACACGGACAAGCAGAAACCGAAGAAGCGCACCATCGCCAAGAAGACCACGCAGCCGGCGGATTCGACGGACCCCGACGATTCGATGAAACCGGACGACTCCGTTGAGTCCAGCGCGACGACCATCGCCGAATCGACCACGCCGGACACGGCCACGGACACTCCCGACGCGGCTCCGGCGATGGACGCCGCCGCAACGCTCGCCAGCGAACCGTCCACGCGCGACAACCGCACGCGGTTTACCCAGATCGACGACGTCAGTTGGATCGACGAACTTGTCACCGCATTGTGGAAAGACAACGGCATCAAGCCGTCCGCCGTCGCGTCCGACGGCGAGTTCATTCGCCGCGCGTACCTCGACATCGTCGGCCACGTCCCGCCCGCCGCGAAGGCCGCCGCGTACATTGCGAGCCGGGACAAGAACAAAAAGTCGAAACTCATTCTCGATCTCGTCAATTCGGAAGACTACACCAAGCACTGGGCCGGCATCTGGTCGAATCTGCTGATCGGGCGCCAGCCGGGCCGTAACATCGATGGGCGCGCGCTGCAAAAATACCTGCGCGACAGCTTCGCCGACAACAAGCCGTGGAACCGGCTGGTCTACGAACTCGTGACGGCAAAGGGCGGCTCGACGACCAAGTCGGTCGAGGCCGGCGTCGCGTTCAACGGGGCGACCAACTTCATGCTCGCCCACATGAACGACGGCAACGTGCCCGCGACGGCCTTCACCACGCGGTTGTTCCTCGGCGTGCAAGTGCAATGCACGCAGTGCCACGACCACCCGTTCAACGACCGCACGCAAGAAGCGTTCTGGGGCATCAATGCATTTTTCCAAAAAATGCAGCGTCAGGAGCACAACGACACGGACGACACGGGCCGCCGCCGGTTCCTCTTTTCCGAGTTGCGCGACGCGGATGTGGATGAAAGCTCCGACCTATTCGTTCGCTTCGACAAGCGAACTGGCTTGGTCGCCGTCACACCGCCGCGGCTGCTCGACGGCCGGCGCGTCGAAAAGGCCAGCGACGAGTTGAACCTTCGCGAAATTCTCGGCCGCTACATCACCGACACGAAGAACGACCTGTTCACGCAGGCCATCGCCAACCGCATGTGGGGCCACTTCGTCGGCCGCGGCATCGTGCACCCGCTCGACGACATGGGCGAGCATAATCCGGCCTCGAACCCGGAACTCGTCACGAAACTCGCCGAAAACTTCCGCGAATCCAATTACGACCTGAAACGACTCATCACCTGGATCGCGATGAGCCTGCCGTACAGCCTCTCCAGCGAAACGAACTCGACGAACAAGGACGACGACCAGTATTTCAGCCACTACCCGCTCAAGCAGATGTCGCCCGATCAGTTCTTCGATTCGCTGATCGTCGCCAGCCAGGCGAACGAGGTCGGCTCGAAGGGCTGGGAGGCCGCCGAAAAGATGAAGAAAGACCTGCAAGACCAATTCACCACCGTGTTCGGCAACGACGAGAACATGGAAGCCGACACGTTCACTGGAACGATCCCGCAAGCACTGCTGATGATGAACGGCAGCATCATGGCCAAGGCCGTCTCCAAGGAGAAAGGCAGCTTCCTGCACGAGCGAGTGGACGAGATCAGTCAGCAGATCGCGACGAAAAAGGTGAAGAGCCTCGACCAAGCGTACGCAGCCCTGCTCAACGATTTGTACCTCGCCGCCGTGAGCCGCTACCCGAATCAGAAAGAGAAGAGCCTGGCCCTGCTCGTGTTGAATGACACGGCCGCGAAATCCAAAGATCGAAACCTGATTGATGCCTACCAAGACATCTTCTGGGCACTCTTGAACTCCAGCGAATTCGTGTTGAATCACTAAAAGGAAGGACGACCCATGTTCACGACCGACTCGACCGTTCCCGCCGGCATGACGCGCCGCCACTGGCTGCAGCATCTGGCCATGACCTCGCTGGCCATTCCAGCGATGCAGTTCACTCGCACGCTCGAAGCGAACGCCTCGACGCTGAAAAAGGAAGGCAAGAGCTGCATCTTGCTCTGGATGAGCGGCGGTCCCGCGACGATCGACATCTGGGATCTGAAGCCCGGCGCGGACACGGGCGGCGAATTCTCGCCGATCAAGACGGCCGCGCCCGGCGTGGAAATCTCCGAGCACATGCCGAACGTCGCGAGCGTGATGAACCATCTGGCGATCCTGCGCTCGATGAGCACGGTGGAGGCGGACCACACGCGCGGCACGTACAAGATGCACACGGGCTACGTGCCGAACGTGACGATGCAGCACCCGTCGCTCGGCGCCGTGTCGGCCTACGAACTCGGCCCGAAACTGCAAGACTTCGAGTTGCCGCATTTCATTTCGGTTAGTTCGCCGGGTCTCGGCGCCGGATTTCTCGGCATGGCGCACGCGCCGTTCGTCGTGCAGAACCCCGGCTCACCAATCCAGAATCTCACGCCGCCCGGCGGCCTCGCGGGCTTCCGCATGGAGAACCGCCTCGCGCTGCAGAAATTGATGGACGAGCAGTTCATCAAGGACGGCCGCGGCATCGCGGCGAAAGACCACAAAGAGGTCTACGAAAAAACCGTTCGCATGATGAACTCGAAACGGCTCGACGCCTTCAAACTCGACAGCGAGGACAAGAAGACGAAGGAACGCTACGGCGAGAACAACTTCGGCCGCGGCTGCCTGATGGCCCGGCGGCTGGTCGAAACCGGCGTGTCGTTTGTTGAAGTCGGTCTCGGCGGCTGGGACACGCACAATCAAACGTTCACTGCTCACAAGACGCGCCTGCAGCCCGAACTCGACAAGGGCATGGGCTCGCTTGTCGCCGACCTCGCCGAACGCGGCCTGTTGGAAAAGACGCTCATCGTCTGGATGGGCGACTTCGGCCGCACGCCGCGCATCAATCAGGACGCCGGCCGCGACCACTGGGCGCGATCGTGGTCCGCCGTGATCGGCGGCTGCGGCATCAAGGGCGGGCAAGCCATCGGCAAGACCAACGAAGACGGCACGCAAGTCACCGAACGGCCGCTCGACGCGCCGGACCTTATGGCGACGTGCTACAAAGCACTCGGCATCCCGATCGACCGCCAGTACACCACGCCGAACGGCCGGCCGTACTGGGTCGTGGACAAAGACGCGAACGCCCAACCGATCGCGGAATTGTTCAGCTAATCGCGGCAAGACAGTTACCGCTGAATTCACATGCACCAAGCAAAAAGGCCCACATCGCGTGGGCCTTTTTCTTGCGCGAACCGGTCGAATGCAAAATCGGCGGGTGCTGCTTGGGCCAGTTCCTCAGTAGACGCGGTACAGCATCCAGTACACCACGACGCCCGTGACGGATACGTAGAGCCAGATCGGCAATGTCCAGCGGGCGATGCGGCGGTGGCGATCGAATTGGTTGCGGGCCGCGTGATAAAGCGTCCACAGTGCGAGCGGTACGACGAACACGGCAAGCACGACATGCGTCGCGAGGATTGGAACGTACACGAGCCGAACGACCCCTTCGCCGCTGAATCGCACGTGGCCGACTTGGAAATGATAGATGAGGTAGCACGCGAGGAACGCCGACGACGCCACGAACGCCGCGAGCATGCATGTCTTGTGCGCTGTCACTTTGCCGCGGCGAATGCAGATGTAGCCGGCGGCGAGCAGGATCGCGCTCGTCGCGTTCAGGCAGGCGTTCACGTGCGGCAGCATTTCGACGGTCACGGCTTTGCCTCGGCGGGGATCTCGGCATCGAGCAACTTGATCGCGCGTTTCAGTTCGCCCACGGATCGTTCGTCTCGGCCGTCGTACCAGCCGCGGATTGTGCCGTCGCGGTCCACGAGCGTCAGCCGCACGCTGTGATCGTCGGGGTTTTCGGTCACCGTCTGCTTCAGCCCCTGTTGGGCCAACTCGATGATTGCCTGTTTGTCGCCGGTGAGAAAAAGCCAGCGGTCATCTTTGGCCCCGAACTGTTTGGCGTAGTCAGCGAGCACATCGGGCGTGTCGCGGTCGGGATCGACGGTGATCGAGACCAGTTTCACGGCGGCGCCGTCGGGAATCGATTTTTGAATGTCGCGCATTCGTGTTGTGACCATCGTGCAAACGCTCGGACAGTGCGTGAAGAAAAGGTCCGCAACCCAGATTTGACCCTTCAAGTCGGCGAGCGTCACCGGTTGGCCGCGGTGATCGATCAGCGAGAAATCCGGCACAACGAATGTCGGCATCTCGCCCTCGTCGGCTTCGGGCGGCGCGAGCAGCGGCTGGTTCGCGGGCGGCCGGCCTTGCAGCATTCTCCACATCGACACGCCGCTCACGCCGACCAGAATCGCGATCAGCAGGCCCCACAACAATCGTTCGAGCGCGATGTTTCGCGCGGGCGCCGCCGGTCGATTCGCCGGAGTCGCCACCGATTCCTCCGCCGCTGAATGCTGCACCACATCCTCGTTCATCGCCGTCCTCCCGCCGGCCGCAGCGCGAGCACGACCGACATCGCAAATGTAAAGAGTCCAAACACGAACGTGACCAAAACACACGTGACCCATGATAGCAGGGCCGCGCCGGCCGGCAGACCCCGCCAGTACAGCGCCTCGCGAATGCCCGTGACGCCGTAACTGACCGGGTTCAGCCGAATCACCCACTGCACCGCCGTCGCCGCGCCCTCCGCCGGAAACAGCGCGCCCGATAGCAGCCACAGTGGAATCAAAAACAGATTCATGATCGAGTGAAATCCCTGCGTCGATTCCATTGGCCACGCGACCAGAAATCCCAGCCCGGTCATCGCAAACGCAACCAGCACGATCATGAGTACGGCGGCAACGAGTCCGACGAGCGACGGCCGCACGCCGGCGAGCGGCAACAAGAAAAGGAAGATCATTCCTTGCAGTGCGGCCAGCGTCGTGCCGCCGAGGATTTTCGACAGCACGATGCTGCCGCGAGAAATCGGCGCGACCAGCACGGCCTGCAAGAATCCCTCGCGGCGGTCCTCGATCAACGACACGGTGGAAAAGATGGCCGTGAACAGCAAGATCATCGTGAGCGTGCCGGGGAAAAAATACTCGAGGTAATTCATCTCCGCGTCGCCGGCCGGATTGCGAAACGAGCTGCCGATGCCCGATCCGATCAGCACCCAAAACAACAGCGGCGAACCGAGGCCGCCGATCACACGGCTCGGCTGGCGGTAAAACCGCACCACCTCGCGCCACCACAGGCTGGCGACGGGAAGCCAGATTGAGGACCGAGGATCGCCGCTCTCAATTTGCGTTGGAGTTGTCACTGGTCGCCCTCAAGTTAATGTGCGCGATCCTCAAGCCGCAATATTCGATCCTCAATCTTCATTCCAGAACCGGTGCCCGGTCCGCTGGATAAACACGTCTTCGAGCGTCGGCCGCCGCACCGTCACGGAGCGGAATTCTCCGGAGAATTCGGCGAAAAGCCGCGTGACCAACTCATGCCCGCGATCGTGCTCGATCCGCACTTCGTCATCGACGACGCGCGGCGCTAGTGCGAGTTTCTCGGCGATTCGCCGCGCGAGCGATGCCGCGTCGGGCGAGTCGAGACATACGACTTCGCCGCCGATCGTCGCCGTCAGTTCCGCAGGCGTGCCGAGCGCGACTATCTCACCGCGGTGCAAAATGCCCACGCGGTCGCACAACGCGGCCTCGTCCATCAAGTGTGTCGTGAGCAGGATTGTGATCCCTTCGCGTTCGCGCACCTGGCGCAGATAATCCCACAGGTCGCGCCGCGCGCCGGGGTCGAGGCCCGTACACGGCTCATCCATGAGCAACAGTCGCGGGTGGTGCAGCAAACCTTTCGCAAGTTCGACGCGTCGCTGCTGACCGCCGGAGAGATGTTCGACGCGGTCGCTCGCGCGATCGGCGAGTCCGACGCGCGACAGCATTTCGGCGATTCGGCTACGCAGCGCGCCGCCACGCAGGCCGTACAGGTGCCCGTGGTGCCGCAGGTTTTCGGCCGCGGTGAGTTTCTTGTCGAGGCTCGGCGATTGGAACACGACGCCTAACTGACGCCGCACGTTTGCCACGTCGCGAGCCACGTCGAATCCGAGAATTGCAGCGCGACCGGCCGTGGCAAGAAACGATGTGGAGAGAATCCGAAACAGCGTCGTCTTGCCGCCGCCATTCGGGCCGAGCAGCCCGAAGATCTCGCCCCGCCCGACCGCGAAACTCACGCCCCGCAGCGCCTCACACTCGCCGTAGCGGTGAGCAAGCCCGTCGACAACGACCGCCGGCTCGTCACTCATGGCTATTGATGCGCCGCTTCCGCCGGTGCCGGCGGCTTCGGCGGATTTGGCGACCACGTCGCCGAACCGCGGGTCGCGATCGTGATGTCCGGCATCAGGGTAAATACCAACACGGCCGCCAGAATCGCCGCCGGAATCAGCATCACCTTCACCTTCGTCCAGTCAAAGTTGAGGTGCATGAAGAAGGTCGCGACCAGCGACGCCTTGATCACCGCCACGGTCAACACGACCGCGACGAGCGTCGGCTTGGGCAGCTTCATGAAGTCGGCTACGTACGAAACGACCGTCAGCACGCCCAAGCTCGCGGCAATCATGAGATACAACTTGTCGCTTGGATCCTTGCGCGATTCTGCCATCGTCACGGCTCCTCGGCGGCTAGCCGATCATGTACAGCATCGGGAACAGGAAAATCCACACCAAGTCCACGAAGTGCCAGTAAAGGCCAATCAGTTCGACGCGTTCGTAACGCTCCGGGCCGAGCCGGCCCGTGAGCGATTGCACGAGTAGCATGACCAACATGACGACGCCGCCCACGACGTGCAGACCGTGAAATCCGGTGAGCGTGAAATAGAGCGACGGCCACAGCCCGCCGCCGGCAATCGCGTGCGCCGGATCAGGCGCCAACACCGGCCAGCCGCCCTGAAATTGCAGCAGGTGGTGACTGAACTTCGCCTTGTACTCGAAGAGCTTGACGACCATGAACGTCGTGCCGAGCGCGGCAGTGATCGCCAGGTAGAGGGCCTGCTGGTTGCGATCGCCGCGGCCGGTCGCCGACAACGCGAGCACGACCGTGACCGAACTGACGATGAGCACGAGCGTGTTGAACGCGCCGACGTTTACATTCAGGCCAACCTGTTCGACAGTCGGCCACGGATCGGTGCCGAATCGCAGCACGATGTAGGTGCCAATCAGCCCCATGAAAAACATGATTTCCGTCGCCAGGAACAACCACATCGCCAGCTTGGCATTCGACACGGGAATGCCGATTTCGTGCGGTTCTTCAAGGTGATCTGCATGAGCGTGCGCGTGTGCCATCGTGTGTCGTCCGTTTACTTCGTGAGGTCCAACATCATTAACACCAACAGGGCAGGCAGGTAAATCAACGAGGCCCTCATCAGGTTTCGTGCGTTTGCTTGAGAGACGACGCAGGCGAAAACCACGGCGAAGCCCAAGAGCACGATGCTGAGCGTGAGTGCGCCAACGACATACGCCGGCCCGGCAAAGCGCATGAAAAACGGCCCAAGACTCGCCGGCACGAGCGCCAGCGAATACCAAATCATCTGCCGGCCAGTCATCGCGCCGGACAGGTCAACGACGGGAAGCATTTTCAGCCCGGCACGCGAGTAGTCGTCGCGGTAGATCCACGCAATCGCCAGGAAATGCGGGAACTGCCAGAGGAACAAGATCAAGAACAGCGTCCACGCTTGTGCGTCGAGCGAGCCGCGCACCGCGGACCAGCCCATCACCGGCGGCAACGCACCCGGCACCGCACCGACTAGCGTGTTGAACGAAGTGACGCGCTTGAGCGGCGTGTACACGAATACGTACAACACGAGCGTCGCGATCGCGAGCAAGCCGGTCAGTGGATTGACGAGTACGCACAGATAGTTCACGCCAAGCACGGAGAGCAACACGCCGAAACCGAGCGCCTCGGCGACGGCGACCCGGCCGGCCGGCAGCGGACGATTTTGAGTGCGGCGCATTCGCGCGTCGGTCTCAGTTTCGAGCACTTGGTTGAGCACGCTCGATCCCGCAGCGACGAGACCCGTGCCGACCAGTGCGTGCAACAAGAGCACCGTGTCGAGCGAACCCTTCGCGGCGACGAACGCTCCGACGGCGACCGTCACGAGGGCCATGATCATGATCCGCGGCTTCGTCAGTTCGGCGTAGTCCGCGGCGCGGCGGCCAAAGCTCGCGCGAATCGCCGGGGCCGCTATGATGATTGGGTTCATAGCGTGGCCCTCGCCATTAGCAACTCGCGCGATTCCAACGCCGAGACGGTCGGTCGCATGGCCGGTTCGGCGCGGCGGTCGGCCAAGCGGTCGCGCGACGAACCGCGCGCTGGTCGCGACGACTGAACGAGAAATTGGTAGCTCCACAGCGTGAGCGTCGTGCAGGTTGTCAGGATCAGCGCCCCGACGGCGACGTGGCTCGTTGCGAAAAATACCTGCCCCGCGTTGGGAGGCGTCGCGCCCGTGCCGAACCCGTTACTCGTCGCCCACGCGCCGGCACCAAGCATGGGTTGGGCCGCGACCAGCAGGGCAAGCACCTCGATGCCGACAACAAGCCGCGTGCTGTCGGCGTAACCAATCAGAATACGCTTCGCGAGTAGCCCCATGTGGATGAGCACGATGAAAGCGACCGCGAGGTGCGCCACGAGCGTCCACTGCCAGCCGAGATGGCGCAGCATGGCGCCAACGACAAGTTGCAATAGCACAAACCCAGTCGTCAGTGCGCTGAGACGCTGTACGCGAGTGACGTCGGGTCTTTCCATTCTTGGCGCCGGCTGCCACCAGGTGCGCGTGCAGAAGACGGCAATCGCAACTATGAACGCAAAGAATACCTGCGCGACGACTCCGTGAATCACGGCGACCTCTTGCGCCCGCAACACTACGCGCAATGCGCCGAGACCGCCTTGCACGAGCACCAAGCCAATTGCTACCAGCCCAAGCCAACGCAGCCGGCGCTTCCGATCCTTCATCCATCCCAGCACCGCGACGAGTGCCACGAGCGATCCGACCAGTAGCAGACCCGCGGCGTGGAAGACACCGCCCGCAAACGCCGCGGCCAGCGCGATCACTCCCAGCCATGGCAACCAGCGCCGCGGGCTGTCCGCCCACAACGAAGCAGCGAGCATCAGCGTCAGCAAACCGACCATCGAACCGAACAGCCGATGGCCATGTTCCAGGAAGACGCCAAACGGCGCTCGGAGCCATTCGAAGATCGGGAACAAGAGCATGTTCTGGCCAAACGTGGTCGGTGCGTCGGGCACGGCCATGCCAACTTCGTAGGTCGTCACGAGTCCGCCGAGCAAAATCAGCGGAAACGTCGCGCAGGCGGTAAGTACCGCGAGCGGGAACGCCCAGCGGCGCCAGCGCAGGTCGATCCCAGAGTTATCGCCAGCTTCGTTCATCTACACCCAATCGTGATTGCTGCGCTCCGCGCACCCTACAGCTTGCGCGTTTGCGGTAAGTAGTCTTCTTGCACTTCCGGCGAGGCATACTCGTACGGGCCTCGGTAGACTGTCGGGATCGCCTCGAAGTTTCCGTGAGGCGGCGGCGACGACGCTTCCCACTCCAGCGTGTTCGCGTGCCACGGATTGCGATCCACTTTTTTGCCGGCGAACAGGCTATAGAAGAAGTTCCCGAAAAACAACAGTTGCACGAGGCCCAGCGAAAAAGCCGCCATCGTGATGACTTTGTTCAAAGTATGGAAGTGGTGGAACCCAGGAAGGTCGCCCAACACTTCATAGGCCGCGTAGCGCCGCGGCAGTCCGCCAACGCCAAGAATGTGCATTGGGAAGAACGTGACATTCGCGGCGATGAACGTGCCGATGAAGTGCAGTTTGCCGAGCGTCTCGTTCATCTGGCGGCCGAACATCTTCGGGAACCAGTAATAGATGCCCGCGAACGCCGCGAAGATACTTCCGGTAAAGAGGACATAATGAATGTGGCCGACGATGAAGTAGGTGTCGTGAATGTGGATGTCCACCGGCGTCGCGGCCATGAACAGTCCGCTCAATCCGCCGATGATGAACATCGAGACAAACGCGATCGCGTTGAGCATCGCGGAGCTGAACTTTATGTCCGCGCCCCAGAGCGTGCCTAGCCAATTGAAGACCTTGATCGCCGACGGCAGCGCAATCAGCATGGTCGAAACCATGAACCCCATTGCCAATGTCGGATTCATGCCGCTCACGAACATATGGTGTGCCCACACGATGAATCCGAGTCCCGCGATGCCGGCGATCGAGTACACCATCGGCCGGTAGCCGAAGAGCGGTTTGCGCGCGAACGTCGAGATCACATCGGACACAATGCCCATGCCGGGCAAGATCATGATGTACACGGCGGGATGCGAGTAGAACCAGAATAGGTGCTGCCAGAGCAGCGCTCGGCCGCCACCCGCGCCGGCCGCGGTGTTGTTCACCACGAGGTGCTCCGGGAGAAAGAAGGATGTACCCATGGTGCGGTCGAGTAGCTGCAGGATCAGGGCCACGGTCAGGACGGGCAAGGCAAATGCCTGCAAAATGGCTGTGACAAAAAGTGCCCAAACCGTCATCGGCATGCGGAAGAAATGCATGCCCGGCGCCCGCATGTTGACGATCGTGGTGATGTAGTTGATCGAACCCATCATCGACGAAATGCCGACGAACAGCAGCGACAGCAGCCAGTAGGTTTGCCCATTGAGCGATCCAGGGGCGGCCGTTTTCACGCTCGCCAGCGTCGGGTATGACGTCCAGCCAGCCGCCGCCGCGCCGCCTTCCACCCAGAAGCTTGCCATCATCGTGATGAATGCCGGCCACATGAACCAGTATGACATCATATTAAGTTTGGGAAACGCCATGTCGCGGGCGCCGATCATGAGTGGAATCGTAAAGTTGCCAAACCCGCCGGCCAGAATCGGGATGACAACGAAAAAGATCATCACCGTCGCGTGCATAGTGAACATCATCGTGTAGAATTCAGGCGAAATGATGCCGCCCGTATTCTCGAACGCGAGCTTGCCCACGATCGGCATCGGCTTCCACGGATAGGCAAGCTGATAGCGCACGCCCATGGCCAGGAGGCCGCCGACGATGAAGAAAATCAGTGACGAAATCACGAACTGGATCCCAATGATCTTATGATCGGTCGAGAAGATGTAGGTCGCGATGAAGCCTTTTTCGTGGTGCTCCGCATGCTCGTGATGGCCCGCGAAGTCGCCCGGAATCGCAGCAGTGCTCATTGAGTTCCCTCGTGATCGGCTTGTTGTTCAGCGGCCTGGTCGCTCAGCCATTTCGTGAAGTCACTGGCGGTTTGCACCGCAAGCCGGCCGCGCATTTTATAGTGGCCCCAGCCGCACAACTCCGCGCAGGTCAGGTCGAAAAACGCCGGAGCCCCGTCTTGCACGGTGACCAGTTTCGGGTCTACGTTAAACCACACGGGGATCGTCATGCCCGGCACAGCGTCTTGCTTCACTCGCAAGCTTGGCAGGAAGAAGCTGTGCAGCACGTCGCGGCTGCGCAGGCGAACTTTGATGTTCTGGTTCACTGGCACGTGCAAATCGTTCACGGAGACAACGTCGTCCAGCGTGCCGATGCTGCCATCCGGGCCGGGATATCGAATGCGCCACTCGAACTGGCCGGCAAGCACATCCACCTCAAGGTCCGCCTTCGGAAAGTTCTTCTGAACCTTGATGTCGCCCCACGTCTTGAACTGATAGAACGCGATGAAGACCAGGATGCCGGCGGGGA
>Ga0247727_10009899_pt1 | contig 17050 bp, 15 predicted proteins | sample WisWelCaveWW1625_FD_202498 | JGI IMG/M metagenome (GOLD analysis project Ga0247727, IMG submission 202498) | Biofilm microbial communities from Wishing Well Cave, Virginia, United States - WW16-25 | ecosystem: Environmental > Aquatic > Deep subsurface > Groundwater > Cave microbial mat | place...
CGATTCAGGCGAATGGCTATCGGTGTTCAATTCCGGCGGTATCGGCGGATCGGCGATTGATTGAATCAGGTCGCCACCGGATGCCGGTGGAATCGGTTCGTCGGCAGCCGATGTCGCATTGGGATCAATCAGTGCCGGGCCGGACTGTTCGATTTCTTTGGACTCGGTCGATCCCGGGGCTTTCCAATTGTGATCCAACATGATGAGCCTCGGCGGGGAGGTCGATTCGGCAAGTTGCGCCGGCGACTCGATCGCCGCATCAGCACGATCTGCCGTGCTATTGCCTTTGGTTTTCGTTTCGGCCGAGTTCGACTCGGGACGGACCGTTGTCACCGTGTCAATGGGCGTGAGCGTAAACGAAGTGTCGGTGGGTTTGACGGCCACCTCGCTTTGCGCGGCGGGGATCGCGGGATGTGGACTAGTCCAACGCGGGCCGGTATCAACCCGCGTCAGTTGATTACTTGCGGCGGCCGGATAATTCTTCCGAATCACACCGTCAGAAGAGGCAACAGACGACGAGGTCACGAGGGGAGGCGAAACCGGCTGCAACTCAAGCGGCTTCGAATTCGGGTGAGCCTTCGACTCGGCCTCTGTCGTTGCGACCCGCGCGAACCGCGGCTCCGAAACTGTGTCCGCGGGCCTCGCGCCGTACCACGACGTCAAGAACCGAAAGCGGTCGAGAAAAGGGCGACTGTCCTTTTGAGCCAGCGCTGCACTCTCGGACTTCCTGTTCTGCGCGCTATTCGAATCTTGTTTGCGAGTTTGGCGACCCGCTAGAAACTTGCGGAGGCTCACGGTGGAGTGGACGACCTTCTCTTCGCCTCGCGACGGGGCACGGCTCTGTGCGGTTGGAACCTGCTTGCCTAGGCGGCTTGTAGCCGGAGCCGGTTGTGGCTTGGATTTTTGGCTGAAGAATCTGGCTTTGATGCGCTGCCAAAAGCCAGGCTCAACTTGTTCGGCCTCTTTGGTTACCGACGTGGATGGCTTCGCTCCCTGCGCGCGATCGACGGGGTCGAAGCTGGCTGCAACCAGAAGTGCAGCCCCCAAGACTTGCTGAAGAATCATGGGCCCGGCCTCCGAGCAATTCAGTGGTAAACGCAAAACTCCGCCGTTCAAGCGACGGTAATGAATCCGGCGCACGCCGGCGACTCATCCGTATTTATCGACGAATCAGGCGCTAACGCCTTTGCCGATTATTCGTTCTGGATGGGTTTTGCCGGCTTTGCAGCGGGTCGAATTCTAGTCTGGGCAAACTGGGCAGAGTTTTAGGCCTGTAGCCGTAGACTCATTGAAGTTACTCGACGTCAGTAAGCTGTCGCGCGAGCCGGCCAAGCCAGTGGCCATAGAACATCAGCCACGTGGCCCCGAGCGGACCGGTCGCGGCGATCCCGGCCGCAATGTGAAAGTGGAAAAGGACGTTCAGAGCGTATTCGACTCCGACGGCCACTGGGGCTGTTATGAACCAAAAAGCCATGAGACACCCCACACACACCGCTAGTCGGCGCAGCGTCGCGAGAAGCGATTTGAATGGGAACCAACTGCCATCGACCAGATTCGTGATCAGTAGGATCGGGAACAGTTGATACATGATGATGCTCTGAATCAGAATCAGCTCAGGCGCGTCCCAGGGGAACCATCTTCGAAGCGGATACGTCACTCCATACGTCACGACGGCCGTGACCACCGCGGCCCCGAGCGCCTGCATGAATCGCGGCAGCATGTCCCACCAACTGAAGTCTCCCGTCCGTTCCAGCCGGTCCTCGCCCGCGGCGGTCTCCTCGATCACTTCGACAAAACTCGCCACCACGTGCGACACGAACGCGAGACACACCAGCGCCATGCTGCTGATGGCGAAGATCGCGAGAAACGCACCCAATCGAATCACGATCCAGGCGACGAACAGAGTCACCGCCACCGCGCCGACGGCGAGCGTGGTCATAAACGAAAGAGCGAGCCACCGAATCCAGTTCGGATGAAGAAACGGGTAGATCAGCGCGGACCACTTGAAAAACGGGCCAGGTAGTTCGACTCGCTTGCGAATTCGATCCAATAAATCGAGGGAGCCGCTCGCAGCCCCGTGAGAACGCGGTACCGACCGGCCCCAAGCTCTCGATTCCGGTGACCGGCCCCGTGTTGGGACCCACGTGCCTTCGCTCGATTGGCCCGGTCCCAGGTTTCGCTTTTTCTTGCCAATATCGGCGCCAGGAACGACGTCGTATTCGCCGCCGGAATCCTCGAACTTGTCGCCGTCCGAGTCACGCGACTTCGCGTCGGGAGAAGCTGACTCATCCGGCGTGAATCCGCGTCTCGTTCGCTGCGGCGAGTTCGCTCGCACCGTCGCACCGCACGACGAACATCGAACACCGTCCACGGCCGGTCCAGCCGGCACCAGGACCACTTGGCCACAGACACATTGGACGGGCATCGCAGTCATTGCCAACAGCATAGTCGATAGCCGTGGTCGTTTTCAGTCTAACTCGGGCCGCGCGCCACCACCGAGCGGTTTGGGTTCAGCACGAGGTAACGGACCGCGGTCGGGCGTTCGTCTCTGATCGGCATCCAGTGTTTCCTGCGCAACAATCGCTGTCGAGCGCCGCGGCGCTGGCGAATTGACAGCGGTCCATCGGATTGGAGATTGTATACGATTCACCGAGGCCACTGCGCGGAGATGAACGATGCTGTTTGACACGCACACCAACTTGATGTGGTACCCCGACCATTACTCCGACGAATTCGTGGAGACGGCGTGGGAGGCGAAGCGGGCCAAGATGAAGCTGTCGAAAGATGTGTACTTCGCCGGCAGCGATGTGAAATATCAGAATGCGTTCGATTCGCGCCCCGGGCAGTTGCTCGAAGCGACCAAAGACGCCGATAAGGTGATCGTCTTTGGAATCAAGGCCCCGTTCTGTGGCATCAACGCCGATCAGGAGTTGATCGCGACCTTCGTCAAGCAGCACTCCGACCGCTTCGTCGGTTGGTGCTCGGTGGATCCGAACGATCCGGACTGCGTCGGGCAACTCGACTACTATGTCAATCGCCTTGGGTTTCGCGGTCTCAAATGTTCGCCGATCTACCAGAACTGGGACCCGCAGGATCCCAAACATCTGCCGCTATTCAAGAAGGCGGAATCGCTGGGAATTCCGGTGAATATTCACCAGGGAACGTCGTTCGTACGGCCGGGTCCACTGAAGTACTCCAACCCGATTCAGATCGAAGACATCGCGATTGCATGCCCCGCTTTGAGAATCGTCATTGCCCACATGGGACATCCGTGGGAAGACGAATGCGTGGTGCTGATCCGCAAGCATCCGAATCTTTATGCGAACGTTTCGGCATTGCACTATCGGCCGCTGCGGCACTATCACGCACTGATGACCGCCGTGGAATACGGTGTCGAGCATAAGCTGATCCTCGGGTCAGACTTTCCGTCCGCGACGCTGCCGCAGGTGATCGCCGGCCAGCGCAAAGTCAACGACATCCTGGAGGGGACGAAACTCCCGCGAATCTCGGATGAAATCATTCACAACATCATTTATGAGAACTGGAAACGATTCCTCCCGGAGTATCTGTGATGGAGCAATCCATGTTGATCGGTTACGTCAGTGATGAACGCTACGTTGCTTTGGCCGATGTCCTGCTGGAGTTTCAAACACGTGGCGAGACCGTGGCCATCGTCCGTTCGACGCCGCGCGGCGCCGTCCATGCTGAGCTTGTACCGGGCGAATATCATGTCACGCTCGTCAAGGATGGCTTTGGCTCCAAGAGCGTTTTCATGACGGCCAACCCCGGCCAGCCCTACCATTTCCGTTTGCTGTCCGACTGCATACTGGGCTACGTCTGGCCCAGGTCGGTGAAATCGGGCGAGAGGTCCGAGTTTCGTGTGCACGCCGCGGAACCATATCGGCTCAGCCTGTGGCGGTACGGTTGGAAGCGTGAGTTCGTGAAGTTGCTAGGCTGGTTTGATGAGCACGGCCCGCGGGCGGTGATGCAAATCACACCCGACGGCGATTACACGCAGACCGGCGTGCAGTGGAACAAGATTGGTTACGCCAGCGCGCATCACACCCAATTCGTCACGGGGCCGCAGCGATCCGGGCTCTATTATCTCCACGCCAAAGGGGAGACTTCGGGCAAGTTCTTTTCGTTTCCGTGGGTGGTCGCTCCGGCCCGGCCCAGTGCGCCGATTGCGGTGCTCGCCTCGACGAACACGTGGCTGGCCTACAACAACTTCGGCGGACGCAGCAACTACATCAACGCCCATCGCCTGCCCGATCAACCGGTGGTCAACGCCCGGCAGGATCTGATTCGGTACACCAAGGCCGGCTCGTTCAATGTCTGGGGTTTTCAGGATGACGAGTACCTGCCGCTCTCCTTCGAACGGCCCGAACCGGGCAACGTCGTTCGCGAACACGAAGAGGTGACGGACCCGATCGAGGGCCGCCTACCGTGCGGCATGGCCCCGGCTGAATGGCGACTGCTCGGTTGGCTCGAGCGCGAAGGGTTCGCCTACGACTACTACTCGGAATGGCAGCTCCATAACGGGGACCTGAACCTCGACGCCTACAAGATACTGATCCTGAGCATCCATCCCGAGTACTGGTCGCGCGCGATGTATCAGCGCGTGAAGGGTTGGGTTCGCGAGCGCGGCGGCAAGCTCATGTACCTGGGCGGCAACGGCCTCAATTGCGAAGTGGATTTTCTCGGCGAAGATCGCATGCGGTTCAAGACCTTTCTGCAGCCGAGTTCCGGCGGTGCGCTCGGCATGCCCGACCCCAACAACCCCGATGTGTATCTCGAAAGCCGGATGCACCGCACTCTGGAATCCGAGGCGAACCTGCTGGGTGTGGTTTGCACCGAGACCGGCATCATGACCGCGGCACCATATCGCGTGGTCAACGCCGACCACTGGATCTTTGCCGGCACACGTCTGCAGAACGGCGAACTTTTCGGCGAGTACAGCCTGCAAGAGCGAGTTCACGGCGGTGCTTCCGGCCACGAGACCGACAAGATGAGCCCACACTCGCCCGCCGGTACAGTGCTGTTGGCCAAGGGTATCAATCAAGACGATGGAGGCGCCGAAATGGTCTTTTACGAAACGGCCAGCCGCGGCGCTGTCTTCTCGGCCGGGTCCATCACCTATGTTCCCTGCGTGCTGGTCGATGACTCCATTTCGCGCATCACGTCCAACGTGATCACGCGGTTTTTGGCCGGCGACAGCGCGCGTTAACTGTCGGGTACATCACCGCGGAACACCGTTTCCGAAGATCCTAACAAGATGACTTCCAAAACTTACATCGAGACGTTTGATGACGGTCCGGGCGGATGGGTACGTGTCGTCGACAATGTCCAACCGCCAGCCGCGCTCCCAGTCCGAGACGGGGCGACCTGGTCGTTCGGGCCCTGGTGGGTCGATTACAACCATGCGCCGCCCGGGGCCGGTTATCTGCAACTACTGATGTGCCTGAACACCAAGGGGCCGTTCGGCGAGTATCTTCGCGAGGTGGCTGGCGAAAATCGGTTCGTCGCTGGCGGCTACTCTCGCGATTTCACAAATGCCGTGGTTTCGGTCCGCATCAAAGGCGAATTGGAAACTGCCGGTACAAGGGTGTGTGTGCTGATCCAAGCAGCCCAAGACGGCTTTGTCTCGGGCTGGATCCATACCGGACAGACGATTGAAGTCCGAACAGACTACTCCGAACAGTCGGTCCGTTTCGTTCCCGACGAGTCGCAGTGGACGTGTCTCGGAGCACGTCATGATCGGCAGGATTTTTACGGGCGCGCTCCGCTCGACCGCATTCTCGCTGACGTAAACGTCAACTTCTATCTCGCACTCTTTCCAGTCAAGCCTCGCCCTATGGGAGCCTTGTCCGGCGATCCGCACCGGCTGCGTCCGGGAAAGGACTATCCCGTCTGGCCCTCAAGTATCGCGCAGGGCTACGTGGCTGTGGACACGATTCGAATCGAGTATCCGAAGTAGCAGGCATACTCCGTGTGCCGTACGACGGATCACACCCGAACCTGGAGCGAGCACCGAATCAACGAATCCAATTGGTCAAAGGTTGAACGGTTCAGTCGTGCGCAGGGTGAAAAACTTCCGTACGAACTTCGGCACGTGCCAGTACGTCGTCAGGCCGCGCGGGAAATGGGCGACGTCGCCGACCTTCAAAGTGTGCGTCGCCCCGCCCTGCTCGCGGATTGTCACCTCGCCATCGAGAATGCAGACGAATTCATCCCAGGAGAAAACCCACTTGAACTGGCCTGCCGTGCAGCTCCAGAAGCCGGAGGAAACGAGTCTGTCCTGCGATTGGGTCAGTACGGAGCCGCGAGCCGTCGGCGTACCTTCCTGAATCCAGGCGGGATCGATCGGCATGGGCGGCAATTCGGCGGGCGTGTGAGCGGTGGGGATCAACGGTTCACTCATAACGTTCTCCTGAGTTGGAAAGGTCAATTGGCATTTGCGCGCGTTTCACTGTCCGCGAAGATCTTTTCGGCCAAGCATTCACCGTCGGATTTGGGTCGTACATCCGGGATGGCAGATTAATCGCAAAGAAGGTGAGTCCAACGAATGAAGGGAAACGACGAATGACGATGGCGTTGGCCGCATTCGTCGTCTCCTTTCATTCGTTGGACTCTTTCGTTGCACTATCGTCTATCCGAGTCTCGCCAGCATCTCCAGCGTCGTCTCGACCACGGTCGGCGCCCACTCGGGGGTGAGCTGTGCCGGGAGTAGGTAGTTGAAGTGTGACTCGACCACTTCCATCCCGCCTTCGGCGAACGCCTCCGGCGGCGGGATGTAGCCGATGCAGCCATTGCTGTAACCGAGAAAAAGTGTGTGCCCGAGCGGCGAGCGGCGCTTGATCTCGAGGCCAAGTTCGGCGAGCGGTTCGGCCGATACCGTGGCAATGCCGATGTCGTTGATCCGCAACGTCCACAGTTCGATCTCGCGAGTCACGATGCGGTTTCCGGCGGCGACCAGGCGATGCCGCTGTTCGGCCCAAGCGAACATCCGCTGGGCCACATTCTTTTCTCCCTGCGAACTGCCGCTCAATGCTTCGTCGCGGGCCTTGCGAGTCCGTGCGACGTCGGACTCGGCCTTCGCCAAATCTGGAAGCGGTGCCAGCGGGAGCGTCAGTCGGCGGCGAGCCACGGAAAAATGCTTAACCGTTTCATGCGGCGTCGGCTCGTAGTCCCAGGTGGAAATAGCGGCCACCGACCGCACGATCCTCCGCGGGCCGCGGCGGTTGTGCGTGCGGATCTGAGCCCAGACCTTCAGCGTTTCGCCGCCGAGCATCATTCCGAGACGGTGCGAGTCTTCGTACTGGTCGCCGCCGCCGCTGCCGATGCCACACGCGGGATTGATATTTCCCGCCGCACCTTGCAGAAACAGCGACGGAGCGCCAATGGCATGCTCGATCAGTTCGCGGGCAGGTCCGATGAAGTCCGGAGAGAGGGACAACGTTTTCGGCCCGAGCACCACTGTGTGGCAGGCGGCCGACATCATGACGGCAAGCGGCCGGCCAGCCAGATCGTCGATGCGGAGCACGTCGACGGCGCGGTCGATCGCACCGTCGGGGTTCTCGCCGATCATGACGCTCCCATCGGGCATCTTCTCCCGCCGATTCACTCCGAGCGGCGCCGTCCCACGCCCGCTGCCCAGCCGGGCAGGCCGCCGCTGCTCCCACGCCGCCGCCGCCGCACCGGCGAGCACGTCTTCCAGATAGGCGACATAGCGGTCCTGCAGTTCCTGCTGCGGCGACGCTTCGTCCTGCCAACCGGGGAACATTGGCCCCAGGTGCGTGTGACTGCAGTTCAAGAGCACGTTTTCCGCGGGAATGCCGAGCCGAAGTCCGATTGCCGCGCGGATCCGATCCGCGTGCGGCAGGGGAACGAAGACGACATCGAGCGCCGCGATGACCGCGCTCGTTGAGCCGTCAGTCAAGAAGAGCACCGTTGCCGTCAAGTCCCGTTCGACGTCCCGCGAGCAGCCTTCCTGCACCGTGTAACCCAGCATGCGGATGCCGATCGGCGGCGTGATGACGGCACGCGCCGCCCCGGCAAGCAGCAAACGGGCCTCACCAGAAGCGTGGGACATTCTCCTGCCTCGGAAATCAAAGGTGTCAGAAACCGGGTATGGGAACTTTTCCCGCATCGGACGGACGCGTGGTGATTCCCGCCGCGATCCGATGTTATACCGAGTCGATGTGCTGGACGCACCGCTCGGGTGTTGGCTACATCGGTCAGGGTTCCGGACATGATGCGGCTCAACCACAACGTCATGCCGGCCGGAGCAAGCCCGCATTCAGTCCCGCATTGGAAAATGCGCCTGATAATGGGCGACACAGGATTCGAACCTGTGACCTCTGCAATGTGAGTGCAGCGCTCTAACCAACTGAGCTAGTCGCCCGGATACGTGACCGTTTGAATGACTCGCACGATGGTACTCTGCGCCAGTTCGCCCATCAACCCCTGTCACGCTGCCTCCAGAACGATGATCGTGACGTCGTCGTCGAACGGCCGGTCGCCGCGGAATCGGTTGAGCGTGTCCTCGAGTTGGTTGAGCAAATCCCGGCATGGACGGTAGCCTTCGCGTCGCAGAAACGATTGAAGCGACTCGGTGCCGAAAAGCTCCTCGCTGGCGTTGCGGCATTCCGGCACACCATCGGTGAAGAACAGCACCTTGTCGCCGCGCTGTAGATGTAGATGGTGGTCCTCAAAGTCGGGATCGGGAACCAGTCCGATCATCATGCCCGCGGCATCGAGTGAAATGACTTCACCCGTCACTGCACGAAACAAGAGTGGCAGAGGATGACCGGCACGTGCATATGTCAATTCCAGATTGCGGCGGTCCACGACGGCGGCAAACATCGTGACGAAGTGCTCGGACTCGATCAGATCGCCGAGATGTTCGTTCATCTTTTGCAGTATCGCGGCGGGCGACTCCAGGCCCTGGCAATAGGCGGTGCAACACATTTTGGCCATGACCGACACAAACGCGGCGGGTACGCCGTGGCCCGAGGCATCCGCGATCAGTATGCCGAGCCGGTCGGGTCCGAGCGGAATGAAATCGTGGTAATCGCCGGTGACTTGATCGTGCCCGTGGAACGCGACTGCGAAACGGAATGGCTCGAAGTCCGGCAGACTTTCTGGCAAGAGACGCTTTTGGATTTTCGCCGCGACTTTGAGATTCTGGGTCAACTGGCGGTCCCGCTCGATGAGCGCGGCGTTACGGGCCGCCAGCTCCGCGGTTCGATCGTGCACGATCGCCTCTAAAAACTCGGCACGATGGCGCAGCAGGTCGCGGACCGATAGCATCCCGATGAGCTTGCCGGCCTCGACAACCGGCAGGTGCCGGATGCCACGCTGATCCATAATTGTCGTGGCCTCCGCCCACGGCGCGTCCGGCGCGACCGAGACCGGGTTGGAAGTCATGAACCGCGCGATCGGCGTGCGGCCCCATTCGTCACGCGACTTGACCGCGCGTCGCAACAAGTCGCGCTCGGTAAACATGCCCTCGACACGACCGTCCGTCGTGACCACCACCGCGCCGATATTGCGATCGCTCATCAGGCGCGCGGTGTCCGCCACCGAGGTCGTCGGCGCCACCGCCACCGGATCGCGCACCATGATGTCTCGAACCAGTAACTCGCTCGTTTCCGGCATCAGTGACTCCAAGCAACTCGCGGCGGACAATTGCGTCCGAATCATCATACCGGGCAAATGGCAAAGGGCAGAGGGCGGAAGGCAGAGGGCGGAAAACGGAGGGCGGAAGACCAGAAAAACTCGGCGGCACGACTCACGAGTCAGTCATCGCGAGTCAGCCATTCCAGTCACTTTCCCTGACACCTGACTCCTGAACGCTGATGTCTGGCCTTCCGCCCTCCGCCTTCTACTGGCCTTTCCTCCGGCCCGGCCCTGTGGTAAAAAGATTCGACTCCGCCTGCGGCATCGGATTGGTTTCACACCGTTTCACTCTCTTATTGGAGGTTGACCCTACGATGAGCACAAGATGGTTCGTCGGCCTCTCACTGGCAGGAGCGATCGCCTGTGTGGCGAGCTTGACTCGGGCCGGCGAGGGCGACAATGAGTTCAAGTCGGGTTTGCAGCCCGGCGACACAACCAGTGCGTTCAATTGCCGGGACATCACCGGCCCGAACAAGGGCAAGTCGCTCTGCTATGTCTGAGCGAGCGGCCCGCGGCCGGTCGCGATGCTTTTCGCGCGCGACGTGACCGGTCCCTTGAGCAGTCTGCTCAAGCAGTTTGATGCCGCAGTTGCCAAGAACAAAGAGGCGGACATGCGCAGTTTCGCCGTATTCCTCACGGATGACAGCGAGGAGATGGAGAAGAAGCTGGCCACGCTGGCCGAGAAACAGAAGATCTCGGAAAACGTCCCGCTCACCATCGTTGAGAACGTCGCGGGCCCGCCGTCATTCAAGGTCGACAAGGACGCGGAAGTCACGGTGCTGCTTTACACCAAGGGCAAAGTCGTCAGCAACTTCGCGTTCAAAGCCGGTGAGTTGAAGGAAAAGGATGTGAAAGCCATCGTGGCTCAACTTTCGAAAATCCTGCCGACCGAAGAAGAACTGAAGAAACAGGCCGAGCAGCAGAAGCAGATCGAAGAGATCAAGAAGAAACTCGAAGCGGCCAAGGAGAAGGAGAAGAAGTAGTCTGTGACGCTCGTGATTTCAATCGATCAAGAACCGCCAAACGCCGCAGTCACTCCCGTGACTGCGGCGTTTCGCTTAGATCGCCTAACAAACTATCGCGTCCGCAAGTTGAGCCTTCCTGTCCCTTTGGGGAAGCTTCGCGTTCGCTGGGTGAACATTCCCGTCCCGTTGGCGAACCTTCGCGTCGGCTGGGCGAGCTTCCGCGTGATTTTTGTGAAGCTTCGCGTAAGCATGACGGAGGTTGACCAAGATTCGAACAAGCCTGACCAAATCTTGGTGGTTGTTCAGGGATAATTCGCGACACAATCACTTAGTTCTATTATCTTTATGCCAAAACACCAAGAATCAGGTGGTCGGCAGCGGCGTGGTAGGTGTGGTGCGTGGTCCACGGGCGAAAAACACCTGCAATGATGCCAGAATGGCATCGGCACCGACCACGCCGCGACGGGCTGCCTCTTTCACGTTGTTGTAGAACGCGAGGAAGGCGAGGTACATGTCGGATGCCGCGACTTGCGACGTGTCGGTCAGGGCCTCCTTCAGCTCGCTCGCTCGCGCGGCAAGCTCGTTCAGGTCCGAGTACAGCTTGCGATCCAAGGCCAGTCCGGTCAGATTCACGTAGCTCGGTACCAATTCCGGATGCGCGGTCATTTGCTGCATGAACGTTTCGACCATTCCAGCACGCTGCGTGGCGATATTTGGAATGCTGCGACGCTCATCGGAAGTCAGGTTGATGAGCATGGTGAGCAGGTCGAAAATCTCCGCGATCTTCTGCAACGCTTGCGTCTTCACCGCAGCCGGGATTTCCGCCGAAATGCGATTGTCGTCTGGCATGACTGCATCTCCTTCCCGTGATGTGCTGTCGCCTCACGATCACCCGTCGCGTGGCGACCCTTGCGTATTATGCCAGAGGAGTATCGCTTCCGCGAGTCAGTTTCTGATTTTGTTCAACAGGGCGGCAGAAGTTAGAACTGACCATTAACCATGCGATCGGTACTGAACCGAAAAAATTGCGGAATCCGTGTCCGGTTTTTCGGCTATTTCTCGATTATGTAATATGAGGCGATCTTATGCGCCGACGCCTCCTGTGCTTGGACCCCCTGGAATCGTTCGCAGATGCTCCCGAGAGGGAGATAGCCCAATGTATGCACTGATCAAGCTATGCCTTGCGGATGAGCCGGACGCCTGGGCCGATTTGTGGCAGACCTTCGACCACATTGCGGCCCAGCCGGTTCGCAGCCTGATTGTGCGCGCCGGCTTTGACTTGACCGAGGCGGACGAGGTGGCGCAAGAACTTTACCTGGCCCTGCACATGAACGGCAACGTGCGCCTACGGTCGTTTCGAGGGAAATCGCAGCCGGAGCTTGAATCCTGGCTGGTACATTTAGCCGTAAACTTCACGCGAGATTGGATCGAGAAAACCTGGCGAGCCCGGAAGAGGACCCGCAGGTATATCCAAGGCATCCCAACGCCGGGTCGTTCGGCCGCGACGGAACCGGAAGTAGACACACTGCTCGATGACCTGGAAAAAGTCCTTTCCCATGAAGAGTCCAACCAATTGCGGCAACTCGCCGGGTTGGGTGGCGAGCGGGAAAAGCCCGTGTCAGAACGGACCGCGCGACGCCGGAGAAAGCACCTTGAACGCAAAGTGCGGGAGCACCTGGGCCTTCCCGATCATCGCAAGCCGCGACATGCCAAGGATAAAAGGAAGAAATCGTAAAACCCCAAAGATTTTTTGGCCACGCGATGGTCGTTTTTCCGTCTTAATAATATTGTGAGTTCACAACGGACAGGGACGAAGACGCGGAACAGGGCCGAGTGCTACGACCGGGATAGGGACGAGCACACGAGTCCGAGTCCCGAGTGTCGTCCACTCGTCGGAGTTGTGCGCGACGAGTCTTGGAGCGAAGATGAAATCCTCTCGAATTCATTTCATCGTCATCCTGATTGGCTTGTCGTTTCAGCATCCCGGGCAGGCGCATGGCGTGTATTCCATCAGTCGCAATTCCACTTGCGCCTGCTACCCAGGAGAGCAGGACGTGAAAGTCGAGACGCTGATAGCTGGGCTCGAATCAAACTACTCGAAGATCGAAAGCGTAGTGTGCCGGTACGCAGTCCGTCACCAAACCACTAAAGCCGGGGAAAAATTCATAGGTACTGCCTTCCCGCAATCTGTTGGTTCACACGCGGAAAAACCACACACATCCTTCTATCAGCGGGGGTTCTGGCAGACGAAGCCGGCTGCGCATCTATTTTTGTATCGAATCGAATGGCGAGATGAAGCCACAGAAGCAGTGTCGAATACGCAGGTGTTCACGTTTGACGGTACGAAGGGATTCCAATTGTCTCAAACAGGCGACGGCGCGCGGTTCGGCACGGTTCGAACAGGTGTCCTTGATCCGCCCTCGTCTTCGAGTGCTATTGAAACGTTAAGTGGGATACGCGTGTTTGGTCTGAATCTTCCGCTGCACCGGGTACTCGTCGGTGCGGAGTCGGTGCATTTGGATGGCACACACCGCATAGGAATGAATGAGTGTTACCGTGTTTTGGCAAGGGGCTGCAAAGACACCTTAGGTAATCCCTGCGATGTAACGGTGTACATTGATTTGGCTTCTGGGTTCGTGGTGCGAGAACTCGAAATAATCGAGACCGCCAAGGCCCGAGAAGGATTCCGATACAAGTTTGCGTCGCAACTGATTGGCTTTCATTACACGGAACATGACGAGAACGTTCCGTTTCCATCGAAGGCAACTGTCGAGTTCCGCCATCCGCGTGGCGGGGCGGAACCGATAGCGATTGAGATCGTCGAAGTGGAAGAACTGAGGCTGAACGCGCCTTTACAAACAGAGGAATTTCGGTTGGAGTTTCCTGCTGGCACAGTCGTGCACAACGCTGACACGGAGGGTAATTCTATTGCGGGCGACGGCGATGACAAACTTGTCGCCGACAGGGCCAGGCAAGCCATCGAAGAGTTGCAGAATGCCTCGCGATCATCACAAAAGGAGCGTGCATCACCACCGAGTCACTCCATCATGCCTACAATTTTTGCTGGTGCGGTTGCATTGTTGATTTTCGTGGCCGTTTTTGTGCTTAGGCGTCGCTAAAGTTGCAAATAGGAGGGCACCGCAATGCCTTGGAAATCCTCTGTTCTGACGGTCGTGGCTACGTCGTGCTTGACCATGGGATTGATGTTGGTTCTATGCGCGAGTCGAGAACTCTCCAGTCGCGAGTTGCGCGCAATCACAGCGGGAGACGGGGTGATCGAGGGGTTATGTTGGCGGGTTAAGGCGAAGGGAAGTTGCGATTGTTGGAACAATACAACGGTTCCGGGCGGCGAAGACTACTGGCAATGTGGTCCGAGTCACACCCCGAACTTGCTGTGCCTGCCACTTGAATGGTACTGCTCCCCAAGCAAAGGTACCTACTCATGCAATAACCTGCCGCCTTGTATTACGAAATCCGACTGCACCGTCGTGTTTTGCTTCGCTGGGGACACATGCTCGGGAACGTCTGGAGTTTGCAAATAGTGGAGTGATTCGGCTTGTTTCAAATTCTCGGCTTGTTATTGGTTTTCGCGCATGAGCCAGGTGCGGACGAGATTGCCGATAGGCGGTGCGGCGTCAACGCTGTCGTGCTTGCTGCCCGCTTATGTGGGGCTGAACTTACGTTCGACCAGGCGGAAACTCAATTAGCTGATGCCGGAAATCTGATCGATTTAGCCACCATCAAGAGCGTCTTGGAAAAGCAGGGCCTCTACTGCAAAGGTGTGAGGTTGAGCCCACATGAATTACCGGGCCTTTCGACAATTATTCCCATTCGGCGCGCCCCCCAACTGCCAAGACACTATGTCGTGCTGTACGGGGTCGTAGAACACAAAGTCCAAGTGATTGACTATCCGCTTTCGCCCACGTGGATAGGGCAGGATCAGTTGACGGAGATTTGGGATGGATCGGCACTGCTTGTTACGGCAGATGCTCGGCTACTTGAACGACATCCATCGCGGAGAATGTACGGATTAGGCGCTGTCCTTGCTTCCGTCGGTTTCGTCTTGTTCGTGATCGCTCGCTCGAAACATTTTAACAGACATCGGACGCAACAGGCTCGTCTCGGCTTCACACTGATTGAGCTTCTCGTCACCATCGGAATCATTGCACTTCTCCTAGCAATTTCCTTACCTGCCATGCAGCGTGCTCGCGAAGCTGCGTCACGCGGACAGTGCGCGAATAACCTGAAGCAACTTGGCACGGCTCTGCACTCCTATCAATCGATACACGCGTTTTTTCCTCCCTCCTACGGTTCCTTCGTGCTCATTGGTCAAGACGTTAGTTTACGTGATTATTCGATGCACTCGCAGATACTACCATTCATCGAATACAAGGACGCATTCAATTCTATCAACTTCCATGCGGAAGCTTGGTCATCGCAAAATCGAACCGCGTCGACCCTGCGCGTCAACGTATTCCTCTGCCCCTCTGACGGATTTGAGTTTCACACTCCCTACGCCGCACTCAACAGCTATCGTGCAAACCATGGCACAGGACCCTATCCGACCAAGGCGAGCGCATCGCCCGAGAGTGGCGATGGTGCATTCAGAGCGTCGCGTTCTTGCATTTCCCCTGCGGAGTTCACTGATGGGCTGGAACACACGGCGGCGATTTCGGAGAAACGACGAGGCGACGAAGACGAAATTCGATTCACACCGGAAACAGATGGATTCGTGTTGCCCGGGGGCGCGACCCCATCGCGGGAAGCTCTGCGATCGTTGTGCGAAAGTACCTCCGCTGCCGTTGTACCCCATTATTCGGACGCGGGTTTTACGTGGCTGCTCGCCGGCCCAAGAAACACATGGTACAACCACATCGAGCCTCCAAACGCGCCGCTTCCGGACTGCGCACTTCGAGTCACACATCCCGAAACCGGTATATTCACGGCGCGCAGCCAACATCCGGGCGGCGTAAATGTTCTGTTTGCATCGGGAACGGTGCGTTTTATTTCGCAAACCGTGAATTTACCAATTTGGCGTGGGATGGGCAGCCGCAATGGACATGAAACCATCGATTTCTCGCGTTTCTAAACGCACGTCAGTTCTGTTCTTGGCCGCCGTTGCCGCCTCTGCGATTGCGCTGTACGTCACCTTTTCCTGGCTAAGTGGTGGTCGCCAAGATCAAGACCCACAAGCGGACCAGTTGCCACGTGACGTTGATCACGGAGCAGCGCTGCACGTTTCAGCGGAAGAAATCCGTGTACCGGCTTCAGAAGCACGCGAGTTGCGACGAGAGGGGAAGAAGGCACTTGGTACATTCATCGTCTCGAATGCGGGAACGGAGAATCTCCATGTGCGTCTTCATCATAGTCAATGCTCGTGCTCGGTTCCGGATTTTGGTAACGAGCGTATGCTCAAGCCAGGCGAGCAAACGCCCCTGACAATTGAAGCCGTCGTTCCTCCCGCCGGCGAAGTTACTGCAGTCGTTGATCTTTTGATCGATGGCATGCATAAACCGAGGCGATTACGCTTGGTTGTCGCAGGAGGCCAGGAGTTGCCCAGCGTCCATCGAGTTTGGCCTCGATCATTGCTCTTCCACGGCGAAGGCAAATCAGAGATTTCGCTCAACGTATATCTGGAAACATTCGAGACGTCGGACGCCTACTGGATACAAAGTTCACGTTGTGATGTGACGGCGGCGGCTGTAGGGCCTCCAACTGTCGAAACCATCAGAATGCGCGACAGCAACGTTGTACTCCGCAAATACCGTTTTCAAGTAACACTGCACGATTCGGCCACCGAAGCGCGCGGCGCAATTCAACTACTTGCTGGGGAATTAGAGCCGCCAGTCATATCAATCGATGTGCGCGTAGAGCCAACCGCACCGATTCGAATTGCGCCACGACCTCTCATGGCCAAGATATCACCCGATGAACCTTCGACCACGAAGAGGGTCATCATTTCCTCGCCTGCAGAAGGAGGTGACGACTTTAGAATTGACATCGCGAAGTCCCAGTTTCCGGACTGGCTCACCGCATTGGTTACAAATTGGGCGCCTGGTGTTCAAACATTGGAATTAACAATCAGTCAACCTCCGAGGACCGTCGACACGTATGATTTGGTTCTTGCCACAAACAATTCCCGATACGCTGAAGTGCATATTCCTATCCACGTAATTCACCAAAGTTCGCCGACTGCTCGCGATCCGTGAGCGGGAGAGTTTTTCACACAGGCGTGCCGAAGTAGCGCTTTCCTGAACGTACGTGTGGCGACTAGTCATCCGACCGCAGGGAGTGGCAACTGCGTGCCTTGATGATCATGCAGACGGGGGCGCCGGGCGCCAGACCCAGGGAAGCGACGGCGGCCGGGACAATCGAGGCGACGAAGCGGGCGCCGCAGTCGATGA
>Ga0247727_10009900_pt1 | contig 17050 bp, 16 predicted proteins | sample WisWelCaveWW1625_FD_202498 | JGI IMG/M metagenome (GOLD analysis project Ga0247727, IMG submission 202498) | Biofilm microbial communities from Wishing Well Cave, Virginia, United States - WW16-25 | ecosystem: Environmental > Aquatic > Deep subsurface > Groundwater > Cave microbial mat | place...
AGCCCCGGGGGAAGGTTCAGCACCGCCGACGTCGCGAACGTGAGCCGCGAGCCTCGGGCACGCCACGGGTACCTCACGCGCGACCACTGGATCTCGTAGGCCGTCGCTCCCACCGCCGGCCGCCAGGCGACGAGCGGTGTCGAGTAGACAACCGGGTGCCGACCGGCCTGCGCGAGCAGTCGACCTTTCGGAGTGAGTCCCGAGACGTAGGGCGAGCCTGCCGAGGTGATCGCCGGTCGCGACTCCTTCCCGAACGTCGCCGTCCGGCCCGATTCACAGGCGTCTTGCGGCGACTCGGCGTCGTAGTACTCGAATGTTCCGCCCTCGGTCACGTAGATACCGACGGGCACGACCGTCCAGAAGTACCGCGTCGTCGAGCGATCGACGTCCGGCAGGTCGACGCGCACCGGGGATGTCTCGTCGACGTAGGTCTCGTTCGCGGTCAGCGGGCTTCCGTCGGCCATGAACGTCTTCGCGTTCTCGTTCTTCGCGCTGGGAAGGATGCCGGCGAGCGCGAAGTCGAGCTCGTCCTGGTTGGTCGGCAGCTTCAGAGGACCGCTGATCCGAGGCGCGAAGGCCGGTCCGCCGACGACAGAGCCGCGGAAGACCACGTTGACGCAGTCGCGGTCGGTGAACGCGTAGGAGCGGAAGAGCCGGTACTCGCGGCCGTCGAGCCCCATGTCGCCGGTGAACGTGAGACCCGGCATGAGCTGGTGGGCGGACGCGTTGCTTCCGCTGCTGATCTCGTCGGAGACGGCAAACCGGACCTCGAGCTTTCCTGCGCTCCAGCCCGGATTCGTCGTCGCGTACACCTGGCTCCACGGGCCATACGAGACGGCCGGAAGCCCGTTCGGCAGACCGCCGACGACCTGGCGTACCGGGCGGATCCGCCACCGAACGGTCTGCCACCAGGTCTCTTCGAGATGGAAGCTGTAGAACTCCCGCTCGTCGGCGACGTTGGTATGCGTCCGGAGGACCTTGCGGATGTCCGGGTACCAGACGTCGTAGGCGGTCGCGCCCTCGACGGGCGTCCACCGGACGAGCCCGGGCTTCGAAGCCAGCGGAACCGGGGTCTCGTCCCAACGCATGTTGAAGCCGAAGACCTTGCTCCAGGCGGTCGGCCCGCGCGTCGTGATCGCCCGGACGTGTGCGTGCAGCGCGTACGGCTTGCCGGTGAACCAGGGCAGTACGAGGTTGACCGATGCCGCTGGGATCTTGATTGGAGCTATCACGGTCTTGACCAGGCCGCCACTCGTCCCGGATTGACTGCCCTCCGACTCCTGGCCCTCAGCGGCGGGCGCCGTGGTCACGATCTTTCCGCAGAACTTGCCGGAACGCGCGCCGTAGGCGACGTTCGACCAGACGATCGAGCTCCCGTCGAACGTGCGGCTCGTCGCGAGCTCGAGCTCGTAACACGACGCGGCCCGGACGGGGCTCCAGGCGAATGCGGGCGTGCGAGAGAACGTGTGCGTGACGGGCTCGTTCGGGCGGAGGAGGAAGCCGTGGAGACCCTTCGGCGCGGCGGGCGGTCCTGCCTCCATCGCGGACGCCGAGGCGACGAGAAGGGTGGCAAAGATCACCACGGCGACGGTGGCGAGGCGGGCCGCACGCATCGCTTGTCATGTCGGCACCCTGGGTACCCCCGCCCTCCCTCGAACGGGGGATGGCCCTAGCCAGCTGGCGCAAGACCGGAATCCGCTCCGCGCAGATTCCGGTCTTGCGAAGATCCCTGAAGGCGGCCGCTTGGCGGCCGCGGCGCTCCTATTTCGCATCAGGCCTCGAGGAGGCGAGCGCCGCCTCGAGCAGGCGGCCGGCGGCGAGAACGAGGGAATCCGAGCCCGGACGGCCGGCGAGCTGAATCGACGCCGGCAGCCCGTCCTCGGCGGCCCCGCAAGGCAGCGCGAGCGCGGGCCAGCCGAGCGCGTTGAAGGGGAACGTCCTCGAGATGAGCGTCTCGCGCACCTCGAGATCGCCTGCGCCGCCGGCCCCGATCACCGGAGCGACGACCGGAAGCGTTGGTGTGAGCACGAGGTCGATGCCCGCGAGCGTCTCCTCGACGAGCTCGCGGTACTCCTCGCGCCGGCGGCCGGCCCGCTGGGCCTCGGCGTCCGTGACCTCCAAGCAGCGCTCGATCTTGACCCGCACGTCCTCGCCGTAGAGATCGGCGTTCTCCGCGAAGAGCTCGCAGTGGACGCCCGCGACCTCGTGCATGAAGAGCCTGCCGACCCCCTCGGGCTCCGCGAGGACGAAAGACCTCCGCCGCGGAAAGTGCGCCGCCGCTTTCTCGACCCGCGCTCGGACGAGCGGGTCGGCTCCATCGAGCCACGCCACGCACACCTCGACTTCCTCGAGCGAGGCGAGCACCTGCGGCTCGAAGCCGGGAGCGAGAGCTCGCATCGCGTCTTCGCAGGTCTCCACGTCGCGCGCCATCGGACCGGCGTGGTCGAAGCTCGGCGCGAGCGGGAAGCAACCGTCGAGTGAGACGAGCCCGTAGGTCGGCTTGAAGCCCACGATTCCGCAGCAGGCGGCGGGGATCCGGATCGAGCCGCCGGAGTCGGTTCCGAGGGCAAGGTCTGCCGCTCCGAGGACGAGTGCAGCCGCGTTCCCGCCACTCGACCCGCCGGCGACCCGTCCTGGGGCGATCGGGTTCGGGACGACACCGAAGTGCGGATTCTCGGAGGTCGTGCCGTACGCAAACTCGTGCAGGTTCGTCTTCCCGACGTTGCCGTACCCGGCTGCCTCGAGCCCGGCAACCGCCCGCGACGTCACGGCGGGAACGTGCTCAGCGAAGAGCGGCGACCCGTACGTCGTGAAGAGGCCGGCCGTGTCGAAGAGGTCCTTGACGGCGAGCGGGATGCCGGCCGGCGCCTTCTCGGGGAGCGCCAAGAACACGCCCGGCGGACAGTCTCGCGCTCTCAAGTACGGAGCCCCGCGGCCGCGGAGCGGCCGCCTTCAGGGATCTTCGCGCAACCGGAGTCCGCGCTAGCGGATTCCGGTCTGCGCACCATTCAGTCCAGTTGCAGGTAGAGCAGGGCGACGATCGCGGTGCCCACGAAGAGCAGCCAAAAGAGGCCGAAGAGGGCCCAGCCGAAGCGAAGGTTCCTGCGTGCGAGCTCGTTCTCGTCGTTCACATGATCAGCGGGTCGATTGCCGCGGCCGCGAAGAGCAGCGCGAGGTAGGCGAGAGAGTAGTGGAACAGGACGCGGGCGCGGGCTCGGGAGAGGTCGCGGCGCAGGAGCACGGCGAGCGCGACGAAGACACCGCCGAGAACGGTGGCGGCGAGGGTGTAGACCGGGCCGAGCCAGAAGCCGACGGCGATGGTGAACACGACGAGTGCGATGGAGTAGAGGAGGATCTGCCGCGCCGTCTCGCGGTCGCCGCGCACGACCGGGAGCATCGGGATGCCGGCCGCCGCGTACGCGTTCTTGATCATCAGCGCGAGCGCCCAGAAGTGCGGCGGCGTCCAGAGGAAGACGATGAGGAAGAGCCAGAGCGCTGGCAGCGCAAGGCTTCCCGTGGCTGCGGCGTAGCCGACGAGCGGCGGCACGGCGCCGGCAGCGCCGCCGATGACGATGTTCTGCGGCGTGGAGCGCTTGAGCCAGCGCGTGTACACGACGACGTAGAAGGCGTTGCCGACGAGCGCGAGCACGGCCGTCAGCAGGTTCACGGCCGACGCGAGGAGCGCGAACGAGAGCGCCGAAAGAAAGAGACCGAACTCGAGCGCGTGCTCCGGCGTGACGCGGCCCGACGCGACCGGCCGCTCCCGCGTCCTCGGCCCCATGAGGCGGTCGATGTCGCGGTCGATGACATGGTTCAGCGCCGAGGCCCCACCGCAGGCAAGCGCGAGACCGACCATCGCTACGACGAAGAGGCCGGGCGGCGGGAGGCCTTGCGCCCCGACGAACATCCCGGCCGCGCCGGTGACGAGGAGGAGCGTCATGATCCGCGGCTTCGTCAGCGTCAGATAGTCGCTAGGCGACGCGAGCGGCGCCGGCGTCCCGCGGAAGACGGCGGCGGCGACGAGCAACGACCCGCCGAGCGCGCCGGCAGCCACCCCGACGTGGAGAGTGACGGCCCAGGCTGCGGTCCCGCTCAACGCGACGAGCCCCCCGAGCGCGACCGCGAGCAGGAGCAGCCCGAGGGCGGCGAGTGCGCGCCCGAGGAGCTTCGGGTACGCCAGCCGGGCGACGAGCGCGTTCGCGGCGAGGAGCGGCAGCGCGATTCCGGCGATGCCCCAGTGCGCGGTTCCGAGCTCGAGGACGGCGCTCGCCACGACCAGGCCCGTCGCCAGGGCTCCGCCCACCGCCGCGAGACGGAGCAGCGGGCTGGGCATGGGCACGCTAGAGCTCTCGGAAGTCACTCTTCTCACGCAGCCTCCGCCGGAGATCGTAGAGCGGTCGCGCGCTCGTCACGTACGGCACGTCGTCGAAGTTGTGCGGCGGCGGCGGCGAGGTCGTGTACCACTCGAGCGTGTCCGCTTGCCACGGGTCGTTTCCGACCCTCGGTCCGCTCCGCGACGTCCTCACCACGTTCCAGAAGAAGAGGAGCAGCGCGATGCCCATGACCCAGGAGCCGACCGTCGACGCAAGGTTGTAGCCCTCCCAGCTTTCGTCCGCATACGTGTAGATGCGTCGCGGCATTCCCTCCAGGCCGAGCATGTGCTGGGGGAAGAAGGCGACGTTGAAGCCGACGAACAGAAGCCAGAACTGCCACTTCCCCAAACGCTCGTCGAGCACGCGGCCGAACATCTTCGGCCACCAGTAGTGAAGGCCGGTGAAGATCGCGAAGACGACACCTCCGAAGAGCACGTAGTGGAAGTGGGCGACGACGAAGTACGTGTCGTGCACCTGCCAGTCGATCGGGAACGCGGCGAGGTAGATCCCGGAGAGGCCGCCGATCGTGAAGACGGAGATGAAGCCGAGCGCGAAGAGCATCGGCGTGTCGAAGCTCAGGTTGCCGCGCCAGAGGGTGGCGAGCCAGTTGAAGATCTTCACGCCGGTCGGCACGGCGATGACCATCGAGGAGACCATGAAGAACGCCTGCAGCGAGTACGGCAGCCCCACGGTGAACATGTGGTGGGCCCAGACGAGCATCGAGAAGAACCCGATCGCGACCGTCGAGAGCAGGACCGCCTTGTAGCCGAAGATCGGCTTGCGGGCGAAGACCGGGAGAACCTCGGAGATGATCCCGAACGCGGGCAGCACCATCACGTACACCTCGGGATGCCCGAAGAACCAGAACGCGTGCTGATAGAGGACCGCGGAGCCGCCGTCGGACGCGTCGAAGAAGCTCGTGGAGACCTCCCAGGGGCCGAACGAGATGCCGCGGTCGAGGAGAAGCAGGGTCAGTCCCGCCGAGAGCACCGGGAGGATGGCGATCAGGAGCCAGGAGAAGACGTAGATCGACCAGACGAAGAGGGGCATCCGAGTCCAGGTCATCCCTCGCGTGCGCAGGTTGTGGATCGTGACGAGGAAGTTGATCGCGCCCGCGAGCGAGGCGGCGGAGAGGATGTGCAGCGAGAGGATCCAGAGGTCCTGGCCGTTCCCGGGCGTCTCCGTGGAGAGTGGTGGATAGGCGGTCCAGCCCGCCTTCGCGGCCCCGCCGTCGGCGAAGAAGGAGAGCATCAGCACGGCGCCGCCGAGGGCGAAGAGCCAGTACGAGAGCGCGTTCAGCCTGGGGAAGGCGACGTCCCGGGCGCCGATCATGAGCGGGACGAGGAAGTTCCCGAAGCCCACGAGGATCGGGACGACCACGAGGAAGATCATCGCCGTTCCGTGGATCGTGACGAGCTCGTTGTAGCGGTCGGCGCCGATCACGTCCGCGTTCGCCTGGGCGAGCTGGATCCGCATCGCGAGCGCCATCAGCCCGGCGAGGACGAAGAAGAGGAGCGAGGTTCCGATGTAGAGGATCCCGATCCGCTTGTGGTCGGTCGTGACGAGCCAGCTCGCCACCTTCCCGCGCTGCCAGGCCGGCGTCTGCGTTTCGGCCCTAACTGCCACTGGGCGGGTTCTCCTGGAGGTACTTCGTCAAGGCTTGGATCTGCTCGTCCGTCCAGCCGGAGCCGACGGCGGGCATTGTCCTGCGGCCGTTGCGGACGATGCTCTCGACGGCCTCGGGATCGGCGAGGACGATCGAGCCGGCGAGCCTCGGACCCACTCCGCCCTCGCCTGCGAGGCCGTGGCACTTGGCACAGACGCCCGCCCACTCCTCTTCGCCGAGCTCGGACGTGCCCGCTGTCTGCTCCTCTCGGCGCCCGGCGAGCCAGGCCTCGAACTCGTCCTCGGGCATCACCTCCACCGACGCGAGCATCTTCGCGTGCTCGACGCCGCAGAGCTCCGCGCACTGGCCTGTGTAAATGCCCGGCCGCTCGGCCTCGAACCACGTTTCGTTGACGGTTCCCGGAATCGCGTCGATCTTGCCTCCGAGCGCGGGAATCCACCAGGAGTGGATGACGTCGTCGTCCGGGGCGACGACCTCGAGGCGCACGGGGACGCCTGCCGGCGCACGCAGCGTGTCGATCGCGATGACGCCGTTCGGGTACTCGTACTGCCAGTAGAACTGCCGGCCCGTCACTCGGACCTCGAGCTGCCCACTCGCTCCCGCTGAGGGGACGTTCGTGATCCCCGGCAGCTCGATCAAGACGAAGGTGCCGATGAGGAAGAGCACCACGACCGGGAACGCCGTCCACAGGAGCTCGAGCCTCGTCGCGCCGTGGATCTGGACGCCGTCCTCGAACCGCGGGCGCCGGCGGCGCCGGTATCGGATCAGAAACGCGATCAGGAGCCCCTCGACGAGCACGAAGATCGAGACGGCGAAGATCGAGACGAAGAGGAAGCTGTCGCGGATGCCCTCGGCGTTCGGCGACTCGGGGTCGACTGGGGTGAAGCCGCCGTTGTCGGCGAGTGCACCGGGCGCGGCGATCGCGGCGAGCAGAAGGAGGCCGGCCGGGAGGAGAAGCTTCGCGCGCACCGGCTGCCATTCTATGAAGGTGCCCGAGAAGGCGTCCCGGAGAACTCGCGTCCGCCTTCCGGCCGACGTCGTGCGGCCGTTCGAGGTCTACGTCAACGGGGTGCCGCAGGCGGAGGGGAGCGACTTCCGCGTCGACGGGCGGACGCTCGTCTTCGACCGCGAGCTCCGCTCGGAGGGGAAGCTCGGCTTCTGGCGCTGGACGTCGATCTTTGTCGGGATCGCGGGCACCTACCGCCAGAACGACTCAGTCGATGTGGTCTACCAGCGCGGCGGGCGCCGCGTCGTGGCGAGCAAGCTCCCCCTCGAGCCGGCCTAGGCGCTCAGGGGAGTGGCTGCCAGACGGGCTCGAGACCGTCGGCCACCCTCGCAAGCCCGGTTCCTGCTGCGGTCATCGTGAAGATGCCTCCCTGACCTCCGACGTAGCCCTGGAAGACGATCCTCGTTCCGTCGGGCGAGTACCTCGGGTGGATCGCGTTCGTGCCGGGGCTGAGACGCGTCTGCCCTGAGCCGTCGGCTGCCATCACGTAGAGCTCGTCGGCGGTCGTCAGGCAGACGCAGCGTGCGAAGACGATCTTGGTCCCGTCCGGCGACCAGTCAGGGTGGAAGTCGCTCGTCGTGCCGACGGTGTTGCTGATGTTCGTCTGATTGCTTCCGTCGGCGCGCATGGTGAAGATCTGCCAGGCCCCTCCACCGAGCGAGGTGAAGCAGCAGCGCTGAAAGGCGATCGTCTGACCGTCCGGCGACCAGCTCGGCGCGTCGTCGGTGTAGCCGCCCGGAGAGGTCAGGCGCCGCTGCGAACTTCCGTCTGCATTCATCACCCAAATCTGCTTGTTGCGCACGAAGGCGATTCGCGTCCCATCCGCGGAGAACGCGGGCTCGGTGTCGCTGAACCTGCTCTTCGACAGGTTTAGCTTCCCCGAACCGGTCTCGCTCATCACCAAGATCTGCCAGTTGCCGCGCGAACAACAGCCCTGGTACGCGATGCGCTTCCCGTCTCCCGACCAGCTGGGGGAGCGGTCTGAAGCACCCTTCGAGCTCAGCTTCGTGAGCCCGCTCCCGTCCGGCCTCACCGTGTAGATCTTGTAATCGCGCACGAACGCGATGCTCCCGTTCGTGCCGGTGAAGCTCGCGGAGGCGGGCCCGACCGGGATCAGCGCCCGGCTACCGTCGCGACGGCGACCAGCCGTGTCAATGTCGTGCTCAGCGCCACCACCTCGGCTCCAGCCATTCCGCCCTCGTCTTGACCACCGTGCGCACCTTCCCGGTCGCCAACTCGAGCACCGCAACCTCGCGCGGCGTCGACTTCCCGTTGATCCAGAACGGGCTCTGCCGCACGAGCCCGAGGTAGCGCCCGTCCGGCGACCAGCCGAAGAGCCGGTACCCCTTGGTGTCCGGCATCGAACGGGTCCTCCCGTCGGGAGACGCGACGAAGATACGGTTGTTCGCCGTGTAGGCGAGCGATTGCCCGTCGGGCGACCAGTACACGTCCGGAACGTCGCGCAGGAGCGATACCACCTGTTCGAGCGTGCCGTTCTTCGCATCGACGAACGCGAGATCCCAGCGCTGGCACTCGCTTCCGCTCGCACGCGAGAGCTCGTCGGCGGTGCACGGCTTTGCTCGTGGGCGGCTGATGCTGAGGAGCAGCCGCTCCGAGGTTGGCGACCAGAGCGGGTAGGCGGCGCCGACGAGCTGCGTCTTGGCGCTGTGGACGAGCCTCGGCTCTCTCGTCGAGAGATCCAGCACGTTGACGTCATAAGAGGTGACCCGTCCGCTCGTGCGATCTTCCGGGGTCAGGAAGTGCTGGATTGAGTAAGCGACGTATCGGCCGTCCGGCGAGAGCGCCGGGTCGCCGAAGGCACTGTTCGAAGGCAAGGGTCGAGTGAGCCGCCGCCGCTTTCCGCTCCGAACATCGAACAACTCAAGGGGCCCCTCTCCGCCGCCGAGACTGCGCTGGAGGAGGATGCTGTGCCCGTCGGCGCTGCAGCCGATCGGGCTGGTCTTGCGCACCAGGGTCTTTGTCCGGCCGGTGCGCAGGTCGCGCGACGAGAGGTTGAAGCCCTCATTGTCGTCCGCGTAGTCATACGTGGCCAGCGACTGCTCGGTAAGCCAGCAGAGGACAAACACCTCCTTCTCGGCGAGCTTCGTCGCCTTGCGCCCGTCGGTGTGGCCGACGTACGAGAACAGCTCCTTGGGGATCTCCGTGTCCGCCCTGTAGACGAAGCTCCGGCCGCTGGGAGACTGCGACTCGAGCCAGCCGCTGTCCCCCGGTAAGAAGAGCGTCCCGAGCCGGCGACCGTTGGTTCCCAGGAGGAAGAACTCCGCGTCGGCAATGCCATACCGGCCGATTGCGATCCGCTGGAGCTCCGGCGGAGCCGTCGGTGTCGCCGCCGCGGGGGTGGTCTCGACCGGGCCGGCGGTCGTCGCCTGCGAGCCCGCGGCGTTCAACGCGCCCGCCGGGACAGGCTTCAGCTTAAGGAGAACGGTGGTGTCCGCGTTCGGCAGAACGCCGAGCACGTAGATGTTGCCGTCGGTGTCGGCGGCGACGCTCTCGACGCGGAAGAACGCCCTGGCGATGTCGACCACTTCGCCGGTCTCCGCGACGCGGGAGACGCGGGTGCGCGTCGTGAAGCCGCCGAGGATGAGCTCCCTGAGCACGACCTGGCCGTCCCGGACGACGAGTCTCGGCGCCATGGCCTGGCTGTAGTCGCTGTTCGGCCTTCCCGAGAAGAGGAGCTCGAGCTCGCCCGTGTCGCGGGCGTCACCGTCTTCGTTCCGGTCGGAGACGCGGTACACGCGGTGCTCGCCGAGCCCGAACCGCTGCACCGTGAGCAGGAACGAGGGCTCTCGGTCGTCTCTGCCGGCGGAGGGCTCGACGGCCAGCCGTTTCGGGTACCAAGCGGCTTCGGGGTCGGTGACCGGCGTCTCGAAGCCGAGGAACTCGGGCAGCTCGAGCGCCGACACCTCGCGATCCGACCAGTCGCCGTCGCCGTTCGGGTCGACCACCTCGTAGAAGCTGCGGTAGCGGAGAAGGTCGCCTCGATCCTGGACGTGAAGCACGATGCGATCGGCTTCCGGGAACGCGACCGCGATCCATCCCCTGTCCACGAGCGCGCTGCCGTTGAGCAGGCCGGCGTCGACGAGCTCCCGGAAGGTGAGCACCTTCTCGACTTGCCCATCGCCGTGCCGGACCAGGAGCGCGGTCGAGTCAGACGCGGCAAGCGCGTACTCGGCGAGCGTCCCCGCGCGCGTCATCGTCGCCACGAGCGCGACGTCCCCGCCCTCCGCGACCGCGGGTACCCAGGGGAACTCGGCGAATACCTCGGGAACGACGGTGCTCGTGAGGTCGGTGCCGGGATCCCAGAGCGCGGGGCCGCGAAGCTCGTCGAATCGGAGAACCTCCTCGGTCTCGAGCTGCTCCTCTCGCAGGCCGGTCGCCCTGACCAGAGCCGCATTCCCGAGCCGCTCGCTGTCGACCTTGATGCCGTAGAGCTCGTCGCCGTCGGGCGCGAACGCGACTCGGCCGTATTCCGCGTTCCGACTCAGCTCCACGAGCTCGAAGTCGCTCGTGAACTGCACCCCGCGCTGCCCCGCGCTCACCCACTCGCGCACACCCAGGTAGGTCGCGGTCGCGATCCCGGCGAGGAGTAGGAGGAGAGCGATCACGATCAGCGCGATGCGAAGCCGCGGAGGAGCGCCCGGCAGGATGCGCGGCAGGCGGAAGCCGAGCCGCAAGGTACGGCCGGCGGGAGCACGCCCGTCGGCGAGCTCGGCGAGCAGGCGGGTAAGGAGCGACTCGGCGAACTCGGCCCGCGGCTGCACCGGACGATCGAGTCCACCCAGCATCGTGGCCACGGGATCGTGGGCGCTCACGCCGATCCCGCTTCCAGGTAGGTGCGCTTGAAGCTCTGCCGCCCGCGGGCGAGCAGCGACTCGACCGCCTCCACGCTCTTTCCGAGCGCACTGGCCGCCTCGGGGACGGAGAGCCCGTCCACGTAGCAGAGGACGAGCGCTGCCCGCTGGGTCGAAGCGACGGAGGCGAGGGCGGAGATCACCCGCTCCTGCGACTCGGGGTCGTCTGCGACGACGAGCTCCTCCTCTCGCTCCTCCGCTTGGAAGGCGAGGGAGAGCGAGCGCTCCTCCCGCTCCTCCCGCCGGTAGTGATCGACGAGCTTGTGCCGGGCGATCCCGCAGATCCAGGGGATCGGGGCCTCGACCCGCTTCTCCTTCTTCAGCTCGGAGACTGCGGCGAGGAAGGTCTCCTGGGTCAGGTCCTCGGCGATTGCGAGCGCTCCTCCGCAGCGGTGCAGGAAGTAGCCGTACACGCGCGGCAGCGCCTCCTCGTAGAAGGCGCGGAAGGACTCAGGGTCGAGCCCGAGGGCAGTACGAGCCTCCGCCTGCGGGAGGGCCATGAAGGGGATCACGAGCACGTGGTCTCTGCTTGCTCAGTCGCTCGCCGCGCTGCGGCTCCGTTGGTGGCCCGCGCCAGGAACGGCCGCGGATGGTAGCGCCGGAAATGTGAACGTGCGTGAGGCAGCGTCCCAGCGAACCCGCGTGCGTCTGCCGGCCGACGTCGTGCGTCCGTTCGAGATCTACGTCAACGGCGTGCCTCAGGAAGAGGGCGCCGACTTCCGCGTGGAGGGGCGTACGCTCGTCTTCGCGTGAGAGCTCAGGAGCGAGGGCAAGCTCGGCTTCTAGCGCTGGACGTCGATCTTTGTCGGAATCGCGGGCACTTACCGGCAGAACGACTCCATGGACGTGGTCTACCAGCGGGGGCCGGCGCGTCGTCGCCTCGAAGCTCCCCCTCGAGCCGCTCTGAGTAGGTCGGCGAAGGGGCATCCGGCAAGCTCGCTTTTACTGCCCGAGCGGGCGGAGCAAGTCCAGCGGTTCTTCCAGCACGAGTGGATTGTCGTCCGCGAGCTTGATCGAGCGGTTGCCGAACTTGCTCGGGAGGTGGTCTGGAATCACAACGTGCGCCCGAAGGACGCCGTCCATGTCGCCACAGCCGTCGATGCGGGAGTCGGGACTTCAGCGGGTCGCACTCCACGCTGACCTGACCAGGCTCGCGCGACTCGAGCACGCACTCAGCCGGGCGCGTGCTGTGCCACTCGCGGCATAGACCGACTACCGTCACACCGCCAACATGTGGGCCTGGCTTCTCATCGCGCTCGGCGCCACCCTCGCCGTGTACGCGCTCGTTGTGCTCGCGTTCCTCATCGCCGGGGAGCGTCAAGATGCCCGCGCAATCGCTGGGTTCGTCCCCGACTGTGTCGTCTTGTTTACGCGGCTCTTGCGAGATGAGCGGCTACCGAGACGGCACAAGCTCCTCGTCGCCGCGCTGATCCCGTACCTCGCCATGCCGTTCGACCTGATCCCCGACTTCGTTCCGGTCGCGGGACAGCTCGACGACGCAATTCTCGTCGCATTCGTGCTTCGCCGTGTCGTCAGAAACGACCCGTACCTCGTCAGAGAGCACTGGCCTGGCCCACCAAGCTCGCTTGCGGTCGTCCTTCGACTCGCGGGCCGATGAAGCGACAAAGCGCGCCGCGGATACCGTATGCCCCTTGTGCGCTCTCTCCGAGTAGCAGCACGGCGTGCGCTCGTCCTGATCGACTCACGATGGGGAGTCGCGGCGGCGTTTCTTGCCGCGCTCGGCGTCTGGTGGATCCAGGCGATCGCGATGCCGCTCGGGGCGGGGCGCGACTTCGGCACGTACACCGGCGCTTATGCACAGCTCTTCGACTCCGACCCGATCGACCTCGGGTACGTCCTCGGTCGCACACCGGTCGCGCCGCTCGTCACCGGTGGCCTGCTCGACTTCGCCGGCGGCGCGCTCGCCGAGCCGGGCGTCTCGCTGCTATACGCGCTCTCGATCACCGCGTGGTTTCTCGCCGCGCGCCGGTATGGCGCGGTCGCGGCGATTGTCACGACGGTCGTCTTGCTTGCGTATCCAGGCTACGGGATCCTCTTTCACGAGCTCGCCTCCGACTCGGTCTTCGCGGCGGCGTTCGCGGGTTGGTCGGTCCTTGCAGTGCGGGTTCTGCGCAAACCGTCAGCCGGTGGCTTTCTGCTTCTCGGCCTGGGTGTCGGCGTGCTCGCCCTCGTGCGGCCGACGAATCAGGCGCTTGGCTTGCTCGCGCTCCTTGTCGTCCTGCTACCGGTCGCGTGGACGCGCCGCCTCGCCTGGGCGGCTGCCTTTGTCGTGCCCATCGTGCTGATCGTCGCGGGTTGGACCCTGCATAACGGCCTCCGCTACGAGAACTACACGTTCTCTCGCGCAGGCAACATGAATGTGCCTTTTTGGCGGGTGTTCCTCATCGATCGGCTCGTCCGACCGGATAACGGGCCGTTGTCGCGCGCATTGGGGGACGCGGTCGAGCACGACCTCCTCCGAGGGGAGCCGTACCGCTCGTACCGCATCACCTCCCGGGAATTCTTCACCGAGCCGACGGGGCGCATGTGGGCTGATCTTCTGACCCTGTCCGATTACAGGTGGGGCTGGCACACGAACCATCGGATCCTCCGGGACGTCGCGCTCGAGGCCATCCGGAAACACCCGCTGGACTACGCGGGCGGCGTCGCCGACACGACTTGGCAGCTTCTCTACAAGCCAGTCTTCCGCGTGCTCGAGGACCCGAACGCACAGGACGAGCGGAGTGGACGGCCGGATCGGGTAAGCGGCGAGACGATCGTCATCGCAGGCAGAACGCTGCCCAGGCCGACCGAAGGTGAAGCGATCCCGTCACCGGGGATAAGCACCGTTACGACTCCGGACGCCAGCATCCGAACCGTTTGGACGTCCCCCACTAGCCATCACCTCGTCTTCGACCACCCGGGGGACAAGGAGCGCTATCTCTTACTGCACGAGCGGCTGGCACAACTGCGTGAAGGTTTTCCGGATCGCCCAGGGAACAGCACCCTCGCGCTGCGGCTCAACCAAGCCTCACGTTGGTACCTGCCACCGCTTCTCTTCCTCGTGGTGGGAATCGTCGCGCTCGCGGTACGCCGGCCCGCCGACTCACTCGCGCTCGTCATACCAACCCTCGCTGGCCTCCTGGTCGTCCTCCTCACGGCAACGGGCCTTCCGGCGACGCCCCACTTCTCCGTCCCCGTCGCGCCGGCATTCTTCCTCCTCGCGGCCGGGTCGTTGTTCGGTCCGAGGCGTGCCAGTCGAGCGCCGTAGCTCGCGTCGTTGTCCCTCGTGGCGGCGAGGATTTGCTGGAGCGGAGGCCGGGGCTGGCGCAGCTTTGCGCTCGTTCCCGCGCGCGACGACGAGGTAGATGCCGTTCTCGACCTCGATCCGTGGCGCCCGTGTGATTGCTCTCGACGGTAACCACCCTGGACAGTGCGGGAGCGCGTCATCTCGAGAGGTCGCGGGTAGTGTTGGCCCGGTGGAGCGGGAGAACGGCATCGAGGTCGAAGGGCTCGTTCGCGAGTACCGGAAGGGGCCGCGCGCGGTGGACGGGATCGACCTTTCCGTCGCTCCCGGCGAGATCTACGGCTTCCTCGGCCCGAACGGCGCGGGCAAGTCGACGACTGTTCACGTCCTGACGACGCTCCTGCCGCCGACCGCCGGAACGGCTCGCGTGGGGGGCTACGACGTCGTCAAGGAGGGGCCGAAGGTGCGCTCGCTGATCGGAGTCGCCCTCCAGGAGGCGGCGCTCGACCCGCTGCTCACCGGCCGCGATCACCTCCGGCTGCAGGCAACCCTCCAGGGCGTTCGCAAGGACCAGCGCGCGTCCCGCGCGGAGGAGCTCCTGCACCGGGTCGGGCTCGCGGACGCGGCCGACCGCAAGGTCTCGGGCTACTCGGGCGGGATGAAGCGGCGCCTCGACCTCGCGCTCGCGCTCATCCACGGCCCGCGCATCCTCTTCCTCGACGAGCCGACGACGGGCCTCGACCCGCAGAGCCGGACGGCGCTCTGGGAAGAAGTGGCCCTCCTGCGGAGGGAAGACGGCGTCACCGTCTTTCTGACGACGCAGTACCTCGAGGAGGCGGACGTCCTCGCCGACCGCGTCGGGATCATCGACCAGGGGAAGCTCGTCGCCGAGGGCACGCCGGCCGCGCTCAAGGCCGAGATCGGCCGGCCCAGCGTGCACGCGATCCCGCACCGTGAGGAGGACCGCCCGCGCATCGCCGAGTTCCTCGCCCAGTTCGGCGAGCCGCTCGCGACGACGCGAGATGTCGCGGTGCGGCTGCGTGCCGGCCTCGGGCTTACCGACATCGTTCGCGCAGTGGACGCGAACGGCGTCGACGTCGTCGATCTCGAGCTAAAGGCTCCCAGCCTCGACGACGTCTTCCTCGCCAAGACCGGCCGGACGCTCGAGGGTGCGACCGAGGAGGCCGAGGCCGAGCAGCAGCAGAAGAAGCGCGGCGCGTGAGCAGTAGCTGGCCCCAGGTCGGCGCCATCGCGCGGCGCTCGCTCGTCCGGACCGCGCGCCAGCCGGCGAGCGTGATCCCGCCCATCGTCTTTCCGCTGGCGCTCATGACCGTGAACGCGGCGGGTCTGCAGTCCTCGACGGATCTCCCCGGGTTCCCGACCGAGTCCTTCCTCGCGTTCGCGCTCGCGGTCCCGTTCATCCAGGGGGCGCTGTTCTCGACGATGAACGCGGGCACCGACCTCGCCCGCGACGTCCAGACCGGGTTCATCAACCGGCTCGCGTTGACCGCGCTCCGCGACTGGGCGCTGCTATCCGGCCAGCTCGCGGGCGTCGTCGCGCTCGGCATCGTCCAGGCGCTCATCTATCTCGCCGTCGGGCTCGCAGCCGGCGTCGAGTTCGAGTCGGGGCCGGCCGGAGTGCTCGTGCTCCTCGTCTACGCCGCGATCGTCTCGCTCGCCTTCGGCGCGCTCGGGGCGTACCTCGCGCTCCGGACGGGCTCAGGCGAAACGATTCAGGCCATGTTCCCCGTCCTCTTCGTCTTCCTGTTCATCTCCTCGATGAACGCTCCGCGCGACCTGATCGGGGTCGACTGGTTCCGGACGGCGGCGACTCTGAACCCCGTCTCTTACATGATCGAGTGCGTGCGCAGCCTGATCGTCGAAGGATGGGACGCGCAGGCGCTCGTGCTCGGGTTCGTGTTCGTCGTGGTACTCGGCATCGTCTCTATCGCGCTCGCCTCCCGAGCCCTACGGACGAGGATGACGCGCACGTGAGCGCGATGTGGAACGTCGTCTCCGGGGTGGCTTGGCGGACGCTGAAGAACGCCCTCACGAACCCGCAGATCGTCCTCCCGACGATGCTCTTCCCGCTCTTCTTCTTCACCGCGTTCGCGGGAGGTCTGTCACAGCTCCGCGAGATCCCGGGCTTCGACTACCCCCCCGGATACACGGCCTTCCAGTTCGTCTTCGTGCTCCTCCAGTCGGCCGCGTTCAGCGGTGTCTTCACGGGCTTCGGGGTCGCGCGGGACTTCGAGAGCGGGTTCGCCAAGCGCCTGCTACTGGCGGCACCGCACCGAAGCGGGATCGTCCTCGGCTACGGGCTTGCGGCGCTCTTCCGTTGGGTCGTCGTCGCTGTGATGCTCACGGTCGTCGCGCTCGTTGCGGGGATGGAGATCGGGGGAGGCGCCGTCGACCTCGTCGGCCTCTACGGTCTCGCGCTGCTCGTCAACTTCTGCGGTTTCTTCTGGGCGGGGGGGATCGCCATGCGCTTCCGAACGCTCCAGGCGGCCCCGCTGATGCAGATGCCGGTGTTCCTCGTGCTCTTCTTCGCTCCCGTCTATGTCCCGCTCGAGCTGCTCGAGGGTTGGATCGAGGCCGTCGCCTCGGTCAACCCGGTGACGTACCTGCTCGAGACCGGGCGCGGCTTCGTCGCGGGCGACGCGCCGCATGTCCTCGGGGCGTTCGCGATCGCGATCGGGATGGGCGTCGCGTTCTGGACTTGGGCGTTCCTCGGGCTTCGCAAGGCCGAGATCGCCGGTGGGTAAGTTCTAGGATCGCCGTCGTGGTCGCGGTCGAGGACGCCCGGGTCGCGCTGCTCTCGCGGCTGATCGACCACGCGCCGCTCTTTCCACCTGCCTCGATGGCGCTGCCGTACGCGCTCGCGGAGGACCGCCGAGCCCGCGAGAGCCCGTCCGCGTTCATGCT
>Ga0247727_10009901_pt1 | contig 17049 bp, 15 predicted proteins | sample WisWelCaveWW1625_FD_202498 | JGI IMG/M metagenome (GOLD analysis project Ga0247727, IMG submission 202498) | Biofilm microbial communities from Wishing Well Cave, Virginia, United States - WW16-25 | ecosystem: Environmental > Aquatic > Deep subsurface > Groundwater > Cave microbial mat | place...
TCTACCTGGCGGAGTACGTCTGGCGGTACAACCATCGGCGCTTGTCGGTCGATCAGCAGATGCAACAGCTCATGCGACTCTTGATGCATCATCGGATTCCAGGTGGTTGAAATAGGACTTTACCCATGACGCAAGGCAGCTATGGCTCTCAATTTTTCCGTCTCGCGTCTCGGTCGGTATCTCTGCACTTCTTCGTACTCGTATAGGTTAAAGGAGTATTCACTCAGAAACTTGGGTAAATTTGCTTCAAGCCATCCAGCAACTTGTCTATCGGTATCCTCGCGGCGGTTTACCCAGGGAACCTTGTCTGCGTGGCTGATGAGAAACTTTCTCAGGTTATCGTAGTTGTATAGCTTGTGCCACTTCTCCGAATTGGACTTTACACCCTTCGATTCTATGACGTACCAGCAATCAGATCCAGGTTTTCTGAAGTAGAAGTCTCCGTGGTGCTTGGGATGTTTCCTGCCTTCCCATTTTTCTCTGATTCGTTTTGCTTCCAGTCCGTATTGTTCTTCGAGCTGCTTCTTGAGTAAAAGCTCGGTGATTGAGCCATTCACGTATCCCTGAGCATTGGGGCTCAGTTTCAAGGCTTCCAGGAAGGTGTCTAAGTTCGTCTTGAATACTCGCTGAATGAAGCGGGTCAGTTTCTCAACGACGTTCATACTCTTATTTACAATGAGTTTAAGCAAGTTGTCAACGTTAACCTCTCGACTGGGCATCTGCCGCGACCCTCATCCCCATGGACCCTCGTGGCTTGACGGCTTGATGCTCAGGATTACAATATGTGAGAGCGCAGGGTTGCGAGTTTCTCGTACCGCTGTACATCTGTGGTATTGTGCTTCACACAAGCGCGGCATCGGAGGGTAGGCGATGGCACAGACTGGATTGACGGCGATCAATGAGCGGGTGAAGGAATCGAGCGCTTTTGTCCAGCGGATTGTGCAAGAGATGGGCAAGGTGGTGATCGGCCAGCGGGTGCTCATCGAGCGGCTGCTGGTGGGTTTGCTGGCCAACGGCCATGTGCTGCTGGAGGGTGTGCCGGGGTTGGCCAAGACGCTCTCCGTGAAGACGCTGGCGCGCACGGTCTCCACGAAATTTCAGCGCATACAGTTTACGCCGGATCTGCTGCCGGCGGATCTGCTCGGCACGTTGATCTACAATCCTCGCGACGGCAGCTTCTCGACGAAGAAAGGGCCGATTTTCTCCAACATTATCCTTGCCGATGAGATCAATCGGGCGCCGGCGAAGGTGCAGAGCGCGCTGCTCGAGGCGATGCAAGAGCGGCAGGTGACGATCGGGGAGCAGACGTTTCCGTTGGACGAGCCGTTCCTGGTGCTGGCGACGCAGAACCCGATCGAGCAGGAGGGGACGTACCCGTTGCCGGAGGCGCAGGTGGACCGTTTCATGCTCAAGGTGGTGATCGGATATCCGAGCAAGGCGGAGGAGCGGCAGATCATGGAACGTATGGCGACGAGCGAGCCGGATTTGGCGGTGGAGCCGGTCATCGCGCCGCAGCAGCTTCTGGAGGTGCGCAAGGCGGTCAACGAGGTGTATCTCGACGAGAAGATCAAGGATTACATCCTCGACCTCGTCTTCGCCACGCGCGACCCGAAGGCGTACAAGCTCGATCTGGCGTCGATGATTCAGTATGGCGCATCACCGCGCGCGACGATCTATCTGGCGTTGGCGGCGAAGGCGTACGCGTTCATGCAGGGGCGCGGGTACGTCGTGCCGCAGGACGTGAAGTCGATCGGTCTGGATGTGTTGCGCCATCGTGTGATCCCAACGTACGAAGCCGAGGCCGAGTCGCTGACGTCCGAGGGATTACTCCAGCGGATCTTCGAGCAGGTTCCAGTTCCATAACATCCGTCGTTCGTGAAGCGTGAAGCGTGAAGCGTGAAAACAACACCTCTGGGCGTTTGACGAGTGACGAACGACGCTTCACGGAGTGTGAGATATTTCACGAGATACGAACGACGGTGGTGAAATGATTCCTGCAGAGATTCTCAAACAGGTTCGTCGGATCGAGATCTACACCAACCGCGTCGTCAACGAGACGATGGCGGGGCGTTACGAGAGCGTCTTCAAAGGGCGCGGCATCGAGTTTGACGAAGTCCGCGAGTACCAGCCAGGCGATGAGGTTCGATCGATCGACTGGAATGTCACGGCGCGCACGGGGCGTCCGCATATCAAGCGGTTCGTCGAAGAGCGTGAGCTGACGGTGATGTGTCTCGTCGATCTGAGCCGTTCCACGGCGTTCGGTTCCGTCCGACAGCTTAAGAATCGGCTCGCCGCCGAGCTGTGCGCCGTGCTTGCCTTCTCCGCCATCAAAAATCATGACAAAGTAGGGCTGTTGATCTTCACCGACCGGATCGAGCGGTTTATTCCGCCGAAGAAGGGGCCGCGTCACGTGTTGCGGGTGATCCGCGAGGTATTATCATTCGAGCCGGTCGGTCACGGTACCGACATGCGCGGCGCGCTGGAGTACTTGAACCGCGTCGTGCGGCATAAGAGCGTCGCGTTCTTGATCTCGGATTTTGTCGTCGGAGATGTGCGCTCACCGCTGGCGGTCTCCAACCGGCGGCACGATGTGATCGCGATGCATCTGGTGGATCCGCGGCAGGAAACGCTGCCGTCGATCGGCTGGCTGCGGCTGGAGGATGCGGAGACGGGGCGGACGACGATCATTAACAGCGCCAGCGCGGCAGTACGGCAGCGGTATGAGCGGTGGGAAGCGGAGCGCCGCGAGCGGTTGCAAGGGATGTGGCGGGGTGCTGGGATGGATGTGGTGGAGATTCGGACGGATCGGCCGTACGTTGATCCGCTGCTACGCTTCTTCCGGATGCGCGCCCATCGGCGATAAACACGTGAAGCGTCATTCGTGAAGCGTATCTCGTAAAGCGGTATATCGTGGGTGTGCTGAAGGATGGCTTGTTGTCACACGGTGCCAGGCACCATGTGGCGGCCTGGCGTTGTTGAGAAGGTGTCTGGCACCGCTGGTAAGGTTGGGTCGAAGCGGTACGGATGAGCAGGGGTGTTGTGACTTCACGTTATTCGGAAAGATTGGGGTGAAGCGAGATGTTATGCGTTCAGCGAGTGAGTAGCCACATGCGACCTGCGACATGCGACGTACGACGGACAGTTAGCGGGCGGGTGTCGTGGGTGGTGATGGTGCTGTTGGTGCTGCAACTGGTGGTGTTGGCGGTTGTCGTCGTGGTGTGGCGGCAGGCGGGGCATCCGGCTGCCGATGGCGCGGCGGCGTCTGCCGGCTGGACGGCGCAGCAGCAGCTCGATCATGCCAATATGCTGCTGGCGAAGGGGCTGAAGGAGCAGGGGGCGGAGGCGCTGGAGCAATACTTGGAGCAGTCGGGCGTCGGCGGATCGCGGCGGGCGGGGCTTGCCTACCAAATCGGCACGTTATACATGGAGTTGGGGCGGTACGATCAGGCGCTTGGCTGGCTCTATCAGGTGGAGCAGGCCGATCCGAAGACGGAGTTGAAGGATGATGTCGGGCGGAAGATCGTCGCGTGTCTGGAGCGCAGCGAGTTGACGGCGCAGGCGCGTTACGAGTTGGCGTCGAGGACGCAGGCGTCGTCATCGGAAGCGTCTGCTTCGGCATCGAGTGAGAGCGGGAGTGTGGTTATTGCCCGCATCGGTGAGGATAAGGTGACGATGGCCGATCTGGACAAGGCGCTGGCGCAGGTGCCGGAGGGGATGCGGCGGGAGTTTGAGACGCCGGAGGGGAAGTTGAACTTCGCCAAGGAATATGTCTCTCGGGAGATCCTCTTTCGCAAGGGGCAGCGGCTCGGGTACGACCGAGATCCGAAATATCGCGAGGCGGTGCAGTTGCTGGCGAAACAGTTGGTGATTGAGCGGGTGGTGGGCGAGGAGTTGAAGCGATCGGTGCGCGTTGATCCGGGTGACGTGCGGCGATACTACGAGGCAAACAAAGAGCGGTACAAGACGCCGGCGCAGTTGCGGATGTCGGTCATTCGGGTAACGGATCGGTCGACGGCGGAGACGGCGGCAAAGCGGTTGGCGGATGGCGAATCGTTCGCTGCCGTGGCATCGGCGGTGTCGACGCACGAGCCGACGAAGGCGCGCGGCGGCGAGATCGACGGCGCGGTCTCCGACGGCGGTGAGGTCGCCGGGGTGGTGCAGCCGAGGCCGCTATGGGATGCGGTGCATCGTGCGGGGATGCCGGGGACGACGGAGCCGGTGGAGGCGGGCGGGGCGTGGTGGATCGTGCGGGTGGAGGAAGTGGTGGAGCCGGAGAGCGTGCCGCTGTTTGAGGCGATCCGCAGCCGCGTGGAAGGGCAGTATCGGTTTGAGAAAGAGGGGCAGGCGGTGCAGGAGATGTTGCGCCGGGTGTTGCAGGAGCAGACGGTGGAGTTCTACGGCGATCGGTTGTCCAATACATCATCAGTGACGTCTGGGTCGGTGACTCAGTCGCTGACTGATCAGTCGGCTGGACATCTCGTTTCCGAGAAGACGGGACAGAATTAGTTAGGCAAGCCGGGTTTGGTACTATCGAGAGGTTTGAGGTGATGAGGTCTGTTTGTCTGCTGATCGTCGGCTTCTTGGTTGCGGGTACCGCGCTGGCTGATGAGACGCCGGTGACGGTGAAGGCGGCCGTCGATAAGAGCGAAGCGACGATCGGCGATCGGCTGCGGTATGAGATCATCGTGGAGTACCCGGCAGGGCTTGAGGTGACGCTGCCGTCGTTCGGGTCGACCCTCGGCGAGTTTGCGATCGAGGATTTCGGCAGCGCGCCGCCGAAGCGCCGCGGCGATCGCATGATCAGTAAGCAGTGGTACCGGCTCGACGCGTATGTCGCGGGAGAGTACACGATCCCTGAGCCGGTGGCGACGTTTCGTGACGCCGAGGGCGTCGAGCACGAGGCGAAGGGGCCGGCGTTGAAGGTGATGTTCAAGAGCTTGCTGCCGTCTGACTGGGAGCTGCAGGATATTCGCCCTCCTGATCCACCAGTGGTCGCCGGGCATCGCCAATGGTGGTTGTGGGTGGTTGGAGCGGTGGCGCTGATCGGCGCGGGGATCGGCGTCTGGTGGTGGCGTCGGCGTCACGCAGGCGGTGTCATCGGGCCTCCGCCGAAGCCGTCGCATGAGGTGGCGTTGGCAGCGCTCGAAGCGTTGCGACGCGAAGATCTGCTCAGCCATCAGCGGTACGAGACGTACTACATCCGGCTCTCCGGCATCGTGCGGCAGTATGTGGAGGGGCGTTTCGGCTTGCGGGCGCCGGAGATGACGACGGAGGAGTTCCTGCAGGCGGCGACTGGTGCTGCGGAGCTCACGTTCGATCAGCGACAGCTGCTGCGTCAGTTTCTGGCGCATTGCGATCTGGTGAAGTTCGCCCGGTATCGGCCGTCGTCTCGGGAAGCGGAGGAGGCGTATGCGGCGGCGCACCGTTTCGTGCAGGAGACGAAGCCGGTGGTTGTGTCAGCACCAGCGGCTGTTTCCAGAATGGAGGACGAGTTATGAGGCGTTCCGATTTGTGCGGGCAGTGGGTCCATTTGCCGGGGCCTGTCGCCTGTGGGACTCCACCGTCCTCGCGGCGGGTTCCCAGCCATCACCCTGCGATGGGGGTTCTGGCATCCGAGGCATCCACGCAGTGCGCAAGACGTTGGGGTAGTGATGTGGTGTGGGGCTGGAGTCCCCGCCGCTGCGGGTGGTGAAGGCCTCCCCTTCGGCGCCACCCGGCAAATTGACTCAGCACGGTTGTCCGCATTGGTGGGAGGCAGCGTTTGCAAGCGCGAACGACCTGTGGTTCCTTTGTGTCTGCGATCATCCGTGGGAGTTGTATCTGTGCTGATCTGGGTTATTAGGGTGTGGGTATGATATTCAGCGGTCCACTCTGGCTGTTGGCGCTTGCGCTGCCTATCGCAGCGATATGGGCGGGGCGTCGGCGGCGTCGTGCCGGGCTGCGTGTGCCGACGGTCGAGGGGCTCGGCGAGGTGGCGCGGCAGAGCCGGCGCGGGTGGCACAAGTTGCCACCGCTGCTGCGGGTGTTGTCGCTCGTGTTGATCGTGCTGGCGCTCGCCCGCCCACAGCAGGGGATGGAGGAGACTCGCATCATCACCGAAGGGATCGACATTGTGCTCGCGGTCGACGTCTCGACGAGCATGCTGGCGGAGGATTTCCAACTGCGCGGTCAGCGGCAGAACCGGCTCGCCGTCGTGAAAGAAGTGGTGAAGGAGTTTGTGACGCATCGCCCCAGCGATCGGATCGGGCTGATCGTCTTCGCGGGACGCGCGTACACGCAGTGTCCGCTGACACTCGATCATGGATGGCTGCTGACAAATCTCGATCGAGCGGAGATCGGCATGGTGGAAGATGGCACGGCGATCGGCTCGGGCATTGCGACGGCGCTCAATCGGCTGCGCAACTCGAAGGCGAGGAGTTGGGTGATGATCGTGCTGACTGACGGGGTCAACAACGCGGGTACGGTGTCGCCGGATGCGGCGGCAGAGCTGGCGAAGACGCTGGGAGTGAAGGTGTACACGATCGGTGCCGGTACGAAGGGGCTGGCGCCATACCCGGCGACCGACATGTTCGGACGCACGGTGTACCAGCCGGTCCAGATTGAGGTGGATGATGATGGGCTGACTCGTGTCGCGCAGGCGACCGGCGGCCGGTATTTCCGCGCCACCGACACCGAGTCGTTACGAACGATCTACCAGCGGATCGATCAGATGGAAAAGACCGAGATCGAGCAGCCGAAGTTCATGGTGTATCGGGAATGGTACGCGATGTTCGTCATTCCGGCGGTGTTGTTGTTGTTGGCAGAGATCGGCTTGGGGCAGACATGGCTGCGGGTACTGCCGTGAAAGACGGTCGGATGTCGTACGTCGTATGTCGTACAACCCTCCACCTACGATTGATGATCGACGACCGATCTTATACGACCTGCGACCTACGACGTGCGACAGGGGTTTAGCATGCAATGGGCATATCCTGAGCGGTGGATGTGGGTGTGGCTGGTGCCGGTGGTGGCGGCCTTTTGGTGGTGGGCGTCCCGCCAGCGGCGCCAAGCGCTGGCCCGCTTTGCCGATCCGGTGCTCGTCGAGGCGTTGGCCGACGATGTGCTCTGGGGTCGGCGACGGCTCAAGGCGGCGATGGTGACGGGCGGGTTGCTCTGCCTCGTGCTGGCGCTCGTTGGGCCGCAGTGGGGATTCCGCTGGGAAGAGGTGACGCGGCGCGGCATCGACATCGTGATTGCGCTCGATGTGTCGAAGAGCATGCTGGCGGAGGATGTGAAGCCGAACCGTCTGGAGCGGGCCAAACTGGCGATCCAGGAGTTGATCCCGTTGCTGAAGGGCGATCGGGTCGGACTGATCGCGTTTGCCGGAACGAGCTTCGTGCAATGTCCGCTGACGGTTGACTATGGCGCATTCTCACTGACGCTCGAGGAGGTGACGACCGACACGATCCCGCGCGGCGGGACGGCGATCGCGCAGGCGATTCGAACGGGCGTCAAAGCGCTCGAAGGATCGGCGCGGGGGTCACGGGCGCTGGCGTTGATCACCGACGGCGAGGATCATGAGGGCGATCCGGTGGCGGCGGCCAAGGAAGCGGCGCAGGCGGGCGTGAAGCTTTTCTGCATCGGGATCGGGACGCCGGAGGGGGAATTGATCCCGATCACCGATGAGCAGGGGCACCAGACGTTCCTGAAGGATCGCGAAGGGCGGACGGTGAAGTCGCGGCTCGACGAGGCGATGCTGCAGAAGGTGGCGCTGGAGACCGGCGGCAGCTACGTGCGTGCGACGTCGACGGCGTTCGGGCTGGATCTGGTGTACCGCGAGCGGATCGCCAAACTCGAGCAGCAGGAGTTTGAGAGCTCGCTGCAGAAGCGGTACGAGCAGCGGTTTCAATGGCCGCTGGCGGTAGCGCTGGTGCTGCTGGCGTTGGAGCCGCTGGTTGCCGACCGTCGGCGCGCTCAAGGGGCGTGGAGTACGGCGTATGGGGTACGGGGTACGAAATGAGGATCCCTCTTTCCGCGAGGGGACGATTTGTAGGTGTGGTTGATTTGGTGTTCAGACTGGATCGCTTGGTTGAGAAGGCGACAGATCACAGTATTGCATCTGAGTGCTTGAGCAATGACGCCTTTCGAAAACGCATCTCTGGAGGGGCTTCAGAAGGCGTCCGTGGTGAACACAAGAATGGGGCGTGGGAAAAAGCCATGTTGCTTCGCAGAAAGCTCCGCGTGTCGTTTCTGACGATTCTCAGTTGCGTGCTGGTTGGAGGTTTTGCTGCATTCCTACTAAGAATCCTAGGTTGTGTGATGTCACCTTCCTTTAGAGCGTTCTTTCTTGTTGCGTCTGTTGCGCTTTTTGCAGCTTCCACTCTGGCGCATCTTGGCTGGAAAGGGCAGACATGGAAGGGGGACAGTTTTGTGGAGCAGCTGGATGAGGCGATCTTTTGGTGGATGTACATGATCGGTACCGTGTTGGGAGTTCTGGGAACGTTGGCTCCGTAGACGCCGGGGAAGGCTGGAGAATATGACGAGGACACTACTGCTCGGCGTGATGGCGATCGCTCTGATACACACGTCATCCGCGCAGGCAGCGGAGCCGACGGCGGAGGCGATGCGGCTCTATCGGCAGCAGCGATACGACGAGGCGGCGCAGCAGTTGCAGAGCGCGCTCCAGCAGCGACCCGACGATCCGACGTTGTATTACGATCTTGGCACCGTGGCGCACGCCAAGGGTGACTATCAGGCGGCCGAAGAGGCGTTTAACAAGGCGTTGGCATCGGCCGATGCGGGGCTTCTGGGGCGGACATGGTACAACCTCGGCAACACCCACTATCGGCAGGGGCAGATGAAGGAGGCGACGGCACCGGGCGAAGCGATCGCGTTGTATCGGCGGGCGCTCGATGATTATCGGGGGGCGATTCGCCAGATACCGAACGACAAGGATGCTCGTTACAACTACGAGTTGGTTGAGCGTCGGATGAAGTCGTTGATGCAACGACAAGAGCAGGGACAAGGGACAAGGGACGGGGGACTAGGGAACAAGGGCGAAGAGCAGAAGGCAGAGGGCAGTGAGCAAGGAGCAGGGGACGGGGGACAAGGGACGGAAGATCACGAGACACGGGTCACGGGTCACGGGTCACGGGAAGAGCAGGACCAAGCGCAGACGCCGGCTGCTGCCGTGGCGACTGGTGAGGGGGAGCCAGAGAAGGCGGACGGCGAGCAGCAGGGCGCCGAATCAGCCCAGCAGCAGGATGGGGAGCAGCAGGAAGCGCTGCAGCAGGAGCAGTCGGCGGGGGGCGAGGAGCAAGGAAGTAAGAGCGAAGAGCGGGAAGCAGAAGGTAGTCAGCAGAGCTCGGAAGAGGACGGGACACGAGTCACGAGTCGCGAGTCACGAGTCGACGAAAAGGGGATGTCTCAGCAGGAGGCGTTCTGGATCCTCGACTCGATGCAGCAGGAAGAGCGTGGGGTGCCGCGCGGCCAGCAACGAGGTCCGGCGCGCGAGCGCCCTGTTGAGCAGGATTGGTGATGAATAGGACAGTCGCAGGTCGCAGGTCGCAGGTCGTACGAGAGCCGTCGCACGTCGCACGTCGCAAGAGAGAGGGCGTACGACGTACGACGTACGCCCTGCGACCAATCTGTGGTGCCCCGCGTCCCGCGTTTGCAGTTAGTAGACGCTCTGGTTTTGTCATCTGCTTTGCCGTTTTGTCCCTGTTCGTCGATCTTCCCTGCGACGTGCGACGTGCGACGTGCGACCGCAGTGTCGCTTACGCGGAAGAGGTCAGCGTTGTGGCGACGGTCGATCGGAAGCGCGTGTCGGTGGGAGGTACGATCGGGTTGAGTATTGAGGTCAAGGGGGCGCAAGACGTGCCGGCGCCCGACGTCACCGTGGATGGGTGCGCGGTGCGCTACGTCGGGCCGTCCACCTATATCTCGGTGGTGAACCGGCAGGTTGCGTCGTCGATCACGCATACCTATGCGTTGCTGCCGCAGCGGGAGGGGGCGCTGGCGATCGGGCCGATCGCCGTGCAGGTGGACGGTCGATCGTTCCAGACGGAACCAATCACCGTCGAGGCGGTGTCGGCATCGGCGCCGTCGCGCGCGCCGTCTACCGGCGTGCAGATGCAGGCCGGAGCTGACGAGGGACAGACGGAGATCAGCCAGGCGCTGCAGCTGCAGCTGGAGGTCGATCGCCGCAAGATGTACCTCGGTCAGGCGGTGCCGGCTCGGCTGCAGCTGTTTGTCAGGGGCGCGCCGTTGCAGAATATTGCGCTGCCGACGCTGCAGGCCGATGGCTTCCTCGCGCGGCCGTTCGGTCAGCCGAAGCAGTCGGAAGTGATCGTTGGCGGACAGCTCTATGATCTGCTGGAGTTTGATACGGTGATCGTGCCGCTCAAGTCGGGAACGCCGTCGCTCGGTCCGGGGAATATCGAGTGTCAGCTGATCGCGCGACACAAACAGTCGAGCCCGCTCGGGCGGCGGCCTGGATGGCCGTTTGGTGAAGATCTGTTCGAGGAATTCTTCGCGCGGACTGAAGTCTACCCCGTGACCGTGACGTCGAAGCCGGTGGAGATCGAGGTGCTGCCGTTGCCGGAGGAGGGGAGGCCGTCGGACTTTGGCGGAGCGGTCGGACATTTCACGCTGGAGATGTCGGTGGTGCCGACGGAGGTGGCGGTCGGCGAGCCGGTGACGGTGAAAATGGTGGTGCGCGGCGAGGGGAATTTTGACACGGTGACGGCGCCGAAGCTGCAGGGGGATCTGAGTCGGTTCAAGGTGTACGAGCCGCAGCGGTGGCGCGGGGCGGTGGATGAGGCGGAGGCGAGCGAACGGGTGTTCGAGCAGGTGCTGATCCCGCTCGATCCATCGGTACGTGAGGTGCCGACGGCGCGGTTCAGCTATTTCGATCCGGAGGCGGGGCGGTATGAAACGTTGACCGAGGGGCCGGTGTTGTTGATGGTGACGCCGGCGCCGATGCAGGAGCGTGTCGCCATGGTCGATCGTCCCTTGGGGGCGTTGGTGGCTGCTGCGACAGAGCCGGAGGTGCTGGGCCGCGACATCGTCTATATCAAGGAGACGCTGGGGCCGGCGCGCGGGTCTGGCCGCGGCTGGTACCGACAGCCGATCTGGTGGTGGCTGCAGGCGGGGCCGTTGGTACTGCTCATGGTGAGCGAGTGGCTGCGGCGGCGGCGCGAGCGGCTGGCCGCTGATCCGGGGATGGCGCGGGCGAGCGGGGTGTTGCGTCGGGCGCTGGCGCAGTGTCAGGCGGCGCGGCGGCTGCAGCAGGGGAAGGCGGCGGAGTGTTATGCGGAAGTCTTCCGGTCGATCCAACGATACATGGGTGACCGGTTCAATCTATCGTCCGATGGGTTGACGCGGGCGGAGCTGGAGCAGTATCTGCAGGGGCGCGGGGCACCGGCTGAGTTGGTGCATGAGGTGTTGGAGGTGGTGGATCGTTGCGATGCGGCGCGGTTTGCTCCGTCGGCGGCGTCGGCTGATCAGGCGGCATCGACCCTGCAGACGGTCGAGGCGGTGCTGAAGAGGTTGGAGCGATGGAAGCCGTCGTGAGATGCGGGTGCGGTGGAGCGGGCGTGAGAGATCGTTGTGATGGGGCGGGCGTGAAAGATCGGGCGTGGAAAGACGGGCGTGCATGGTGGGTGTGGAAGGCGATGCGTGGCAACGGGGGTCTGACCTCGCGCTGGGAAGCTCGGCTCACGCGAGAGGTCTGACCCCCTTGGTCGGTCGAGATGAAGCGGTGAGGACGGTCGGGGGAAACGGCGCCAGACCCCATTGGTGATGCTGGGTTGAAGCGGCTGCCAGCATGACTGGTTTTCTGCGACAATGGGGTCTGGCTCCGCAGGTGCCTGACCCCATTGGGAAGGCTTGGTTGAAACGGTAAGGATGGTCTGGGGGGATGACTGCCTTGTTGCGATGCGGTGCCAGGCACCACTTGCCATCGTGCACCGATGCGAAAAGGTGCCTGACACCAACGGTTGTCTAGGGTGAAACGGTACGGACGGTCGAGGGATTCGATGCGTAACCACATGCGGTATGCTTGGGTGTTCACTATGGCTTTGGGGGCGGGGCTTGTTTCGTCGTCGCTTACGCAGGCGGTTGAGGGGGCCGAGCCCTCTGCATCTGCCGCGTTCACCGACACCGCGTTTCTTGAGTCGAACGAGCAATATCGAGCCGGTCGGTACGAGGCGGCGGCGGAGGGGTATCGGGCGTTGCTGGAGGGTGGGGCGGAGCATCCTGCGCTCTACTTCAATCTGGGGAACGCGCTGATGAAGAGCGGGCGGCTGGGCGAGGCAGTCTGGGCGTATCTCAAGGCGCAGGCGTTCGTCCCGCGCGACGTCGATCTGCAGGCGAATCTCGACTATGCGCGATCGTTACTCTCGGAGGGTGACGCGGTCTCCGTTTATCCGCCACGCATCGTCCGGTGGATGACGCTCAACGGTCGCTTCTCGACGGCGGAGTTGGCGATGGTGTGGGTGGTGCTCTGGTGGGAGGCGGCGATGGTCTGGATCGCTTGGGTATGGGGGCGTCGCGCGCGGTCGTGGTTGGGGCCAGTGGCATGGGGCGTGAGTGCCGCCGCCGTGTTGGCGCTGACGGCGCTGGTGGCGCAGACGGTGTGGGTGGATGCGGTGCCGAAGGTGGTCGCGGTGACTGAGCGGGCGGAGGTGAAATTTGCGCCGCAGCCGGAGGGCATTGTGCACTTTGCTTTACCGGAGGGAGCGGTTGTTCGACTGCAGCAGCGGCAGGATGGGTGGGCGCAGATCCGTCGGGTCGACGGCCGCGCCGGCTGGGTCCGCGCCGATGCCGTCAAACTACTGTGAGGCGGACACAAGATACAAGATTCAAGACGCAAGGTTGTTCGCCAAGCAACTTGAGTCTTGTGTCTTGAGTCCGACGTTCTGACGTTCTATGGTAGATATCGATATTGTGTATGAAGGCAACCTCAAGTGTCGGGCGCGGCATCGGCCGTCCGGCGTGGAGATCCGCACCGCGGCGCCGGTGGATAATCAGGGCGACGGCTCCAGTTTCTCGCCGAGCGACTTGGTAGCATCGGCGCTCGGCGCCTGCATGGCAACGGTGATGGGGATTGTGGCGCGACGGCACGCGATCGATCTGGCGGGTCTCGCCGTGCATGTGGCGAAGGAGATGTCGTCGGATGCACCGAGACGGATCGCCCGACTACCGGTGACGATCACCTTCCCATCGCATGTGACGGCGGAGCAGCGTCAGTTGTTGGAACGCGCCGCGCTCGCCTGTCCAGTGCACCACAGTATCAGGCCCGATATCGACGCGCCCGTGGCCTTCGAGTAAGATGGAACAAGGGGCGTGGAGAAACGGGCGTGGTGGAGCAGTCGTGGAGAATCGGACGTGGTGAAGCGGTTGTTCACGACGTTTTTCCGCCACCGCTTTCTCACGACCGCCACACCACGTCCGTCCTATCACGTCCGCTCTTTCACGACCGCATTTCCACGTTTGCTTTAACACGCCCAGCACGCTGCAGCATGTCCCACGCTGAGCAGGGAAGATCGATCAAAACCCGCATGGCGTAGTACTCCAGCAAGGTGTCCTCGCCGCCGAGAAACGGCACAAGCTTGGTTGCGTTGGCCACGGACTTCCGGATGAAGATGTACAAGAGTGAGCGTGCCTGTGCGTTGAGTCCGCGGCTCATTTGAATGAGGCAGGCGAGGTTGCCGACCTTCGGCAGCCAGGCGATGGCGGCGGCCAGTCCCAGCGGCACGCGCGGGTAGCGGGCACTGAGGATGATCGTGATGATCTCGCGATAGATGCCGCCGAGGAAGAGTGTGGCAAGCAGCAGCTGCGGCGACCGCAGGGCGATCCCCGCGATGGCGCAGCCGAGCGCAATAGGGTAGAGCAGAAGCTTTGGCATCAGGTAGAGATATTGGCCTTCGAGATAGCATGCGAGGGCGGGGTGGCGTATGGCGTTGGCGAACGATGCCATCTGATGCGCTGAGAGTTTGCCGGATCGCCGCTCTCGATGCAGGATATTCAGGAATGCTTGCTGGTAGATGTGGCGCCGGTAGGTGAGTTCCGTCAGGAATCGTCGCACGCTGCGCCGTACGCCTCGTCGGTACGCCCGGTCAGTAGTGAAGCGATGCCACTTGATCGGTAGCAATGCGCGCGGGGCATGACGCAGCCAGGCGGCGATGGGGGCGCGTCGTTTGAACGATGCCAGTCGTTGTTCGGTGCGCCAGACGCCGAGCTGCTCCGTGGCCCATTGGCGGATGATGCGGTGCAGGTAGGCGTTATCGCTAGCGAGCCGCCAATAGTGGCGTCGAAACGCTTCGCGCCACAGCAGACGGCGGATCGTTCGGCCGAGCCACGGTAGCCACTCCAACAGATAGCTGCTCCAGTACGCGGAGCGCGAGCGTCGCAGGATCGCTCGCCCGCGGCCGGAGCAATCGCCGCACCGGTGCCAGTGCGCGATCCAGCTGCGGCGCACGGCGGTGGGCACAGTCGGATCGTCGAGCAGGCGTGTGTGGTGACGGCAGAGGTCGATGCGGGCGTTGTCGTATCGCCGCCGCGCCGCCGCCAGCCGGTCGCTCCAGCCGATCAGCTCGGTCATCTCGCGTTTGAAGCAGCGGCCACCGAGATGGTAGGCGGCGATACGGCGTCTGAGCTGCCACGTATCGATCCGGTCAAACGACGGGAAGGTGCCGCGCCGTAGCGACGCCAACGACAGTCGGACGTGGAACCAGAAGCAGGGGATGACATGGGGAAATGCCGGTTCCAGATCGATCCACCAGAGCGTGTGGCCCTGCCGCGGGGCGCCCGGCGCGCTCGGGCGAAGCGCTTGCTTGACGTTGGTGAGCGACAGCCACGCGCCGCCCCAGCGTTCGCCGGCATAGATCTGCGCGACATGCTCATGGAAGCCGCAACGATCGGCCCACGCCATCCACTCCCGGAGTCGGTGCAGCCACGATGGAACTTCGTGATGCCTCGGGATGGAGGAGTCCAGCCACCGTCGGATCAGGTCGCGGTCTGGGCTGCGGTAGACCGGGCCGCGCCCTTCGAGCCATTCGAGGACGAGACCGAAGCTTCGGGCACCGCGCTCCCAGAAATAGCCCTCGGCGTCCACCACGCATGGCGCGCCAAACTCGATCATCGAGAGTCGGTGCAGCAGCTTGCGCGCGAGGAGTGTCGATCGAACGGCATCTTCGAGATGGCTGTAGGGATACGGCGACTGAAACCAGATCGCGTGCGTCAGATCTCGGAGGCGTTTCTTGCAACGGTTGACGGCGCCGTGTTGGGCGGTGAAGAGTTTCAGCGCTTTGGGGCGTCCGGAGCCGAGATCCGTGGCGCGCCAGACGTCAGCGGCGAATCCGCCGGGCAGTCGCGCGATCAGCCGGTAGCGTTTGTCGACGGAGTGGCCGTCGGCGTCGATGAGACGCAAACGCACCGTCGCGCCCGCCGTGTAGCGGTTGCGTTGCGCCGGGGGGAGGTGACGCGATGTGCGACGTTTGCGGGTGGTTGCGTATCGCTTAGATGGGGCAGCAGGCATGGTGGCAGACAGACGAGACAAGAGAGTGCGGAGCATGATGTGCAGGGAGCTGCTGTAGGGATCGGGTCGGGTCTGATGTCACGCGTCACAACGCTCCTGTGGCGGCAGTATAGCACACGCAATCCGTGCTTACGCGCGGCGATGACCGAGAAGGGCGACTTTCGACCTCCGACACACGACTTCAAACGTGCTCTGTTGGCTGTCATTTCCTGTTACCGGTATTGACGGTGTGGTCGAAGGTCGATGGTCGAATGTCGCAGGTCGTTCTTCCCGGTCGGCGCCGGGTGTTCACGAAGTTCTCGTGTTCGACGGATAATCTGGTACAATGCTTTCCCACTGGAGTTGTCGTGTAGGTTTCTGCGTTCATCTCCGAACAGCAGATCCGAGCTTCGGCCTCAAGCTGTGAGCCTCGAGTACACCCAGAAGCGGAAGCCAGACGCACGTTTCAAGCTGCAAGTGGAATTTCAGAAGGCGACCATCGACATTTGATTGTGGACGTGCCGACTGTGGCCAGCCATGGCTTACGGTTGAATGTCCAACATCGCTCTCGCCGGTATGGCGCTTGGGTGCACGGGCACGCAAGGATGTTACGTATCGACACAAAAGGATGACATGGCTACGAGACAACGTACGGACTTGAGAAACATTGCGATCATCGCGCATGTCGATCACGGCAAGACGACGCTGGTGGACGGCATGCTGCGGCAGAGCCATGTCCATCGCAACATCGAGCAGATGGGCGAGCGGATCATGGACTCGATGGATCTGGAACGGGAGAAGGGCATTACGATCCGGGCGAAGAACGCCAGCCTCGTCTACGGCGACGTCAAGATCAACATCGTCGACACGCCGGGACATGCTGATTTCGGCGGGGAGGTGGAGCGGACGCTGCGGATGGTTGACGGCGTATTGCTGCTGGTCGATGCGAAGGAGGGGCCGATGCCGCAGACGAAGTTCGTGCTGCGTAAAGCGATCGCCCTGGGGTTGCCGGCGATCGTCGTGGTCAACAAGGTGGATCGGCCCGACGCGCAGATCGATCAGACCGTCAACAAGACGTTCGATCTCTTCGTGGAGCTGAACGCCTCATCGGTGCAGCTCGACTTCCCCATCGTCTATACCTGCGCGACGGCCGGCACTGCGACGCTCGAGCCGGGAGCAATGGGGCTGGACTTGGTGCCACTCTTTGAAGCGATCCTCAAACGTGTGCCGCCACCAACGATCAATCCGGATGATCCGCTGCAGATGCTGGTGCTGGCGTTGTCGTACGACGACTATAAAGGGAAGATGGGCATCGGCAAGATCCAGTCTGGAGCGGTGGCCAAGGGTCATCCGGTGGCGCGAATTGCGGTGGACGGCACCGTGACGCGGGGCAAGGCGACGGCGATCCTGGAGTATCGCGGGTTGGAGCGGGTGGAGGTGGAGCGGGCGGAAGCGGGTGAGATCGTGTCGATCGCCGGGCTGGCGGAGATTGCGATCGGCGAGACGATCGCCGACGCGGAGGATCCGCGCCCGCTGCCGACGGTGGAGAT
>Ga0247727_10009902_pt1 | contig 17049 bp, 13 predicted proteins | sample WisWelCaveWW1625_FD_202498 | JGI IMG/M metagenome (GOLD analysis project Ga0247727, IMG submission 202498) | Biofilm microbial communities from Wishing Well Cave, Virginia, United States - WW16-25 | ecosystem: Environmental > Aquatic > Deep subsurface > Groundwater > Cave microbial mat | place...
TCTGACTAAAAAGAAGAAAAAAGAATTGTTAAAAGATGAATTCTATTGTGCAGCATTTAACCGACTTTTTGACGCCGCCCGCAGCGCTGTTACGGCGTATTTGAACACTGAAAATTCGCGCTGGGGACAACTTAAGAAAGCTCTGCCCAAACCCTTCGATGAGCAGTTTAGAAAAATCGTGCTCACACTTCATATTCAATACAGTTATGATGGTAATTATCCGAAAGACCGCGCTGATGAGGAGTTCAAAAAGTGGCGTAAGGAAGTCGTAGATTTTATCGACAAGTTAGAAACGGCATCCACCCGATCATAACTATCCTGCCACCTTCACCAAAACCATTGTGAAATCATCGTGTTGTTTGGTGTTTCCGGAAAAGCGGGTGACCTCTTCCGTAATTGATTCCAGCAATTTTTGAGCGCTGGCGTTGTTGCTTTTGTCGATGATCTGGCCTAGCCGCTCCTCACCGAACTCTTCGCCGTTTTTGTTCATCGATTCCGAAATGCCGTCGGTAAAGAAAACATAAACATCTCCCGGTTCGATGGGGATGGTGATCTCTTCAATGGTATGCGAGAATAAATGACCGCGCTCAAGTCCGATGGCCAGTCCTTTCGAATTCAACATCTCCGATTTTTGGGCCGAGCTTTTGTGGACGATGATGGGATTGTGGCCGGCGCGCGCAAAGGTCAGAGTGCGTTTCTCTATGTCGAAGAGGCCGCAGATCAGGCTGATGAAGACTTCCCGGGGAACGTTTTCATAAAAGATGGAATTCATTTCCGTGAGAATTTTTTTGGGATTGGAGGTGCTGCGCGCCAGGGTTTTGATGATGCCCTTGACCATCGTCATATAAAACGCCGCCGACACGCCTTTGCCGGAAACGTCGCCGATAATGACGCCCAATGATCGATTGCCGTCTCGAATGAAATCATAATAATCGCCGCCAACCTCCATCGCCGGTCGGCAGATGCAGGCGATTTCCAGATTGGGAAAGACCGGCACCGATTGCGGCAGGAATCGCTGCTGCACATTGCGCGCGATTTCTAACTCTTTCAGGAAACGCTCGCGCTCGGCAATACGTCCCAGGTACGATGGAATGTAATGCGCGAAATCTTTAATGCTAACGCGGCTGTAGCTGAAATAGGATCCGCAAACCAGCAGCAGCAAAACAATCGCAATAGCAACTACTCCTGGCCCGCTTAAGATACCGTTAGGAAGGAGGCTGATTAGGGAAAGCTCCAAAAAAATATTGAGGGTGAAAAAGCTGATGAGGATGGTCACCAGATTATACCGTAAAACAAAAAAGGCCCACAGCATGGCAATAGGAATGAAGAGAAGAATTGCGATGTATGAGGCGCGCAGGTAGTATAAATCCAGGCCAGCAAAACTGATGAATATTCCCAGCAAAACCAGCAACACTGTTTTGTTTTGAATTTTTGACCTGAGGTAAGTGAGCCAAAAGGAGAAGAGCACCAGTCCCGCGTAAAGGGTGGATATAATATTCCTGAATATATTTGGAATTATGGCGCGGTTGCCGGTAATGGCCCAGAAAAGATCTTCGTCGAGGTGAAGATAGCCGAGGTCGAAATGAGTGACGACCCAATACATGCCTGCAAGGACCAGCAGAAAAATTCCCGAGATGAAAAGCGAGTACAGCAGAGATTCGCCAAACTCCCGAACCCTGAAGTAACCTTTCGCCAGAACATCCAGCAGCGCGATTTTCTCTGGCCAGACTTCCCGATTCAAAGATTCGGTCACGGCAAAGGAAACCATAATTCCCAGGCCCGTAAAAAAGCCGGCGAGTCCGCCTCCGATCACAATTTCTTTCCAATCGGGCCACATGTCGATAGCCAGATAAACGAACATAAACAAAAACGCTGCCAGTGCAGCCCAGATGGCGCGTTTGAATTCCAACAGGTCATGTTTGAGGCGTCGAAAAAAAACGCTGATCAAAAAAATGCCAATGAGGATCCAAGTTATGAAAACTGCGGTAACGAATACATACTCGGTGGTTTGTTGTGTAGCCGGAAAGGAGTATTTCTCCGTGTCGATAGCGATTTTTGCGGCGTAGGAGGTGACGTTTCTGCCGGAGAGATTGACTGCGTACCTTTCGAGGAGATTGGGCGATAGCCGCGAAGGTCGGCTGAACTCGAACTGGTAATGTAAAACCCGCTCGTCTTTTTTCATGGTATTGTCTTGGAGTCCGATGCCGGTGGTATCGACATTTTGCGCGAGCAGGAACTGTTTGGCCTCGAACAGGGCCTCCGATTCTTTAAAATTCGGCGGCTTATTCAGATTCGGTGACGATTGCTCCAGGCCGACGAGATTGCCCTTGAAGTCGTAGCGAACCGTGAAACTAACATCTTGCTGGCCTTCTTTTTTGGTCTCGATTTTACCTTTCCACGCCACCTCCCACTCGCCGATTGGCAAAAAGTCGCGAGTGGGCTCCGTGTGCAGCTGGGCAAACCGCAGTAGCAAATTATCGATTTTGAGATCGACTTTTTTTGTAAGCTGATAGTCGGCGAATTCCGATTGTTGGTAGGATTGTTCGGCCAGTTCTAAAATCTGGTTTTTGGTTACATGTTGTTGCAGCAATTTGATGGTTTTCGAACGCGCTGCAATTCCTAAGAACGCCGCTATGCAAGCGCATCCCAGCAACGCCAGCAAAATGGATTTGATTTTGGATTTCAGATTAGGTTCCCGCTTTATTGCTTAAATGTATTCATAAATTCCTGGTATTGCGGTTTCCATTTTTCGACGGTCTTTTGCGGCCCGACGAACTTGGTGAAGACCGGGCCAGAGCTGCATTCCACCACCGAAGCCAACATGCGGAAGCCGGGTTTCTCGGCCACCGTTGGGCCCATGGACATCGGTTGAAACAAAAAGGTTCCGCTGACATCGACATGGGTCTGCTTCAAGCCATTGACAGTGGTTTCATGGACTTGTGCAACTTCTTTGGACGGTCGCCCGTCCGGCTGCACGAATTGGCCATACCACCTTTCGAGATTGGACTGCACGCCTCCTCCTTCACCCTGGAAATAGAAGACTACACAGGAAGCATCCTCGGGGTCGCTCTCAGTTTTTGGAATTCTAAACTGAGCTATACGAAACCGCGATGGGGGAGTTTCTTTGGCCCAGCCCTGCGGCGCCTGCCAGCTTATCGAGCCGGGGCCGAGTTGAACGGTTTCGGCCGGCATAAGATTTTTGCCGTCCTTATTGCAGGCAACCAGCAATAGCAGAATGCCAATCCGCCATAATTTCATGGTTTCCTCCTTTGGAATTGGCAACAATATATTTTAAAATTTGACTAAAAGCAACTGGCTAAACAAAAGGCAGGTCCGGGGAGTAGGCGACGGCATTGCAACCCCGAGCTTTGCATTACTAAGTACACCATTTCGAAAATAGGTGGTAGGGTTTCTTCACCCTGAGCGAAGTCGAAGGGTGGGGCTTCATGGTTCGACTCCGCTCACCATGAAGGCAACCGAACCCTACAATTAATTTTGAAATGGAGTAAGGTTTGTCGGAATTGAGCGGTATTGGCAGAATTTGTTTTTGAAGTGGTTAGTTTAAAACAGCCGGAAAATATACTTGCTCAAAGCATAGGATGATGACAGGATAAAAGAATTCATTCCTACCTGCGATCCGATGATGCTTCCCAAAATCGGCGTGACGATCAAATCGATGCCGCTGGGCGGTTGTTTCCAGCCTTCCACGGTGTATTCGAAGAGCGTGCTTTGCAAAAACGCGCCGGCTACGCAGGCTTCATTGGAAAAACCACGGTTGCGATAAAATGCAAACACTGTGGCGCCAAGCAGAGGATGTCCAATGAAATTGGTGATCCAGTGATCGCCATCGCGAAACTCCGGCATTTGTGAAATGTTTCTGAGCCATTTTTGGAAATTGGAATTCATAATGTCACGGCCCAGACCCCGGTTTACTGTAAACACAAACGTCCACTGAAACGAATAGGAGAAGGCAGATGATTGCAAATAGCCGAACCGCTGGCCATTTTTTGCAACGTTGACGTCGTTGATTTTGTAGGGGGTGTAGCTGCCGCCATCCCCTGCAACTAAATTTGAGCTCGGCATGTTGACAGTGGAAGCGAAAACTGCCAAGATCATTGAGAAATACTTCGATTTCATAGCCGGCCTCGTTTTAATTCTGTTACAGTTGACAATCGGAGATCTATTATTTATTATCGACTACCCCTTGCTTAGCTGAAGGATCGATTCTGTAGAAAATCAATGGCTGAGGGTCTTCAGGATTTGCAACATGAGAACATACAAATAGAATCATTTAAAATCCAGTCTTTTGTTTCAAAGGTGGAGTCACATATTATGAAGACAAATTTAACCGCGTCCGAGATGAAACAACTCATTGCGAAAGTTTTCTCCCCGCGTTCCGATGATAAACATCTTTTGATTCTGGTGGATGTTCCCAATGAGCGCGTTAGTGATGGCCAAAACTGGCGCGAGCGCCGCGTCCTTGCAACAGAGTGGCGCGACATCTTTGAAAACCTCAAAAGCGATCTTGGATTGGATCTAATTGTCTTACTTTACTATGAAAACGTTGGCAGCAACAACGCCGATTTGCCGGTTTTTGGTTATACATGGAGCGGCGATCCGCGCAAAGCGGCGGCGGAGCTTCTCCGCACGGAAGGGCAATCGATTGCAATGGAAGGCGCCCTCACCGATGCGCACATCATTTTAGCGCCTACGGAATTCTCCACCACTGCGCCGTTGAAAGTGCTCGCCAAAAAACATCCGTTTCGCGCCGCAACCATGCCGGGTTTCAGCCGAGCGATGATCCCGGCATTGAGCGTCGATTACAATCAAGTCCACGAAAGAGTGATGCGTCTCAAAACCCGTTTGGATGAAGCGCAGGCCGCCCGAATCTGTTTCGAGGCTGAAGAGAAGGAATATCGACTTTTCGTTGACCTGCGATTCCGCACAGCCCACGCCAGCAGTGGACTGTTACGTGAGCGCGGCATGGCCGCTAATCTTCCCAGCGGCGAAGCTTACATTGTGCCCTACGAGGGAGAGGGCAAAGAGAAAAGCAAAACGGCCGGCGATCTGCCGGTGCAATTTGGCGATGAAATCGTGCTGTACGAAATCCGGGAGAACCGCGCGATCGCGGTGCGATCGCAAGGACCGGCTTCGGAGGATGAGAAACGCAAACTGCAGAACGAGCCGGCTTATGGAAACATCGCGGAGCTGGGGTTCGGGGTGTTGGCCGCCTTTGGAATTCTCCCAATTGGAGAAACCCTTTTGGATGAAAAATTAGGATTACACATTGCGTTCGGCCGCAGCGATCATTTCGGCGGCATTGTCTCTCCGAAAAGCTTTCTGAATCCGGACAACGTCGTTCATATCGATCGCATTTACATCCCAGAAGTCCAAAGTGGTATCAAAGTCAAAGAAGTGAGATTTGAGTATGACGGCGGCCGCGATGAGCTGATTATCAGAGATGGCAATTATACGAATTTATGAGTTTAAGATTTTATTAATTTTTTTGATCAGCGCCTTTGGTTGGTAAGGCTTCTGAATAAATGTCCATGCGCCCTCACCGCCAAATTGTGTGGAAACCTCCTGTTCGTTGTAGCCGCTCGAGAGCAGAACCGGGATATCCGGGCGCATGCGTCGGATCTCTTGCAAAGTGCGCTCGCCACTCATGATTGGCATGGTCACATCCAGCAGCACTGCACGAATTTGATTACGGTTGTGCTCGAAAATTTCAATCCCCTCTCGGCCATTGCGCGCCAGAATAACTCCAAAGCCAAATTTGCTCAAAACTTTTTGTGCTACTGCGCGAGCCGGTTCCTCGTCGTCGATCACCAACACCGTCCCGTTTCCGTGAGCAAGAGCTTCTGGGTTCAGCAATTCCTTCACAATCTCCATAGGTTTGCTGGTGGTTGGAAACAGCACGCGCATTGTAGTGCCGACGCCGGGGGCGCTTTTCACTTTGATGGCGCCGCTATGGCTGCGCATAATGCCTATCACCGCGGCCAGCCCGAGCCCACGGCCGACAAACTTAGTGGAAAAAAACGGGTCAAAAATTCTTGATTGCGTTTCGGCGTCCATGCCGCAGCCGCTATCTGACACCTCCAGGTAAACATAGTCCCCCTGTGGGAGCTCATCGTTGATATATGAATCTGCCAGATATTCACTCGTGACCTTCGCCACGTCGGTGCTCACAATTATCTCGGAACTTTTTTCGCCGATTGCGTCGGAAGCGTTGGTGACGAGATTGAGCAATATTTGTTGAATCTGCGCCGCATCGCCTTCGACGGCCGGCAGCGGCTGCGCCAACCGATAGCGCAGCCGGGCATTTTTCGAAACCACTGTTTTCAGCAAATCGCTCATTTCTTTAACGAGATCGGAAAGGTCGAGAACCTCGAGAGTGTACGTGCCTTTGCCGGCGTAAGCCAGCAATTGAGTGGTCAGTTTCGCAGCGTTGAGAGCCGCGCTTTCGATCAGCTTCATGCTGTCGAGCAGGGGCGAGCTTTTCGGCAATTCCATCAAGACCATGCCGGCGTTCCCCAGAATTCCGGTGAGCAGATTGTTGAAGTCGTGAGCGATGCCGCCGGCCAGCACGCCGAGACTTTCCAGTTTCTGTGTGTGCAACAGTTGCGCCTCCAATTTTTTTCGTTCTTCTTCCATGAGCTTGACCATCGTGATGTCATCGCAAACGATCAACACCACCATCCTGCCGTCGTTGCTTCTTAAGCCCCGCGCAATCTCTTTTACCCACAGGATAGTTCCATCTTTGTGAATCTTGCGAAATTGCCATTGAAAAACCAGATTAGGATTCTTAATGCAGCGAGCGAGTTGGATTTTCACGGCTGGTTTATCTTCCTCATGAAAAACATCGTAAACGAAATGTCCTAATAATTCCGTGGCATTGTAACCGAGCTGCTCGGCGCCGAATTTATTCACGGTGATGACTTTGCCGTGCTCGTCCACTGTGAAATACATGGAGGGCGTATTTTCATATAATTCACGATAGCGCTCCTCGCTTTCTCGCAAGGCCAGCTGCATGCGTTCGCGTTCAGCGATTTCCGTTTCTAATTGTTTGTTAATGCTTTCAAACAGGGTTGCCCGGTTTTCGGCGTTTTGGGCGCGTCCCCGTTCCTCCTCCGCAATCTTGCTGTCAGTTATGTCGGTGTCGGAGCCAGTCATCCGGATCGGCTTGCCGGTTTCATCTCTTGTAACGGTACCGCGCGCCAACAACCAACGGATGCTGCCGTCTTTGTGAATCATGCGGTGCTCGACTTCATAAATCGGCGTTTTGCCAGCGATATGATCTTGCGTCTTTGCCAGCGCCAGCTCGCGGTCATCCGGATGCACGCAGTTCATCCACTCATCCACTTGGTTTTTGATTTCGTGATCCTGGTAACCAAGTAACGCTTTCAAACCTGGTGAAAGATAAAGTTCGTTACTGTCGAGGTCCCACTCCCAGATTCCAACCTTTCCAGCATTGATGGCCAGTGCCAATCTTTCTTCGCTGACGCGTAGGGCCTCTTCGGCGCGTTTGCGCGCGGTGGCGTCGCGGATGATGGTGCGCATGGCGAGGGGGATGTTGTTTTTGTCTAAAATAAATGAGCTTTGCGTTTCCGCCAAAAACTCCGTGCCGTTTTTTTTCCTCATCACGAATTCATAAAGAATTTGATGGGTCGTGCGAATGTAGGGTTGCTTTTGTTGACGGCTCCCGGAAACATAGTTCTGCACGATCTGCGCCGCCCGCTCGAATTCATTTTCACCAAAAAGCTGTTGTGGATGAATTCCTTTGGCAAATTCTTCGGGGGTGTAACCAAACATCGAAAAAGCCATTTGATTCATATATAAGAGACGCGGGTTGGTGATATCCACTTCGAGCAGGGCATCGGGGAGGAAGTAACGCAGGTAATCGAAGTTTTCCTGTAGGTCAGCAAGCTCTCTAATGAGCTGCGCTTTGGTTTTGTTGTTCATAATCATCAATACTTCGTGTCATCGCGAGCGAACGAAGCGAGCGTGGCGATCTCCTTTACTGGAGATTGCTTCGGCAAAAAACGCCTCGCAAAGACACCGTAACTCCCCATCTCATTTCAAAACCTGCTGAAGTTTCTTGATGACCTCATCGAGATTCTTGTAACTGATTGTCAACGGCGGGAAGACGCGAATCACCGAGTTGCCCGCCGGAAACACCAGCAGCCCGATTTCCATCAATTGCAAAATCAGCGGTCGCGCATCTTCTTTGACCTCGATGCCGATCATCAGTCCCGGACCGCGCACTTCCACCACTTTGCTCAAACTTTCGGGATGAAGTTTTTTTCGAAAGTAGTCGCCTTTTTCCTGCGCCTGTTGATCGAGTTTGTTTTCGATCATGAAATCGATGACGGCGTTGGCGGCGGCGCAAGCCAGCGGATTGCCGCCAAAGGTCGTGCCGTGTTTGCCAACTGGCAGCTCGATTTTATCCGCGCAGATCACCGCGCCCATCGGTAGTCCGCCGGCCATGGCCTTGGCGAGGCACATCATGTCGGGCTGAAGATCGTGGTGCTCACAGGCGAACATTTTCCCGGTGCGGCAAAGGCCAGATTGGATTTCATCGGCGATGAAGAGGATACCAGCGTCGTCGCATAGCTTTCGCACTTGACGAAAATACTCCGCCGAGCCTTCGTGAATGCCGCCCTCGCCCTGAATGATTTCTAAAATGATGCCAGCAGTGTTGGGCGTGACGGCCTGTTTCAATCTTTCAAAGTCATTGAATGGCACGAAACCGAAACCCGGCACCAACGGCCCGAAGCCGTCACGGTAGTCGGGTTTATGGGTAGCGCTGAGAGCGCCGAGGGTTCGGCCGTGAAAGGCTTTTTCCGCAGCGATGAAATCGGTGCGTTTGGTGACAAAGCGTGCAAATTTGATGGCAGCTTCCATGCTTTCCGCACCTGAGTTGCAGAGGAACACCCGTTTCAAATTGTCGGGAGTGATTTCCACCAACTTTTTGCACAGCAGCGCGCGCTCGTCATTGTAAAAAAAATTGGAACAAGTGATCATCCGCGCGGCTTGCCGGCAGATGGCCGCCACTACTTTTTCGTTGGCGTGTCCGAGATTAGAGACGCCGTTGCCGGAAATGCAGTCTAAATATTCGTTGCCCTGGTCATCCCAAACGCGGGCGTTTTCCCCGCGGATGAGAGTGACGTTACGTTTGGCGTAAACGTTGAGCGAGTAGGTTTTTTCTAATTCGAGGTAGGGTTGCATAGATGGCTTAAAAGTTTAGATGGAGTCTAATTTGATGTCTCCAAAAATTCCCCCTTCGCAAAGGGGGATTTAGGGGGTTGTCCTTTTCATTTGTTTGCGGCTAATGTAATCAGCCCCTGTCCGATACGCAAGCGTTTTTTGGGAGGAGTTTCGCTAACACAACCCCTGACGCCTTCTTTACGGAAGCTCGGTAAACAAAAATCCCTCTTGAGGAATAAGGGGGATTGGGGGGATGGTCCAAAGCTCTGCGCCGAGTACGAAATTTATGATGGCTATAGATCGAAAACGTCCTCATCGGTGAGCATGCCGTTGGGCACGTTGGCCAGCATTTTACTTTGGAAGATCATCAGCTTTTTGGCGAAGACATAATCCCGAATGGCGTTTCTGACGATCTGGCTTTTGGAGAGGCCCTCATCTTTGGCGAGCCTTTCGAGATCGGAACGGACTTTTTCAGTTAAGCTTACGGTGAGATTTTGTTTCATTCTCGAACTCCTTTTCGACTTATTCGCAAAGCCAATATCCGAAATCAAAAAACCGCTGCCTAGATCCTATCCCAAAGGCTATCCAGGCAGCGGTTTGCTTACGGTCGGATACCGATCCGCTTTGCGGAAAGGTGAATTTTTCTAATTGCCTAAATAGACCAGCTTGAATCCTAAAATCTTCACGCTCTCGGGGCCGTCAATCGGGCCGTTGAGAAACTGCGGGTACTGCGCCGAGATTTTGGCGTAGTGGTACAGGTCGATCGAGTGCGAGCCGGCCACCAGTTTAAAGTCGCCGCTTTCCTGCGAGGCCGTGTGCGGATCGCCCGCGTCGTCCTCAGCCACTCTGTTGACTCCGGCGTTAGGGTTCTTCGGCAGCTTCACGTTGCCAGAACCATCGCGGAGTTGCAGATAGTAGCTCTCGTTGCGTTGATCGTCGCCGCTGTTGTACCACACTTCGGCGATAACACGGTAGCGTCCCGCGGTTGCAACAGAGAATGTTGCGGCGTTTAACAGTTCCATGCCGGCTGCGCCTTTATCCGCGCGCACGCCGACTTGTGTTGAGATCAGAATATCTTCTACGGTTACAACATTCGGCTCCACAACTTCGATAGTATCGGTAGCCGAGGCGTAGCCCGCACGATTGAACGCCGTCGCGGTGACGATGCGAATTCCCGGCGTGGTGAAGATGATGTCTTTGCTGCCTTCGCCCTGCGGGTTGGTGACGTAATCAACCACCAAGTAATCAGCGTTTTGGCTCACCCACGAAATCGTTGCCGGGGTATTGACCGTCACGCGGCGGGTGGTTGAAATCATCACGACTGGCTGCGACGGGGCGGACGCTTCTTTCACATAAACTGAGGCGCTGCGCGTGGTGCGCAGGTTGTCTTCGCCATAAGCCGTCGCGACGAAAGTTTTCTTGCCCGTGCTGTGGAACAGAACTTCTTCGGAACCCTGCGGGCCGCGGGCGCCAATGCCATTGTCGATGACGACCTGGCTGCCATTGGACTCCCATTGAATGGTGACCGTCTCGCCGTACACAATGCTGTCCGCCAGCACTTCGAAAGTCAGCGTCGGAGCGGCAGCGGTTTTCGGCGCCACGTAAAGCGTGTCTCTCTTCTCGGTTATCATTTTATCTTTGTTGTATGCCGTCGCCGTAAAGATTTTCAAACCGGCGGTGTTGCTCGGAATTCTTTCTGAACCATTCGGTCCGCGCACGCCCACGCCCTGGTCAATAACAACCATACTGCCATTGGATTGCCAGGTCATAGTAAATGGCGTGCCCACGGTCACGGTGTCTTCCTGAATGGCGAATTGCAAGGTCGGGGCTTGCGGGGTCGTGCCGGGATTGGTAAGCTCGAGGTTAACCGTCGTTACCTTTCCCGAAACGACCTCGACAGCCTTGACCACCGAAGGAAGTCCCGTTTTTTCACCGGATACCACGTAGGCGCCACTTGGCAGAATATGCGAGGACACGCGTTTGTCAGTTTGAATGACGATATTATCTTGCGAATCTTTAATCTTAACCAGCGCCGAATCCTGATTGATAGTGACGAGCAACTCGCCATCGTGATTTGGCAAGGGGGTTAAAATCGCTTCGATGTTGTAGTATTCGTCTTCTTCAACCTGCAGTTGTTCGGTGTAAATTTGATAGCCGTCTTTCATCACGCGTAGAGAGTGCATGCCGGCTGCCATCGCTTCATTTTTAAATGGGGTAAACCCGGCCAATTTGCCATTGAGAAAAACCCTTGCCGAATCCAAGTTGTCTCCGCTTGGGGTGATGGCAATCACTTCCAGGGTAGTGCCCGTTTCTGGCGTCACTGGCAGTTGCGCCTTGCTGCATCCGAAGCCATGGAGCGCAAGAGCCAGGCCTGCTGTTATCGCCAGATTTGTTATAAATTTACGTTTTCGATTTTTCATGATATTTAGTTGATGTTGAAGTTCAACCCAACCGTGCTGCCGACTCTCCACTGTCCTGCATTTTCCAGTGTATTAATGTTGGAAATCGACAGCGTAGGATTAACTTCGAATTTTCCATATTTGAAGACTATGCCTGTTGCAATACCTGTGGTTTTAAACAGCCAATTGTCGGTGGAGGTGAAAAACTCCCAGCCTCGGAACGCACCGGCCGTGAAACCCAAACGATCCGATTTCATGTATTTAATGCCCGTATAAACAAATGATTCTGATGTATTTCCGAGTGCCGTGCTTTCTTGCCAGAGGCTCACACCGCCCTGCAATACAAAAGCGGTTTTATTGACGACGATATTCAGCGCTAACGACGGCGAAAGCAGGCTGCCATCCGAGCCCGATTGCCATGTCCAGAGACCAGCCTGCAAGCGCCAGTTGAACGTCAGGCCGTCTTTGATTGTGTATTTCGAGCCTTTGCCATTGCTGCCATGTCCGTTGCTGGCGTTACCAGTATGGCTATTTGAAGCCTCCGGTTTGAGGCTTTCGATATTGTTCTTCACATCCGTCAATTCCCGCTGCAAAAGCTCGAGCTGTTTGGTGTATTTTTCGGCGTCCGAGGTGCGGGTCCAGATTACTTTTACGCCCGCCACGCTGTCATGGGTGATCCCGACGTTGCCACGCCCATAACGCGCCCGCAGTGCACGGGCCCGGCTCAAGCGCTTGGCGTCGTTCCACGCTTCAGCGATTTTATCATTGATTTTGCGGCCTTCGAGAAACCAACCGATGCTGTCGGCTGCCCCCAGAAAGGTCACTTCGATTGTTGGATCCTGCATGAGTTTATCCAATTCGGCCAGCGCTTCTTTCTCTATATTGGAATCATTCAGATCAGCGCTGCCGGGATTGAACGTCTTAATCCAGAGTGCCCCGGATTCTTGCGCGAATGTTGTACGAAGAGGTACGAACATCAACCAGACGGCTGCGAGAATGATGAGCTTTTTCATGTTGCACCTTCTTTCATTTAGTTGTTAGTCAAGTCGTCCATGACTGCAACCCGTTTTAAGCAACATCCATGCCAGGTAGCATATCATCTGTATCTTGTATATAAATTTCAATAGCTTAAGTTGTGCTCTGATTCTTTGTTTTTGTCCAATACTGTGGCCTGTCCTGAGAGATTGGACTGTTCTGAGACAGTAAGCCGGTGAGACAGGTTCTTGAGATTTTTTAAGAGAAAATTGTACTTTTACCTTTTAATTTTAAAAAGCAAAAGAACAAGGGATTAGATTTCGTAAGTTATACTTCAAATTTTATGCAGAATCTTTTTAAAAGCGAACTAATGTTAGCAGCTAAGGGCGTCAGCCGGTAAATGAATTGATTTTCAGTTTAAGATTTAGTAACAAAGCTGGTATTTTGTACATGATTTGTTATTTTGAGTTACCCGAATCCAAGAATTTGTGAACTTATTGAGTAAAGGTATCATGTATGACCACTCTTCTTCTCGCCGACGCCGAACAGACTTTTCTTGATTTCATGGTACGACTGCTTCAAAAAGATTACCAGCTTCTGATTGCCAGAAATTGGAACGAAGTTCTGGAGAAATTCGAAGCCAATCTGTGGCGGTTGAATGTCGCTATACTTGATGTCAACATGCCGGGCTTAAGCGTCGATCCATTCGCCATGGTTGAGAAGCTGTTGAAATCTAACCCGACGATACCAATGGTCATCATCTCCGGGCAGGACATTGTGCTGCGGCATGAATTTTTAAAGATGGGCGTGTTTCATTACCACGGTAAACCAATCGATATGATGGATTTGAAATTGACCATTAAGAATGCCATTGAGTACAATCGTGTAATGAGAAGGCTTGAAAATTATGAGCGTGATGACCGCGACGATGTCAAGTACTATCAAAGGCTGCTTAAATTGAATATCGACGATGTGGTGGATAAGATCCGCGGGTACGACTCCACTTCCGAAAAAGTGCCAGTTTTGATTCGCACAGAAGACGGGACACGGCCATACATGCTTGCCAAGGTGGTAAGTATGGAGATGGATAACAAGCTGTTTTTCAATAAGGTGTGTAATGAGAATTTGAGGAATATTCTTCCTCACAATTTGCAACATGGAGATACGCTTTATTTGGAGGGAATGGAAAGGTTAGATCTGGAAGAACAAAACTATCTCGTCAAGGTGTTGGATCATCTTGAAGGCAACACCGAGTCCCAAGATGCATTTCTGCCGCATTTTCGATTGATGGTTTCCACATCCAGTCATCTTAATGGCGAGCTGAATTCCAGTCGAGTATTGAACCAGTTGCTGCAAAGGCTGTCAAAAGTGGAGTTCAGAATCGAGCCATTACGCCTGCGGAAACATGATTTGCGTGAAATAGTTTCGCTAATGTTTGAGAAGATTAAAAAGGATCAGTACACGTGCGCCGAAAAAATATCCGAAGAACTTCTTGAAATACTTGAAAACCATAATTGGCCTCTTAATTACGATGAATTGCACCTTGTGCTTGAGGCGTTGGTGCTGACTTGTCCGGAGTCCACTGTTTACCCCAAACATCTGCACCAACTGGATTTTTCAGATATTGGCAATTCAAAATACCCGACGCTGGACGATATGATTTCTGAGCATATCAAGAAGGCGTTAAGGCGCACGATGGGCAACAAATCCAAAGCCGCCAAAATGCTGGGCATCACACCCAAAACGCTATATGCGCGAATGCGAAATTGAGCTTTGAGCTTAAAATGGCTTGACTTTTTAGAGCGTGTTTTTTACATTGCACGTCACTTGCCGAAGTGGTGAAACTGGCAGACGCGCACGGTTCAGGGCCGTGTGTCCGTAAGGACGTGTGGGTTCGACTCCCACCTTCGGCACCAAGTTTTTTCTCACCTAACTACGAACTGCGAACCCGCAACTCAATTAGCCACAATCCGACGACGGCATTACAAATAAATGTATAAACATTTGAGATTTCCAAAAGGTCACTCTTATCACTGCACCCGATGTTAAAGCTGCCACTCAATGGAAGAGCCGAGATTGCCAAACTGAAGTTTCGCACAGAGACTCTGGTCTCGTGAAATATCGAGCAATGAATGCAATGTGGAGTGGGGAAAAATAGGAGCTTTAGCCTTGGATCTTAAGGCGCTGGCGCCGCGCCTCAAAAAAGATGATGGCAGCAGCCACCGAGGCGTTTAGTGAGTTGACTCGTCCGAACATCGGAACCTTGATCAGAAAATCGCACTTCTCTTTAACCAGGCGATGCAGCCCTTTGCCTTCGCCGCCAATAACAATGCCGAGGGCTCCGGATAAATCTGCCTCGTAAAAGGGCTGTTTAGCAGCCTGATCCGCGCCAACTATCCAGATATTTTTTTCTTTTAGCTCTTCGATACATTGATTCAAATTCGTAACCTGTGCGACCGGCACATGTGCGACCGCGCCCGCTGAAGTTTTTGCCACCGTGCCGCTTAAACCTACCGAACGATGCTTCGGCAGAATCAGCCCGTGAAAGCCCGCGCCATCGGCGGCGCGAAGGATCGCCCCCAGATTGTGCGGATCCTCCAATCCATCTAACAACGCAAGCAGTGGAGGTTCCTGCAATTTTTGACTTTTGGTGAGAATGTCTTCCACTGCGGCATAACTTTGTGTGTGTACAAAACCAATGACCCCCTGCGTAGCCACGTCGCCGGTGATCGCAATTATTTTTTGTAGCGGCACACGGTGCACATAAATGCCGGCGTTTTTGGCCCGCGCCAGTATCTCGGAGATGCGGGTGCCCTCCTGGGTTTCCGCAATCAGAATTTTGTCAAATTTCAGACGCGCTTTCAAAGCTTCTAAAACTGGATTGCGGCCATAAACAATTTCTGCCATAAGATTTCACTGAATTGCTGATACATGTTAATTATTTTTGTGTAACGAATCAACTAAAATTCTACTTGACATTCTTTAAGAATTTATTAAACTGAGGATGTCTCTCGACGTAGCGATTAAGGGCTCAGTTGATCATGGTTTATATCAAGAAAAGCCGGAAAATAGTAGGCGATCCGGAAAAAATCTGGAATCTAATCAGTCAGGTGAAACATTACCCGCACTGGATGCCCGGAGTGGTGGCCGCCGAAGTGCAATTTGAACCCCGCGGCCGCAACACTGCTTTGGGAAGAAAACAGTTACTCAAAACAGACATCGATGTCGGGCAGGGTGAAACGCTGCAAGAGGTTATTGCCTGGGAGCCGCCTCACAAAATAACTTGGCAGCATTTGAAAGACGTCATCAATGGCAAAGAAGTGAACTACGCCAAAGAAATCAAAACAACATTGTCGGTCACTAATGAGGACGGCGAGATTACTTTTCGAATGATTGGGTCGTGGGAACCGATCGGGATTTCCGGAAATCTTATGAATCGCCTGATGAAGCGCATGGTTTCAAAAAATTTTGAAAAAGCGCTCGACAATCTCGAAAAACTCATTTCCAACGGCCGCAAAAATAAAAAAGCCTGATGCGAAATCCATCAGGCTTGTACTCCACCCACCAATTTTACTCGTAGTACAAATACTTCCGCCAATACTCGTTATCCCGCGCTTTAGAACGAACCATATGCAAGTAAAAATAGCTGCTGAGCGGCTTCGGTTTTTTTAACACCATCATCCCGGCTTCTTTGGGGGTGAGGTCGCCCTTTTTCGTGTTGCACGTTTTGCATGAGGTGACCAGGTTTTCCCACACACTCTTCCCCCCGCGTGATTGCGGCAAAACGTGATCGAGCGTCAGCTCGCAAGGCACACTTTGTCTGCCGCAATACTGGCAGGTGAAATTATCCCGCAAATAAATGTGCTTCTTGGAGTACGCCTTCTTGCGATAGGGAAGGTTTATGAAGTGCACCAGCCGGATAACCGCCGGGACGGGCATTACCGTCGATGGCGAGTGCATCACATTCGAAGTGTTTTGCTCACTACAGGCCACCCCCTTGACAATTAGCACGATGGCTCGCTTCACGCCGCACACATGGATCGGCTCGTAGCTCGCATTTAAGACTAAAACCTGGCTATTCATAGGATGTTGCAGAAATTTATTGGCTAATTTAAAAATTTCGTTTTTCTTAGTCAAGATGAATTTCTGTTTCCGAAACATAAAGTGCGCCGGCTTTTCCCTTGCAATTTTAGGACGATTGTATTAAATATTCGCATCGCTAATTTATTTCGAAGCATTCATTTAGCGTGCATTATTCAAAAGTTTTCGCCGCAAAGGCGCTAAGACGCTGAGAACGAACAACAGATTAGGAACATTTGTTTCATCGAAGTGCTTGGATTAATTTACAAATTACTTGCTTTTGCTTTCTATATTTAATCTCTATTTTCTCGAACTTTTGCGTCTTTGCGGTTTAGAAATTATTCAGGTTAGTGAGAATGGACAAAACCATCGATCTGCGCAGCGATAC